>JAABUX010005456.1_pt1 | contig 15624 bp, 13 predicted proteins | sample 5561851 | NCBI WGS metagenome assembly JAABUX01 (sample SAMN10711883, study PRJNA513361) | rock metagenome | isolation source: Antarctica rocks | place: Antarctica: Victoria Land, Richard Nunatak red sandstone | collected 2016-01-03 | reverse complement strand
GTCTCCGATCAGCCCGGCACAACGCGGGATCCAGTTGACACGGAGATCCGTTTCGATGGACTGCCGGTGGTGCTGGTGGACACCGCCGGCATCCGGCGCCGGGCCGCGGCGCGGGACCGGCTCGAGCACTTCAGCCTGCTCCGAGGCATCAGGGCCATGGAGCGTGCAGACGCGGTCCTGCTGGTCCTGGACGCGACCACCGGCGTTCTGAGCCAGGATCAGCACGTGGCCAGCTACGCGCTGGAGGCCGGCAAGGGACTTGTGCTGGCGGTCAACAAGATCGACCTGCTGGAGCGACCGGAGCGGAACCAGGCGCTCTGGCAGAAGCAGCTTCTACATGAGTTCAAGTTTGTCCCCCATGCTCCGGTCATAACCCTTTCAGCCAAAACGGGGCAGGGGGTTGGGAAACTGTTGCCGGCGGCTCTGGAGGTGGTCGGCCAGCGGCACATCCGCATCCCCACCAACGAGTTGAATCGGCTCCTGCGGGAGGCGTTCACCGACCGGCCACCGCCGTCCTATCACGGCCGCCGCCTGAGCCTCAAGTACGCCACGCAGGCCAGTTCCGAGACCCCCACCGTCGTGCTCTTCGTCAACGACGCCGGTCTGGTCCACTTCTCCTACCGGCGCTACCTGGAGAACCGGCTTCGCCAGCGTTACAGCTTTGCCGGCAATCCCATCCGCTTGTTCTTCCGCGCCGGCTCGGGTGGCGACTAGTTGCGGCCCTCTGAAGAGGGGCCTTTACAATTAGATCACGCAACCTGCCCGCTTTGGCGGCTGTTGCGGTCGCGGCGGCGGCATGATGGAAGAGCATGTCAAGTCCGTCCCCGCTCAATAAGAAAGTGCTGATCGTGGACGATGAGGATCACATCCTCGAGTTGGCGCGGCTGTATCTGGCCCGTGAGGGCTACCAGATCGAGACCGTGCGCGACGGCGCGGACGCGGCCCGGCGGTTCGGCCAGGTGAAACCGGATCTGGTGGTGCTGGACCTAATGCTGCCCAACGTCGACGGGCTCACGATCTGTAGGGAGATTCGACGGGGCAGCCAGATCCCGATCCTCATGTTGACCGCTCGGGACGAGATCACCGACAAGGTGGTCGGGCTGGAGGTGGGGGCGGACGACTACCTGACCAAGCCCTTCCATCCCCAGGAACTGGTGGCGCGGGCCAAGGCGCTCTTGCGCCGTGCCCGGCTCGAACCGGACCAGCTCAAGGTCATCCGCGCCGGCGGCCTGGAGGTTGACCTGGAGCGCCACGAGGTCCGCTGCGACGCGGCCCGTTTGCAATTGCGACCGAAGGAGTTTGACCTGCTGGCGTTGCTGGCTCGCCACCCCGGCCGGGTCTTTCCCCGCAACGAGTTGCTGGAGAGGGTGTGGGGATACGACTTCCCGGGCTATACGCGCACGGTTGATGTCCACGTCCAGCAGGTGCGGGAGAAGCTGGCCGCGGCAGGCATCCAGGAGCCCGCCATCCAAACGGTGTGGGGCGTCGGCTACAAGCTCGAGTTGAGCGGGTGAGCGCGCCCTGAGCCTTCGCCTCCGTGTCCTGCTGGCCGCTGTGGGCATCGTGGCCGTGAGCCTGATTCTGAGCAGTGCCCTCACCTGGGCTTTCGTCAGCCGGTTGGAGGAGCAGACCGCGAGGGACCAGTTGGCCAAGAATGCGCTCCTCATCAAACCCCAGATCATCAGCCTCGACTGCGTCAGCCGGGTCAACACCCGATGCACCGCGACCGTGGGGAGCGAGGCCGAGTTCGCCAGTGTGGTGAACGCTCGAGTCGCTTCGCTAAGCCTGGACGGCGCCCGGCTGGTGCTGCTGGATCAGCCACGCACCGCGAACCGGCGACCGCTGGGCGAGCCGTTTGTGATCTACGACAGCCAGGGCCAGCTTGGCGCCGGAGAGAGGATCCCGCTGGGCGCGGAAACCATCGTGGCCGGTCAGCACGTACGCGAGGGCACCGTCAACCTCTCCGATCGCAGCTACCTGGTGGTGGCGGCCCAGACGCAGAACCGCTTCGCCACCTGGATCCTGCTCCTCCGGCCAACGCAGGAGGTCGCCGCTCAGACGACACAGCAGCTTCTGCCCCGGCTGCTGCTGGCCGGCGCTGCCGGCCTACTTGTGGCGCTGCTGGCGACGGTGGTGCTGGGCCGAATGTTCACTCGACCGCTGCGGGAGCTGCAGGCCGGCGCCGAGTCCGTCGCGGCGGGGAACTACGCGCGCCGGGTCGCCGTCTCGGGGCGGGACGAGATCGGTCTCGTGGGTCGCTCGTTCAACCGCATGGCGGAAGCGGTCGAGCGATCGCGCGCGCTCCAGCGGGATTTTCTGGCCAACGTCTCGCACGAGCTGAAGACCCCGCTGACAAGCTTGATCGGCTTCAGCCAGGCGCTCATGGACGGGAGCCTTTCGAGCGAATCCGAGAAGCAGCGCGCGGCGGCCATCCTGCACGAGGAGGCGCAGCGGGTACTCCGCCTCTCTCAGGAGCTCTTGGATCTGGCCCGGGCCGAGTCTGGCCAGATATCGCTGCAGCCCACGACGATAGACCTGGCCAGCCAGCTGCACCAGGAGATCGAGCTGATCCGCCAGCGCGCCCAACAGCAGGATCTCGAGCTGGTGCTGACGGTGCCGGCAGACCTGCCGCCGGTGCTTGCGGATCCCGAACGCCTGCATCAGATTCTCGACAACCTGCTCGACAACGCGGTGAAGTACGCGCCGGCCCAAAGCGAGGTCCGAGTCACGGCCGGCTCCAGTGGCCGGCTGCTGACGGTCGCGGTCACCAACCGCGTTGGGCCGCATCGACCTGATCCCGCCCGAATGTTCGATCGCTTCTATCGGGCCGACCCCTCCCGGTCCTCGGCAGCCGGCGGAGTCGGTCTCGGTCTGGCCATCTCCCGCGAGCTGGCACGCGCCCAAGGCGGCGATCTCAACAGCGAGCTGGGGGAGGCGGGGCGGCTGACCCTCACTCTCACACTGCCGCTTCCGCCGCCATCTTCAGTGCCTCGTTCTGTCGTGCCCCGGCGGCCGCCTCTGATCAACCAGCCGGTTCAGCCACCTTCAGGCTGAGGCAGGAACCGGAGGGCGGTGAGGCCAGAGACGACCGCTTCCGCTACAGCAAGAGCCAGTGTGGCTTTCCGGTGGGGTTTCGCAGGTTGTTAGTGCGGCCACCCTTTGCTCGTGATTCAGACAGCGGCGGCCTTCAGCAGCCACTCCAGCGCGCCTCGCAAGTACGGTCGTTCCAAGACCAGCAGCTGAATTCGGAGTTCGTCCTCGCCGGCCCAGGCGCCTGACCAGCGCCATTTGCGCCGCTCGGGTTGAAGCCAGTAGATCCAGCCACGCAGCGACCAGCGGTCGGGGACGCAATCGCGGAGCAGCGCATCGTCTACGCACTGTTGGAGGAACCACTCCGGCAGCCTGGCCGGCCACTCGCTGAGAGCCGGCCAATCCTCGCTGGAATGACGCACGATCGGCAGGAGCACCTCGCGCACCCGCTCAAGCGTGGACGCCGCACGGCCCGCTACGAAAGTGACCAGCTCGTCGAGGCCAGCATCGGCTGGTCTCAACCCACCGGATCGGAGCTTCTGCAGCTCTTGATCCGGTGTCACCAGTGACGTACCACTCTGATCGGTTTGCTTGTTGGGGAGGCGCTCGTACCTATTGGAACGGTATCGCCCACTAACCTTCGGGTGGTACGACCAGGCTGATGGGGTTCTCGATCAAGCGCACCAGCTCGGCCATGAACTGGGCAGCGGTGGCACCGTAGAACACCCGATGATCGACTGACAGAGTCATCCGCATCACCTTGCCCGGAACCAGCTGCCCGCCGCGGACCAGGGCCACATCCTTGATCGCGCCGACCGCCAGGATGGCCGACTCAGGGGGATTGATGATGGCCGAGAATTCGTCGACGCCGAACATGCCCAGATTGGAGATGCTGAAGGTGCCCCCCTCCAGGTCGCCGGGGCCGGGCTTGCCCGAGCGAGCCCGCTCGATGACCTGCCGGGTCTCGATGGAGATCTGGACCAGGTCCTTGCGGTCGACGTCGTGCACCACGGGCACGAGCAGGCCCAGCCCCTGGCTGGGCGGCACGGCGAGTCCGATGCTCACACCGCGCTTGCGCTCAAACCTGCCGTCGATCCACGAGGCGTTCACTTCCGGAAACCGCGTCAGGGCGATGGCGCAGGCGCGGGTCAGGAGATCGGTCATCGTGACCCTCTCTGCGCCTGGAACTGAACTCTTCAACTGCTCGCGCAGGCGGACCGCTTCGTCGACGCGGGGTTCGACTGTCACGTAGAAGTGTGGGACGGTCGTTTTCGACTGCGCCATCCGTTTCGCGATGGTCGCCTGCATGCGGTTCGGCTCCACCGTCTCGCTGGCTGCGGAAGGGCGGGCGGTGGCCGCCGCTCGCGGAGTCGGCGCGGCGCCTGCCGGCCGCGGCTCGGCCTTGCCCTTCTGCTGGGCGGCGAGGACGTCCTCCTTGACGATCCGGCCCCCCGGTCCAGTTCCCTCCACGGTGGCGAGGTCGAGCTCCATCTCGGCGGCCAGGCGGCGGGCGAGAGGGGAGGCCTTGGCCCCATCCGCTTCCCGGGCCGCGGCGGCGGGCGGACCGGTCGCGGTCCGTCCTGCCTGCTCCTCGCTGCTGGCGGCAGGTTCGGCAGCTTCCGCCGGCTCTTCCGAAGGCGCCTCGGCGTGGCCGGGGCCGGGCTCCTGCTCGGCTTCGGCAACCTCGTGCCGCCCGCTCGTCGCGCTGTCGCCCCTACCTTGGTCCCGACCCCCCTGGGCTGCGGGCTCCGGTTCCTCCGGCTCCGCCTCTGCGGCGGCCTCCGGCTTCCCCCCGATGCTGCCGATCTGCTCGCCGACCGGGACGGCCTGGCCCTTCTGGACGGCGATGTGCAGCACGCCGTCCGCCTCCGCCTCGATCTCGAAGCTGGCCTTGTCCGACTCGATCTCCGCCAGCACATCCCCCTTCTTGACCTCCGCCCCGTCCTGCAGCTTCCACTCGAGGACGGTGCCCTCCTCCATCGTGTCCGAGAGCTTGGGCATGTTCACTTCTGGCATCGCTTTCTCCCGCTAGACGGCTGCGGCCGCCGTCTTGCCGACGGTGAGCAGGGAATGGCGGATTATGTCGTCGACCGCCGGGATCGAGGCTCGCTCCAGCTCTTTGTTGTAGGGCATGGGCACCTCGGCGCCGCCCAGCCGCCGGACCGGGGCATCCAGGTAGTCGAAGCAGCGCTCCTGGATGCCGGCGGCGATCTCTGCCCCAACGCCGTAGGTGGGCCAGCCCTCCTCAACCACGAGACAGCGTGAGGTCCGCCTGACGGACTCGGTGATCGTCTCCCAGTCGATTGGGCGGACGCTGCGCAGGTCGATCACCTCTGCATCGACGTCTTCGTCCTCCAGCTTCTGGCCGGCCAGCGTGGCCAGCACCGCCTGGCGGGAGACGCCGATGATCGTCAGGTCCGAGCCTGTGCGGCGCACCGCCGCCTTGCCGATTGGCGTGGTGTAATCGCCATCCGGCACCTCACCGCGAAGGTTGTAGAGGCTCATGCTCTCTAGGAACATGACCGGGTTGTCGGTTCTGATCGCGGATTTCAGCAGGCCCTTGCCATCCTCGGGAGAGGTCGGTGCAACCACGATCAGGCCCGGGATCAGGCCGTACAGCACCTCGAAGCTGTGCGAGTGTTGCGAGGAGAGCTGATGCCCGGCGCCCCCGGGGAGGCGGATCACCAGAGGCACGCTGACCTTGCCGCCGAACATGTAGCGCACCTTGGCGGCGTTGTTGACGATCTGGTCATAGGCAAGCAGCGAGAAGTTGATCGTCATCATCTCGACGACCGGCCGGAGCCCGCTCATGGCGGCACCGATCGCGCAGCCGGCGATCACCTCTTCGGCGATCGGAGCGTCAACGACGCGGCGTGCGCCGTACTTGTCGAGCAGGCCATCGGTGACGCGGTAGGCGCCGCCGAAGACACCGATGTCCTCGCCGATCAGGAAGATGTTCTCGTCACGGGCCATCTCCTCATCCAGGGCTTCGCGGAGAGCGTTGCGGAAAAGCTTCTCAGGCATTGGTGCTCACCGTCTCGAACTCGCCGGCATACAGGTAGCGGAACAGCTCCGCGACCGGCGGGTTGGGGCTCTCGTCGGCGTACTTGACGGCCGCATCGACCTCCGCCTCCACCTCGTCCCGGATTTCCTTCAGGTCTTCTTCGGCAGCGATCCTGGCGGCGGTCAGCCGGTGCTCGTAGAGGCCGATCGGATCGCTCTTGCTCCAGCGCGCTTTCTCGTCCGCGTCGCGGTACTTGTCGGGATCGACCACCGAGTGGCCCTTGAAGCGGTAGTTGACTGCCTCGATAAAGCGCGGTTCCAGGTCCTGGCGCGTCTTCTCCACGATCTCGGAAGTCTTCCGGAGCACCTCGACCACGTCATTGCCGTCGATCCGGATCGACTCCATGTCGTAAGCGCACGCCTTGCGGTAGATGTCGGAGATCGCCGACGCTCGGTCCACCGCGGTGCCCATTCCGTACTGGTTGTTCACGCAGAACCAGACGACGGGGAGCTTGAACACCTTGGAGAAGTTGAGCGACTCGTGAAAGGCGCCGATGTTGGTTGCGCCGTCGCCGAACATGCAGAATGTGACCTCGGCCGACTTGGCGTAGCGGCTGGCGAAAGCTGCCCCCACCGCCACCGGAAGGTGGCCGCCGACGATGCCGTAGCCGCCCATGAAGCGGGCGTCGTAGTCGAAGATGTGCATCGAGCCGCCCCGGCCGTGGGCCACTCCCCCCTCCCGGCCGAAGAGCTCCGCCATCACCGCCTTCGGGTCCAGGCCGCGGGCGATGGCGTGGCCATGCTCCCGATAGCTCGTGTAGATGTAGTCCTGCGGCTTCAGCGCGAGGACGCCACCGACCACGGTCGCCTCCTCGCCCAGGTTCAGGTGGCAGTAGCCGCCGATCTTGGCCCGCGTGTACTCCACCTGCGCACGCTCCTCGAAACGGCGGATCAGGTACATCATGCGGTAGAGCTTCAGCAGCTCGACCTTGTTCTGCTTCTTCAGCTCCAGCTTGGCCGGGTTCACCCCTTCTACGTGGGCGACCCCGTTGCGGGAGTTGGTTTGCTTCGTCTCCACGCTGCTTGACACCGGCTCCTCCCCCGTGCTTGCTGCGCCGGCGGCCGGGGCCGGCCGACGCCGATTTGGAATTTCGATCGCGCGCCCGTCAGCCGCGAGCGCCGCCTGCAGCAGTGACTCCGCCAAGGTCGGATGGGCATGGATGGTGAGGTCCAGATCGTGCAGCTTCAACCGCTGCTGCACGGCCAGCGTCGCTTCAGCCGCCACGTCGGTGACCCGCGGGCCGACCATGTGGACACCCAAGATGGTGTCGTCCCGCGCATCGAGGATGACCTTGACGGCGCCCTCGGTCTGGCCCAGCGTCATGGCGCGCGCCGAAGCCGCGAACGGGAACTTTCCGAGCTTGACCTCGAACCCCTGCTCCCTGGCCTCCTTCTCGCCCAGGCCGACATGCGCGATCTCCGGGTCGGTGTAGATGCAGTTGGGGGCGGCGCGGTAATCGGCTCTGCGGCCGGCACGGGCGACGATGTTCTCGACGGCGCAGACTCCCTCGTACGAGGCGACGTGAGCCAGCATAATGCCGCCGATCACGTCACCGATGGCCCAGATCCCTTCGGCTGAAGTGCCCAACTGCCCGTCGACCTTCACCCGGCCCCGTTCAGTTTCCACGCCGGCGGCCTCCAGACCGAGTTTGTCGGTGTACGGCACCCGGCCGGTGGCCCGCAGCACCACGGCGGAATCTATCTGCTGCTTCTCGCCGCCGGCCGTGAAGCTGACAGTCAGCCCCCGGCGCGCCTTCTTGACCGAGTCGACTCGGGCGTCGGTGTGGATGGCGCCGCCCAGGCCCTGGAAGTGCTTGCTATAGAGGCCGATCAGGTCGCTCTCGACGGAGGGCAGGATCTGCGGCAGCATCTCGATAACCGTGACCTTCGTCCCGAGTGCCGCGTAGAGAGCGCCCCACTCCATCCCGACCACGCCGCCGCCGATCACCGTCATGGTCTCCGGCACCTGCTGCAGTTCCAGGATCCCGTCGGAGTCGATCGTCAACTCACCGCCCGGGACCGGTAGTCGACTTGCCGCCGAGCCGGTGGCGATAACCGTGTTCTGGGCCTGATAGTCGCTGCCGCGAACGCTGAACTTCCCAGCCTTGGCCAGTGTGGCGCCCCCCTCCAGGACGGTGACTCCGTTCGCTTTGAGCAGGCTGCCGACGCCGTTGACGAGCCCGTCGACCACCTTCACGCGCCGCGCCTGAGCGGCCGGCAGGTCGAAGCGGATGGACTCTGCCATCACGCCAAATTCGCGACCGTGCCTGCGGAGCGTGTGGTACAGCTCGGACGACTGCAGCAGCGCCTTGGTCGGAATGCAGCCCTTGACCAGGCAGGTGCCGCCCAGCCTTTCCTTTTCGGCGAGCGCCACTCGGGCTCCCAGCTGGGCCGCACGGATTGCCGCCACGTAACCACCGGGGCCGCCGCCGATTACGGCGACGTCAAAACTCTCGGGCACAGATATTCCTCATTGGTTTGGGTGGAAATTCAATTATGCCGGGGCCCGGGTGCCGAGCACTCCTCGCACGCCGTCGGGCAGGTAGCGATTGGTGATTGGCATTCGGCGATCCCGGCCGAACGCGAGCGGCGTGATCTTGATGCCCGGGGCCCCCTGGCGCCGCTTGTACTCACTGGCGTCGACCAGCCCGATGACACGTCGCACCGTCTCGGGCGAGTGGCCCTCGGCAACGAGCTCCTCGAAGCTGCGGTCGTCTTCGACATAGCCCTCCAGGATCGGGTCCAGCTCCTCGTACGGAGGCAGGCTGTCCGAATCCTTCTGATCCTGGCGCAGCTCGGCCGAGGGCGGCTTCTCCAGCACGCGTCGAGGGATGACCTCATCGCCCAGCGAGTTGCGGTACCGACACAGCCCGTAGACGAGTGTCTTCGGAATGTCCTTCAACACGGCAAAACCACCGGCCATGTCGCCGTACAGGGTGCAGTAGCCGGTGGCCATCTCCGATTTGTTGCCGGTGGTGAGGACCATCCAGCCGAACTGGTTGGAGAGCGCCATGAGCAAATTGCCGCGGATGCGGGCTTGAACGTTCTCCTCGGTGAGACCGGGCTCCAGCCCCCGGAAAGGCCCAGCGAGCGTGGCGTCATAGGCGTGTCGAATCTCCTCGATCGGCAGGCAGTGGGTCTCGAGGCCCAGGTTCCGCGCCAGCACCGCCGCGTCCTCCACGCTCTCCGGTGAGGTGTAGGGAGAGGGCATCAGGACTCCCACCACGTTCTGGGCACCCAGCGCATCCGCGGCCACCGCTGCGGTGAGCGAGGAATCGACGCCGCCCGAGAGCCCGAGCAGGACTCTTTCGAAGACAGCGGTCTTGCGCACGTAGTCGCGGGTGCCAAGGAGCAGCGCGGCATAGACCTCCGCCGCCCCGCCAAGTGGCTCGGCGAGGCGGGGGGAAAGCCGGGGCTGGCTCCGCTGGGCGGCCGTATCGGAGACGACGACCTCCTCGACAGTGAGATCGATGCGAGCGGGTTGGGAAGCGTTCTTGCGCAGGCGGCTGTCGTGCAGGCGGCCGCCGAACACGCTCCCGAGCTCCAGGTCTGCGATGAGCAGTTCCTCCTCGAAGCTGGCCGCATGGGCGACGGTATCGCCGTCAGCGTCGAACACCACGCTGTTGCCGTCGAAGACCAGTTCGTCCTGCCCGCCCACGAGGTTGACCCAGGCCAGAAAGGCGCGCGAGTCCATCGCGCGTGTCCGGATCACCGTCTCGCGCGCCTCCCGCTTGCCGTGGTGGTAGGGGGAGCCGTTGATGTTCACGAGCAGCTCCGCGCCACCGGCCGCCTGGAGCGAGATGGGGCCCGTCGGATACCAGGCGTCCTCGCAGATGGAGACCCCAATCCGTATCCCGCAGTACTCGAAGATCGGGCAGCGGCGGCCACGCCGGAAGTAGCGCTCCTCGTCGAAGACCCCGTAGTTGGGCAGGTACACCTTGTGGTAGACACCGCGCAGCTCTCCTTCGGCGGCGAAGAAGGCAGCGTTGTGGATGTCGAGGTCGCGATCGACAAAGCCGCCGATCGCCGCGATGCCGTGAGTGGCGGCGACCACCCGGTCGCGATGCCGCAGGTTGTCGCGGATGAAGGCCGGCTTCAGCAGCAGGTCCTCGGGCGGGTATCCCGTGACGCAGAGCTCAGGGAAGGCGATGAGGTCGCAACTCTGGGCGCGGGCCCGCTCGATCCACTCGATCATGCGCTCAGCGTTGCGTTCCAGGTCGCCCACGGTAGGGTTGATCTGCGCCAGGGCCACGCGCAGGGGCCGCGCCAGCTCAGCTTTCATACTGCTTCATTGTGCCTTCGCTGCCGCTCGATCTCGGCGGACGGTGCGAACGGCCCCACGTCGAGGACGGATTTCATCCCGGCCGGCGGGACGGCGGTTTCTTTGGACCAACCGGCTCTGCCGCTTGCCGGAGATCCGCTGCTGCCCGTTTACGATGGTTCACGATGCGGGTCACGATCCTGCCTGATTGTCAGGTGAAAGTGGTGGATGCGGCCACCGTGTCGGACCTGCTGACCCGGCTCGGTCTTCACCAGGACGCGCACCTGGTGGTGAGGGGTGAGGACATCCTGACCAGCGACGTGGAGCTGGCTTCGGCAGACGAGATCCAGATCTATCCGGTCATCAGCGGAGGTCACGGCTGATTGCGCTGTCATGCCTGTGCCCGTCCCGGCAATGTCGAGATCCGTCGTACCCGCACCGCCTACTGCGCGAGCTGCTACCCAGGCTGGTTCCGGCAGCAGGTGCAGGACCGCATCGACCACGAGCGGATGCTCTGGCGGAAGGATCCGGTGCTGGTCGCAGTCTCGGGCGGCAAGGATTCCCTCGCTCTCTGGCACGCGTTGACCGAACTCGGTTACCAGGCCGACGGCATGTACATACGGCTGGGCATCGGCGACTACTCGCGCCGCTCGCAGGCCAAGACGGAGGCTTTTGCCGATCGGTACAACCTCAAGCTGCACCAGGTCGATCTGAAGGAGAACGAGCAGTTCACGGTCCCGGACCTGGTCCAAGTCCGCAGCGGCAAACCATGCGCGGCCTGCGGCACGGTGAAGCGCTACCACTTCAACAAGCTCGCCTACGATCTCGGCTACCCGGTCGTCGCCACCGGCCACAACCTCGACGACGAGGCCGCCACGCTGTTCGGCAACCTTGTGCACTGGAACAGCGACTACCTGGGCCGTCAGGGCCAGGTGCTGGAGAGCACGCACCCCAGGCTGGTCCGGAAGGTGAAGCCGCTCTATCGGTTCTCCGAGCGGGAGACCGCCGCCTACTCATTGATCGAGCGGATTGACTACGTCCTGGAGGAGTGCCCGATGGCCAAGGGCGCCAAGTCGCTCCTCTATAAGGACATGCTGAACGGACTTGCGGAGAGGGAGCCGGGCGCGAAGTACAAGTTCCTGGTCGGCTATCTGAAGGGGGGCAAGACCGCCCTCCATGCCGGGCGAGCGCCGGGGGCGGAGCGCGCTGTCGCGCTGAACGAGTGCTCCCGCTGCCGGCAGCCGACCACCGGCCGGCTCTGCGCCTACTGCCGCATGGCGGACAGGGGACGCGGCAAGGCGGTCGCCAAGGCCAAGAGACATGCCGGCTGAGCCTGGCTATTTCGAGCGCCTCCGGCGGGCGGCCGCCAGCCGCCACTCGCTGCTCTGCGTCGGGCTGGATCCCGACCCGGAACGGATCCAAGGTGGCGCGCGCGAGGCGCTGGCTCACTGCGCCCAAGTTGTCGAGGCGACACAGGAGCACGCGTGCTGCTACAAGCCCAACGCGGCCTTCTGGGAACAGTACGGTCCCGACGGTCTCGACGCGTTGGCTGAGCTCAGGCAGCGCATCCCGGCGGATATCCCGGTTCTCTACGACGCCAAGCGCGGCGACATCGGCCATACGATGCAGGCCTATGCCAGCGCAATCTTCGCAGCCCTGAAGATGGACGCGATGACCGCCCAACCCTATCTCGGCGCGGATTCGCTGCGCGAACTGACGCGACACCGCGCCCGCGGCGTATACGTCGTCTGCCGCACCTCCAACGCGGGTGCCGCCGATCTGCAGGAGCAGGACGCCGGCGGCGAGCCGCTCTTCCTCCGCGTGGCGCGGCTGGCGGAAGGCCTCAATGAGTTCGAGAACGTGGGGCTGGTCGTCGGCGCGACCGCGCCCGCCGAGATCGCCCGCGTCCGGCAGATAACGCCGCTGCCCTTTCTGATCCCCGGGATAGGCACCCAGGGGGGCGAGCTGGAAGAGTCGGTACGGAGTGCCTGGAACGGTGACGAGGCGTCGTGCCTGATCGCAACGAGCCGGTCGGTGCTCTACGCGGACGATCCGGCCGGAGCGGCCCGGCAGCTGAAGGATCAGATCAACTCCGTGAGGGCAGCGCTGTGAGTCAGCGAGCTTCCCAACTGCTCCGATTGGAGGGCCACATCATCGACTCGATGATGCTGCCGCAGCTCATGGACCTAGTCATGGACCTGGGCGGATCGTTCGAGGTGCGGGAGCTGAACGTCGGCCAGCGAAACGACGATCCGTCCGTCTGTCGGATCGAGGTTTTTGCCGAACAGCCGGCGGTTCTGGACGAGATCGTGCGTCGAGCTCGCGAGCTCGGCGCTCAGGCGGAACGCGACGAGCCGATCGAGACGGCCCTCGTCGAGCAGGAGGGCGTTTACCCCGAGGGCTTCTACTCGACCAGCAACATGCCCACCTCCGTGCTCCTGGAAGGGGGTTGGGTGCGAGTGGAAAGGCAGGAGATGGACTGCGCGCTCGCGGTGGACCGGGACACCCAGAGAGCGTGGTGCATCCCCTTCTACGAGGCCCAGCCGTTGCTCGAGGTCGTCGTCGGCCACCAGGGCGTCCGCGTCAGCCCGCGTGAGCGCTCGCGCGACACGGAAATCTTCGGCTTCATGTCGAGCGAAGTCTCCTCCGAGAAGCCCAAAAAGGTGTTGATCGGCCAGATCGCAGCGGAGATGAAGGCGGTGCGGGCAGCCGGCGGCCGCATCCTGGTCGTGGGGGGTCCGGGCGTGGTCCACACCGGCGCCGGGCGTTATCTTTCGCGGCTCATCGAGCTCGGCTACGTCCAGGTGCTGTTTGCCGGCAACGCCATTGCCGTACATGACGTCGAGGCGGCGCTCTTCGGGACGGCGCTGGGCGTCAATCTGGAGAGCGGGCTCGCCACCGAGCACGGGCACGAACACCACATGCGCGCGATCAATCGAGTGCGCGCCGCCGGCAGCCTCAGGGCCATGGTGGACTCAGGCCAGCTGCGCTCGGGCGTGATGAAGACGGCGATCGAGAACGGGGTAGACACGGTGCTCGGCGGCAGCGTGCGCGATGACGGCCCGCTGCCCGATGTCATCACCGAAATGGGTGAGGCGCAGCGCCAGATGCGGGCTGCCATCTGGAACGGGGGCGACGCCTTCGTACCCGGTGTGCGGCTGGCCCTGATGCTCTCCACCATGCTGCACTCCATCGCCACCGGGAACATGCTGCCGGCGGCCGTCCGCACCGTCTGCGTCGACATCAACCCAGCGGTGGTGACGAAGCTGGCCGATCGCGGCACGTGGCAGTCGATCGGGCTCGTCACCGACGTGGAGTCGTTCCTGCGCGAGCTGGTGCGCGCAATCGAAGATGATGGCGGCGCAGAGGAGGCCAGATAACGAGGGTCTACGCGCTCATCGGCGTCATCGCAGGTTTGCTCAGCGGCCTGCTGGGCGTCGGTGGTGGCTTTCTAATGGTGCCGTTGCAGGTGATGATGGCGCGCACGCGTCAGGTCGAGGCAACCGCCAACTCGCTCGCGGCGATCGTGCCCATCTCAATCACCGGCATCCTGATCTACTACTTCGGTGGTTTCCCGGGCCACCACGGCGCGCCGCAAGTGAACCTGCGCTTTGCAGTCCTGCTGGCCTCGGGCGGTGTTTTCGGCGCTTTCCTGGGAGCACGGCTTGCCTCTCGCGTGCCGGACGTGTGGCTGGCCCGGGGAGTGGCCGGCATCCTCGGCGTCCTGGGCGTGAAGCAGGTGCTCTTTCCATGAACGACGTGCTGGCAGTGGTCAGCGGGTTCGTGGTCGGGCTGGCCAGCGGCCTCATCGGCATCGGCGGTGGCGTGCTGCTGGTTCCGATCATGGTGATCGGATTCAAGTTCGAGCAGCATCTGGCCCAGGGCACGTCCCTGGCGGCGATCTTGCCCACCTCGATCGTGGGCGCTCTGACCCATAACCGCAGCGGCAACGTCGTGCTGAAGCACGCGATGATCATGGGGCTGGCGGGCGCGCTGGTGGTGGTGCTGGGCGCCGCGCTCGCTCTCTGGCTGCACGGCGACGTGCTGGCGCGGCTCTTCGGAGCCTTCCTTCTCTTTTCTGCCTACCGGCTCTGGCCGCGCCGCCGGAAGCTGCCCCACACGCCGCCAGATGGGGCCGCCGCTCAGACCTGAACGGGCTCGCTCACCACATCCGGCCAGCAGCTCATCGGGTTGCCGCAGAGGTGCATCTGCCGCTCCCAGCCGTCCTCGCGGCGCACTCGCACCAGCCACAGGTGTGAGAACTCCCGGCCGCAGCTGTCGCAGATTTTGCCGCCTCGCGGTCCGAGCTTGGGGCCGGCCGTGGCGGCCTCCGGACCGCCGCCCGCAAAGCTCGGGACGACGGTCGGCGTCGAGGCTTCGAGCGCGGCCGGCCCGGGCGGCAACGGATAGTGGCCTGCGGTTTGCTGCTCCTGATGCGAAGCCGGCGCGATCGCGAGGTCGGCTGGGGGAGCTGTCACCGGGCTGCCGGCTTCCCCCGCGGCTGTGGCGGAGCCCTCACCCGGGTGGGGGGCGGCCAGCCAAGGCTCAGCCGGGCGGAATTCGGTCAGACCCTCGACCGGCTGCGCCAGGGCAAGCGGAGCGTCCGGGCTCCACAGCAGCAGCTGCCCGGCGTCGGTACGAAAGTCGTGCTTGCACTTCGGACAGAGCCTGAGCACTCCTTCCAAGCGTGTCTCGTGGCACTCGGGGCAGAAGGTCGCCACCAGCTCCTCGGCCGATGTGCTCTGGCAGCGCAGACACAGGAAGTCCGGGTCAAGCTTGGCATTGCGGAAGACGTTCCCGACGAGCATGAACGGATTGGCCCCGTGCCGGCTGAAGCTGATGCCGCCCATGCTCGACAGCATCCTGAGCTTCCGGTTCCGCTCCTTCAGCTTCTCGTAGTCCGGATTGGTCAGGCGCTGCTGGCCACAATCCCGGCAGATGTGCAAGATGCGCACCGGCAGCGCCGCCCGGATCTGCTCCTGCTGGTGCATGAACTCAAGTACCGGTCTCTCGTCTGCCAGCACCTCGAGATGTGCCGTCCCCTTGCCGTAAGCCGACACGGCCGCCTCGACCTTCGCGCCGAAGAGGTCGAGCTGATGGGCGAGCTTGGCGGGCAGCGTGTTGGGTTGTTTGCTGACGAGGACCGGGATGGCAAGGCAGGACAGGGTCTCTTCGGCACTGAGGCCGAATTGCCCGGTGGGGCCGTGGAAGACCACCTGCAAGATCCCGTCCCAGTCGCTGGGAGCACGCCGCGACGGCCCCCCGCCCAG
>JAABUX010005455.1_pt1 | contig 15625 bp, 19 predicted proteins | sample 5561851 | NCBI WGS metagenome assembly JAABUX01 (sample SAMN10711883, study PRJNA513361) | rock metagenome | isolation source: Antarctica rocks | place: Antarctica: Victoria Land, Richard Nunatak red sandstone | collected 2016-01-03 | reverse complement strand
GCGCCGCGCAGGCTGCCTGAAGCTGTACTGCGAGTGCTTCGCAGCAGGTACGCTCACAGCTGTCAGCCCCCGGTCAGTCACATTGGGTAGCCGCATTCCATGACTGAAACTGCTTGAAACCGAAAAATCCCATGCAGCCCCTTGCTGCACCGCACTCGGAGCGCACCAGCGCGTGCACGCTGCTGCAGCACTGCTTATGCGGCCCGCGGCCAAGTCCCCGTGTCAGCAAGCCTGCAGCAGTGCGCGACCCCGGCCGTGCGCGCAGGGGCGTTCTGCAACGGGCTGTGCGGCTGCTGCGCGTGCCTGAACACGATCGCCAACGCGCCACTGGTCATGCACGTGCGGCAGTGCGTGCTCAGCCGCGCACCGCTCGCGTTCCTGCCCAAGGCGCGCGCGCGGCGCCTGTGCGGAGGCTGTTTAGGGACCGACAAGTTATAAGCTGATCTCGAGTGCGTCAGGCAATGAGCGCTCCAGAGTCCAGGGGTGAGGGAGGTTGGGCAGAGCAGAGGCGGCGCGCGCAGGTGCGCGAGGCCGGGCACCTGCGCGGCTGCCAGTGCCGCAAGTCGCGCTGCCGCAAGAAGTACTGCGAGTGCTTCCACGCGGGTGTGCGCTGCAGCGACGCCTGCCGCTGCGTCAACTGCCACAATGCGGCGCCGCCCGGCGACGCGCCTGGCCCGCCAGCCGCCGCCGCCGCCGCCGCCGCCGCAGCCGCCGCCGCTCCGTCAAACACCGCTGAGGGTCCCAGCGGCGGCCGACCCGCGGGCGTGCTCTTCCGCAGCGCGGGCAGCTCCTGCGCCGCGCAGCAGCGCGCGCTCGCGGGCGCCGGCGCGGGGACGCCCGGCGCGGGCGCCCCCGGTGCCGACCCCGACCCCGGCAGCACAGGCCCGGGCTGCGCTGCGGCCGCGGCGGCGCTGGAGGGCGCGTCTGAGCCGGAGGGCGCGTCCGCGGCCCTGCCGGCGCGGCGGCGGGTGGTCGCGCCGGCGCGCTTCGCCAGCCCGGGCGGCCAGGCGCCGGGGACCAGCAGCAGCGGCAGCGGCACGCCCAGCGAGGGCGACCCCGCGCTCGCCGGCGCGCCCCCCGACAGCGCGGCCCAGTCCCCACAGAGCGCGCGCCTGGCTCGGGGGAGCAGCCGCTCTTGCTTGCATTTCTTTTCCCCAGCAGGCCGCTCCGCTCTTCCGCATACCCATGCACGTCCTTGCGCACAGACACGTTGCTGGCGCGCAGCGGCAGCATCAAGTGATGCGCCCTTACCAGCATTGTGTACAGCCTTCAGCTCAGACTGTGAGTCGTCAGTGCTGCAGCAGCCTGCAGGGCCTGACGCGCGCCGGGGCCGTCACGCAGACGACGCCATCTCGCCGGCGCCTGTGGGCCACCGGCGCGCCCTCCAGCGGCCGGCGGGCCGGCGAGGCTGCGCCGAGCGGCAGCCTGATGGCGCGCCGGCGCCCTTGGGCGAAGCTGCCCAGGCGCGTCGCAGCCCATGCAGTGCCAGAGGGCGCAGCCTGCTCACAGTGGGTGATGGATGACATGCGTCCCTGCCTAGGGGCTCCAGTCCCTGCTCAACGCTAGCAGGCCTGTCCATGCAGCCTGACGGTGTTGCGCATGCGCCAATGTCACCTGTCTGCTGAGCCGTCGGCCACACCGCCCCAGCCAAACAGGCTGGGGACTGGTAACACTGCCGCTGCTGTCCTTGCCTGCATGCCCGCTCACACCCGTGGCCTGCCGCAGCTCAGTTTCACCCTGTATGCACCTGCCCGCTTGTCCTGACACATCAGGGCGTGTGGCAGGCGGACGGCAAGGCAGCCGGCGTGCCCGTGTCGTGGGGCACCGCGCCCGCGGTGGACGACGCGCTGCGGGACTGCCGCTGGGCCGCCCATAAGCGCGCGCCTCCCAGGCGCGCCTGTGCATGTCCTTGTGCTCAACATGCGAGTTGCTGCGCTGTGGGCCGCTTGCAAGCGTGCGCTCCAGGCCTGCCATTAGTGCGCACATACTTGCAGATGCGCATGCATAGACTGTTGAATTAGGGCCGTTGAAGCTGTCATGGCAAGCATTGCGTGCGTGCAGGCTGAGAGCTTTGCAGCTCCATGTGCTGGCTTGCTCTGTGTGGGCCGTGCCAACGCAGGATCGGGGCCATGCGCGTCGGTGTGTCCTTAGTGAAATGTCGGTCAGCAAAGCCTGTGTGTGTGCTGCAGGACGGCCGGCGCTGGCAGCGCCGTGCGCGCGTTCGGCGCCTCGCTCAACGGCCTGCGCATGGCGCCTTCAGAGGACGCCGACGCAAGCGCCAAGCGCAAGGCGGCCGCCGACCATGCAGGCAGCCCTCCAGGCAGGGAGGCGCAGCGCCCGCGCCCGCGCCGCGGCGGCCGCGGCGCTGCGCTCTCCAACGACAAAGAGAATGCCGGCGGCGCGGGCGCAGCCGGTGGCCATGCGGGCACGGCCGGCGGTGGTGCGGCCGCCGGGCCGGGCGAGGCGCACGAGCTCGCCGTGGCAGAGGCTCTGCTCATGCTGTAAGCGAGCAGGGCGCCGCGCTGCCCGCAGGCCAGCATCTGGCGCTCGCGGCTTGGCACATGCAAGGGGCCGCGCGGCTCTGAGCGGAGAGCCGCTGCCGCGGCTGCTCGTCTGCATGGCAGGCCGCGGCGAGCGCGGCAGCTGGAGGTGGCCGCTGAGCGCGGAGGGATGGGAGCATGAATGGCATGCCATCTGACATGTCCGAGGCCCTCGCCGACTGGTCTGACACTGGGCATTGCGAGGACTGTCATGTCCGCATGTGCGCCTGCCATACGGGCAGGGGCGCGCCCTGGTTTACGCACCTTGCCCAGGTATCCGGCATCATTGCTGCTTCCCTGCTATATGACATTACGCGTCCCCGTGTCACTCTATTATGTTCGTGCATGCGCTGCGGGGGTGAAGTGGTCCCAGGCCCTCCCAGAGAGCGCGCATCCTGTCCAGCGACACCCGTTGATCGGCGTGTGCGTACGTGCATCGCCCTGTTCGTATCAGCACTGCTAGCAGAACTTAGTACCTTCCCGGTGTGGGCGGGCCGCATGGCTCCCGCACAGCCAGCGTCTGCGTCGTGTTTTGGCAAGGCGTGTGTGCATTGGAGCAGTCGGCACATGACATATGTCATGTGCCGCGCAGTATGCAGACTGAAAGGAAGCACGGCGTGCTACCCACGCATGCTACAGGCGGTCAAGTGTGCACGGCACGCGCTTACGAAGCGGTGACCCAAACTGTGCTTCATGGCCAGCTGCGATGAGCCAGACCAACTGGAACACCAGCACAAGGACCTGACGACATCCTGATAGCAAAAACAAAAGACAAGTTTTGCAGTCGACTCATCACAAAACTTTTTTGCTGCAATGCAGACGGCAACTCATTTGCGCTCGTTGAGGGCTCACAGGACGACCCCATTGAAAAACACCTCCAGTCTGTAACCAAGCGCATGCGATGACCCACTATACAAAGCGCAGCAGGTTCTGGTACGCCTGCACCATGCGCTGGAAGGCGTCCGTTGCGCCGGCCGCCTGCGCGCGCGCGCCGACACAGTAAACCCACCGGCCGCACAAGCTTGGCCAGGGTGCAGCTGCTCCTGTTCACACTTAGTATCGCCTTGGGGGAAAAAAAAATGCAACTCCCGGCAAGCGCGGTCTGAGCTTAAGCGCAAGCTTAATAACAATACGAATTGAAGGCCAGATGAACCATGCGCCGATGCTCCGCAGTGCGGCAGGGCGCGGCGCGCGCGCGCACCTTGCACTTGTCGGGGTGCAGCGCGACCGCCATCTCGCGGTACCGCCGCCGCAGCGCCGCCGCGCCCGCCCCGGGCTTCAGCTGCAGCACCTGCGCGCGCCATAGCAGTGCAGTGCTTCATTGCTGGCTTGTTCTGAGGCACATGTAATACAACCTGCGACCGGATCAGTCAGCTTCTGCTCTGCCTGAGTGCAGGCTGCACTGTGCAGAGCTTGCGGGCACACTCGCCCTATGGCAGTGCCCCAGAAGCCGTGAGGTCTGAAGGACAGGCGTGCAGCGGTATCAAGATAGGACAAGGGAGGGCAGCACCTCGTAGTCGCCGGCCGCGGCCAGCACGCGCGCGACCTCGCGCGTGTCGGCGCCCGACGCCGCCGCGCCGCGCTCCTCGGCCAGCTCAGCGGCCACCAGCGCGTCCGCCTCGCGGAACGCCTGCAGGCGCCACGCGCCGGTCAAGGGCGAACCCGCTGCTGTGCACTGCATGCCGCTGGCCGCTGAAGGGCGGCTGCGGCCGGCCCCCAGACGCTGCACTGACAATGACTCCAGCGTCTGTGCAGGGCACCACATCACTGGCAGCTCCTTTGCTTCACTCACAGCACACCGTTGGCCTGACCAGGAACACCCAAGGCTGGGGATTGAGCTGCGGGACCGATGCAGGGCGACGAGCCGCTGATGTGGCACAGCGCAGGGCGCGCCGCGCACGGCGCACCTCCGCGAAGCCGGCCCGCAGCCGCTCGCGCCGGCGCGCCAGGTCCTGCTCGCGGTGCTGCTCGGCGGCCGCGGCGGCCGCCGTGCGCCTGGCAGCCTCCACCTGCACGCCAGATGCACGTGTGAGACTAGCTGCCAGGCGGGATAAACAGGAATTGCGCACAGCCCGTGCAAGTCCTCACAGCTCCAACGCCGTGAGAGACAGCGTCCCCTGCGAGGAGCTCGAGCAGGACATCAAGAAACAGTGACAGACAGCGCGGCGCTGCACGGAGCAGAGGCAGACGTCATGCACGCAGGCCGAGCGAGCGGCGGCCGCTCGCGCGGGGCGGGGCGATGCGCCGGCCGCACCCGCTCCTGCGCGAGCTGCCGCTGGCGCTGCGCGACCGTGCGCCGCAGCATCGCCAGCTCCGCCGCCTGGGCGCGCAGGCCGGCCGGGCCGGGCGCGCTGCCGTTGACCCGCTCGCCTCCGGGCCCACCCTGCGCGGCAGCCCCGGCCGCTTGGCCGGAGCCGCCCGCGGGCCCTGCGCGCGGGACGGACTCGCGCGCGTGCCCGTTGGCCTCCTGGCCGTGCGGCTCCGCCTGCGCGGCCGCCCCGGCTGAACGCCTAGGGCCGCCTGTGGCTCCTCCGCGCTGTGCAGCGGGTCCGTGCGCACGGCCCTCGGCCGCCCCACCTCGTCGCCCAGCCTGCTGCGCGCCTTCCAAAGGCCCGCCAGGGCCGCCGGCATCCCCTGCGCGCAGGCTTGCGCGTCCCGGCATGGCGCCGCCGGCCCTGCCACGCCCGCCGCCCGGCCGCGCAGCGTCCCCGGCTGCCACGCCTGCTGCAGCGCCGCGCAGGCTGGCAGGCCGCGGCGCAGCGCCGTCGGGCTGCCCGTCGCACTCTGGCCCCGCTCGCACAGTGGCCCCGCCTGCCCTCCAGTCCGCGCCGCCTGCTACCTGGCTGCGCTCCTGCTCTGCCTCGGCAGCGTGCTCGGTGGCGCTAATGTCGGACGGTGCGCCCCTGGCGCGCTTGCAGGGCTGCAGGGCGCCCTGCGCCGGGCCGGCACCCCCGCTGCCCTGGCGGCCAGCCCCGACAAAGGGGCTGGCCTGAGCGGCGCCGGGCGCGGCAGCCTGCGCCGCGCCGGCCGCGCCATCCTGCCGGGTCCAAACCAGCTTGCGCTTGTTGCCGGGCCGCGGCTGCGGCGCAGGCGCCGCCGTGGCAAACGTGTGCCCGCCGGCGCTGTCGCGCTGCCAGACGTGCACGCCCATGCAGGCGCCGCCCCTGCAGCACAGCCCCGACGGGCCGGGGCTGGCAGTGGTACAGTGCAGCAAGCAGCCTGGCCTGGCCTCAGTCTGGGACCATATGCTACTCTCTAGGGGGTGTCACGAGCGGGGCTCCTTCGACTGTTGCTCGTCCTAGTTCGCTGGCTTATGTAGGAGGAGGGAAGGCGACCCGCGGTTGTGCTCTGCAAACCTGAAACCCCCTTGGCCTTTTGAAACGAGTCTGGTGCCACAGGACCAGTTATAGACCAGTTATAACGGTTAGACACCCTTGTGTGCATTGACACTGTACAGCGTAAAGCGCACCGTGAAGCTCCCGACTGCACATGCAGCCAGCAGCATATGGCTACAGTTGCACTTATGGTAGTATAGACAGGTGGCGCTGTGAGGAGTGTGCTGAGGAGCGCAGAAGTGACAGCATGCATGCCTGAGTTGCTCGAGCTGTAAGCACCCAGCACTGAGCAGTGCAGACTCATCGACCTGTCGACCCAGTAACACGTTAAACGCCGGCGTCACTCGTGTTTTGTCTGCTGCTGACCAGGGACGGTGACCTGCATACTATACACATGCAAGGTGCAGCAAACCTGCATGCAAAGCGCATGTAGGTTTGCGGACATGCGAGGGAGAGCTCGTTGTACAGCTGTGCTATGCCGCCACCGCGCGGTGGCCCATGCACCGCGCAGCCGCCGGCCTTCAGTCTGGGTCATTGTAGTTGCGCACCAGCGGCACCCGCTGCGGCCTCGGCAGCCGCACGCGCTGCGCGCGTCCCGGGGGTATCAGCTGTGCCTTGAATTTCTAGGCTGTTGTCATGGATGTCAGTCAATGCTATGCCAATGTATGCGGCTGCTCACGACCGCATGAAGTAGTGTGCATGAACACGTGAGCATTCCACCCGGCAGGTACAAGGACGGCTGCATTCCAGGCAAGCGGATGGGCGAACAGTCACCTGCAGTATGACGGTGCGCCTGGGCGCTGTCGCTGCCAGCTGCGCCTCGCAGCCTTCCACGAGCAGCCCGCTGACATCAGGGCCAGGGCGTGCTGCAGCCCCTGCCTGCGCAGGCGCCTCCACCGCGTTGCCCTGCAGCTGCAGGGCCGCCGCCCCGCCCCCGCAATCATCACACCCAGGGTGTCCCCCGGCGCCTGTTCCGGCGCATGCCGGCCGCTCTGCCAGAGCCGCCTCCAGCCTGTCCAGCCGCGCGGCCACCAGCGCGCCGGCAGGGCAGTCCGTAGGTGCCTGAAGAGGCGCGACCGGGGCGTGCGCCTGATCGGGCGGCGCGCGCGCACGCGCGTCCAGCCCGGCGTGCAGCGCGTTGCTGAGCTCCAGCAGCGCCCCGTTCTGCTCGGCGAGGCGCTTGATCTGCCGCCGCGCATTCGCCCGCTCCGCCGCGGCGTCGCGCCGCTCGCGCGCCATGATGGCGGCAGCTGCCTCCATCTCGGCGCGCATGGCGCCCAGCGCAGCGGTCAGCCGCGCGCGCTCGCCGCGCGCGGCCAGCGCCGCGTCCTGCGCGCGGGCGACCCAGCGGATGCAGCGCTGCGAGGCATCCTGCAGCCGTCCCTTGCCCAGCAAACATTGATTGGGAACATACATCGCGGCACGTACAAAGAACTGGACAGGAGGGGGCCCGATGGGGGCAACACTCGGCACCTGCAGCCTCATGTCAGCCAAGCCGGCCTCCCGCTCAGCGGCCGCGCCGCCGCACGGCGCGCCCGCGGCGGCGCCAGGGCTGCCGCAGGGCGACGGCAGCGACGCCTGCTCCGACTCGGAGCGCGCGTCCGCGCCCGGGGACGGCGCCCGCGCGGCCGCCTGCGCCTTGGCCGCCGCGAGTGCCGTCCGCAGGCGGGCGGCCTCGGCCTCGCCCGCGTCCGCGCGCGCCTCGGCCGCCTGCAGCAGCGCACGCTGCAGCTACATATCGCGCTGCATACCGGCGCTGCGATGCTCCTTGGCGGGCATGCCATGGCCAGATGCTGCATGCGTGCACTGCTGGCCAGCGCCTCAAAGCCGTTCCGCGTGCCTCGCCCGCCAGCAGCCGCGCCTCGAAACAGGGACCGGGCGCGGCGCGCCTGCCTCCAGCCAGCGCCTCCTTGCAAACAGTGCCTGGCCCCTTCCTCACACCCACAACATCCTCACGGCCAAATGCCCGCGCCTGCAGGGTGCGCTGCTGCGCCAAGGCGCGCTGCTCCGCGGCTGCCAGCGCGGCGGCGCCCGCTGCCTCCTGCGCGCAGGCCTCCGCGGACACGCGCTCGCAGGCCTCCGCCGCGCCGCGGGCCTCCTGCCGCCGGCGGCCGCGGGTAGGCGGGGACCGGGGTGGCAGTGATGGGGGCACGCATGGCATGCTCCTGCTGCATGAAAGGAGATCGTGGCTCTGATTAGGGTGACGCTGGGGGGGCGCAACGCGGTGCTCCTGCCGTGCGGCAGGAGCGCCGCACGGAGCTCGCGGCGACCGGGCGGACCTGGCGCGCCGATGCGGCCTCCCCTTGCGCCTGCGCCAGCGCCTGCTCAGCCGCCTCTGCGCGCGCGCGCAGCTGCGCCGCCAAGGCCTCGTCCGCCTCGTGCGCCTCGGCCGCGGCGCGCGCCTCGGCCTCCCGCGCGCTGCGCGCCCAGGCGCTGGCGCTGCACTGGGCGGCATGCAAAGGCGCGGAGCGAGTGAGGGCAGCTGGATGTAAAAGACCTGCCAGCAGCCAGGCGGCTCACTTGCAGGCTGCCACAGACCGCACAGGCAAACAGCGGCACGCCGCGTGCAAGCCCTGCACCTCCGCTCATGCAGCAAGGCAGCCGCCGCCGCATCCAGCCGCTGCATCGCAGCCGCCAGCGCGGCGGCCACCTCGCACTCGCGTCGCTCGCCGTCAGCGCGCGCATCACGGGCGGCCTCGGCGGCCGAGCATGCGTGCTCCTTCCGATGGCTTGCGCTTGCTGCGGCAAAGCTGTACACAGTCGGCACAGTGAAGCGGACATTGTAGTCTGGAACAGGTCTCAGCAGCATGGCGTTCGCGGCCTCGCCGGATGCACTGGCATGCCTCAACCTCATTTCATTTGTCTAATATGCCTGGCAGCCAAGGCTGCGTCACTGGATACTTGGCTAATGCAAAGCCCGGACGTTCATATGAGTATCTCCATGCTCACAGCACGCAGCATACAGTACCGCGCGGCACACCCTCAGCAGCCACGACTCGCGCTTCGGCAGCCTCGGTCCGCTCTTTGCAAAGGCGCAGCTCCCGCGCGGCCGCCCCCTGCGCCGCCGCCAGCGCGGCCAGAAACCCCATGCTCTGCGCCGCCAGACGAGCCTGCCGCTCGGCAGCGGCAGCCTCTGCCGCGGCGCCGCGCTGCTCCGCCGCAGTCGCCCGCGCCCCGAGCGCCGCGGCCTCGGCGGCCGCATCGCGCGCCCGCTGCTCCGCCGCCCGGGCCCCGGCCTCCGCTTCCTGCGTGCCCGGACGCGGCAGGTGTCAGCACGACGCGTCGGCAGGCCACAGTGAGCTGCGGTGGCTCGAGCTCATGCCAGCAGGCCACAGGGAGCTGCTGCCACATGCGCCGCAGGCTGGTGGCTAGGAGCTTACCGCGGCCGCGAGCGACGCGGCGGCGTCCGCCGCCTCCGCGGCGGCTGCGGCCTCCCGGGCAGCGGCGGCGGCAGCGTCGCTCTGCGCAGCCTCAGCAGACAGCGCCGCCTCGCGCTCTGCGCACGACGCCTGCCCAGCACGCATTTGTTGCCTTGCGCTTTTGTTGCCGTGCAGCCTGCCCTCAACGGGATCATCCCGCAGGTGCCGCACAGTCAGGCTCGTGTTGCTTGACCAGCCAAAGTCGGGCATTATTCTGGTTTGCTGCAGCACAAACCATGTCGAGGGCTACGCAGATCCTGCGTACGTACCCGCACATGCTTGACCCGCTCTCGACATGCTGCCATGCTCCGGGCGGCCGCGCACTCGCTCTCTTCAGCTCTGGCCTGCGAGCAGATCGCAGTGCAGCTGAGAGGAGGCACTCAGCATTGACAGACGTCAGCATCCCACGGGCAAGTCATAACACAGCTGACAGCTGCATGCAGCCTCTGTTCAAAGCGCCACTCAGCTGCTCAGCATGCATACGGGTATTCCTGGGCGACAGGAGTAGCAATGTTGATGCCAGGCTGTGTGCGCAGTCGTTCAGAATTGTGGCGTTGAGGGCTTATGGACACCTCGAGAGCAGCCTGCCGTCCCGCCGCCTCCTGGCGCTCCGTCCTCATGCGCCCAAGCCGCGCCTGCCACTGCGCGTCCCGTGCGTCGGCCGCCGTGGCGGCGCACGCGTGCGCGTCCCGCGCCTCTGCGCACACACACGAGACTGTTTGCATTCGCAAGCATGCCTGCAGATCCGCTCCGCTGCCAAGCAGCCAGGCTGTGCCCCTCAGGCGTCATGGTTGTCTCTAAAAACATAGAAGGTTGGAAATAACGAGGCAAAGGCAGGGACTGTGTGCACAGGGGCAGCGCAGGGCGCTGGGCAGGGCCGATCGGCACACACCGGCCAGGGCAGCCTCCAGCTGCGCCGCGCGCTGCTGCGCGCGCGCCGAGGCCGCAGCGGCATCAGCTGCCTCGGCGTCGCAGCGCACCAGCTCAGCGTCCCGCTCCGCCAGCAGCGCCAGGTTGACCCCAAACGCAGCCTGCAAGGCAGCGGTACTCAGCCAGCTTGCACTGGGACAGCCCCGACGCAGCACGGGCAGCCAGGCCCACGTGGCTGGCAAGCAAGCTCCAGCGCGGCCAGCCAAAGCTGCGCGAGGACCTGCAGCTCGCCGAACTTGGCCGCTCCCTCCGCCAGCTGTTGGTCGCGCTGCAGCACCTGGAGCGCCACCGGGTATGCAGCATCAGTCCTCCAGGTGTCGCGTGAGTTCATCAGGTGCTGCACTAGCCAGTGAGCCTCGTTGCGTTGCGCACCTCTGCCTCCAGCGCGCTGATGGCCTGCTCGCGCAGCACAACCACCTCCTGCTCCTTGTGCCATAGCAGCGCGCAGGCGCTCCTGCCGGCGCTGGACATAAACATTGTGTCGCGCGTCGCGCAGTGCTAGAGCTCATATCCCTGCATCACGGAGCATCCATTTGCGTGATGCACAGGCGTTGTGGGCTGAACGGGTCTGCAGTCGCACGCTCGATCGCAGCTGCTCTTGCACACACCAAATATGCTAGGGCTTAGGGTATTGCCCCGAGTTTGCAAGCAAACAGGCCTCGCTCCTCTAGGACTCCTGTCAGACTTGAAGCGCTGCTCCTGCAGAAGCGCTGGGCACTCTGATCGTCTGCGTGTGTCAAGCAGAGAATATAGGACTAGGCTAGTGCGCCGTGGCCTGAGTCGGCCGAGCGTCTGGTGTATGCTATGCGGTTGCGGATGAACAACGGGCGCTAGCACCGATGGTGCGGCTCACCTTGATCGCGCGCGTGCGGGACGGCCTGCCGCTCGCAGAGGGCCTGGACAGCGACAAGGACCATGACCTCGACAAGTACAAGCAGCAGGCAAAGGTGCGGAGGCACGGCTGCCTGGCACGCAAGGAGAGCTGATGTGTAGCGCACCGTGCGCTGACCGGCTGCCGCCTCCCAGCTGACCGGTCGCCGCCGCGCCCGCGGCAGACGGTGTTCAAGCGGCTGGCGCAGATGAGCCCGTCGCAGGCGGCCAGCCGCGTGTCGATCGAGAGCGATGCGTTTGTGTTCCACTACCTCATCGAGGCGGACGTGTGCTACCTGACGCTGACGGACCGCGGCTACCCCAAGAAGCTGGCCTACCAGTACCTGGAGGAGCTGCAGAGCGAGTTCAGCCGGCTGTACGGGCCGCAGATAGAGGGCATCGCGCGGCCGTACGCGTTCATAAAGTTCGGTGCGGGCCGCGGCCGCGTGCGTGCTCGCGTTCGCCCCCCCGCCGGGCCCGGGGCGCCCACGGGCCGCGCTTGCCGCGCGGCAGACACGTTCATTCAAAAGACGAAGAAGCTGTACCTGGACACGCGTACGCAGCGCAACATCGCGAAGCTCAGCGAGGACCTGAACGAGGTGCACTCGATCATGACGCGCAACATCGCGGAGGTGCTGGGGCAGGGCGAGCGACTGGACCGTGCGCACCCCCCTAGCCCTGATAAGTCTACCTAGTAGCAGGCAACGCTCTGGAGGGGGCGCTTGAGCCCCATATGCCGCCACAACGTGGCAATCTCTCAGAAACCGGCGCGGCGAAGGAGCATGCGGAGCATGAAAGCTTGCCCTGCATGCTTGAGGCAGCATGCTCGCGGCAGCATGTCCCAGAGGAGCCCAGTGGTGGCCTCCCTGCGTGGCCAGACGGCTCGCGTGCCCGTCCGGCCAGGGATGTCCAAGGCGTCGGAGGCGCTCATGTCCGAGTCGAAGCAGTACAAGACTCGCGCGCGCGACTTGCATCGGCAGGTGTGCCTGGCCTGCGCTGCTTGCAGATCTGCAGCTCGCCGCGGTGACCAGTGTGCCTGCGCACACGTTGTGAATTAGGAGGCGCATGACAGAGCCGCTGCGCAGGCGCTGCTGCGGAAGTACATGCCCTTTGCGGTGATCATCGGCATCATCCTCTTCGTCCTGTGGGCGCGGCGAGCATTCTACTAGCCCGCGCCGCTGCGGCACAGTTGTCCCGATGTCCCCCGCTGTGTGAACTGCGCTGTCCAAGCCGGGCGTCTTGCTGCTGTGATGGCAGAGAAACGCATGCCGTTGTGCTGGGCTCTGGGCTCTGAACTTGCGCTGCTGTAGCTAGGCAGCGAGCTGTCCCAAAGTGTCAGGTCTTACAAATCAAATTGTGCACTTGGTGTGGCGCGTTTATCAGAGTTCAAGGAGCGGTTTGTCTCCAGTGCGGTGCGCAGCTGTAACCGCACACCAGACATGGCTTCTATGAGGCACAGAGACCATCAGGCTGGCTCCCAGTGTGTGCCCAATGATATGACAGTCATCAAGCACCGCCCTCGGCCGCAGAGTGGTCATATGGTGTGACGGACACATCCTCAAACTTGTCCGAGCCTGCGCGCAAGTCCGGCATCAGGCCCAGCACGCCGGCACAGGCCAACACCTGCAGCCTGGCACTTGCTTGCCGTGCCTGCTCCTACTAAGGGAGGTCACCTGCTAGCCGTAATGCCAGGCCGAGGACCTCATCGTTCTCCACCTGCGCGTCTGCCAACTTGCATCCGTCCTGCAGCTCAATGCCTTCGCGCCACAGCTTCATGTCGCCGACATCCTGCGCAAGCGACGGCGCCGCTCAGTGCGTGCAGCCCCCAGAGCTGTGCCAGGGGGCAAGGCGAGCAGGCACCGCAACCATACGCGCTGCGTGAGGTCCTGCAGCATCGCCTTGACCTCCAGCGTGGTCTGCTGCAAGTCGACGTGCAGGAAGTATGTGGCCTTGGCACGCTTGATGCGCACATACACGCCGTTCAGCTGCTCCGCCTCCTCTTCTGCCTGCGCTCGCATCGCCCCAGCTACCTGCTGTGACCGGTGGTACGGAGGCGGTCTCCACGTCTAAGCTGGCAGGCGACTGGTGGTCACAGGGCTTGAGGCGGCGCATGCATCTTGCATAACAGTTACGGCGCAGCGTGTGCTTTACTGCACAACACGCCTGCGTGCGCACCATGGTCACCGCGAGTCAAGGCACGACATTCTCAGCGCGCCAAGGGTGCCAATCACACGGCGACTCAGAGCTCACTTGTTTTTTTAAGAAAATATATAATTTCTCACAGGCAAGCTTGCTCTGATGGGAACCCCAAGGACCTGCCTCTTGCATGAGACGCCAGCTCACATGAGCTGGCCGGTATCGTACTGGGCATATGCCGTGCTATGCGTAGCATGAGTTTACATGTTCGGGCACCGGTACTAGGACAGCAGTTGCTCCAGCAAGCTTCAGAAGGTAATGCAGTCTGTCACATGAGTTTCTGCAGGTTCGGTAGGAAAAAGACTAAGTGAATGCTTTGACACCAAACCACCCGCTTCAGCTTCGCATGCTACCGGGTATGTCAAACAAACTGACAAAGGACACTGCATGAAAATCACAAACCCCGTCAGGGCGAGCGCGTGGGCGGCTGCGGCACGCCGTCCTTCAGTGCCACAGCGTCCCTGCGCGCCGTGCGGCCCGCTGATCACCTTTGCACTCCGCCGCGCAGGCTTCCAGGAATGAAGTGCTTCAGGCGCCGCAGCCAGCGCCGTCAGTCAGTCTAGCAGGCAGAGCCTGCTGATGAGCAATTTTGTTAGGATGCGCCGCCTGTCAGCATGTTCCTCTGAGGTGCCGCATATACTTTTTTCCGGTGTCCATGACAAGTAGGCGGATGGTTGCTGCTGAACATTCAGCAGGACGCATGCTGGCACGCCGGCCACACGCCCGGGGCTGGCAGCAGGCGCCGGGCAGGCGGGGCGCGCGCTGGGGGCGAGGGGCGGCGGGGGGGAGGCGCGCCAGCCGTGCGCCTTGCCCCAGCGGTACATGGCGAGCAGGCGGCCCGGCAGGCTGCCCTCCGCCGCCAGGCGCTCGTAGAGGCGGAACAGCGCGAGCGCGGTGCGCGCGTCCTCAACCGAGTCGTGCGTGCCCGCCTGGATGTCCAGGCCCAGCAGGTAGCTGGCCAGGAAGCGCAGGCTGAGCCGGCGCTGGCGCTTGAAGCAGAACAGGTCGCACGTGTCGCGCAGCTGCGCGCGCGCGGCCGGCGCGGGCCCCGCCTCATGCCCCGGCTGCATGCCCCCGCCTCATGCGCGCGCGGCTGCAAGCATGGTTGTGTCACAGGGGGGCGCCTGACTGGACGTGCGCTGCGGTATAGGGACGACGAGCAATTGCCACGCCTCCAGCTGCGGGGAGCGCCGCACTTGCATACAGCCAGCCTCCATGCACCTGCCAAGGCGGCAGCCTTGCAAGTCGCAACCTCTGCGGCTGGGCATGGCAGGCGCGGCGATGGCCAGCCGCACGTGCTGCGGCAGCGGCACACACCCGCGCCCCGCGAGCCAGGGGCCGCGCCGCGCCTGCGCGGGCGGCACGGCGATGTTGAGCATGCGCAGGTCGGTCTTCAGGCCGTGGCCGACCAGCACGCAGCCGGCGTCTACCAGGAAGCGCAGCTTTAGGTACGCGCGCTTGAGCGTGGTCAGGTGCCGCTGCGACAGCGCAGGGTCCAGGTCGCCCGCCACCTGCCGCGCAGTGCGCGCAGGGTTTCTTGCAGGGTTTTGCAGGACGCCCTCGACGAGCTGCACTGAGTCAGTCTGTGCGGCAGCGCCGGGTCCAGGTCGCCCGCCACCTGCCGCGCCGCACGTACAATGTTTATGGTGACGCCCTCTGCGAGCTGTGCACTGCATCTGTCTGCGCGGCAGCGTCGGGTCCAGGTCGATCGCCGGCCGCCGCGCCGCATGCGCGGGCCTGCGCGAGGGCCCTGGCTGGACATGCATCGGATCACGCAGCACCAGTGTCAGGTGGCGCAGCATGCAGCTGGTGCCATATTCAACAGAGCTGCAACGCAGCGTAGGGCACGGTGCCCGTGGTGCAGGGCGCACCCCCATCAACAGCGACCAGCCGAGCTCTGCTTCGAGTTGAGGAGCCCACACATAGCTTATCAGCCACATGGGCGCGCGCACATAAGCCACACGGGCGCGTGCACATCAGCCACATGGGCGCGCGCGCACCAGGCCGGACCACTTGGTGAGGTAGTCGTGCACCGGCTCGACGGCCTGGATGTAGTCGTCGATGCAGGGCTCGCCCGCGCGCGCGCCCGCGCCGCGCACAATGCTCACGCGCGCCAAGCCCAGCCGTGCCGGCGACACCTCGACCTCCACGCCGCTGCGCGCGCGTTTTCAGCAGTGTCAGCGCGTCGGCGGCCTGCAGCTACCGCAGCTACTTACTGACAGAGTCTCTTTCTGGACACGGCTGCAGGCCTCAGGGGAACCCCTCCGCACATGTTCCAGGGACGCGACCCAGTAAGACATGTTGGGTGGAGTCCATGCAACACGGACGGCGTCCG
>JAABUX010005454.1_pt1 | contig 15626 bp, 12 predicted proteins | sample 5561851 | NCBI WGS metagenome assembly JAABUX01 (sample SAMN10711883, study PRJNA513361) | rock metagenome | isolation source: Antarctica rocks | place: Antarctica: Victoria Land, Richard Nunatak red sandstone | collected 2016-01-03 | reverse complement strand
TTCCTTCGCCAGCGCTTCGACGCGCGGCAGGTTGTCGGTCAGCGTATCGTCGTCGAAGAAGATTTCCTTCACCTGCGGAAAGGCCTTGAGGGCGTACTTCACCTCTTCGACCACATGACCGACCGAGCGCACGCGGTAATTGTGCCCGCCCACCGTCTGCGGCCATAGGCAAAAAGTGCAGCGCGATTTGCAACCGCGCCCGGTGTAGAAGCTGATGTAGGGGTGCTTCAGGTAGCCGATGAAATATTCTTCGATCTTGAGGTCGCGCTCGTAGACCGGCGTCACGAACGGCAGCGTGTCCATGTCCATCACGATCGCGCGGTCGGCGTTGTGGACGATCGCGCCGTCGCGACCCCGAAAGCTGATGCCCTTGATGTCGGCTAGCGACTGACCCGCCGCGACGTCCTGGCAGGTGAAATCGAACTCGTTCCTCGCCACCCAGTCGATCGCGTCGCTCGCCGCCAGCGAACCCTGCGGATCGACCGCCACCTTCGCGCCGATCATGCCGATCATCAGGTCGGGCTTGAGGTCTTTCAGCGCACGCGCGAACTTCACGTCCTGATCGAACGACGGCGTCGAGGTGTGCATCACCACCAGCTCGCGCTGCTTGGCCTCGCGCGCGACGTCCTCGAACGTCAGCCGGTGCGGTGGGCCGTCCATAAGCTTGGACCCTTCGACCAGCGCGGCGGGCTGGGCCAGCCAGGTCGGGTACCAGAAGCTCTTGATCTCGCGCTTATTCTGGTAACGCGCGCCCGCACCGCCGTCATAGCCGTCGAACGAGGGCGGCTGCAGGAACAGGGTCTTCATCATTCGGCGGGTCCCATGAAGGCGTCGGCGATCGCGCCCTCGCCCAGTAATGTGAGGCGTGCGCCGCGCCAATCAACGACACGCACGAAAAACGACGCCACGAACAGGGCGAAGCTTGTGATGTCGCGCGCGGGCAGCCACGCGAGCGGCGCGGTCCGCGCCCCCGCCGCGTCGTCGGCCGCGAGCGCCAACGCGATGCGTGCGGTCAGCGCGGCGAAAAGCGCGATCAAAGCAAGCGGCGTTCCTCCCAACAGCGCCATCGCGAGCAGCGCCAGCGGCAGCGGATGCGTGATCAGGCTGCCAACGAACCCAGCAGGCTCGATTTCGCGCACTGTCGCGTTGGCGCGCAACTCTCGCCGCGCCAGTTCGCCGAGCGACGCCTCCGCGGACCCATGCGCGAGTAGCATCGGCGGCGCAGCCACCCGCCGGCCGGTGCGCGCCACCGCCGCGCCCAGCGCGTGATCGTCTGCAAGCGTATCCGCCAGCGATCCAAAACCGCCGATCGCGTCGAGCGTCTCGACGCGCAGTGCGATCGTCGCCCCCATGCACGGCTGCGCCAAACCTAACGCGCGGCCCACCACCACTCCCGGCAGGAACTGCCAGCTGATTCCGGCGGCGGCGAAGCGCGACCAGAAGCCCGCGTCGCCGCGCCCGTGATAAAGGCACGTCACCGCGCCGACACCAGGCTGGTCGAGCTCGGCCACCACGCGCGCCAGATGCGACGGGGGGACGCCCATGTCGCTATCGGTCAGTACGATCACCTCGTGGCGAGCGTGCGCGGCCATGTTGATGAGGTTCGACACCTTAGCGTTCGACCCATGCCGCATCGGATCGACGACCACCGCGACGTCGGCACCCGGATGCTCGCGCCGCAGCCGCGCCACCGCCGCCAGCGCCGGATCGCCCGCGCGCGACACGCCGAAGATCGTCTGCACCGGCCCCGGATACGCTTGCCGCAGCGACGCGGTCAGATTAGCTTCAAGACGCGGCTCATCACCGTGCAACGGCTTCAGCAACGTCACGCCGGGCGCGCGCACTAGCATCGGCAACGCCCGCGTGCGGTAACGTCCGACAAGCACAGCGGCCAAAGCCATGTAGGCCGCACCCGCGAGAGCGAGCGTCGCCAGCACCGTCCCCATCAGATGCGCCATGCTCACCGTTTTCGTGCCGTCCTGTCGCCCAGCTTCCCCGGTCCCACCGACCGGTCTATGCGGCGCGCAGTTAGTGCGAGGTGAACCCTGACACAATTGTTCGAGCGCGTGGCCGTCACCGGCGTCTCGGGCTTCGTCGGCTCGGCGGTGGCGCGCGCGCTGGCGGCGCGGGGCTATAAGGTACGCGGAATCGCGCGTCGCACCGCGGCAAAGGCCAACTTATCGGCGTTTCCGGGCGAGCTTGCCGAGGCCGATGTGCGCGATGTGGCGGCAATGACACAGGTTTTGAAAAGTTGCGATGCGCTGATCCATTGTGCGGCGGATTACCGTTTATGGGCGCGCGATCCCGGCGAGATCGTGGCGAACAATCGTACGGGCGCGCGCGCCACGATGCAGGCGGCGTTGGCGGCGGGCGTGCGGCGCATCGTCCACACGTCGAGCGTCGCGACGATCGCCCCCTTGCCCGGCGGCGCCGCGGACGAGGAGCGGCGGCTCACCCCCGAGACAGCGATCGGGGCCTACAAGCGCTCCAAGGTCGAGGCCGAGCGCATCGTCGAGGCGATGATCGAGGCCGAGGGGCTGGCTGCGGTGATCGTCCATCCCTCCACCCCGATCGGTCCGCGCGACGTCAAGCCGACGCCCACCGGGCGCATCATCGTCGAGGCCGCGAGCGGCCGGATGCCCGCCTTCGTCGAGACCGGGCTTAATCTGGTGCATGTCGATGATGTCGCGGAAGGGCACATCGCCGCGATGGAGCGCGGGGTGATTGGTCGCCATTACATCCTGGGAGGGGAGGATGTCACACTGGCGACGATGCTGGGCGAGATCGCGGCCCGCGCGGGCCGCGCTCCGCCGCGCATGCGCCTGCCGATCGCGCCGTTGCGCCCATTGGCATGGGCAGCCGAAGCGGTCGCGCGGTTGACCGGGCGCGAGCCGATGCTGACACGCGACGCGCTCAAGATGGCGGGACACCAGATGTACTTCACCAGTGCCCGCGCCGAGGCCGAACTGGGCTACCGCGCCCGCGACTGGCGCGAAGGGGTGCGCGATGCACTGGCGTGGTTCCGCGCGGCGGGGATGGTTGGGTGAACTGGCACGATCCTTTTGGCGTCGCCTCGCGGCTGATTGGCCCGCTGTCGCAGTTGATCTGGTTCTACCTGCTGGCGTTCCGGGGCGAGTTCTGGCGCACCGGGCCGATCGACGACGCGCCTGGGGCGAAACTGCCACGCTGGCCAAGTGTGGTTGCGGTCGTGCCTGCGCGCGACGAGGCAGACGTGATTCTTCGCTCGATCGGCTCGCTGCTCGCGCAGGACTACCCGGGTTCATTCCGCATCATCCTTGTCGATGACAACAGCACCGACGGAACGGACGAGATCGCGCGCAATCTGGTGCCCTGCCCGGAACGGGGGGAGGGATTGCCGCAAACGAGCGAGGGGGAACGGCGGCTGACGGTCATTCCGGGCACCCCGCTTCCTCACGGCTGGACCGGCAAGCTCTGGGCGTTGGCGCAAGGCATCGAAGCCGCCGGCACGCCCGAATATCTGTGGCTGACCGACGCCGACATCGCACACACCCCCGATACGCTGCGCGCGCTCGTTTCGCGCGCCGAGAATGAGCGCCTCGTACTCGTCAGCCGGATGGCGCGCCTCGTCACCCGCACGTTCGCAGAGCGCGCGCTTGTTCCCGCCTTCGTCTGGTTCTTCCGGATGCTTTACCCGTTCCAGTGGGTGAACCGTCCCGCAAACCGGACCGCCGCCGCTGCCGGGGGTTGCGTATTGCTCGACTCGCGCGCGTTCGCGGCGGCAGGCGGCATCACGGCAATCCGATCCAGGATCATCGATGATTGCGCGCTCGGCCGATTGATGAAGCGGTACGGTCCTATTCGGCTATCGCTGACGCATAACTCGGTCGCGCTTCGCGGATATGGTGGGTTCGAGCGGGTCAGCGCGATGATTGCGCGCTCGGCATTTGCCCAACTCGGTTATTCGCCATTGCTGTTGGTCGGTGTCCTGCTTGCGATGGTTCTGGTGTTTCTTGGGCCGGTCATCACGATCGTCGCTCATACGGATTATAATTTTGGCCCGTGGCTCATGATGACTCTGCTGTTCGTGCCCATCCTTCGCTTCTACCGCCAGTCGCAGCTTTGGGCCTTCGCCCTCCCCCTCATTGCCCTTTTCTATGCCGTCGCCACGCTCGCGTCCGCTATCCAGCACTGGCGCGGGCGCGGCGGCATGTGGAAGGGCCGCGCGCAGGCGATGCGCCCCGCATGAGCGAGATCACCGGCGTAGGCCCGCTCGCCTCGGGCAAGGGGGACGCCCACGAGAACTTTCCCGTCGCGCGCCTGTTCGCGCGCCGCTCCCGCGCGCCGGTGCTCGCCTTCTATCGCTTCGCGCGCACCGGCGACGATATCGCCGATCACCCCACCGCGCCTGCGGAAGAAAAGCTTGCTCGCCTCGAGGCGATGCGCGCCACGTTGGCGGGGGAAGACCATGCCGACGCTCCCGCGCTCGCGCTTCGGCAAATTTGCGGCATACGCTCGATCTCCGTGCAACACGGCCTCGATCTGCTCACCGCCTTCACCCGCGACGTGACCAAGACGCGCTATGTGACCTGGGACGAGCTGATCGACTATTGCCGCGTGTCCGCCATGCCGGTGGGCCGCTTCGTCCTCGACGTCCACCGCGAACCCGAGGCACTGTGGCCCGCCAACGATGCGTTGTGCGCCGCGTTACAGATCATCAACCATCTCCAGGACTGCGGCAAAGACTATAAAGTGCTGGGCCGCGTCTATGTGCCCGCGGATGCGCTCGTCGCCGAAGGGGCGACCATCGCCGATCTCGCCGCCCCGGTTGCCAACCCCGCGCTGCGCAGGACGATCGCGGGTCTGGCGCGGCGCACGCAGGGGCTTCTCGATCAATCGCGTTCGTTCGCGCGCAGCATCGGTGACACGAGGCTGGGGGTAGAGGTGGCGATCATCCAGCGCCTCGCCGACAGTCTGGCGCGCCGCCTGATCGAGCGCGATCCGCTGAGCGAACGCGTGCACCACGGCAAGGCGGAGACCTTCGCGCTTGCCGCGCGCGCCCTGATCGGGCGATTGCTGCCCGCATGAGCCGCCTTCCCGATCCCGCCACGCGCGGCAAGGTTGCCAAGAGCAGCTTTTATCTGGGGATGCGCGTGCTGCCGCGCGCCGAGCGCGAGGCGATGTTCGCCATCTACGCCTTTTGCCGCGACGTGGACGACATCGCCGACGACGAGGTGGGCACCTCCGAGGAACGGCGCGCGGCGCTCGACAATTGGTCTGCGGACATCGCGGCGTTCTACGCAGGGGGGGACGCCGGGCGAGCGGGCTATCTCGTGCCTGCTATTGAACGCTTCGGCCTTGCGCGCGAGGATTTCGACGCGGTGATCGCCGGAATGCGCATGGACGTCGATGACGACATCCGCTGGCCCGACTGGGCGACGCTCGACCTCTACTGCGACCGCGTGGCGAGCGCGGTCGGGCGGTTGTCGGTGCGCGTGTTCGGCATGGACCACGAGCCGGGGCTGGCGCTGGCGCGCCATCTTGGCCGCGCGCTTCAACTCACCAACATCCTACGCGACATCGACGAGGACGCCGCGATCGGCCGTTTATACCTACCGCGCGAGCCACTCGAAGCCGCATCGATCCCGCTCGAGACGCCGATGCAGATCGCGGCGGACGCGCGCCTCGACCGCGCCGCGCGCGAGGTCGCCGCCCGCGCGCACGCGCATTTCGTCGAGGCCAATCGCATCATGGCCGCTCGCCCGCGCGGGCATCTGATCGCGCCGCGCCTCATGGAGCGCGTCTATGCGGGCGTGCTCGCGCGCATGGAGATCGCCGGGTGGGCACCGCCACGCCGCCGCGCGCGCGTCGATAAATTGGGACTGCTGCTGACGCTGGTGCGATTGCAGTTAACGCGATGAGGCGCGTGCATGTCGTTGGGGCGGGGCTGGCGGGCCTGTCGGCGGCCGTGCGGCTCGCCGAGGCGGGCGTCGGGGTCACGCTATACGACGCGGCACCCCAGGCCGGGGGTCGCTGCCGATCCTGGCACGATGCGCAGCTCGGGCTGACGATTGATAACGGTAACCATTTGGTGCTCTCGGGCAACCGCGCGGTCGCCGATTATGTCCGGCTGATCGATGCGGAGGATCGGCTGATCGGGCCCGAGCGCGCGGACTTCGACTGGATGGATTTGCGCGACGGCGCGCGCTGGACGTTGAAGCCCAACGATGGCCCGATCCCGTGGTGGGTGCTCGGTGCGGAGCGACGTGTGCCCGGCACCGGCCCGGGTGCCTATTTGGCGCTCGCCGCGCTACTGCGCGCCGGGCCGCGCGCCACCGTAGGCGAGACGATCCGGTGCGAGGGGCCATTGTGGGACCGATTGATCGAACCATTCCTGGTATCGTCGCTCAACACCCCGGCGCGCGATGGCTCGGCGCGGCTCGCTGGAGCGATCATCCGTGGTAGTCTCGCGCGCGGCGGACGCGCGGCGCGGCCACGCGTCGCTCACCCGACGCTAGCGGCGGCGTTCGTCGATCCCGCACTCGCCTACCTCCGCGCGCACCGTGCCGAGGTCCGGTTGGGGCGGCGACTGCGGTCGATCGGTTACGAGGGCGATCGTCTCGCCACCGTGGATTTCGGCGACGGCCCGCAGCCGCTCGCGCCAAGCGAAGCGCTGGTGCTGGCGCTCCCCGCGTGGGCGGCGCAGGAGCTGATACCGGGACTGAGCGCGCCGACCGAGCACAACGCGATCGTCAACGCGCACTTCGCCGTCGTCCCCCCGCCGGGCGCTTCGCTGTTGACGGGACTGGTCGGCGGCGCGGCCGAATGGGTGTTCGCGCTCGGCGACCGGGTCTCGACCACCACGAGCGCCGCTGATCGACTGTTCGGGCTGAACCGCGACACGCTCGCGCGGCGATTATGGGCCGAAGCCGCGCGCGCGCTCCGCATCGAGGACACGCCGCTGCCGCCGCATCGCATCGTCGCAGAAAAGCGCGCGACCTTCGCCGCAACCCCGGCGCAAGATGCGCTGAGGCCACCCGCGCACACCGCTTACGCCAATCTGTTCCTTGCGGGCGACTGGACGCAGACCGGCCTGCCCGCGACGATCGAAGGTGCTTTGCAGTCGGGTGTTGCCGCCGCGCGACTGGCAATTGCCGCACTGCAACCGTAAGTGTTGCTTCATGCACGCTTACGCATATGCGCAGGAGTCCGTCGATTCGCTCGACGAGGCGGTGGATCGCGCCGCCGAGGCGCTCGCGCGAGCGCAGCGACCGGATGGTCACTGGGTGTTCGAACTCGAGGCGGATGCGACGATCCCGTCAGAATATGTCTTGCTACGCCACTATCTGGGCGAGCCGGTCGATGTCGATCTTGAGGTCCGTATCGGCAGCTACTTGCGGCGGCTGCAAGGCGGCCACGGCGGCTGGTCGCTGTTCCACGACGGCGCCTTCGACATTTCCGCCTCGGTCAAGGCTTATTACGCGCTGAAGATGATTGGCGACGATCCCGTCGCGGCGCACATGGCGCGCGCGCGCGAGGCCATCCTCGCGGCGGGCGGCGCGGGCGCGGTCAACGTATTCACGCGCATCCAGCTGGCGCTGTTCGGAGCCGGGCCGTGGGGGACGATCCCCGAAATGCCGCCCGAGCTGATGCTCGCGCCGATATGGTTTCCGGTGCACCTGGCAAAGATGAGCTATTGGGCGCGCACGGTGCTCGTGCCGTTGCTCGTGCTGATGGCGCTACGCCCGCGCGCTCGCAATCCGCGCGGGGTGCTGGTCGATGAGCTGTATGCGCCGGGCAAGCGGAGCAGGCCGGGCGCGCGCGGGCATTGGGCGCTCAAAACCGCGTTCGGCGCTCTCGACCGGTTGCTGCACGGCGTGCACGATCTCTGGCCAAGCGGACTTCGCGCGCGCGCGATTGCGGCGTGCGAGGCATTCGTGGTCGAGCGGTTGAACGGCGAGAACGGGCTCGGCGCGATCTACCCGGCGATGGCGAACAGCGTAATGATGTTCGATGCGCTCGGTTATGGCCCCGAGCACCCGCACCGCGCGATCGCCCGCGCTTCGCTGGAAAAGCTGATCATCCGGCGCGATGATGGCGAAATCTACTGCCAGCCCTGCGTTTCGCCGGTTTGGGACACCGCGCTCGCGGCGCAGGCGATGCTGGAAGCCGGGGGTGCCTCGGCCGAGCGCGCGGCTATGCGGGGACTCGACTGGCTGGTGCCGCTACAGGAGCTCGAGGTGCGCGGCGACTGGGCGGTACGGCGGCCTGACGTGCGGCCGGGCGGATGGGCGTTCCAGTATCTGAACGCCTACTATCCCGATACGGATGACACCGCCGTAGTCGTCATGGCGATGGACCGGATGCGGGGCGTGGTCGCAGACCGCTACGACGCGCCGGTGACTCGTGCGCGCGAGTGGGTGGAAGGCCTGCAATCGAAGGGCGGCGGCTGGGGCGCGTTCGACGCGGACAATCACCATTTGTATCTCAACTACATTCCGTTCGCCGATCACGGCGCGTTGCTCGATCCGCCGACGGTGGACGTTTCCGCACGGTGCGTGGGGATGCTGGCGCAACTCGGCGTCAGCGCGGACGATCCGAAGATGGCGGAGGCGATCGGCTATCTGCTCGCCGAGCAGGAGGCGGACGGGTCGTGGTTCGGGCGCTGGGGAGTGAACTACATCTACGGGACGTGGTCAGCACTGTGCGCGCTGAACGCGGCGGGACTGGAGCCGTCGCATCCCGCAGTGGCGAGAGCGGCTGGGTGGCTGCTAGCAGTCCAGAACGCTGATGGCGGCTGGGGCGAGGATAGCGAGAGTTATAAGCTCGATTACGTTGGCTACGAACCCGCGCTTTCGACGGCCTCACAAACAGCGTGGGCGTTGATCGGGCTGATGGCGGCGGGTTTCGTCGATGATGCAGCGGTCGAACGCGGCATCACATGGCTGCTCGAACGTCAGCAGGCCGATGGGCTCTGGGGGCAGGAGCATTACACCGGCGGTGGATTTCCGCGCGTGTTCTATCTGCGTTATCACGGCTACCCGGCGTATTTCCCGCTGTGGGCGGTGGCGCGCTATCGTAATTTGCGGCGCGGCAACGGCGGACGCACCCCCTGGGGGATGTGAAGCCGGTTCTTGTCGCGTGCGGAGTGCGGCGCGAGGCGCGGATCGCCGAGGCGGCGGCGGGTGTGGTGGCGGTTGCCGGTGGGGGCGATGGAGATTGGCTGGAGAAGCGGCTTGACGCGTTCGCGTCGGCGGGCGCGGCGGGCATCGTGAGCTTCGGGCTGTGTGGGGCACTCGCGCCGAAACTACGCGTGGGCGATGCCGTCATCGCTGCTGGTGTCGTGGGCGGGGCAGCGTGCGACGGGGCTTGGCGATCGGCGTTGCTCGCGCGGCGAAGCTCCCTCCGCCCTTCGGGCACCTCCACCTCTGGGGGAGGTGGCAGCGAAGCCCACGGAGGGGATCTCGGGCCGGGCGCGATGATGGTGGGAGTCGACCGGCTCGTGGGCGGTGTGGCGGGCAAACGCGCGCTCGCCGCCACCGGCGCGGTCGCGGTCGATATGGAGTCGCACATCGCCGCGCGCGTGGCCGCGCACCACGGCCTGCCGTTCGTCATCGTCCGCGTCGTCAGCGACACCGCCGTCGACACGCTGCCACCCGCTTTCACGGTCGCCATGCGTCCCGGCGGCGGCACCGACATCCCCGCGATGCTGCGCTCGCTCGCCACCCATCCCGGCCAGGTCCTCGCTTTCGCGCGCGCGTCCGCCAACGCGATGCGCGCGCTCAGGCAACTAGAGCTACTCGGCCGGTTGCTTGGCCCGCGTTTTGGATTGCCGGATTTGCGCTAGCGCCTTCGACACATGATCGCTGAACAGCTCGCGCGCGGGCCGGGCGTTCGACAGATCGATGTCCTTCGCCATCGCGCCCTGCGTCCGCACGCCGCGCAGCGCCACCTTCGCCAGCTTCCACGGATGCTTGACCGCGTCGATTGTCGCGGTGCCCTCGAAGCCGCAGTGGACCATGCAATCGGCGCACTTCTCGTATTTACCGACGCCGTAGCCATCCCAGTCGGTGTTCTCCATCATCGCCTTGAATGTCGGCTCATAGCCCTCGCCCAAGAGATAACAGGGCTTCTGCCAACCGAATACGGTCTTGAGCGGCATCGACCACGGCGTGCATTCGTAGGCCTGGTTGCCCGCGAGGAAGTCCATGAACAGCGACGAGTTGGTGAAATCCCACGCCTTGCCGCCCTTGCCGCGCTTGAGCACATCGCGGAAAAAAGTTTTGGTCTTCGTGCGATTGAGGAAGTGTTGCTGGTCGGGCGCGCGCTCGTAGGCGTAGCCGGGCGAAACGGTGATCCCGTCCAGCCCGATCTTCTTCATCTCGTCGAAGAACCCCGCGAGCCGTTCGGCGTCCGCACCGTCGAACACGGTGCAATTGATCTGGGTACGAAAGCCACGCGACTTGGCTAGCAGGATCGCATCGCGCGCGACCTCGAAGACGCCGTCCTGGCACACGGACTTGTCATGCATCGCCTGATCGCCGTCGAGATGGATCGACCAGGTGAAATACGGCGAGGGCTGGTAATCGTCGATCTTCTTCTTCATCAGCAACGCGTTGGTGCACAGGATGACGAACTTCTTCTTGGCGATATAGCCGCGCACGATCTTGGGCATGTCGCGGTGGATCAGCGGTTCGCCGCCCGCGATCGAGACTGCGGGCGCGCCGCATTCGTCGATCGCGTTCATGCAGTCCTCGTAGGACATGCGCTGGTTTAGGATGTCGTCGGGATAATCGATCTTGCCGCAGCCTTTGCACGCGAGGTTGCAGCGGAACAGCGGCTCGAGCATCAACACGAGCGGGTATTTTTCAACGCCGCGCAAGTGCTTGCCAACAACGTAGGCACCGATGCGCGCCATCTGGATAAACGGAATTCCCATGATCGTCCTTATGCGGCCTGCGCGCGGTCGCGCGCGAGGCGGTTCAAAGCGGGAGGCAGGCGGAACTCGACTTTCTCCTCGATCCCGTCCAGCGTTTCGACGCTGACCGGGGCAATGTTACGCAACGCCTGGATGACGGACTGGACCAACTCTTCGGGCGCGGACGCGCCTGCGGTCAGGCCGACAGTGCCAACGCCCGCGAACCACGCCGGGTCGAGCACCGAGCCGTCGGCGACGAGGTATGATGGCAAACCCTCTTCCACGCCGATCTCACGCAGGCGGTTCGAGTTGGAGCTGTTGGCGGCACCGACCACCAGCAGCACGTCCGCCACGCGACAGAGATCGCGCACGGCGGTTTGACGATTTTGGGTGGCGTAACAGATGTCGCTGGTGTCCGGTCCGACGACATCGGGAAAGCGCGTGTGCAACGCGCCGATAATCGCGCGCGTGTCATCGACCGACAACGTCGTCTGTGTGATGTACGCGATCTTTTCGTAGAGCGGGAACGGCAGACCGTCCACCTCGGCGGCGCTGCCCACCACCCAGACTGGCGCATCGATCTGACCGACGGTGCCCTCGACTTCGGGATGACCCACATGGCCGATCAACACCAGCGTCCGGCCCGCACCGACGTAACGGCGACCCTGCGCATGAACCTTGGTCACCAGCGGGCACGTCGCATCGAGCACCGGTAACGTGCGCGCGCGCGCCTCTTCCTCGACCGTGCGCGCGACACCGTGCGCGCTGAAGACCGTCACCGCGCCCTCGGGCACTTCGGTCAACTCATCGACGAACACGGCCCCTTTGGCGCGAAGTTTGTCGACCACGTGCTTGTTATGAACGATCTCGTGGCGGACGTAGACCGGTTCACCCGTCACATCGAGCGCGCGATCGACGATTTCGATCGCGCGGATCACGCCCGCGCAGAAGCCGCGCGGCTGGGCAAGAACGACCCTGATCATGCGCGTGGCCCTTTCTTCGTTCACGTGACGTATCGTGCCGGGAGCTAGACATTCACGCCCGCGTTCAAAAGGCGTGCGGCCAATACGGCCAGTGATTTTCGCCAACCATCGTTGCCGCCGTGCAACGCCTTAAACGCGAAGGACGATGTCGGGAATGTTAATGCGTGTCTGTGTGGCGGCGATGGTCGCCTTGGCTCCGGCTTACGCGCGGGCGCAGGCGTCCGATCCGGCGGTGGCGCGCGTGCAGGATTATGGCCGCGCGGTGGCGGATGTGGCACGCGAGACAGCAAAGATGCCGTTCAAGGCGCGCGTCGAGCGGTTCATTCCCGTGGTGCACAGCTACTATGACCTGCCGGGTGCTCTGGCGCTGGTGGCGGGACCCGCTTGGGCGGACGCGAGCGCCGCGGACAAGTCGGCGGCACTGGCGGCGTTCACGCGCAACAGCGCGGTGCAGCACGCGGAGAACTTCGCCGCGCCCGGGTTCGCGCTCGCGGTCGATGCCAAGCCCGCCTTGCGCGGTGCGGATCGGCTCGTTCGCGCGCATACAGGTGGCGAGACGCTGATCTACCGCCTGCGCCAGTCAGCGGGTCAGTGGCGCATCATCGATGTGACCGCGCGCGGGGTGAGCCAGTTGGCCGTCCAGCGGTCCGATTTCGCCTCGACGGTGGCGAAGGGCGGCGTGCCCGCGCTTACCGCCAAGCTCGTCGAGATCAACGCGCGGCCCCGCTAGAGTCTGGTTCATCGCGGTGGAACCGCCATCCTGAACGAAATACAGGAACCGCCCTTCCTCTGTCCCGCCCGGTCGATCAAGGCCGCTCGACCGCGCGCGAAGCAACGCACTCGACAACCGCGCGATCGCCCTGTCCACCCGCGCGACTTGACGGCGAGCGGCTTCTGTGCAACCTACTTGGTTACGAACAAGAGACAGACTTTTGCGACACACCCATAGCGCCGTAGACTTTGTGAACTTCGCCGCCGCCAGCGGCTGGCCCGCAGCATGGGATCTGAAGTCGTGTCCAATCGCATGGTGCTTCAAGCCAGCCAAATCAGGCTCTAGACCGAGGCGGTCCGAGCAGCGCGGGCTCGAAAATCAACGCGCACACCAGCGTCCAGGCGAGACTAAGCATCAGGATCTTGCCCATGCTGGCCGTGCCCGGATGGTCCGACAGCCAGACGCTGCCGAAGGCCGTGCCCGTGGCGAGCGCAGAGAAGAACACCGCGCGCGCGAGCGGCGACTCGAGCAATCTGGTCGCGCCGTCACGCCAAGCAATTACGAAATAGATGTGGAACGCCACACCCACGCCGAACAACAGCGGGAAGGCTATGATATTGGCAAAATTGATCGGCTGTCCGATCAGCACGCACGTCGCGAGCGTGAGAAAGCCGGCAAGCGCGACGGGGGCGAGGGTGAAGGCGACCTCGCGTGAGGATCGCAGGACCGCGAACAGCAGTAGCGCGATCGCGGCGAGCGCAAGGCATCCCGCGGTGACGAACGCGCTCGAGATCGAGCGTGCGGCGGCCTGGATCGTGACCGGTGCGCCGGTCGCGTGTGGTACCTCGGCTAATACGGCACGAGCGAAGCGGGCGAGCACCGCATTGTCGTTGCCGTCTCCCGCCGGAAACACAGAGACTTTGGCGCGGCCATCGGGAGCGACCCAGTCGCGGGCGAGCGTGTCGGGCAACGTCGCGCGGGTGACAGGCTGGGCCGAGAGCGATGCGGCAAGCTCGGTCAGCGTGATGCGCAGCGGGGCGGCGACGACGCTTTCGGCGGCGGCGCGTGCGGCGGGAGCGGTGTGGGCGAGCGCGGTGAACGCGGCGGCGAGGCGTCGCGCGGCTCCGCCATGCCCGGGATCACGTGCGGCGACGGCGGTCAACTTGGCGGCTGCGTTTTGCAATGCGGCGACGCGTTCGGAGTCGGTCGGAGGAGGCGCGACCTCGAAGGGGTCGAGCGTGGCGGAGAGAAGCGCGCCCGCGTCGGCGATCGCGGCGAGCTTGGGCGGCTGATCGCCGGGGATCAGGCTGTAGAGCGTCACCGCCGCGCGCACTTGGGGCAAGTGCGACAGGCGTGCGCTGAAGCGGTCGGCGGCGGCGAGATCGGGGGTGAGGATGTCGATCGTGTTTGGCGTGCGATCGGGATCGAGGGTGAGATCGGTCAGGGTAGCAACAGCTTCGCTGTGCGCGTCGCGGAGATGCAGTGGGTTGAAATCGAAGCGCACGAGTGGGAGCGCGGCGACGCTGGCGACCATGGCGAGCGCGAACGTCCAGAGGACCGAGCGCCTGTTGCGTTGCAGCCATGCGTCGAGGGGGGCTGCGCCCGCCCAGCCGATCTCGTGCGCGGGGGCGCGAACGGCCAGCAGCAGTAGCAACGCGGGGAGGAGGGTAACGGCGAGCAGGAGTGCGACGATCATGCCGAGGCCGGCGATGATGCCGAGTTCGGAGATGCCGACATAGTCGGTGGGCAGGAACGCGCAGAAGCCTAAAGCGACCGCGGCGGCGGCGAGGAGGAGCGAGGGGCCGAGCGCGGCGGCGGCTCGGGCGATGATGATTGGGGGTTTCTCATTCGGGTGTTTTTCGCGGAGTTCGGCGCGGTAACGGGTGGCGAACTGGATCGAGAAATCGATGCCGAGGCCAACGAACAAAGGAATAAACGCGATCGAGATTATGTTAAATCGGCCGACCGCCAGCAGGCCGACCGCGCTGGTCAGCACCAGTCCGGCGACGGTGGTGAGCATGATCGCGAGTACGGTTCGCGCCGAGCGGGTGGCGAGCCACAGGGTGAGGAGCATCGCGGACGCCATGACGACGCCGACCGAGCCGATGTTCGATTCGAGGCTGCGGAATTCCTCGTCCCCCAGGGGCACCTCGCCGGTCAGGCGGACGGTGACGCCGTTCGCGGGGGTGAGACGCAGCGCGGCGGCGGCGGAGCGCACGGTGTCGGTGGCGGCCTCGCCGGGCATCAGCGCGGCGTAATCGAGGTAGGGCGTCAGTACGACGAGGCGGCGGGCGGGGGGAGCAAGCGCGCCGGTGCCGCCGATCAGCCGTTGCCAGGAGAAGAAGGCGGGGCGGCCCGCGTTTAGCGCGTCGAGCGCGTCGGCGAGCGCGGTCATAGGGCCTGACGTTTGGGCGAGCGTCGTGTCGCCGCGTAGTACGCCGTCCGCGACCGTACCGATCGCGCCCGCGACGCCGCGCAGCGACGGGTCGGCGGCGAGCGGGCCGAGCAAGGGTTGCGCGTCGATCATGCGCTTCGTGGCGGCGCGAACGCCTGCGACGCTGCCGTAGAGCAAGCCTTCTCGGTCGAAGAACGGCCCGCCGTCGGGGCGGGTGACGAGGCGAAAGTGCGGATCGTGCTCGAGGCGCGCGGTGAGCGAAGCGGCAGCGGCCTCGGCGAGTTCGGGGGTGGCGCCGTCCACGACCGCGACGATCGTATCGCCGTTGCCGGGGAAGGCGGCGCGCAGCCGCGCCTCGTCCTGCCGCCACGACGCGTGCGGCGCGATCAGCGCGTAAGTGTCGGTGTTCATCGCGAAATGCGTGGTGGCGAACGCGGCGGCGGCGAGCGTCAGCAGCAGGCCGAGCGCCGCGACCAATCGCGGGCGCGCGGCGGACAGGATCGCCAGTCGCGCGATGGAGAAGCGCGCCACCGGCTAGAATAGGTGACGCAGGCGCAGCGTGATACGCTCGACGGACTTCTCGACGCGGAAGCGCGCATCCTCGAACGACGGCCCGCGACGGCGCAAGGGCGCGTCGTT
>JAABUX010005452.1_pt1 | contig 15628 bp, 13 predicted proteins | sample 5561851 | NCBI WGS metagenome assembly JAABUX01 (sample SAMN10711883, study PRJNA513361) | rock metagenome | isolation source: Antarctica rocks | place: Antarctica: Victoria Land, Richard Nunatak red sandstone | collected 2016-01-03 | reverse complement strand
CACCCGCCACGGCGGCGCGCCGAGGCTGGCGGCGGCTTCCTCGGCAGCCGGGTCGCCGTTGGCCAGGGCCGCGAGCCCGAGGCGCACCACCCACGGCAGCGCGATCAAGACATGCGCCGCGATCAGCAACGACACCGACCCGGCCAGCGCCCACCCGCTCACCTCTTCGACCAGAATCGCCAGCACGTAGATCCCCAAACCGATCGCGATCCCCGGCACCGTCAACGGCGCCAGCAGCAAGGTCGACACCGCCGAGCGCCCGGCAAACCGATAGCGCGAAATCGCGACCGCCGCCGGCACACCGATCAGCACGCTGACGATCGCCGCCGCCATCGCGACCGAGAAGCTCGTCCGCAACGCAGCCCCAAACTCGCCCAGGATGTCGGCATACCAATGCAGCGTATAGCCGCGCGGCGGGAACACGATGATCGTCTCGTCGAACACGCTCAGATAGACCGTGAAGATCAGCGGCAGGAAGATGATCGCCGCCCCGGCCCCGATCAGCGCGCGCAATCCCCAGAGCTGCACCCACTCGAGCTGCACCCACTCGGGCGGCCCCTTGGCGGACAGTGCGGTCATGCGCGGTGCATCCATGGCTCTCGTGTATACAGCAAGCAGCGTGCCACGCCGACCTGCCCGGATCACTCGTTTTCTCGCCTGCCGCCCTGGTGCGGTGCAAACGCTTCGCCTACCGTCGAACCATCGAAGGAGCGGCGAGATGACGGCAGGGGTCGGTGGGTCGAGTGTCGAGGCCGAACTCGCCAAGCTCACGCCCATGACATCAGCCGCCCAGCCCATCGGCCCGGCCGAACTCACCTCTCGCATCGACAAGGCGCAGCGCCTGATGCGCGACCAGGGCGTCCACGCGCTCTACCTCGATACCTCGACCAACCTCGCCTATTTCACCGGCATCGGCCTGAAACTGACCGAGCGGCTGCACGGCGCGATCATCCCCGCAGAGGGCGACATCGCCTATCTCAGCCCCGCCTTCGAAGCGCCGAAGACCCGCACCATGCTCCGCGTCGGTGACGACATCCGCGTCTGGGAAGAGCACGAGGACCCGACCGCGCTCGTCATCGAGACCGTGCGCAGCAAGGGCTACGACACCGGCACCATCGCCATCGACCCGGCGACCCCGTTCTACACCGTCGACGGCATGCGCAAAGCCGGCAATCGTTACGGCTTCAGCAATGCCCAGTCGATCACCGCCGCCTGCCGCCAGGTCAAGTCCGCCGCCGAGATCGCGCTCATGCAGATCGCCAACGACATCACGCTGGAAGTGCACAAAGCCGCGGCACGCGCGCTCGCCGCAGGCATGGAAACGACACACGTCAAAGCCTTCCTCGAAGAGGCGCATCGCCGGCTCGGGGCGGTGCCCTCCGGCGGCGCGGTCCAGTTCGGCGAGGCCACGGCCTACCCCCACGGCGTCCCCTATTCGCAAACCCTGGCCGACGGCGACATGGTGCTGATCGATACCGGCTGCTTCGTCCACGGCTACCGCTCCGACATCACCCGCAGCTACGTCTTCGGCGAGCCCACGACCCGGCAGCGCGAGATCTGGGTCCTCGAACAACGCGCCCAGCGCGCCGGCTTCGACGCCGCCCAAATCGGCGCCCCCTGCGAAGCCGTCGACGCCGCCGCGCGCGGGGTCATCGCCGCCGGCGGCTTCGGGCCGGACTACGCGACCCCCGGCCTGCCGCACCGCACCGGCCACGGCATCGGGCTCGACGTCCACGAAGAGGCGTTCATGGTGCGCGGCAACCGCGAGAAATTGGTCCTGGGCATGTGCTTCTCGGTCGAGCCGACCATCTGCATCTACGGCGAGTTCGGCATCCGCCTGGAGGACATCGCCTACATGACCGAGAACGGGCCGCGCTGGTTCACCTCGCCTTGCTACTCGGTCGACGATCCGTTTGGCGTTGAGGCGGCATGATGACGAGCGTGGTGTTCAGCGGCGGCCGGGTCCTCGACCCGCGCTGGGACGGGCCGCGCGACGGCGTGGCGGTCCTGGTCGAAGGCGGTGTCATCCGCGAAGTCTCCGACCAGCCGATCCGTTCTGACAGCGCCACGCGGATCGATCTCGGCGGCCGGGTCCTGATGCCGGGCCTGATCGACGCGCATGTCCATGTCGTCGCCGCAATGGTCAACCTGGCGCAGAACGCGCTGCAGCCCTCGTCGCTGGCGGCATTTCGCGCCGCCGAGGTGATGCGCGGCATGCTGATGCGCGGCTTCACCACGGTGCGCGACCTGGCCGGCGCCGACCGGGGCCTGGCGGACGCGCAACGCCTCGGCCTCATCGCCGGGCCGCGCCTGGTCATCTGCGGCAAGGCGCTGAGCCAGACCGGCGGCCACTCCGACAGCCGCATCCGCTCGGACGAATCGCCGCCCATGACCGGTCGCGTCGGCGCGCTCGGCCGCCTGGTCGACGGCGTCGACGCCGTGCGCCGGGCTGCCCGCGAGGAGCTTCGCGCCGGCGCCGACTACATCAAGGTCATGGCCAATGGCGGCGTCTCGTCGCCCACCGACCCGATCCACATGCTGCAATTCTCCCGCGCCGAACTCGAAGCCACGGTCGAGGAGGCGGAAAACCTCGGCACCTACGTCGCCGCCCACGTCTACACCGACCAGGCGATCCGCCGCGCCGTCGAGTGCGGCGTGCACTCGCTCGAACACTGCAACCTGATCGGCCGCGAGACCGCCGAACTGGCGGCAGCGCGCGGCTGCTGGTCGGTGCCGACGCTGATCACCTACGAACGCCTCGCCGTCGACGGGGCGCGCTACGGCCTCGGCGCCGACAGCGTCGCCAAGATCGAGACGGTCCGCCGCGGCGGCATGGAATCACTCGCGACCATGCGCGACGCCGGGCTCCGGATGGCCTACGGATCGGATCTGCTGGGCGAGATGCACGTGCACCAATCGGGCGAGTTCGAGATCCGCGCCCGCGTCCTGCCGGCAATCGAGGTGCTCCGTTCGGCCACGATCTACGCGGCCGAACTCCTGCGCCTCGAGGGCCGCGCCGGCATCATCGAGCCCGGCGCCGACGCCGACCTGCTCGTGGTCGACGGCGACCCGCTGACGGATTGGCGCCTGCTCGAAGACCAAGGCGCCCGCATCCCCGTCATCATGCAGGCCGGTCGCTTCATCAAGCGCGAACTGCACTGACAGCGTATCGCCGCGCTCGTCACTTGCCGCCATCCACGCTCAGCGTCTGGCCGGTGATCCAGGCGGCATGCTCGCTGACCAGGAACAGCACGGCGTTGGCGATGTCCTCCGGAGCGCCGGTGCGGCGCAGCGCAATACGCTCGAGCAGGCGGCGCTGGCCCTCTTCGCCATAGGCCTGCCACTGCCGTTCCGAGGACGGATTGGAGCGGACGAACCCGGGTGCGACGCTGTTGACGGTGATGCCGTGCGGGCCGAGTTCGTGCGCGAGCTGCCGCGTCAGCCCGATCTCGCCGGCCTTGGCCGCGGCATAGGCCTGGATCCCGGTGAGGCTGACGCCGAGCCCGGCGCCGCTCGAGATGGTGACGATGCGGCCGGCCCCTGCCCGCTTCATCGCGGGGATGACCGCCTGCGCCATCAGAAAAGCGCCGGTGAGATTGACGCCCAGAATGGCATGCCAATCCGCCGCGCTCACCGCCTCGGCCGGCTGGCCGACCTGGCCGCAGACGCCGCCGGCGCTGTGCACGAGGATGTCGGCCGGGCCGAAACCGCCCAGGGCCGCCGCAATCGCGCCGGCATCCGTCACGTCCAGCGCGGCCGTGGCGATGGCTCCGCCGGCGACGGCCTCGAGCCCGGCCGCGTCGCGATCGACGGCCAGGACCCGGGCGCCGGACGCGGCCAAGCCCTGCGCGATCGCCCGGCCGATGCCCTGTGCGGCGCCGGTGACGACCGCATGGCGGCCGGCAAGAGCCACCTGCATCATGCGGCACCGATGGCGCGAGCGAGGTCGGACAGGTTCTCGTGGGCAAGCGGACCCCCGGCTTCGATCGCGTGGATCAGCTCGATGAGCCGCCGCGTGACCGGCGTCGGCACCCCGGCCTGCTGCCCGAGCGTGACGATGGGGCCGAGCTGGGCGTCGACCTCGGTGGCGCGCTTGCGGATCGCCAGGTCGCGCCAGATGCCGCTGTGCGACTTGGCGGAGCGACGGTTGAACGCCACCATTGCGTCAATCGAGGCCGCGACCGCCGCCTCGCTGCCGCCCGGCGCGAACGCCGCCGGGTCGAAGCCGTTGAAACCGCGCGGAGTCACGCCGCGCGCCACTGCAACCGCGATCGCTTCCCGCGCGGTCGCCGTCAGGACCGGGCGGTGCGCCCCGTCGTCCAGCACGTCGGCGATCGATCCGTCGGTCAGCGCGGTGGCGAACAGCAGCGCCCCGTAGCCGAGTTTGCCCCAGAGGAAGCCCATGATGTCGTCCGTCGCGATCGCGTCCGGCTCATAGATGCGCATCAGGTCGCGCAGCGCGGTGACGCGCGGGGTAACGCGTCCATCGACCTCTCCGATCACGCAGGCGCCGCGACCGCCATACAGGATGCGACCCGGCGCCAGATAATCGGCCCCGAAATTGATGAATGCGCCGACGACGTGGGCAGCGCCGACGATGTCGCCGATCACCAGCTCGTTCAGCCCGTTCTGAAACGAGGCGACGTAGCCCCCCGGCGCCAGATGCGGCTGCAGCGCCCGCGTCGCGGCCTCGGTGTGGTGAGCCTTCACGCTGAGCAGGATGCGGTCGAACTGCCCTCGCACCTGATCGGGCGTGGCGGCGCGGACCGCGGTGGTGAACGTCTCGATCGGTCCCTCGATGGCCAGGCCATCGCGTTGCATGGCGGCGACGTGCAAGGCCTCGGTGTCGACCAGAAGGACGTCGACACCGGCGCGGGCGAGATAAGCGCCGATGGTGCCGCCGATCGCGCCGGCGCCCCAGATCAGCACCGTATCCGCGTTTGTTTGGGTAGCGCTCATGGACGAGATCCTCCGATTGTTCCGGCGGCGCGCGTCGCCTCGATCAGCGCGTGCTGCAATCGGTTGCGAGCGCGCAGCGCGCCGACCCGGGCAAACCGCATCGCGTCGCCCGCTGGCGCGGCGGCCAGGGCGCGGATCGGGTCGAGCACCGGCCAGGCCGGCAGCGGCAGCGCCGGGTCATGCGCGAAACGGTCGCCGCGGGTGTAATCGGCGGGAACCAGCGCGCGCGCGACCGCCATCATCGCGGCGTCCGATGTCGCGTTTGGCGCGACGGCCTCGAACCCGGAGGCCGCGTCCAGGAGCGGCTCGAGCGACAGCCGCCCGTCCAGCGTCGCCTCGATGGTCCGGAGTTCCGCCATCAGCGCCTGGGCATGGGCCGTGAAATCGAGCGGCAGCACCGCCTCGGTCAGCAGCCGCCAGATCGCGCGGACGAAGATCCGGGTGTCGCGCACGAGATGCGCCTCGTCCACCTTGTCGAGCGTGTCGTGCGGCGTGTGCCACCACCAGCCGAGCGGGTTGCGCATCGCCACCGGCGCGGAAGGCTGGTGGCTCATGCTGCCGAACATCGACGGAATGCCGATGCCCCAGAACGACATGTCGCTATTCCGGTTCGGCCGCTTGCCCAGCAGCGCCTCACCCGTCTCGGCGCGCACCGCGTCCGCGCCCAGCGCCTTTAGCTCCGAGGAGACGGCCGTCTCCGTCATGACGGTCGCGCCGATGCCGCCGGTGCTGTCGACGTTGACGTGGACGGCGCAGCGCCGCTCCAGCTCGGCCCAGTGCGTGTCCACATACCAGCTCGAGCCGGAGTAGCGGCCGTGCGAATGGCCCGACCAGAAGCACAGGCGCAGGCCCCGCTTCCAACGATCCCGCTGGGTCGCCAGCACCCTTGCCGTCTCCAGCATGGTGGCATTGGCGCTGCCGTTGTCCATCACGCCGTAGAACCAGGTGTCGTGATGACCGGAGAACAGAATGAACGGGCCGTCGGGATCGGGCCCGTCCAGGTCGGCTTGCAGGATCGGCGTCTCTCGCCAGCCGGTGTCGACGGCCGCCTGCAGCGTGACCCGATCGACCGCGCCGGCGGCCAGACGCTGCCGGAGCATGGCCCCGTCGGCCAGGGAAATCGTGCAGGCGACGGTCTGCGGCAGCTCCGCCAACGTCTCCGTGGACGGGCTGCCCCACACCGGCGAGATGCACATCTCGTGCAGATGCTCGTGCGGACTGACATGTAGCTGTCCGGCGGCGCCGGCGCAGGACGCCCGGGCGGCGACGGCCGGGCTGGCGATGCCGTCCACCAGAACGATCGCGCCGCGCAGGTCGCCCCGGGCGAAGTCGGCGTCCGTCCCCGCGCCGAGATCGACCAGCCGCGCCGTCAATCCCTCCGCCGGCGACGCCCGCGAGAACGAGTGCGTGATCGCGCGCAGCGTCGACCCGGCCGCCACGACCGAAGCCGGTCCAGGCAGGCTGATATAGGCGTCGTGCAGCAGCATCGCCGTGCGGAACCCGGCCTCCGCCAGCGCCGCCTGCACATCGCCCAGGCTCGCCCGTTCCGGCTCGCTGCCGGACAGCTTTTCATAGCGGGCGAACCCGGCGCAATGCGCCATCAGCCGCGCGCCGGAGACATCGTCGACAAGCTTGGTCATGCGGGTTCCTCGTCCATCTGCCTTGCGGAAAGCAACGCTCACAGCGCCGCCAAATGACACGCGGCGGCGTGGCCGGCTCGCACCTCGAGCGCCGGCGGCTCGACCCGGCAGCGGTCGAACGCCTGCGGGCAGCGCGGATGGAACGGGCAGCCCGGCACCCGGCGCATCGGGCTCGGCAGCTCGCCAGCGAGCGCCGTCTCGGTCGTGCGCCGCCGCGGAGTCAGCACCGGGGCCGCGCGCAACAACGCCTGCGTATACGGATGCTGCGGATTCTCGAACACCTGGTCGGCGCTGCCGCGCTCCACCACCCGCCCGAGATACATGACCGCGACATGGTGCGCGAGATGACGGACCACGCGCAGATCGTGCGACACGAACAGCATCGCCAGCCCAAGCCGCTCCTGCATGTCCAGCAGCAGGTTCAAGATCTGCGCCTGGACCGAGACGTCCAACGCGGAGACGATCTCGTCGGCGATCAGCAGCGACGGCTCCACCGACAGCGCGCGCGCGATGGCCAGCCGCTGGCGTTGGCCGCCCGAGAACGCGCGCGGCTGCCGCAAGGCGGCGTCGCCGGGCAAACCGACCAGCGCCAGCAGCTCGGCGACCCGCTCCGGCACCCGCGGCGCCGGCACCATGCGATGCACGTGCAACGCCTCGGCCAAGGTCTCGCCCGCGGTCATGCGCGGGTTGAGCGAGCCATACGGGTCCTGGAACACCATCTGCACCCGACGATTGTAGCGGCGGAGCGCGTCGCCCCGCATCGTGCGGACATCCTCGCCCTCGAACACGATCTGCCCGCCGTCGAGCGTGATCAACCGGACCAACGCGCGCGCCAAGGTGGACTTGCCGCAGCCAGACTCGCCGACGACGGCGAGCGTCTCGCCCCGCTCGATGCTGAGCGAAACGCCGGCCAGCGCGCGGACCACCGGGCGCGGGCCGCGATGCCAGAGCCCGCCGAGGCCGAGCCGGACCGGAAAGGCGCGCTCGAGATCGTCGGCCTGCAACAGCGCCGTCATGCCGCGAGCGGCGCTTCGTTCTGCACGATGTCGGCGCGGATGCAGGCCGAGAACCGCCCCGGGCCGACCGGCCGCAGCGCCGGAGCGGCGGCGCGGCAGGCATCGATGGCGAAGCCGCAGCGCGGCGCGAAACGGCAGCCCGGCGGCATCGCCAGCGGGTCCGGCGGCATGCCGGGAATACCGCCGAGGCGCGATCGCGCGTGCGCGGCGCCGGGCAAGGAGCGCAGCAGCCCGAGCGTATAGGCATGCGCCGGACGAGCGAAGATGGCCTCCACCGGGCCAGACTCCATGACCCGGCCGGCATACAGCACCGCCACCCGGTCGCAAGTCCCAGCCACCACGCCGAGGTCGTGCGTCACGATCACGACGCTCATCGCCAGCGCCTCCTTCAACCGCAGCAGCAGCTTCAGGATCTGGTCCTGGATGGTCACGTCGAGCGCCGTCGTCGGCTCGTCGGCCAGGAGCAGCTTCGGTCCGCCCGCCAGCGCCGCCGCGATCATGGCGCGCTGGCGCATGCCGCCGGAGAACTCGTGCGGGTAGTTACCGAGCCGGCGCCGGGCGTCGGGGATGCCCACCTGGTCGAGCAGCGCCGCCGCCTGCGCGCGCGCCGCGCCCCCGCGCAGGCCGCGATGGGTGGTGAGCGACTCCGTGATCTGCAGGCCGATCGTCAGCACCGGGTTCAGCGCCGTCATCGGCTCCTGGAACACCATGCCGATCTCGCCGCCGCGGACACGCCGCAGCTGCGGCTCCGGCAGCGTCAGCACGTCGCGCCCGAGCCACGTGACGGTCCCGCTGGTGCGGGCGGCGGCAGGCAACAGGCGCAGGATCGCGCGCAAGGTCATGCTCTTGCCGGACCCGGATTCGCCGACGATGCCCAGCATCTCGCCGGCCTCGACGTCGAGGTCGATCCCATCCACCGGCCGCGCCCGCCCGATCCCGACCTCGAGCCCGCGCACCCGCAGCAGCGCCGTCACGAGCGGCGCCGCAACCAGCCGGCCAAGCCGTCGCCGAGCAGGCTGAACCCGGTGCCGGCCAGCACGATCGCGATGCCCGGAAAGATCGACATCCACCACGCCGTGATCATGAAGTTCTTGCCGTCGGCGATCAGCACGCCCCACTCCGCCGTCGGCGGCTGCGCGCCGAGGCCGAGATAACCGAGCGAGGAGCCGAGCAGGATCGCGAGCGCCATGTCGGTCATCAGATAGACCAGGATCGGCGAGATCGCGTTGGGCAGCAGGTGCCGAAAGATGATCCGCCCGGCCCGATAGCCCATCACCCGTCCCGCCGCGGCATAGTCGCGTTGCGCCTGCACGCGCACCTCGCCGCGCATCAGCCGCGCATAGATGATCCAGTTCACCGCGCTCACGGCGATGTACATGTTGAGCAGCCCCGGCCCCAAAACGGCGACGATGGCGATCACGATCACCAGGAACGGGATCGTCACGAACACGTCGACCAGCCGCCGGAACACCGCGTCCGGCCAGCCGCCGACATAGCCGAGCACGCTGCCGACCACGGTGCCGAACAGCACCGGGAAGATGGTGCAGAACAGGGCGATCTGCAAGTCGACGCGCGCCCCCCAGATGGTGCGCGACAGGATGTCGCGGCCGAAATTGTCGGTGCCGAACGGGTGCGCCAGGGCGGGCGGCTGCATCAGCGCGGTAAAGTCGAAAGCGTCGGGCGGATAGGGGGCGATCACGCCGGGAACCACGGCGCAAGCGAGGAACAGCAGCGTGAGGGCAAAGCCCACGAGCGTCGCCTGCCGCGGCAGGCCGGTGCCGCGCCGCAAGACCGCGCCGCTCATCGCGCCAACCGCGGATCGAGCATGGCCTGCACCGCGTCGGTGAGCAGGAACACGACGCTGACCATGACCGCGAGCACCATGCTCAACCCCTGCACGACCGGGTAGTCGCGCGCGAAGATGCTGTCGATGATCAGCCGGCCCACGCCGGGAATGGCGAAGACGGATTCCGTGATCACCGCGCCACCCACCAGCGAACCCATGTTGAGGCCGAGCAGCGTCACCGTCGAGATGATCCCGTTGCGCAAAACGTGCCGGCCCAGGATGAGCCGCGGCGGCAGGCCCTTGGCGGTGGCGAACGCGACATACTCGGCGTGGAGGACGTCGGCGAGCGACTGGCGCAGGTTGCGCAGCAGGATCGCCGCCAGCGACAGCGCCAGCGTGAGCGCGGGCAGGAACAAGTAGTAGAGGTCCTCGAAGAAACCGTGGCCGATCCCGCCCACCGGAAACCAGTGCAGCCCGGCCGCCAACGTAATCAGCAGTACCAGCCCGATATAGAACACCGGCATCGACAAGCTGACCTGCGCGACCACGCGGATGACCGTATCGGCCCAGCCATCCGGCCGCAGCGCACCGACGAACGCCAGCGGCACCGCCATCGCCAGCGCCAGGCCCGCCGCCATGGTCGTCAGCAGCAGCGTGATCGGCAGCCCCTCCTCGATCAGCCGGATCACCGGGACGCGCATCGTGATGGAATCACCCAGCTGCAGCGTAACGGTGTGCAGCAGGAACTCCCAGAACTGCACCGGCAGCGACCGGTCGAGGCCGAGCTGGTGATGCAGCAGCGCGATGCTGGCGTCGGTCGCGCGCTCGCCGAGCATTTGCAGCGCCGGGTCGCCGGGCAGCAGCCGCATCAGCGCGAACATCAGCAGCGCCACGATGACCACGGTCAGCAGCACCTGCGACAGACGCCGCGCGACCGCGGCCAGCACGCCCATGACGGCGGCTGACCGGTCCCGCCTACTGGTCTTTCCAGGTGTTGACGAAGATGTTGTTGCCGAGCGGGATCTGCACGAACTCATGCACCTTCTTGGTCATCGCGATCGGATACGGCACTTCCATGGCGAAGATCAGCGGCGCCGCCGCGGCATAGCGTTCCTGGATCTCCTGGTATTCGGCCGCCCGCTTGGCCGGGTCGAGCTCCTCCTGGCTCTGCTCGAACAAGGCGTCGATCCGCGGATCGTCCCAGCCGGAGCGATTGTTCTGCCGGGTCTTGTAGTAGGCGAAGATCGAGGTGATCTCGTTGGGATCGTTGATGTCGTTGGTCCACAGCGCCGTGCGCATCTGGAAGTCGGCCGCGTTGTAGCGGGCCAGGCGGGTGGCCGAGTCGAGCGTCTCGCCCTTCAGCCGCACGCCGATCTGCGACCATAGCTGCTGCAGCGTGGCGAGCTTGGCGGTGTCGTCGGCGCTGCCGGCCAGGATTATGCACGAGACCTCGAAGCCGCCCTCGTAGCCGGCCTCCTTCATCAGCGCCTTGGCCTTGGCCAGATCGTACGGATACAGCGGCTGCGCGCCACTGGCGAGCGGGGTCGACATCGGCATGAAGCTGCGCTGCGGCGTGCCGGTGCCATACGAGACGACTTGGATCAGCGCCTGCTTGTTGGTGGCGTAGTTCAACGCCTGCCGCACGCGGACGTCGGCCATCGGGTTCTTGCTGCCGTCCTTGAAGGTGGGCCGGTCGTTGAGGGTGAAGTAGTTCACCTGCGCGGCCGGAAACAGCACCATGTTCAGCTTGCCGTCGGCCTTCAGTTCGCTGACGCGCGAGTACGGCACGAACTCGACGACATCGAGTTCGCCGGCGCGCAACTTCAGGATCCGGGTGGCGTCGTCCGGAATGATTTCGAACTTGATCCCGTCGAGATACGGCAAAGGCTTGCCGTCCGCCGCCATGTGCCAATAGTATTTGTTCCGCTCGAACACCATCTCGCTGTTGCGTTTCCAGCTGCTCAGCACGAACGGTCCGGAGCCGATCGGGTGCTCGGCGAAGTTCGTGCTCTTCTCTTCGAGGTTGGCGCCGGGCGCGGCCAGCACGAGCTTTTCCGGCATGATCCCGGCGTTGAAGGTGGCCAGCGCCTGGGCGATGACCGGGTCGGGATGGGCCATGTGCAACACCACCTGGTCCGGCGCCTGCACGTCGATCGAGCCGATCGAGCTCAACAAGAACGCGAAGTCGCCGCCGGTATCCTTGCCGCGCGCGCGATCGAGCGACCATTTCACGTCGCTCAACTCGATCGCCGAGCCGTCGGCGAACTTGATCCCCGGGCGCATCGTCAGCGTCACCGTCTTGCCATCGGCCGATACCTGGTAGCCGGTCGCCAGACCCGGCTGCGGATCGCCCTTCCCGTCATCGGCCGCCAATAACAGCGTGTCGTAGAGGTTGAGCGACAGCCAGATGTCGGCGTTCTGCGAGGTGTGTACCGGGTCGAGAAACTGGCTCTCGATCGCGCGGCCGAACACAAGCGTGCCGCCACGGACGGCGGCCGAAGCGCCATGTGCCGCAAAAAGCATCAGCATCGTGGACAGGCAGACCGCCCGGCCCGTCTCCCGGCTCCTTATTTGTGTCATGCGCCAATACCCCGTCCGATGTCGTTCATAACAAGTGCATACAAGCCGCGTGCCACTCGCCGACGCGATCGCACCGTCGCTCGGTTCGACGACGTGGGGCGCGCATCAAACGGTCAGCGTCACCTTGCGCAGATGCGACGGGTGATCCGGGTCGTGCCCCCGATCCCGCGCCAACTGCTCGGCGAACGCGTAGAACGAGAGCAGCATGGCCAGTGGGTCCAGGGCCGCATGACCGGTCGGCGCCGAGCTCGCCTCGAACACCGCGCCGCCGAAGCCGCGCACCCGCGCCAGGCTGTGCTGGGTCGCCGCCGCCGAGGCGTCCTGCTGGCAGAACGCGATCACCGGGAAGCCTCGCTCGACCAGCTCGAGCGGTCCGTGCATCACCTCCGCGCCGGAGAACGCCTCGGCGTGCAGGACACAGGTCTCCTTCAATTTCAGCGCCGCTTCCGCCGCGATCGGCAGCGCCGGGCCGCGCCCGATCGTGTAGGCCGACCGCGCCGACCGCAACGCCGCCAGCGCCTCCTCCCACCTCCCCGCCAGCGCCCTGTCGAGCGCCGCCGGCAGACCCGACACCGCGTGGCCCAGCGCGACATCCCCGCGCCACTCCGCCAGCAGCCCGGCCAGCGCCACCGCCGCCGCGATGCAGCTCTTGGTCGCCGCCACGCTCCGCTCCGGCCCCGCATGTAGCGGGATCACCGCATCGGCGCCCGCCGCCAAGGGTGAATCGAGCTGATTGACGGCCGCGATCGCAAACGCGCCGCCGTCGCGCGCGGCGGCCTGCAGCGCGACCAGGTCCGGGCTCGCCCCGGATTGCGACACCGCGATGACGACCGTGTGGCGCAGCCGCAGCTTGGCCCGATAGATCGAGGCCACCGAGGGCCCGAGCGAGGCCACCGGCACGCCGGCGAAGATTTCAGTCAGGTATTTGAAATAGCCCGCCGCATGGTCCGACGATCCGCGGGCGCAGGTGACGATGACCGCCGGGTCGATCGCACGCAGCTTGGCGCCCAGGGTGCGCAACGTCGCCCCCTCTCGCTCGAGCAGGCGGGCGATCACCGCCGGCGTCTCGCCGATCTCGGCCGCCATGTGGGTCCTGCTCGGCCTGGCCGTCTCTGGCAAGTTGACAACCGCTCCTGGTGCGATCTGATGACGGCACGCGGCAACGGAGAACGCAAGATGCGGACGACGACCAAGACGCTGGCCCTCACCTGCTCCATGTTGGTGGGGAGCTCCCTATTGGTCGGGCTCGCCGGCGCCGCCAGGGCGGCCGACACGACGATCATCATCGAAAGCTGGCGCAACGACGACCTGCCGATCTGGCAGGAAAAGATCATTCCGGCGTTCGAGAAGAGCCATCCCGGCATCAAGCTCAATTTCCAGCCGACCGCGCCGAAGGAATACAACGCGGCGCTCAATTCCAAGCTCGACGCCGGCTCCGCGGGCGACGTGATCGCCTGCCGCCCGTTCGACGCCTCGCTCGAATTGTTCCAGAAGAAGCAGCTCGCCGACCTGAACAGCTTGCCGGGCATGGCCAAGTTCAACCCGCTCGCCAAGGCCGCCTGGTCCACCGACGACGGCAAGACCGCCTTCTGCGTCCCGGTCGCGGCCGTGCTGGGCGGTTTCATCTACAACAAGGACGCGTTCGACAAGGCCGGCATCAAGGAGCCGCCCAAGACCGACGCGGAGTTCTTCGCCGACCTCGACAAGCTCAAGCGCGACGGGACCTACATCCCGCTCGCCATGGGCACGGTCGACCAATGGGAAGCCGCGACCATGGGCTACCAGATCATCGGCCCGAACTATTGGCACGGCGAGGATGGCCGCAACGCGCTGATCGCCGGCCGCGAGAAGCTGACCGATCCGCAATGGGTCGCGCCGTTCCAGCAGCTCGCCCGCTGGGCGCCCTACATGGGCGACGGCTTCAAGGCGCAGTCCTACCCCGACAGCCAGAACCTGTTCACCCTCGGCCGCGCCGCGATCTATCCGGCCGGGTCGTGGGAGATCCCGCAGTTCGAGAGCCAAGCCCAGTTCAAAATGGGCGCCTTCGCGGCCCCGGTGCCGAAGGCCGGCGACGCCTGCTACGTCTCCGATCACGTCGACATCGCCTTCGGCCTGAACACGAAAAGCCCGCATCAGGAGGCGGCGAAGACCTTCCTCGCCTGGGTCGCCTCGCCCGAATTCGCCCAGCTCTACTCGAACGCGTTGCCCGGCTTCTTCAGCCTGCAGAGCGGCGCGATCGACGTGGCCGACCCGCTCGCGCTGCAATTCCTGAGCTTCCGCAAAGATTGCAAGTCGACGATCCGCTCCACCTACCAGTTCCTCTCGCGCGGCCAGCCCAACCTCGAGAACGAGACCTGGGTCGAATCCGCCAACGTCATCAACGGCACCGATACGCCGGAGCAAGCGGCGCAGAAGCTGCAGAAGGACCTCGATAGCTGGTACAAGCCGCCGAAATAACCCCACGCCCGCCCGGCAAGACCCGGCGCTGGCACATCGCCGTGTTCCTCGCGCCCGCGGTGCTCGTCTACACCGCGCTCATGATCGTGCCGCTGGCCGACACGCTGCGGCTCGCGCTGTTCCACAGCGTCGACCGCGTCCAGGTCTATGTCGGCCTGGACAATTTCCGCGTCCTGTTCGGCGACCCGAACTGGTCCGGTCATTTCTGGGGCGCGCTTTGGCACAATCTGTATTTCTTCGCCTTCCACTTGGTGCTGCAGAACGGCATCGGCATCGCGCTGGCGGCCTTGCTGTCGCTGCCCCGCCTGCGGCTGCGCGGCTTCTACCGCACCGTGTTCTTCCTGCCGACCATGCTGTCCTTCGTCATCGTCGGCTTCATCTGGAAGCTGATCCTAAGCCCGCTCTGGGGCGTGGCACCCGCATTGCTCGGCGCGGTCGGCCTGCGGAGCTGGTTCCATCCCTGGCTCGGACAGGAGGCGACGGCGTTGACGACGCTCGCGCTGATCTCGGTCTGGCAATTCGTCGGCATCACGATGATGCTGATCTACGCCGCCCTGCTGTCGATCCCCGACGAGGTGATCGAGGCCGCCGAACTCGACGGCGTCACCGGCGCGGCGCAGTTCTGGAAGATCAAGCTGCCGCTGATCCTGCCCACGATCGGCATCTGCTCGATCCTGACGTTCGTGGCCAACTTCAACGCCTTCGACCTGATCTACACCGTCAACGGCGCGCTGGCCGGGCCCAATTTCGCCACCGACATCCTCGGCACGTTCCTGTTCCGCACCTTCTTCGGCAACCAATTGCAGCTCGGCGACCCGAACATGGGCGCCACCATCGCCACCGTCATGTTCCTCATCATCCTGGCCGGCGTCTCGGCCTATCTGTTCGGCATCCAGTCCCGGATGCGGCGCTATCAATTCTGAGAAACCTCCGCACCACCGCCATCCACGCCGTCCTGCTGCTCTACACGGCGGTCTGCGTATTTCCGGTGCTGCTGGTCGTGATGAATTCGATGAAGAGCCGCGCCGCGATCTTCGGCGCCCCGCTCAGCCTGCCGGGGTCAGCCACGTTCGACCTCGTCGGCTACCGCACCGTGCTCGGCCAGGGCGTCTTCACGCATTACTTCGTCAACAGCCTGATCGTGACCACCTTCTCGCTCGCGGCGGTGCTGCTGTTCGGCGCCATGGCCG
>JAABUX010005451.1_pt1 | contig 15628 bp, 16 predicted proteins | sample 5561851 | NCBI WGS metagenome assembly JAABUX01 (sample SAMN10711883, study PRJNA513361) | rock metagenome | isolation source: Antarctica rocks | place: Antarctica: Victoria Land, Richard Nunatak red sandstone | collected 2016-01-03 | reverse complement strand
CCAGAAATTATCCTGACTTAGCTAAAGCGATTGAAGAGGCTTTTGGTAAGGTGTCTCTAGATAATATCCGAAGTTGGTTTACACATTGCTGTTACTGTACCTCAGCAGACTAGGAAACGCTATATCTTCACTTAAATCAATTAGCAGATTGGCAATCGCGTCTGCACTTTTTTGTTTACGAAGCGCGTCTTTCAGTTCCCCCAAATCATCCGCAATCTTTAACCCCATTAGCTGTTGCTGCCAGCTTTCGAGGACTAAGATCGCCTGCTCGATTGGAATTGCTGTAATTCCCTGCTGTAGCGCCGCGATCGTCGTGTCAATGTTTACCTGATCCAAAGAAGCCATGATCACATCCTGCTCTAAACAAGCGTTTGACTGCGTTCCCAAATTAAGGGGGTATTGTAGCATTGTCATGACCAGCGCCACACATCAGGTGTGCAAGATCGAACCAAGGGATGAGGTCTAGGGGCTAGAGCCCTCACTCAACCCAGGCTAATATCGTCCATTAAATCCTCGTTCTCGTCTATTAGGTCCTGAATCCACTCTCTACCTTTAGCCTCAGCACTGGCGGCGCTGTAAAAGATCTCGCCGTAACAAAGCGCGATCGCCGTTTGGAGCGATCGCATCTATTTGGTAGCCATGGCAGTCTTTAAAGATAAGCATGGTATACCCAAAGACGTTTGTGATCAGGCTGGGTATTGCCTTTGAGCTCGGTCATTTTACTTAATTATGTGCTGTTTTCGTACTACTCGCCGTAAACTGTCACGATGACTCAACGTTTGCGCGGTTTGACATCACAAACGAGCGTGAAAGATTTGTTGCCAGGTTCCTAACTCTAGCTTTCCATTCTATACAGGCACAGTCCAGTGTTGGTTCGAGCCACGTTGCTTGCCAATGGGAATGACCATTGCCGTCATGCCACATTTGAAGAGTGTCCGTATTCCCGACTGGGTGGAATGGTCATGCATGTCCCCGTGGCTGGATGTGTCAAGGTGAATTTTTTCGGAGATGAACCATTATTGTAGTTGGGTATAGTTGACATTTTTGTGTAATTAGAAATTAATATATTTTTATGTACCTATCTTCCTTTATGAATAAACATATCTCTCGTCCCAGCTCGCGTTTAGTGGGCGCTTTACTTAGATTTTCCATCCTGCCAGCACAACGGATATTATTGGGAATTGTGGGAGCGATCGCCCTTGTGAGCATTGTCTCTCTATCCGTGGGGGCAATACAGCCAAATCAGGAGCCGACCCTATGGCAAGTTTATCAGCACTCTCTCAAGCCTGCAAAATATGTTGACCTCACACATACTATTCCTCCAACAATTCCTGTGTGGGCCGGGTTTGGAGCATCTACTTTTTTACCGAGTGTCAATCCCAAGACCGGCAAGGCGTACACATACAAACAAGATAACTTTGAAGCAACCCATTACAACTGGGGCTATCAACCATGCCATTGATTGTGATCGATAAGACAGGCAGTGAACTCGATTCAAACGTAAGTATGATGAGTCAAACTGGCCTTTCGGCAAATTTCCTCTAAACCCGATTTGTAGTATGCACGTCGTCAGCACTCAAGCCTGAGCGAAATCAAGCTGCGGCATTCCTGGCAGCCCAGCCGGGGTATGAATACTGGAGTCAATGTCGCTGCTATCATGACTTGGAGGGTCGGGCAGTACTGATTGGTGATGCTGCACATGGGATGTTTAGTCTTTTGGGACAAGGTTGCACCGCAGCGATCGCAGATGCAGTTGTCCTCGACTTATTGCTTCAGCAGCACCGCAGTCAGTTGTCGAGCGTCTTACCTGAGTTTTCTGCTCAGCAAGTTGAAGCAGGTCATGCTGCTTCTGACCTTAGCCTGATTGCATTAATCGTTTACCATCGATGGTTGGGGCTTCTCTACAAAGTCAGCACTTTGCTGTGGGTCGTTGTTCTAAGACAGCCAAGTATCTTTGCGCGGCTCAATCAAGTAGATGCCCACTATGTGCAAATACTACGCGAAAATGGATTGTGGATATGGCTTGCTAAGAAACTGCTCCCAAATTCCCTGTAGACGTTTTTACGAGTCTAACAACAAATCTATTGCACTACCCACCATTACTATCCTGGCGCCGCCATCACAACAGAAACTTTCTTGAGCGCATTGCCTCACACGCCGGATTTGAAAAAGATTCGATTCGCTTTAATTTCAAGAATTGGGTCTTCTTTAATGAGCGATTATCGATGGTGGGTGAAGACCAAGCGGTGATGAAGCGCGAAGACGAGCGCTATCAAATTAAATCTGTGGATGTGCGTTTTGTCTATTTTGATGTTGGACATGCGTACTAAAGTCTCCTTAAGATTAGCCTTGATGAACCCGAAATCAAGTTTCATCTCATGAGAATTGGCATCATCAATGCATGTGATTGACGAGGATACCTAAGAGAAGTGAAGCCTATGGCAGGAAAATTGGTAGGGCAAGTCGCCCTTGTTACAGTGTCAATTAGGACAAGCTCTCAAGGACTACCTTTTTGACGAACCAAATAATTGATTAATTGCTCCAATTTTTCATTAGTCTCTCTAATAGCTGTCACGTTCTCATCTAAGATATTTAGCCGCGCCTCAGTCCTAATGCTGTATTCTGCAATTGTTTGAACTAATCCATCAATACTGGCTTTAGTCTCAGCCAAGCCAGCACGTAACTCTGAGATAGCATTAGTATTTGACGCAATTGCTTTAGCGTTGCCAGCGATTAGAGCTTGAATTTGGTTTGGCTGCTCGCCATTAAAAGTTGTCATTTTTTTAGTCCATCCAAAAATTACTAAAGCCGGAGCGACTCCTAAAGAGATTTCTGGTTCCAATTTTCCCTTCGCAACCGGGGATTAACAAATTCACTTAACCCTTCACCCAGTAGCGACAGCCCCACAACCATTAACGTCAACGCTAAGCCAGTGAAAAGCGTCGTCCACCAAACGCCGGTGGGCAGCGCCTGCAAAGCTTGACGTAAATCATGACCCCACTCTGGCACTTCTTCTGGAAGTCCCAGTCCCAGGAAGCCCAAGCCGCTTAGTGTCAAAATGGCATCGGCAGCGTTGAGGGTAAACAACACTGGCACGCTCTGAATCACGTTTAAAAATAGGTAGCGGGAGAGAACCGTCCAAGTCGATGCACCCATTGCTTGGGCGGCTTCGATAAATAGTTCAGTTTTGACGCTGTGGGTTTGATTTCGGACAACGCGGTAGTACTGGGGGATGTAGGAGATGCTGATAGCGATCGCAGCATTTATTATCCCCCGCCCCACCACAAACGCCAGTGTTACTGAAAGCAGTAGTCCTGGCAGGGTATAAATAGTGTCCATGAAAAACAGCAGCACCCGATCCAATCTACCGCCCAGATAGCCACTCACCAAGCCCAGCGGCACACCAATGGCAAGACTAAGCACCGTAGCTAAGATGACTACTTGCAGCGCCGCTTGAGTACCAAACAGCGTCCGCGAAAAAACGTCATAACCCTGCCGACTCGTGCCGAACCAATGGCGGAGTGAGGGTGCTGCGTGAATCGGGTTAATCAGGGATTGTGTCGGGTCTTGCAGCCAACCCCAAGCCTGAAACGCAGGAGCAAAGACTGCTATCAACAAAAAGATCAGGGTAATGATTAACCCGATATTCATCAGTTGCTGGGAGAGGCTGGGACGCCGGTAAAAACTTAAAAATCTGGGCGGCGGACGTTTTTTAACGGTCATCGACAATTTGACCTATCTTGTTGAGGGGGTTTATAGCCGTAAACATAAAAATAGCATCGCCAAGAGTGAGTATATAAATTCCGTGTTGCTTGTAGATCGTGGTCCCTGACGCGGCTCTTGGCTTTGAGTGTGACTACAAGCCATTCTTCGGACGCTCCTGACTCTGATTGCCAAAGCCAGAGCCGCTTGTGTGTTGGGGACGGAAATACCCCTATAGAAATAGGTGAAGACCGATCCAACCGCTCACACCCATCTTTCTAGAATGGCGAATAGGGACAGCCATGAGCCAGAGTAGCGTATCATTCCTCTCTCGTTCTCTGCACAGGCGCGTGGTTTGTCACTCACATCACCACTTGCAGGGGATAGTATTGTATGCAACCAACCAACCCAAATCAGTTTACAGAGAAAGCCTGGGAAGCGATCGCGCATACCCCAGATATTGTTAAGGCAGCTGCTCAACAGCAGATTGAAACCGAACATCTGATGAAATCGCTGCTGGAGCAAGAAGGGTTAGCCACCAGCATTCTTACCAAGTGTGAGATTAACTTAGAAAAAGTACGCGATCGCACTGAACAATTCATCCAGCGTCAGCCTAAGGTTTCAGGCAGCGGTAGTTCCGTGTATCTGGGGCGTAGTCTGGATTTGCTTCTAGATCGAGCGGAAGAGCATCGCCAAGAGTTTTCAGACGACTTCATCTCAATTGAACACTTATTGCTGGCTTACCCTAAAGATGACCGCTTCGGCAAAGGCTTATTCCAAGAATTTGGCTTAAATCAAGCCAAGCTAAAGAGTACCATTGAAAAAATTCGTGGGAGTCAGAAAGTGACCGACCAAAATCCAGAAGGCAAGTACGAAGCACTGGAAAAATATGGGCGTGATCTCACGGAAGCTGCCCGTCAGGGTAAGCTCGACCCCGTGATTGGGCGGGATGATGAAATTCGCCGCACGATTCAAATTCTCTCCCGCCGCACGAAGAATAACCCAGTGCTGATTGGGGAACCCGGTGTGGGTAAAACTGCGATCGCCGAAGGACTAGCCCAGCGGATTGTTGACGATGATGTACCACAGTCGCTCAAAGACCGCAAGCTGATCTCTCTGGATATGGGCGCTTTGATTGCTGGTGCCAAGTTCCGGGGTGAATTTGAAGAGCGCTTGAAAGCTGTGCTCAAGGAAGTTACCGATTCCAGAGGCCACATTATTCTGTTTATAGATGAAATTCACACCGTCGTCGGCGCTGGGGCAACTCAAGGCGCGATGGATGCCAGTAACCTGCTTAAGCCGATGCTGGCGCGGGGTGAACTCCGCTGTATTGGTGCCACCACCCTCGATGAGTACCGCAAGCACATTGAAAAAGATGCGGCTCTAGAACGGCGCTTCCAGCAGGTTTATGTGGATCAGCCCAGTGTGTCCGATACCATCTCGATTCTGCGGGGACTGAAAGAGCGGTATGAAGTACACCACGGGGTCAAAATTTCCGACAGTTCCTTAGTGGCAGCGGCAACGCTGTCGGCGAGGTATATCAGCGATCGCTTCTTGCCTGACAAAGCCATTGACTTGGTGGACGAAGCAGCTGCCCGACTGAAAATGGAGATCACCTCCAAGCCGGAAGAACTCGATGAAATCGACCGCAAAATCCTGCAGATGGAAATGGAGCGGCTCTCACTGCAAAAAGAAAGCGACCCAGCTTCTAGAGAACGCCTCGAAAGAATAGAAAAAGAACTTGCCGATCTTAAAGAAGAGCAAAAGGCTCTAAATGCCAAATGGCAGTCTGAAAAAGACTTCATCGACAAAATTCAGACCATTAAAGAAGAGATCGACCGGGTGAGTGTTGAGATCCAACAAGCGGAACGAGACTATGACCTCAACCGGGCAGCTGAGCTGAAATACGGCAAGTTGACCGATTTGCACCGCCAACTGGAAGCAGCTGAAACTCAACTGGCTCAAGCTCAAAGGAGTGGTCAATCCCTATTACGCGAGGAAGTTACCGAAGGCGACATTGCTGAAGTCATTTCCAAGTGGACGGGCATTCCCATCAGCAAGCTCGTTGAATCCGAGCAAGAGAAACTGCTGCAATTAGAAGATGAACTTCACCGCCGAGTGATTGGTCAGAATGAGGCCGTTACTGCTGTGGCGGATGCGATTCAGCGATCGCGGGCGGGGCTTGCTGACCCGAATCGCCCTATTGCTAGCTTCATTTTCCTTGGCCCTACTGGGGTGGGGAAGACGGAATTGGCAAAAGCCCTTGCCGCCTACCTATTTGACACCGAAGAGGCGCTGGTACGGATTGATATGTCGGAGTACATGGAGAAACATGCCGTTTCTCGCCTGATTGGTGCGCCCCCTGGATACGTGGGTTACGAAGAAGGAGGCCAGCTGACTGAAGCGATTCGCCGTCGTCCCTACGCAGTCATCCTGTTTGATGAAATTGAAAAGGCTCATCCTGACGTGTTTAACATCATGCTACAGATTCTGGATGATGGTCGCGTCACCGATGCTCAGGGTAGGACTGTGGACTTCAAGAACACCATTATCATCATGACCAGTAACATTGGTTCCCAATACATCTTGGAGCTGGCGGGGGATGATTCCCGGTATGACGACATGCGCCATCACGTAATGGAGGCAATGCGCAATAACTTCCGTCCAGAGTTCCTCAACCGGATTGATGAGATCATCATCTTCCGCAGCTTGAATCGGCAGGAACTCAGGCAGATTGTCCAGCTACAGGTGCAGCGACTCGAACAGCGACTGAGTGCTCGTAAGATGTCCCTCAAGGTCTCTGCTGCTGCCCTTGACTTCTTGGCAGAAGTAGGGTACGATCCAGTCTACGGTGCTCGCCCACTGAAGCGAGCGATTCAGCGAGAGCTGGAAACCCCGATTGCCAAGGCACTCTTGCGAAGCGAATTCAGCGACGGCGACACCATCTTTGTGGATGTGGAAAACGAGCGTCTTGCTTTCAAGCGCTTGCCAGTTGAGTTGCTAACAACCCAACCTGGCTAAAGGGTGTGGTCATGCACCAGTTGGTGGAGATAAGCAGTTTTTAAGCAGGGGGGGTTCTTAACCCCCTGCACACAGGATTTGCCGCATTTTCCGCATATTTTGTGGCAATTCCAGATGCATTGCCTGTTGAATGAAAATTGTTGGGATGGGGATGATGGGCGTTGCCTCGACGGTGTAGGTGAGCAAAGTACCCCTGTCGCAATCTTGCAACTTTAGGTCTGCTGCAAAATCCACAAAGGTGCCTTGTTCCAGCTGGAACTGAATTTGCTGCCCAAGCACCTCAAAGACGTTCAGGTAGACCTCAACCTGAGTGCTGAAGAAGAGAAAGGCTTTTCGGGCAACTTGATACAGGCGCGTTCGCTCCCCTCGTTGCAGCACTTCGCTGCGGATGACATCGGGAAAGTACTGCACCCAGCGGGGATAATCAGTCAGTTGCTGCCAGGCGTGCGATCGCCTCAGTGGTAAATACATTTGGGCAGTGACAGCGCCACCCCAAGCGGAGTGCGATCGCGTTTGAACCAAAATCTCCCCTTGCAAAAGCGCTGCTTGCGAGTCCGAGGAAGAAAGTGCAGTCATACTAGCTCAGCCACTCCTCAACTAATACGAATAGGCTTTGAAAGTTTAAATCGTTACCATTTAGCAGTCTAGGCAACTCTGCTTCTATTGACAAACTTACCCATAGCTGTGTAAAAAGATATCAAAGTTAATGTAAAGATTTAAAGAATTTAATTACTAGCATCACCGCTAGAAACATCTAAGACCACATGCGGTGGCGCTTTTCTTGGTTCGACGATAATGAAAACTCCTATAAGGCAGATTTTTGGCATTGTTCTCGGCATCACTCTAGCCGTTTGGCTCCTTCGAGGCTTTGGCATTCTTACGTTCATTTCGAGCGGGCTTATCTGGCTGTTAATCCTGCTATCTATCAGTATGGGGGTATTGAGCCTATTGCAAAGTAAGTGGCGTTTTTAATCCAAGGATGAAAAAGGGGCTGTTTGTAGGAACGGATACAGCTTTAGGATCACCCCTATGGGTGACGGCATCGGGGTGGGGTGTTGTTATTCTCCTAGAATAATTAACACTGACATAATGTTAAAGGAGAACTAAATGACAGCTATAGATACAGCAGCCTCACAGTCAAGCAGTTCCCCTGCTGAGCGGACAATTTCCGCCATGTTCAAAGATCAACAGCAAATTGATGGCGTGATTCGGCGTCTGCTCGACGTGGGATTTCCCGCGACGACATCTCGGTGGTCGGCAAAAACTTTCACTCTGAAACCAAAATCGCTGGCTTCATCACTAAGAAAGATGTGATTTTAGGCGGACTAAGACAAGGTGCGATCTTTGGTTCCATATTTGGTTCTGCCCTCGCTTTGCTAACGGGTGTGGGAGTGCTATTCGTGCCTTTTGTCGGTACGCTTGTGGCAGCAGGGCCACTTGGAGCTGCTTTACTGGGTGCGGCTAGTGGCGCGATCGCAGGTTCAGCTGGAGCCGGTTTAGTCTCAGCCTTCGTAGCGCTAGGGATACCAGAAGATAAAGCCGCCGTATATCAAACGCGGATCGAAGCCGGAGAATTTCTGGTAGCAGTGGAAGTTCCAGCTAATAAATCTGGTGAAATTCAACTGCTGCTGGAAAGTGCCGGTGGCGAAGAAATTCATACAAATGAGACGGCATTGCCTCGCAAACGCTCTGGTGAGCTGGAAAGCCCCGATGATTTGTCTCCGGAAATCCGCTCTCACCTCTCACCGGACGCTCAAAGGACATTTATTGCCAATTACAATACCGAGCTATCTAATTCTGGTGATGAAGCCAAGGCTGAACATCATGCTTGGGATGTGGTTTCTGAGCAGTTTGAACAAGATGAACACGGCGTTTGGTCGAAGGGAAAGGCAAAGCTGGTATAGTCGTTGATTCTTGAGATTAAATTTGTCGGATTAAACACATTGGATCTGGCCTCTGGAACTCCGGTTTCTGAGGCTTGTACTATTAAAACAGCCAATTAATTACTTAGGAGATAAAAAAATGGGCAAGTATGTATGCACAGTCTGCGGATATGAGTATGACCCGGAGTCGGGCGATCCAGATTCTGGGACAGCACCGGGAACACCTTTTGAAAACTTGCCAGAGGACTGGGTGTGTCCTACCTGCGGTGCTGGAAAAGATGACTTTGAAACCTAATCTTGAATAGCGGTTTACAGCTCAGGCGCGTCATCAGTTGGCCTGGAATTTAGAATGTATATATAGCATTAGGGACTTTCTTGTCTTTGCAATCTCTACGGGTAGTGGTGATTGGGGGCGGGGCAGCTGGGTTCTTTGGCGCGATCGCTTGTGCTAAATCCCATCCCCGTACCCAAGTCACTTTATTAGAAGCAAGTCGTCAACCGTTGGCAAAAGTTCGCATTTCTGGCGGAGGTCGCTGCAATGTGACTCATGCTTGCTTTGACCCAGGTGGTTTGGTGCAACATTACCCCAGGGGTGGAAAAGCCCTCCGGGGTGCTTTCAGCCGGTTTCAAGCCCGCGATACAGTCGATTGGTTTGCCGCCCACGGGGTGAAGCTGAAAACTGAGGCGGATGGACGGATGTTTCCCACTACTGATAATTCCGCCACAATAGTGGAGTGTCTAATCCGGGCAGCTGAAAATGTCGGGGTGGAAATTCGCACGGGGGCAACTGTTGTCTCTGTCTGTCGACAAACAGCTGGGTTTGAAATTTCGTTAAAAGCCGGAGAAATTTTGCAGTGCGACCGCATTCTCCTCGCCACTGGCAGCAGCCCTCTGGGTTATCAAATAGCGCTTCAGTTAGGCCATCAGATTGAACCCCCAGTCCCATCTCTGTTTACTTTCAATGTTGTGGACGACCGGCTGAAGGATTTGGCTGGGGTAAGCGTGGAAACTGTGCAGTTGCGATTGTCGGGGCCTGGGAAGACCCAACTGGAACAGACTGGGCCATTGTTAATTACCCACTGGGGTCTGAGTGGTCCAGCTGTTCTCAAACTCTCCGCTTGGGGTGCGAGAGTGTTGCACGATTGTCATTATCAAGCAAGTTTGCTGATTAATTGGTTGCCCCAGATTAACCCGGAAGACTTGCGGCAAAAATTGCTCTTAGTCAAGTCTGAGTGGTCTCGAAAAGCGATCTCCACCAGCTGCCCCGTTGACCTGCCCCGTCGCCTCTGGCAGTATTTAGTCTCCCGTGTCGGCATTGGTACAGAAGACCGCTGGGCTGGGCTATCTAACAAAACCCTAAATCAGCTGGTTCAAGAACTGACTCAGGGTCCTTATCTGATTAAGGGAAAGGGCGTCTTCAAGGAAGAGTTTGTCACCTGCGGCGGCGTCAGCCTGAAGGAGGTCAACTTCAAGACAATGGAGAGCCGTTGCTGTAGGGGTCTTTACTTTGCAGGGGAAATCTTAGATATTGACGGCGTAACTGGAGGCTTTAATTTTCAGAGTGCTTGGACGACTGCTTGGTTAGCCGGTGAGGCGATGGGGAGATGGGGAGAGGGAAAATTATGAAATTTAGTGAATTGATCCAGAAACTGGGCGAAGCCGCGAGCTGCAATAGCCTAGCCTCCAATAAAGATTGCGACCCGGAAATTACAGGATTGGCTGCGGTTGATCAGGCGTCTCCTGCCATACTTAGCTATATTGAGGGGGCAAAGTTTGCCGCCGCTGTTGGGAGAACAAATGCGAGTGCTTTGATTTTGCCGCAGGATGAAGCGCTACAGGCGCAAGCACAAGAGCGAGGTATTGCTTGGATTGCGACGTTGCAGCCGCGACTGGTGTTTGCCCAGGCGATCGCTATCTTCTACCAACCCTTCCGCCCAGCTCCAGAAATCCATCCCACAGCCGTGATTCACCCCGAAGCCCAACTGGGTAATGATTTACACATTGGCGCTCATGTAGTGATTCAGGCAGGGGTGAAGATTGGTGATGAGGTCTGCATTCATCCCAACGTGGTGATTTATCCTCAAGTTCAGATCGGCGATCGCACTGTTTTACACGCTAACTCCACTATTCACGAGCGCACCTACATTGGAGTTGATTGTGTGATTCACAGCGGCGCCGTCATCGGCTCAGAAGGCTTTGGTTTTGTCCCCACGCCAGCTGGTTTCTTCAAAATGGAGCAATCCGGCTGCACGGTACTAGAAGATGGCGTTGAAGTTGGGTGCAACAGCACGATTGACCGACCAGCTGTGGGGGAGACGCGGATTGCCCACAATACCAAAATTGACAACCTGGTACATATTGCTCACGGTTGCCGAGTGGGCCATAACTGTGCTCTAGCTGCTCAGGTTGGTTTGTCAGGCAGCGTCGAGATGGGGAATCGCGTCATGCTGGGTGGTCAGGTGGGTATCAGCAATCAGGTGAAACTGGGAGATGGTGCGATCGCCACTGCTAAAACAGGAATTCACCATGACGTCGAACCGGGAGCGATTGTCTCCGGTAACCCAGCTGTTCCCAATCAACTGTATCTCAAAGCATCTGCGATCTACAAACGCCTTCCGGAAATGTATCAATCCCTCAAGCAACTGCAGCGCCGTTTAGGTGACAAGTAATTAAAGAATGGCTCGCAATTACAACTTAAGCATGATTTTGTCAGGTGTTAAAAGTCATGGGATCAGGAAAATATCTGACCTCTGAGTTCCTAATTACTGACACTTAACAGATGACTATTCTTATCCTCTATTCTGCCCGAACACTTGATAGTAATAAGTATACTTACGGGGTTATGGATTCAGAAGACAACAAGCTTGACTTTATTCTCACTTGACTTTATTCTCAAAAAAAAAGATATATTAAAGCAATAAATCGATTCTTGCGCCAGAGTTTAAAGGCATCTCACAATTAGCAGATACTAGACTTCATTACCATCGATAAAAATGCCGCTTATCCCGGCTCTCAAAGGCAAGTTTAAAGCAGCCCGCACCCTGAGCGCAACTTTTGAGCTTTGACAGGAAAAGTCTGTTTAAAATATTGCCATTGCAAGACCACTGAGCGATAAAACGCCTGGTTAATCTACTGCTAAAAATTCTTTTTCTTCGACACCGCAGCCGCAGACATTAATTCTTACTACTTTCTCATCTGCCAAATCGATGGAACCTTCAATGACTACTGATGATTTAGTTACAGACAAGCTGAGCAGCATGCTTCAGGCTTGCACTCAAGAGCAGCTTAACAAGGGCCAGATGGATGTCAAAGAGCCCAAAGGCCAGCAGTGGAGTCTGTATTTCGACCTGGGTCATTTGGTTGGGGATGCTGGCGGAGTGCATCCGGTTCGTCGTTGGCGCCGGCAGTTGTATCGGTACTGTCCGCAACTTAATGTCGATGCTGTCAGTATCCAAGGCGCAAAGGTAGATCGGTGTTGGAGTTACGACTTTTTGGCCAAACTGGTGAGAGAAAAGGAAATCCTACGAGAGCAGATGGTGGCAGTTGTTGAAGGCAGTATTGCCGAGGTGTTATTCGATCTGCTTCAGCAGGAGGAACTGATCCGCCATCGTCAGGCAGCACAACTGACCTACACCTATATCCCTGAAGACACACTGTATCCTTCACCGTTAGTTTTCATCCAAGCTAACCAAGCTTGGACGCAGGCGCAGCAAGCTTGGAACACCTGGCGGCAGGCTGGCCTAGAAGACTGTTCACCTAACATGGCTCCGGTGATTTGGCAGCAAGAGGAATTGCAGCATCAAACTTCACCGAATGCCTACCGCACCCTCACAGCCCTGGTGGATGGCAAGTGGACTCTAAGAGATTTAGCCCTCAAGTTGAGGCAGGAGCCGTTTCTCCTGACTAAGTCGCTCGTACCTTATATCCGTAAAGGATTGATGGGATTAATCGAAATTGCGGACTTAAGCGATTCGGTTAAACAATTTACGCCAAATCCATCTAAGCCCACTGTTCCCTTAGTGGCATATATAGACGACAGCTCGATGGATAGCCAGATCATGAGCCAGATACTTACCAAGGCCGGGCTTAGGTACATTAACATTCAAGACTCGGTGCAGGCACTGCCCATGCTGCTAGAACAAAAGCCGAGCCTAATCTTCTTGGATTTGGTCATGCCTATTGCTAACGGGTATGAAATCTGTGCTCAAATCCGCCGCACCTCAATTTTCAAAGATACGCCCGTGATTATTGTCACCAGCAATGATGGGATTGTGGATCGGGTTCGGGCCAAGGTGGTTCGCTCTTCGGACTTTTTGGCAAAGCCTATCGATACAAAGAAGGTGCTAGCAATACTACGGAAGTATTTATCGGTTCCAAATCCTGTTGGGTTCGGATCTGGGAATCTTTAGAATGTTTAGGTTTAGTTTCCAAGCCAGCTTTGTTTGAGGTCGAGAGTGAAGAATTTGAACAGTTTTATATTGCAGGAGTGCGTCTCTTGAAAACAGTCCTTGTGGTCGAAGATAGCTTGACAGAAACAGAGGTGGTAACCCGTTACCTAATGCAGCTCGGCTTAGCGGTGGTCAGTGTCCAAAGTGGCGAGGAGGCTCAGGTACAACTCCAGTCACAAAAACCGGATTTGGTGATCCTCGATGTGATCTTGCCCGGTCAAAGCGGGTTTGAACTTTGCCATAACCTGAAGACAAATGAGGACACCAAGCGAATTCCGGTGGTGATCTGCTCAACAAAAGGAACCGAGGTTGACAAGCTCTGGGGCTCGATGCTAGGAGCCGATGCCTATATGGCTAAACCCGTAGACCGGCAAAAACTGATGCAAATCGTCCTGCAATTTATTTGCTAGAAAAGAATGTTTATGCAGCCCCCAAGTGACTCAGTAATAACGATTAACAGTCTTAACCTCCTGACTTCAGACCCGCCGCTACTTGAATCCCGCCAGAAGTTTCTGTGCTTTTCTCTCGGCTCCCAGGATAGCGGCCTACTGCCCCTAGAACAAATCTCGGAAGTCCTCAACGTAACCGTGGCGGACATTCTGCCGGTGCCGGAAATGCCCAGTTGTGTTCTAGGAATTTACAACTGGCGGGGAACAATGCTCTGGCTTGTAGACCTAGAGCATCTCGTCGATTGTCCACCCCTGTCACGGCAAGGGAGAGGGTTGGAGTCCCTGATGGCAATGGTAATTCAGGTGGATGGGCAGTCTCTGGGTTTAGTCGTGCAGTATGTCAACGATATCGAGTTGCACGATGCCGAACAACTCCAGAGCGCTGCTGCTGGTTTATTCCCGCCCAGATTACTACCTTTCGTAAAGGGATACTTGCCCGGTGCCAACGGCATGGTGCTTGATACTGAAGCTATTGCCCGTTCTCCGATGTGGCAAGTTCATCGGAGTTGAAATAAGCGCGAGTTTTTTAGCAACGATATCTAGATACAAGCTTTGTCAGTCATCGCTCTTAACGGAAATATCAAGCATTGTGATGCCATGAAAAGTTTAGATTTTTTCCTAAAACTCCTAGAGGGGGAAACGACCCCAGAACCAACTAGTGAAATAGAAGATGTTCTAGCTATGAAAGAACTTAACCAATCTAAGGAAGTAGCTGTACAAAGACTTAACCAATCCAAGCAAGTATCTAATTATGAGTCCCAGTCCAATCAGATGCTGAATAACGGCAACGCCAACGCTAGCAGCAATGGCAGTGGGAACTCTACTGCGATCAATGGAATTTTTGATATACGCCAAGATGTCGCATTAGTTAGGGGCATCAAAGTAGAACTTGAAAAGGCGGGATTGTTGACAACGGCTGAAAATCACAACCAGGTTCTCCAGCTTGAGAAGTTGGCTCAGATTCTACAGATAGCTTTTAAGGATAAATTGGCTGCTACTGCAGAAGCTAGCTGCAAAAATGAACGGCAACGGTTATTGGCCATTCTCGCTCAGATGCGGCAAGCCCCAGATATTGAAACTCTGTTCAGAACCACAGTTACTGAGGTTCGTAAGCATTTACAAGTAGACCGGGCTCTGATTTACCGCTTCCAGGATGAGGACTCGGGTGTAGTCTTGGCTGAGTCCATGGAGGGCGGTTATACCCCTAGTCTGGGTAAAACATTAGCGGCGCGGATCTTCGCAGCTGAAGACGCGCCGGTCTACCAGCAACAGCAAATGGTAGCCTTGGCGGATATTTACCAAGTGAGTTTGAGTCCCTACCAACTCCAACTGCTCGAGCAGTTCCAGGTGAAAGCTAGCTTGAACCTGCCAATTGTGCTGGAAGGTCAGGTGTGGGGCTTGCTAGTCGTGCAGCAATGCTCTAGTCCCCGTCCATGGCAGGAAACCGAGATCAGCCTGCTCTACCAGATTGTCACTGAGCTGACCTTGAACCTGCAGCCAGATGAATTTCGCGTCCAACTGCAATGTCTTGCCGAACAGGAAAAAGTCCTGGCTAAAGTTATTGAGAAAATCCAGCGCTCCCCTGATATCAATGCCATCTTTCGCACTGCTACCCAAGAATTGCGGCAGTTGCTCAAGGCTGAGCGAGTGGCGATCTATCGTTTCAATGTTGATTGGAGTGGTGAGTTTGTAGCGGAATCAGTCGCCCCTGGGTGGCCTGCGGTAATCCAAGAGCAGGAGCAGGAACCCAGCTTGAAAAGTGACAGAACTAGCTCTGAGCGCTGTAATGTAAAAAACCTGGCTGTTCCCTTTACCGCTGAAGCTGATACCTATCTGAAAGAAACTAGGGGTGGTGGCTATGTCAGGGGCGAACGATTTAAGCGGGTTGATGACATATACGCCGCTGGCTTTTCCCCCTGTTACATTGAAAGCTTGGAGAAATACCAGGCCAGAGCCTACGTGATTGTTCCTATCTTTCAGGATACTAAACTCTGGGGCCTACTAGCAGCCTGTCGGAGAAAAGTTTAAGCTGTCGCCATGAGGACATTTAAGCGCCTCAAGTTGAAGGCTAGACAGACGAGACACCACTCGCCCGCTGCTTTGGTCAACCCTCGCAAGGAAAACT
>JAABUX010005448.1_pt1 | contig 15631 bp, 15 predicted proteins | sample 5561851 | NCBI WGS metagenome assembly JAABUX01 (sample SAMN10711883, study PRJNA513361) | rock metagenome | isolation source: Antarctica rocks | place: Antarctica: Victoria Land, Richard Nunatak red sandstone | collected 2016-01-03 | reverse complement strand
GGGCATGGACAGGACGATACGGATACGTCTCAGGCCAACTCTTGAACAAGCGGCGGCCCTTGCCGCGACGGCGCGGCAGTTCACCGCCGTCTTCAACCTCGTCTGTCGCCATGGCTGGCAGGCGGGCGAGAAGAACGGTGTGGCGCTGCATCACGCGACGTACCGGGACAGCAAGGAGACGGCGCCGGGGCTGGTCAGCGACCTGCACATCCAGGCCCGCGTCAAGGCGACGGAGGCGATCAAGGGCGCGCTGAGGCGGCAACGTCAAGGCCGTCGCGCGTCCTGTCCTCGTTCCCGCGCCTGCCCACCGCGCTACAATCTCCACACCTATCGCCTCGACTGGGCGGCGGGCGTGGTCAACCTGTCCACGACGGCGGGACGGCAGTCTATCCCCTTTCGCGTCCCTGCCTACGACCGCCCCTTGATGGGGTACCCAACCACGACCGCCGACCTGATCCAGAAGCGCGGGCACTGGTATCTGCACGTCGTCGTGAGCGTCCCCACGCCCGACGTGCGGCCGACCGAGGTGGTGGTGGGCGTCGATATGGGCGTCACGCGCGCCGCCGTCGGCAGCGACAACCGCTTCCATGGCGCGCGCCGTTGGCGCGAACTGGAAGCCCGCGACGTCCGCTTGCGGCGCAAACTGCAGGCGAAGGGGACCAAGAGCGCCAAGCGGCATCTCAGGAAACTGAGCGGCAGGACGGCGCGGCGACGGTGCGACCACGATCACGTGGTCAGTCGCCGTATCGTGGACGGCGTGCCTGCGGGCGCGACCATCGCCGTCGAGAACCTGACCGATATCCGCTCCCGCGTCCGGGCAAAGAAGGCCAACGGTGGCCAACGCCGGCTGCATAGCTGGTCGTTCGCCAACCTCCGGGCCTGTATCGCCTACAAGTCCGAGGAGCGGGGTATCCGCGTCGAGGGCGTTGACCCGCGCCACACGTCGCAAACCTGCCACCGTTGTTCCTTCCAACATCGCGCTAACCGTCGTTCCCAATCCGAGTTCTGGTGTCGCTCGTGCGGGTATCGCACCAATGCCGACCGCAACGGGGCCTTGAACATCGCCACCAAACTCCTTGCTAGCAAGGGCATGACCACTGCTAGCGGGCCGCCTGTCAATCGGCCTATCGTCTCGCCCTCCAGGGCAGGGACAAGCCGCCCCCTTTAGGAGGCGGTCATTGACTCACAAGAGCAACAAGGCGTTGCGGCGGTCACGGGCAGGTCTGGCAGGTCTCACTGTAACCCAATGAAGGGTCCGCACGTTACAGTGGCAGGGAATAATGTCCGGGATGTCGTGGAGACGTGCGGGATGGGACGGAGACGGTCGCTTGTGGCCATCGGAGCCGGGCTTGGCGCCCTGCTGCTCGTATCACTGGGGCTGTTTATGCTGCACCATGCCGTCCCCGATCCCACGATCGAGGCGCTAACCCTCCGGGACAACCCAACCGCGGTGTTGGCAGATACGCAAACGGGGCGCGCCTTTGTCGCCACGGATGCGAGCGGGACGGGAACAAATGGGAGCAACGCCTCCGGGCATGTCCTGGTCTTTGATATCGCTTCAGGGGCCTTGCTCCATACCACGACGGTTGGCTACATTCCCCACGTGCTGACCCTGGATACCCGCCATGACGTGGTATACATCGGCTCGGAGGAACCACCGGCGACGACAGGGGGTCGGTGGCCTTTGGTAGTGTCGCGGCGCTCAACGCACGGGATGGGCATGTGCTGCGGACGATGGTCGTGGACCCGCATCCCATAGCGGTGGGCGTGGATGGACGCAGCGGGCATCTGTTCGTCGTCAGCTCGCCGAGCGGTCCGGGCGGCGCCAGCGTCGTGAGCATGCAGGATGCCAGTTCCGGGCGGTACCTGCGGGTGACGCCGGTGGGCGCCTACCCAGCCGCTATCGCCGTCGACGAACGCGCGTCCCGCGCCTTTGTCGCCAACTTCCTGGACGATAGTGTCAGCATCCTCAACACGCGAAGCGGGAGCGTCGTGCAGACCGTGCGCCTCGCCCGCCCCAGCTTCTTACCCGGGACACTCGCCCGCATTGCAATCGACGCGCGGAGGCAGCGCATCTTCGCGCTCAGTCTTCCGCCGCGCATTGAGGGCGGTAGCGGATCTCCCTATGGCGCCCTCACCATCCTCGACGAGCGGACAGGGCGCGTCCGGCGGGTGGTGGCGCTGCGAGATCCGGGCACAACGCTGATCGTGGACGACGGGACTGGGCGCGTCGTGGTACACGACGACGCCGGGATACAGACGCTTGACGCCGCTACGGGGCGCGTCCTGCAAACGGTTGCCCTGTCCGTGATGCCGATGGAGATGGCGATCGACCCGCGTACAGGGCATGCGGTTATCATCAACGGCCGCGGCTTTGTCCGCACGCAGGACGCATGGGCGTGGATACCCGGCTGGCTCCGGCAGCACATCCCCTTCTTACCTCCAGTAGATCGTCGCCTGCACGCCGTCGATGGCAGCGTCCGTATCGTCGCACTGCCACACCCTTGATCCCTATCCCGCTCTACCCCGTTGGATACCCATACTGTTATCGGCGTGCCATAAACTTGTGGCACGGCCAGAACGATCCTTCAAAACCCTACCAGCCATCTCAAACGGCACAACGTCGTAGAGCGGCCGTTGGCACAGCACTTGTGCGCATGCGCAAGGGAGCGGGTATAGTGGAGCGAGGAGGGGGAGGCGCGCATGGTGTGGGGACGATCGAGGATCAGGGAGCAGGAGGTCGCCGATTTCTCGGCGTGGCTGGAGGGTATCACCGCTACCGCCGCTCCCAAAGCCGCGGAGGAGTACCTGTTCGACCTGCTTAACGCGCCCGATTTCGGGGCGGTGGGCCGCCGCGCGCGGGCCATCGTCGCGGCGCTGCCGACCGGTGAGCCAGTGACAGCGGCGACAGTGGCCGGCCTTATCGACCAGTTGGACCGCGAGTTGGCGAGCGAGCAATTCTCTGCGGTTGCTCAGCAGGTCAAGAAACGCCTGAAGGGTGAGCATCCATGACTGCACGATATGATGGATAGCCAACCGCTCAACGAGCTGGTTACGCACGGATTACCAGGCGGCCCGGCGCGGAAAACACCCGTGCCGGGTGCGCACTCACATGTGCGGCTCTTTATGGGTGTCGCCCTCGGTGCGCTTGCCGTGGGTTCGGTGCTCTGTAGTTCCCTATGGTTTCCTACCGACTTGAATAGGACGGAGGGTCCTGGCACGGCCACTATCATTGCAGCGGTGCTGTGGCTCCCAGTTCTGGTGGTTGTCGTGCTATTCGCCACGCTCGGACTACGCGCTGCACACCTGATGCGCTATGCGCCCGTGGTCGTAGCGGTTGGCGTTTTGTCATGGGCCGCGTTGTTCCCGATAGGGACATTGCCGGCGAACATCGTCGTCCTGTTCTTTATCGCGCTCAACATCGGCGCGTTATGGGGAACATGGCGCCTCGTCTTGCGACACCACCGCCCCTTTCAATAAATCGCCCCTTTCAGTAAAGGGTGTTATCTGGGAGCCGACTTGGTATTCGCCCTCTTGTACGCTTATGGACGCTTAGACATGGTTCGTTTGGAGCCGGTTCTGCTTGACAGTCTGAACAGTCGAAAACAAAGCGCGAGCGGCCATTTCACGCCCACTGCGGGCCATTTCGCACCTACTGCCGATGTAGAACTGTCAAGTCCGATTGAACCTTGTCTTAAACTGGGCAACGCGCAAGCATAGACTATCGTGACTGGCGACTGGCAGCCAGGGCATATGCAATACGCCCCTACTGGCAATCAGGGCGTATGCAATATGCCCCTACTGGCAACTCCGTCACGCCATGGGCTGGTGGTGGGCGGCGGCGTAGCGGCCGGTGACGTGGTGCTCTAGCTGGCGCTCGATGTCGCCGAGCAGGGAGCTGGCGCCGAGGCGGAATAGCTCGGGACGCAGCCAGGCGTCGCCCAACTCTTCTTTCATCAGCATCAGCCAGTCCAGCGCGCCCTTGGCCGCGCGGATGCCGCCGGCTGGCTTGAAGCCCACGCGGTAACCTGTGCGCTCGTGGTAGTCGCGGATGGCGCGGACCATCACCAGGCCGACCGGCAACGTCGCGTTGACCGTCTCCTTGCCGGTCGAGGTCTTGATGAAGTCGGCCCCGGCCATCATGCAGACCAGGCTGGCCATGCCGACCTCGCGCAGGGAGCCCAGCTCGCCGGTGGCCAGGATCGTCTTGAGGTGGGCCTCGCCGCAGGCGGCGCGAAAATCGCGCACCTCGTCGTAGAGCGCCTGCCAGTCGCCGCGCAACACATGGGCGCGCGAGATGACCACGTCGATCTCCGCCGCGCCCGCGCGCACCGAGGCGTCGATCTCCTGTAGCTTCTGCGCGTGCGCGATCTGGCCGGCCGGGAAGCCAGTGGAGACGGCGGCGACGGGGATGCCCGACCCGGCCAGCGCCTCGACCGCGACGGGCACGAGGTTGTGGTAGACGCAGGCCGCCGCGACGCGGACGTCAAGACCCTGCACGCCCAGCGCCTCCACGATGTCGGGCCGCACCGGCCAGCGCGCCTTGGCGCACAGGCGCACGATGCTGCCGGGCGTGTCGTCGCCGGCCAGCGCCGTCAGGTCCATCACGGTAATGGCCCGCAGCAGCCAGGCCGCCTGCCAATCCTTTTTGACCGTGCGGCGCGTCGGCAAGGTGGTGGCGCGGCGCTCCACGGCACTGCGATCCACGCGCACCTCGCGCACCCAACCGAGGTCGAGCGGCATGCCGGGATTGCGCGCCGCATGCTCCTGCTCCGTACGCGGCTGTATCTGCTGGACAGGCGCCGGGTCCGGGCGCGGCTCGGGAACAACCACTGTTGCCGCTGGCGCGGCGACGCTCGTGACGCGAGTCCCCTCGGTGACGGCATCGGCAATACTCTGTTCGCTTTGGATTATGGTCTCAGACATGTCTAGATACCCTCCTGGCAATGCGGCAACGTGCCGCCTACTTCCTGATCCCGGTTCCTTCCAACCATGCAGCGAGGCGCGTCGCATCATCTCTCTTCCGCCTTCATCGTAGCATGGTAGCCTATCGTTATGTGCATCAGGATGGGGCAGCCCCTGTTCATCTCCGATTCAGCCGAGATGAGTATGCTATAAGTCAGTTGACGGCGGCGTGGGTAGCCATTATCCTTACGCTAAGCTAGCAGAGTGCCGGCTACCGCTGCCGCTGCCGTGCCGCTGCCGCTGCCGTGCCGCTGCCGCTGCCGCTGCCGCTGCCGCTGCCGTGACGCCGATCGCTGTCTCTATACTCATCAGGTTTTTCTTCGTGGAGGATGGTCAGACTATGTTCAAACCTGTTCGACGCCTTGCCCTTGGCCTTGCCCTTGGTTGTACCCTGCTCACCGGCTACGTCGCCACCACTATCCACCAGGCGCCCACCACGGACGCGGCCAGCCGCGTCGTCACCTTCGTCACCGACATCGGCGGCCTCAACGACAACGGCTTCAACCACCTCGGCTATCTCGGCACCCAGACCGGCGCCTCGGCCACCGGCTACACCCCCAAGTTCATCGAGACCACCTCGTCGGCCGACTACGCCAAGAACCTGACTACCGCGGCGCAGCAGTCACACATCGTGGTGGCGGTCGGTTTCTCGTTCGCACAGGCGCTGCAGACCGTCTCCGCCAAGTACCCCAAGGTCCACTTCGCCATCATCGACTACAACTACGCTCCGTCGCTCAAGCTCAATAACGTGCTGGGCAATATCTTCAAGCCCGAGCAGTCGTCGTACCTGGCCGGCATCCTGGCCGCCGGCATCAGCAAGACGCACACCGTCGGCTTCATCGGCGGCGTCAACGTGCCGCTGATCAAGGCCTTCGGGGTCGGCTTCGCGGCCGGGGCCAAGTCGTACGACCCGTCGGTGAAAGTGCTGACCACCTACACCAACTCGTTTACCGACCAGAGCGCCGGCCGCGTGGCCGCGCTGAGCGAGATCAACCAGGGCGCGGATGTCGTCTATCCCGCCGCCGGCGGCTCGGGCCTGGGCTCCCTCTCCGCGGCCAACCAGAAGCACGTCTACGCCATCGGTGTCGACGCGGACCAGAACTTCCTGTATCCGCACACCATTGTGACCAGCGTGGTCAAGCACGTCGAGGTCGCCGTGGCCAACGCCATCCGGCTCGACGCGGCGGGCGCCTTCAAGGCCGGCACCCTGTACTATGACCTGAAGAACAACGGCGTGGGCCTGGCCCCCTATCACAGCCTGGCCTCGGTCGTGCCGGCCAAGGTCCAGGCCGCCATCGCCAAAGCGCGCAAGAGCATCGTCGCCGGGGACATCACCGTCCCTGTCCAGTAGGCGCCTCGCGCTGACGGCTCATCGCATCGCGAACGTCAATCAACGGCGAGTCGGTAGCGGAGGAGTAGACGGGGAGGGCATGGTCACTGCCGCCGCAGGGGCCACGCCCTCCCCGGATGTATGCACATGATCAGCACCACACCGCAATCGGGCGTGCCCGCGCCCCTTCCCTCCGCGCCGGCCGCGCTGCGCCTGGAGCACATCACCAAGCGATTCCCCGGTGTGCTCGCCAACGCGGACGTGACAGTCGAGGTCGGCCGCGGCGAGATCCTGGCCATCCTGGGCGAGAACGGCGCCGGCAAGAGCACCCTGATGAACATTCTCTCCGGGCTGTATCGGCCCGACGAGGGCCGCGTCGTGGTGGATGGGCAGGCCGTGACCATAACCGGGCCGCGCGACGCCATCGCCCACGGCATCGGCATGGTCCATCAGCACTTCGAGCTGGTCCCGCCGCTCACGGTGGCCGAGAACATCATCCTGGGCCAGGAGCCAGGCCGCGTCTTCCTGGACTGGCGGCGCGCGGCGGTCCTGGTGCGTGAGCAGTCGGAACGTTTCGGCCTGGCGCTCGATCCCAACGTCCGCGTGGCCAACCTCTCCGTGGGTCTGCAGCAACGGGTCGAGATCGTCAAGGCGCTCTACCGCTCGGCGCGCATCCTGATCCTGGACGAGCCGACGGCGGTGCTCACGCCACAGGAGGCGCGTGAGCTGTTCGCCATCATGCGCAGGCTGGCGGCGGATGGCCGCTCGCTCATCTTTATCAGCCACAAGCTCGACGAGGTACGCGCGATCAGCGACCGCATCGTGGTCATGCGCGACGGGCGCGTGGTCGGCGAGGCGGACCCCAAGACGGCCAGCAACGCTGACCTTGCGTCGCTGATGGTCGGCCGTCCGGTCGTGCTCGACGTGATGCGCGGGCAATCGAATCCAGGCGCGGTGGTGCTCGCCGTCGACCGCATCACCGTGCGCGACGACCGCGGGATCACCGTGCGCGACGACCGCGGGACGGTGGCGGTGGACGGGCTCTCGCTCAACGTGCGCGGCGGCGAGATCTTTGGTATCGCCGGGGTCGACGGCAACGGCCAGGCCGAGTTGGAAGAGGCGCTGACCGGGGTGCGGACCGTAGGGGGCGGGACGATCCACATCCTGGGACGCGATACCACCCGCATGGGCGCGCGCGCCCTGATCGACCTTGGGGTAGCCTGCATCCCCTCGGACCGCCAGCGTCGGGGCATGGTCGGCGATTACTCTATCGCGGAGAACCTGGTGCTCTCTACCTACGAACGTTCGCCCTACGCGCGCGGCCCCTTCCTCAACCTGCGCGCCATCGCCAGCAGCGCTCGCGAGCTGGTGCGCCGCTTCGACGTGCGCACGCCGACCGTGGCCACGCACGCGCGCAACCTCTCCGGCGGCAACCAACAGAAGATGGTCGTGGCGCGCGAGCTAAGCCGGCCCGACCGCCTGCTGATCGCCGCGCAGCCGACGCGTGGCGTCGACGTGGGCGCAATCGAGTTTATCCACAAAAACATTATCGACCAGCGCGATGTGGGCGTGGCCGTCTTACTCATCTCGGCCTCGCTGGATGAGATCCTGGCTCTGTCGGACACCATCGGGGTGCTGTACCGCGGACGGATGATGGGCATCCTGCCCCGCGTCGAAGCCACCGTGGAGTTGCTTGGCCTGATGATGGCCGGGGCCACGCTGGCAGAGGCGCGCGCGGCTACCCATGTCGCCGGCGCCTCAACAGAGGCGCCCGAGTTCGTGACCGGCGGATAGCGGACGAGTGGCGAGTGGTTAGTGGCTAGTGGCTAGTGGCCAGTGGCCAGTGGCTAGTGGCTAGTGGCCAGTGGCTAGTGGCCAGTAAACCTCACTCGTCACTAGCCACTCGTCACTAATCACTTAAAGGAGGAGAGAGCAGGGAATGATCGGGAATGTGCCGTCGGCGCCGGTTGCGGTCTCTACCGATGAGGCGCTGGCCGGCCCCAGTGCGAGCGCACGGCTCGGCGCGCGGCTGCAGGCGGTCCTCGTCCCGATCCTGGCGCTCTTTACCGGGTTGGTCTTCTGCGCGCTGCTGTTGCTGATCACGCGGCACAATCCCTTCACCATCTACCAGGCGCTCTGGACGGGCGCGGTGACGGGCCAGGGCGCTATCGTGGGCACGCTGGTGCAAACGACGCCCTACATGCTGCTGGGCCTGGCGGTGGCGCTGGGCTTCAAGTGCGGCCTGTTTAATATCGGCGCCGAGGGTCAGTTCGTGGCCGGAGCCACCGCCGCGACCTGGGCTGGACACGCCTTTGACGGCCTGCCGGCGATCCTGCTGGCCACGGTGGCGCTGCTGTTCGGCGCCGTGGCGGGAGGACTGTACGCGGCCATTGCCGGGCTACTCAAGGTCGTCTCCGGAGCGCACGAGGTCATCACGACCATCATGCTCAACTACATCGCGACCAACCTGGTGCTGTTTCTCGTGACCAATGGGGGGCCGATGCAAGAGCCTACCCATACCCAGACCCAGAGCTACAACATCGCCGCCGGCGCGCAGCTGCCGATCATTGCGCCGGGGACGACGCTGGACGCCGGCCTGCTGATCGCCCTGCTCGGCGCCGTGGCCGTCTACGTGCTGGTGTCACGGACGACATGGGGCTTCGAGTTGCGGGCGGTGGGTTTAAATCCGCGGTCGGCGCGCTCGGCCGGCATCTCGGTCCGTTGGGTCACCGTCTGGGTCATGGCCCTCAGCGGGGCGCTGGCCGGCCTCGCGGGCGGCATCCAAATTGGAGGCCAACAACACTACCTGCCCGACTCGATCGCCTCGGGCTACGGCTTCGACGCCATCGCCGTGGCGATCATCGGCGCGGGCAACCCACTGGGCATCGTCCTGGCCGCGCTGTTCCTTGGCGCGTTGCGCAGCAGCCAGGGATTCATGGAGCAATCGACTGGCATCAGCGCGCCGTTCGCCTCGGTCATCGAGGCGACCATCCTGTTCTTTGTAGCAGCGCCGGTGATTATCCGCTTCCTGTACTTCGGCTGGTATCGCACCCGACGCGGCGGGCGTCGCGTTCAACCCCCGCCGGCAGCGGCCACATGAACGTCTTCAATCTGACCCTCAACCAGGCCTTCCTGGTGAGCGTCCTCTCGGGGACAATCCTCTTCGCCACGCCGCTCGTCCTGGGCGCTCTCGGCGGGGTCATCTCGGAGCGCTCCGGTGTGGTCAACATCGCGCTCGAGGGCATCATGCTGACCGCGGCGTTCGTCTGCGCCGCCGTCGGCTCGGTGACCCAGAACCTGTTGGTAGGCATCCTGGCCGGGCTGGTCGCCGGCGCCGTGGTGGGACTATTCCTGGCCGTGCTGGCGGTGTCGTTGCGCGTCGACCAGGTAGTGGGGGGCTTTGTGATCAACATCGCGGCGGCAGGCGCGACCGCGTTCATCTTGCGCTCGGCCTTCGGCGAGAACGTGTCCAGTCCGGCCCTGGATCAGGTCAACGTCCCGCTGCTAGCGGACATCCCGGTGCTGGGCCCTTCACTATTCCAGCAAAACTGGTTGGTCTACGCCACGGTGCTGCTGGTCCCGATCGTCCATGTGGCCCTGTTCCGCACCCGCGTGGGCCTGCGCACGCGCTCGGTAGGCGAGAACCCCAAGGCGGCCGACGTGGCGGGGATTAACGTCTCGCTGGTGCGCTACGCCGCCGTAACCGCCAGCGGCGCCCTGGCCGGCCTTGGCGGCGCGTTCCTTGCCGCTGCCAACTCGAACTTTGCCGAGACGAGCACCGTGCAAGGCCAGGGATTCATCGCCCTGGCCGCGGTCATCTTCGGCAAGTGGCGCCCGATCCCGGCGGCGCTTGGCGCGCTTTTGTTCGGGTTCTGCCAGGCGCTGGGGCAGCCGCTACAGGTGGCCGGCGCCCCGTCTGCCCTCGCGCCGCTGCTGGCCATGATCCCCTACGTGGTCACTATCGTCGTGCTGGCCGGCTTCATCGGCCGCGCCATCGCCCCCGCCGCTGACGGCATCCCCTACATCAAGGAGTGACGACTGACGACTGACGACTGACGACTCATGTCGGTTGTCACTACACAATATCTCACCACCTACTGGCTACCAACCACGTACCTCACTCGTCACTAACCACTAGCCACTCGTCACTCACGCCTGCATGGGCAGGCCGTCGCCGCCGAAGTTGGCGCAGGCGGCGGACTGCAGGTTGGCGGCGTGCACCTGCAGGTAGCTGTTGGCCACGTTGATGCGGCCGTTGAAGAACGTGCCCTCCACGCCCTCGCCGTTGGGGTCCGTCTCCATGTAGTAGAGGTCGTAGCGCACCTGGCCGTTCTCGTCGGGGATGCACTGCCCGTTGTGGATGTGGTTCTCGTGCAGCGTGCCGGGCTCCAGCCCCTGCGCGAACACCACCACGCTCGTCCCGATGGCGTTGGGGGTCTTGAAGAGCACCTCGTTGCCGGGGACGCCATAGGTGATGTAGCCGATGCCGCCGGCGTTGGCCACCACGTTGGTCTTGACCGAGTGCAGGTGGATCACGACGCTGGCGGGGCGGATGTCGCCGCAGGCGACCGTGGGCGCGCCGGCCTTGGCCTGGACCACGTCGACGTGCAGGGCGCCGGAGGGCAGGATGCTCTGCTGGATAGTGGTGACGAAGTTGATGCTGCCGTCGGGGTCGGCCTGGTTGAGGCCGAGGTCCACGATCAGGCGGCCGCGGCTGCCGCAGGCGCCGGTGACGACGTTCTCGTGGTAGATCTGGCCGGGCTGGAGGTAGCCCGTGTAGAACTTGACCTTGAGGCCGTTGACGTCGGGCAGGGTGGCCATCGAGCCGTGCGCGATCGATGTGCCCTGCGGATACAGGACGCTGGAGAGGTAGACGCTGGGAACACCGCCTTTCACGGAAGCGGCGACGCGCGCTCCCGCGTGGGTCACGCTCGCGCCAAGACCAGCCGCCGTCGCGGCAACAGCCGTGGCGGTCACGATACCGATAGTAGCATGCTTCATAGGTGTTGATACCTCGTATGAGAGACTGGGCGATACGGGTAAAGCTGTACCGTACCCAGCCGATGGGCAAATAGAGGGACAAGAATATATAGAGGGCCAGACGAACGAGCCATGGTGGCCTGGAAAACGCGTGGATTGCGCGACGACGGCGGGCGGACGGTCGATACTCCTTCCCAGCGCGATGGGGGCGAAGGCAAGCGATCTCTGCGATGCGTGCGTGAGGGGTCACTGCTCGTCCCACAATAAACGCAGAATGCGTGCCATTCGGTCGAGAGTGACAGAACTGTCGGAGCGGCGGCGTTACCACCGTGGGGGCGTCGCCGTCGCGGACCGAGAGGGTAGCCTGGATCACCGACAGGGCGATCTCTACGTCAAACGCCCCACCCTGCGCCCCCCAACAAGGTTAGCCTGGGTTGTCGGGCTTGAAGCTGCTGAAGCCCTCGGGCAGGAGGGCGGAGAGACGGGTGGAGCGGCGGTCGCCGGCGGTCGTGGCCATCACGACATTCATGTCGTCATCGGCGGCAAACTCGAGTAAGACCTGCCGGCAGGCGCCGCAGGGAGGCGTGGGCGTCTCCGCGCCGGTGACCACGGCAACGGCCACGAAGCGCCGCGCGCCCTGTCCGACCGCCGCGAAGATTGCGTTGCGCTCGGCGCAGCTGGAGAGTCCATAGGATACGTTCTCCACGTTGCACCCACTGAAGACCTGTCCTGCCTCGTCCAAAAGCGCGGCGCCCACGGCAAAGCCAGAGTAGGGAACGTACGCCCACTCGCGCACCGCCGTTGCCGCCTCGATCAACGCGATTTCCTGTTGCCCGTCCAATCGTTCCTCCTTGTACGCCAGCGCGGAACATTCTATCCCGTTCACGACGCACTTGTAAGCATTGCTGGGGTATATACTGAGTTTACACGGGAACCAACAGAGGTCCTTAGCATGTACAGATGACTTGTTGTACTGGCAACGCACTGAACCGGGCCGTGGCAAAACTAGAGGGATGAGGAGCAGTAAATGACGATCTACAGCGGCATCGTGAAGCACAACCAGATACTGCTAGAAGGCGATGTACAACTGGCTGATGGAGTGCGGGTCGAAGTTCGTCCGCAGGACCTCGTCGACAGCGACCTAACACCATCAGCAACGGCTGAAGAAGCCTTCCGGGAGCATCTTCGTACCGCCGGGCTACTACTAGAAAGACCGACGTCGATGCCAGCGCATGCTGAGCTAGACCGCACCCCTATCGAAGTCGCCGGCGAGCCATTATCGCAGACGATTATCACCGAACGACGATAATCGTCCGTGGGGGCCTATTACGCCGACACGAGCGCCCTCGTCAAGCGATACGTGCAGGAGCAGGGCACGGTATGGGTAACAGCGTTGACCGATCCTGCTAACGGGCACGAATTGTACACGGTGCGCCTGGCGGGTCCGGAGATGATCGCCGCGCTATTTCGCAGATCGCGCGTCGGCAGCATCACAGCCACTGACGCGGCGCGTGCGGCATACAACTTCAGGCTTGATTGGCGTCATCAATACCTGGTCCTGGAAGTTACCATGTCCGTAGCAGATCGAGCCATGGATCTGGCCGAGAAGGATGGCCTACAAGGATACGATGCCGTGCATCTCGCCGTGGCACTGGAAATCGAGTCGCGGCGACTCTCGCTCGGACTGGCAAACGTCACGTTCGTATCCGCGGACGACGCCCAACGCCGCGCTGCCAGCACGAATGGCCTGTCGGTGGAAAATCCAAACTCCTACCCTTAACCAGCCGGCGACCGACGCCTAACAGACCGAATCCTCGCAACGCGACAGGAATACCGCCGTCAGGGAGGTAGACCACGATGACAGCATGGGCACTGCCGGAGCAGCATCCCATACCCGCCAATCATCCAATCCCGGACCCGCCGCCGCCGCGCAACTACTACGCCGCGGATCGTCACCTCCAGCGCGCTCTGGCCCGCTATCACCAGCACGATCCGACCGCGCTGGCCTGGGCCAAGCACTATCTCTACGAGTGGGGCGGCGTCTGCGCCCAGCAGGTCGCGCCGCTGTACGAGGTCGCCGAGCGCAACCCGCCCACGCTCAAAACGCACGACCGCCGGGGCGAGCGCGTCGATGACATCACCTTCCACCCCTCCTACCACGAGCTCGAGCGGCTGGCCTACGGCGCCGGGATCGCGTCGATGTGCAACCGTCCCGGCTTCCGCGGACTCCCCGGTCCCGCCGCGCAACTGGACAAGTTCGCCGCCATGTATCTCTTCCAGCAGGCCGAGGGCAGCGTCGGCTGCCCGCTCTCCATGACCGACGTCCTGGCCCGTGTGCTCAATAAGTACGCCTCGCCCGACCTGATCGAGCGCGCTACGCGCCGCGCCTGACCAGCCTCGACCACGACCAACGGTACACCGGCGCCATGTTCCTGACCGAACGAGTGGGCGGCTCGGACCTGGGCACCACGGCTACGATGGCGCGGCGCGACGGCGCCACCTGGCGCCTCGACAGCGACAAGTGGTTCTGTTCCAACGTCGGCGCCGACCTCATCCTGACCCTGGCCCGTCCCGAGGGCGCGCCGCCCGGTACGCGTGGGCTGGGCCTCTTCCTGGTCCCACGCCTGCTGTCCGACGGCGGCCGCAACCCCTACCTCATCCACCGTCTCAAGGACAAGCTGGGCACGCGCGCCATGGCCAGCGGCGCGGTCACGTTCAGCGGGAGCATGGCCTACCTGATCGAGCCGCTGGAGCGCGGCTTCGTCATGATGATGGAGATGGTCAACGGGACACGCCTGCTGCGCGACGCCGAGGTACAGGTCATCCGGGAAGGCGGGGTCAACATGGTCTCCTTCGACGTCCTACGGGCAGTGGAGCGCGAGGGCGCCTGGCCGGTCTACGCCGGGGCGGTGGAGCGCGAGCTGGCCCTGGCGGCGGCGCCGGGCACCGCGCTACTGGCCGACGCGCTGCACCAGGCGCTGGATCGTCTGAATCGCCTGGGCGAGCGGATCGGCGGGTGGTCCCACGGGGCGAAGGAGATCGCCGCGCCAGGGTTGGCGGAGACCATGGCCGCGCTCTACGCTGCCGCGCTGCTGGCCGCGGAGGCCAGCTTTGCGTTCGAGCGGTCCGACGACGAGGGCGCGCTGGCCCTGACGACGGCGCGGCGCTACCACGATCACGTCCTGGGACCCGCGCTGGACGCGCTAGCCCGCCACGCCGGCGCCGATGCCCGCTCCGCCGCCGACGCGGCCAACCTCATCGCGGCAGCCGTCGTCCGCTAGCATCGTTCAATACGACCGGTGGGTCAGCGCCGCGCGGAAAAGATCGACGCCGGGAACCGGGAGCTTGTCCTTGTGGCGGACCAGGCAGTAGTCCAGCGTGTTGGCGGCGCTATCGACGGCGAGGTCGAGTACGAGCAGACGGCCTTCCCTGGCCTCGCGCTCGACCGCCAGCAGCGGGACCACGGCCACGCCGACTCCCGCCTCGGCCATGCGCTTGAGCGCCTCCAGGCTGGCCACCTCCAGCGTCTCGCCGGCCTGCACGCCGGCCGCCTTGAGCATCGCATCGACGAAAGCGCGCGTCCCGGCGCCGCTCTCGCGCAGCAACAGCCGGCGCGTCGCCAGTTCCCAGACAGGTATGCGCCGAGGCGATGTGGAGCCGGCAACCGGCGCATCGGCGGGCGCCCAGGGGTCGTCGGCGGCGACGACCACGACGAAGCGGTCGTGACGGATGGTCTCGCTTTGTAGATTGGGGCGCCGTTCGCGGCTCGTCAGCACCGCGACATCAACCTCGCCGTCCAGGGTGACGGCAAGGATCCGCGCCGCGTTGCCGACGGTCAACCGCACCTCCAGGGCGGGATGGTTTTGGCGCAAACGGCGCAGTACGTCGGGCAGCAGATAGGTCGCGGGCGTCTCGGCGCACCCGATGTGCAGGCGCGAGGCGGACAGACCCGCGGCGACACGCGCCGCCCGCACCGCGTCGGCAGCGGCCGCGGGGAGGCTCGTGGCGTACGGCAGGAGAGCGCGACCCGCCGCCGTCAGCGCCAACCCTGTCCCCAGGCGCTCGAACAAGGGCGTGCCGATGCGCCGCTCCAACGCCGCCAGGCGGTGGCTCGCGGTTGGCTGCTGCAGCCCCAGGGCCTGTGCCGCCGCCGTCACCGAGCCTCGCCGCGCCACCTCCGCGAACGTCTGTAGTTGGTCGATATCCACGGTCTATCCTCCTCTCACAGGCTAAGGAACGCGGAAATAGTTACGTCTCCCATAGTTAGGGAGAGACAATGTCGATAAAGTACTTGCCCAGGTGCGGTAAGCGTGTGAGTTGGGCTTCGATGGTGGCCATGGCTTCTTTCGTGAGGGT
>JAABUX010005447.1_pt1 | contig 15633 bp, 13 predicted proteins | sample 5561851 | NCBI WGS metagenome assembly JAABUX01 (sample SAMN10711883, study PRJNA513361) | rock metagenome | isolation source: Antarctica rocks | place: Antarctica: Victoria Land, Richard Nunatak red sandstone | collected 2016-01-03 | reverse complement strand
AACAGGCGACGAACTCTTCCATGGCAGGGCCTCAACGCTGGACCCCGCGTTTACAGACCACCACAGCTTTGCCAGCAATCCTCGCTGTCAACAGTCATATGCGATAGCCCTGCCCATCCCCTGCGCCGCCTTGACCTCCTTACGCTGTTGCGCCAAACCCGGCCCGCCCCGGCGTCCGGCCGGTGCGGCGGGCTGTCCAACGCGACGCCGCTCCCGCTTCATGCCAACGCGACAAGAGGAGAAATCCATGCGCGACAAGGGCGAGTACCTGTTCACGTCCGAATCGGTGTCCGAGGGACACCCCGACAAGGTTGCCGACCGCATCAGCGACACTGTCCTGGACGCCTTCCTGGCCGCCGACCCCTACAGCCGCGTCGGCTGCGAGACGCTGGTGACGACCAACCGCGTCGTGCTCGCGGGCGAGACCCGCGGCCCCAATACCGTCACGCCCGAACTGCTGTGCCACCTCGCCCGGCTGGCCATCCACGACATCGGCTACGACCAGGATGGCTTCAGTTGGCGCAACGCCGTCATCGACTGCCACCTGCACGCCCAGAGCGCCGACATCGCCGTGGGCGTGGACAGCGCCGGCAACAAGGACGAGGGCGCCGGCGACCAGGGCATCATGTTCGGCTACGCCTGCACCGAGACGCCCGAGCTGATGCCCGCGCCGATCCATTACGCCCACCTGATCCTCCGCCGGATGAGCGAGATGCGGAAGAATGGCGATCCCAGCGTCGCCGGGCTGCAGCCGGACGCGAAAAGCCAGGTGACGCTGCGCTACGTGAACGGCCGGCCGGTGGGCGCCACCAGCATCGTCGTCTCCACCCAGCACGACGAGGGCATGGACCAGGCCCGCATCAAGGAGATGCTGCACCCGTTGGTGGAAAGCAGCCTGCCGCCGGGCTGGATGCCGCGGGACTCCGAGTTCTACGTGAACCCGACCGGCAACTTCGTCATCGGCGGACCTGACGGCGATGCCGGGCTGACCGGGCGCAAGATCATCGTGGACACCTACGGCGGCGCGTCCCCGCACGGCGGCGGCGCGTTCAGCGGCAAGGACCCGACCAAGGTGGACCGCAGCGCCGCCTATGCCTGCCGGTACCTGGCGAAGAACGTCGTCGCGGCCGGGCTGGCGGAGAGGTGCACGCTGCAGATCAGCTACGCCATCGGCGTGTCGCACCCGCTCTCGGTCTATGTCGACCTCGGCAACACCGGCAAGGACATCGAGGAGGCGAAGCTGGAGCGCGTGCTGCGGGAGCTGATGAACCTTAGCCCGCGCGGCATCCGCGAGCACCTGCACATGAACCGGCCGATCTACGCCGTGACCTCGGCCTACGGCCATTTCGGCCGCACGCCGGACGAGGACCTCGGCACCTTCACCTGGGAAAGGACCGACCTGGTGCCGGCCCTTCGCAACGCCTTCAACCGCTGAGCAGGCGGGCGCTGAGCGGGCACCCGGACGAGCGGACGGCGGCGCTCAAGCCGCCGGCCGACCGGCTGTATGGGCGGAGCCGCAGCCACCCGCTGCGGCCCCGCCAGCAACTGCTGCTCGACGTGACGCTGCCCCGCCTGCGCTTCCCCGAGGCGCAGGCGGCGGACCCGTTCGGCGCCTTCGCGCCCCGGCCGGAGGCGTTGTGGCTGGAAATCGGCTTCGGCGGCGGCGAGCACGCGCAGGCCTTGGCTGACATCCACCCGCAGGCCGGGCTGATCGCCTGCGAGGTGTTCGAGAACGGCCTGTGCTCCCTCCTGTCCCGCCTGGTGCCGGAAGGCGGGGAAGCCGCGGCCTCGCTGCCCGGCAACCTGCGCATCTGGGACGGGGACGCGCGCCTGCTGCTGCGGGCGCTGCCGGACGCCTGCCTGAACCGCGTCTTCCTGATGTTCCCGGACCCCTGGCCCAAGGCGCGGCATGTCAAGCGCCGCTTCGTCCACCCGGCGCAGGTTGCGTTGCTGGCCCGGGTGCTGGAGCCGGGCGGCGTGTGGCGCGTGGCATCCGACGATCCAACCTATCAAGCCTGGGTCGGCGAGGTCATGGCGGCGCAGGGCTGGTTCGAGGTCCCCGCCCCCGCTGCCACGCGCCCGGACGGCTGGCCGCCCACCCGCTACGAGGCCAAGGCGCTGCGGGCCGGACGCACGCCGCTCTACTGGTCGTTCGTTCGCCGTTCGGGGCCGAGCGCCGGCATGACGCCACTTGCATGAAGCATGGGGCCGGACTATCTATCGGCGATACAAAACCAAACCTTCCGCTGACTTCGGGGGTGGCCTTCACGGGCCGCCTTTTTTGTTTCTGGACCTTTTCATGACGCGCCCTGCCACCGGCGACGAGCCGAACCATTCCGGGCTGGAAGCCAAGATCGCCGGCACCATCACGCCGCAACTGTCCTATCTCGGCTACGAGCTGGTGCGCGTCCTCGTGCTTGGCCGGGAGCGCCCGACCGTGCAGGTGATGGCGGACCGCGCCGACGGCTCGCTGATCAACGTCGAGGACTGCGAGCGCATCACCCGCGCCATCAGCGCCGTATTGGACGTGGAAGATCCGCTCCCCGGCGCCTGGACGCTGGAGGTCAGCTCGGCCGGGATCGACCGGCCGCTGACCCGGGTGAAAGACTGGAACCGGTTTGCCGGGCATCAGGCGCGGGTCGAGATGCTGATGCCGGTGGACGGCCGCCGCCGCTTCACCGGCATCGTGCTCGGCGCGGACGAGGCGCAGGCCCGGCTGCGCTTGGATGACGGAACCGACGTGGCGCTGCCGTTTGCCGACATGCGGCGGGCCAAGCTGCTGCTGACCGACGCGCTGATGGCGGCCACCGCTCCGGCGCGGCCCGGTCTCGACATGGACGACGACTCGACCCGGCCCGACACAGCCGGCCCGCATCTGGCGAACTAGGAGAGCACCCATGGATACCTCCGTCTCCCGCCCTGAACTCCTGCTGGTGGCCGACGCGGTGGCGCGGGAAAAGATGATCGACCGGGACGAGGTGCTCGAAGCGATGGAGCAGGCCATCCAAAAGGCCGGCCGCGCCAAGTACGGGCACGAGAAGGACATCCGCGCCACCATCGACAAGAAGACCGGCGACGTGCGCCTGTCGCGCTGGACCGAGGCGGTGGAGACCGTGGAGAACGAGGAGACCCAGATCCCCATCCATATCGCCCGCAAGTTCCAGCCGGACATCCAGCTCGGACAGCATCTGATCGACCCGCTGCCGCCCATCGACTTCGGCCGCATCGCCGCGCAGACCGCAAAGCAGGTGATCGTGCAGCGCGTGCGCGAGTACGAGCGCAAGAAGCAGTACGACGAGTTCAAGGACCGCGTCGGCGAGATCATCAACGGCGTGGTGAAGCGCACCGAGTACGGCAACATGATGGTGGAGCTTGGCCGGGCGGAGGCGCTGCTGCGCCGCGACGAGCTGATCCCGCGCGAGAGCTTTCGAAATGGCGACCGGGTGCGGGCCTACATCTACGACGTGCGGGAAGAGCCGCGCGGCCCGCAGATCTTCCTGTCCCGCACCCACCCGGCGTTCCTCGCCAAGCTGTTCGCGCAGGAAGTGCCCGAGATCTACGACGGGATCATCGAGATCAAGGCGGTGGCCCGCGACCCCGGCAGCCGCGCCAAGATGGCGGTGATCAGCCGCGACCAGAGCATCGACCCCGTCGGCGCCTGCGTCGGCATGCGCGGCAGCCGGGTGCAGGCGGTGGTGCAGGAGCTGCAAGGCGAGAAGATCGACATCATCCCGTGGTCCTCCCAGCACGCGACCTTCGTGGTGAACGCGCTGGCGCCGGCCGAGGTGACGAAGGTGGTGATGGACGAGGAGGCCGGACGGGTCGAGGTGGTGGTGCCGGACGAGCAGCTTTCGCTCGCCATCGGCCGCCGCGGCCAGAACGTGCGCCTTGCCAGCCAGCTCACCCGCTGGGACATCGACATCCTGACGGAAGCCGAAGAAAGCGAGCGCCGCCAGGAAGAGTACCGTCGCCGCACCGGCCTGTTCGTGGAGGCGCTGGACGTGGACGACGTGATTGCCGGCCTGCTGGTCACGGAAGGCTTCAACACCATCGAGGAGTTGGCCTACGTGGCGCCGGAGGAGCTGGCGGATATCGAGGGCTTCGACGAGAGCGTGGCGGACGAGCTGATCCGCCGCGGCCAGGCTTTCCTGAACCGGCGCGACGACGAGCTGACGGAACAGCGCGTGGCCCTCGGCGTTAGCGACGACGTCGCCTCCATCGAGGTGCTGACCCCGGCCATGCTGGTCGCCCTGGGCGAGAAGGGCGTGAAGACGCTGGACGATCTGGCGGACCTCGCCTCGGACGAGCTGGTGGAGATCGTCGGCGCCGCCGCGATGGACGAGGCCACTGCCAACGAGGTCATCATGGCCGCCCGCGCCCACTGGTTCGACGGCGAGGACGCCGAGGCGGGCGCGCTCGGCAAGAGTGCCGACGCGGACACAGTCGGCGAGGAGGCATCCCACGCCTGACGAACCAGAAGACGCACCAGAGGATGAGCCGGAAACTGGGCCGCTGCGCCGCTGTGCGGTGACGCGGGAGCGTGACCTCCGGGGCCGGATGGTCCGGTTCGTCGTCTCGCCTGACCGCGTGTTGGTTCCCGACCTGCTTGCAAAGCTGCCCGGCCGGGGAATTTGGTTGAGCGCGCGCCGGGATGTGTTAGAAACTGCTCGAACCCGCGGCGCATTCGCACGGGCGGCGCGCGGCCCCGTCACCGTCCCGATCAACTTGGTCGAGCTGGTGCAGTCCGGCCTGACCCGGCGGATCACTGAGCTTTTGGGCCTGGCCCGGCGCGCGGGACAGGCTGTGTGCGGATTCCAGAAGGCGCGCGAGTGGTTGTTGGCGGGACGGGTCGGGCTGGTCGTCCAGGCAGCGGATGGGAGCCAGGACGAGCGGATGCGCTTTTTGAGCGGAAAAAAAGACGTGGCGGCCGCAGCGCCGTTGCCCGGTGCGGCCCTGGGCGCGATCTTCGGTCGTGACCATGTAGTGCACGTGGTGGTGGCGCATGGCCGGCTTGCCGAGGCGCTGAATATTGAGACACACCGCCTGTCCGGCATCGCCGGGCAGGACGGATTGATTGAACGGGCGGATGCATGAGCGACACCAACGATCAGGACGCGGCCAAGGGCCGGCTTTCTCTGCGGCCGGCGGGCCGGCTGGAGTTGGGCCGCACCGTGGATGCCGGGTCCGTACGACAGAGTTTCAGCCACGGCCGATCCAAGGTCGTGCAGGTCGAGGTGCGCAAGAAGCGCGCGACCCTCGCCCCCCCTCCCCCAAGCGCGCCCACGCCGATTGCTCCCGTGGTTCCCGGCGCCCCGCCGCGTCCGCCGATCGCCGCCCGCCCCGCCGCGGGCGCCGGCCGTGCGTTGACCGCCACCGAGGTCGCTGTGCGCCAGCGCGTGCTGCAGGAGCAGGCGCGCGAGAACGCAAGGCGCGAGTCCGAACGCCGCGAGCAGGAGAAGATCTCGATCCTCTCTGCCGCCGAGGAAGCCCGCCGCCGCGAGGAGGAAGCCCGTAAAGCCGCCGAGGAAGAGGCACGCCGCGCCGCCCAGGAAGCGGTTGCCCGCTCTCAGGAGGAAGAGGCCGCCCGGATCGCCGCCGAGACAGCCAGCGCCGCGCCGCAGACCACAGCCGCACCGGCAGCAGAAGTTCGGCGCCCCGTGCGTCCGGCCACGGCACCCGCCGCGCCCGGCACCCCGGTCGAGACGCTCCGCCTCAAGACAGCCCGGCCCGGCGAGGAAGAGGAAGCCCCGCGCCGCCGTCCCGGCATGGTGTTGCCCGGCCGCAAGCCGGCCTTGCCCGTGGTCAAGAAGGCCGTGGATGACCGCCGCCGCCCCGGCCGCATCGACGTGCAGGCCGCCATCGAGGGCGACGACGACAAGTCCCGCAGCCTGGCCTCCGTGCGCCGCCAGCGGGAGCGCGAGCGCCGGCAGGCCGAGCTTGAGCTGCTGCGCAGCGACCAGGTGAAGGTCGTGCGCGACGTGATCCTGCCCGAAGCGATCACGGTGCAAGAGCTGGCGAACCGCATGGCGGCGCGCGTGCCGGAGGTCATCAAGGCGTTGATGCGCATGGGCGTGATGGCGACGGTGACGCAGGTGCTGGACGCCGACACGGCGGAGCTGGTGGTGGAGGAGTTCGGCCACCGCAGCCGCCGGGTCAGCGAAAGCGACGTCGAGCTTGGCATCGACGGAGAGGTGGATGTCGATACCGCGCTGGAGCCGCGTCCTCCGGTCGTGACCATCATGGGCCACGTCGATCATGGCAAGACCAGCCTGCTGGACGCGCTGCGCGCCACGGACGTGGCGGCGGGCGAGGCCGGCGGCATCACCCAGCATATCGGCGCCTACCAGGTGCAGTTGTCCGGCCATGAAGACAAGCTGGCGGGCGATAAGAACGGGCCGCGGATCACCTTCATCGACACGCCGGGCCACGAGGCGTTCACCGCCATGCGCAGCCGCGGCGCGTCGGTCACGGACATCGTCGTGCTGGTGGTGGCCGCGGATGACGGCGTGATGCCGCAGACCATCGAGGCGATCCGCCACGCGAAGGCGGCCAACGCGCCGCTGATCGTCGCGATCAACAAGATGGACAAGCCCGACGCCAACCCGTCCCGCGTGCGGCAGGAGCTGCTGAGCCACGAGGTCGTCGTGGAGGAGATGGGCGGCGACACGCAGGACGTGGAGGTTTCGGCCACCAAGCTGACCGGCCTCGACACGCTGGAAGAGGCGATCCTGCTGCAGGCGGAAATCCTGGACCTGCGCGCCAATCCCAAGCGCGCGGCGGAGGGTTCGGTGATCGAAAGCCGGCTGGACCGCGGGCGCGGCCCGGTGGCGACCATCCTCGTGCAGAAGGGCACGCTGAACCAGGGCGACATCGTGGTGGCCGGCGCCGAGTGGGGCCGGGTGCGCGCGATGCTCGACGACAAGGGCAAGCAGATCAAGGTGGCCGGCCCGTCCACGCCGGTCGAGATCCTGGGCCTGAGCAGCGTTCCCACCGCGGGCGAGCCGTTCGTCGCAGTCGAGAACGAGGCGCGCGCCCGCGAGATCAGCGAGTTCCGCCAGCGCAAGCTCCGGGACCGCTCGGCCGCCGGCGCCACGGCGGCGCGCGGCACGCTGGAGGAGATGCTGGCCCGGGCCGTCGCCGGCGAGCTGAAGGAAGTCGCCATCCTGGTGAAGGCCGACGTGCAGGGTAGCGCCGAGGCGATCCAGGGCGCGGTGATGAAGCTGGCGCACGAGGAGGTCAAGGTCCGCGTGCTGTTGTCCGCCGTGGGCCAGATCACCGAAAGCGACATACAGTTGGCGCGGGCCAGCGATGCCGTGATCGTCGCCTTCAACGTCCGGGCCACCAGCCAGGCGCGCGAGCTGGCGCAGCGGGACGGGGTGGATATCCGCTACTACTCGATCATCTACGACGTGTCCGACGACATCGAGAAGATGGTCAAGGGCAAGGTCGCCCCGAAGGCGCGGGAGAACTTCCTGGGCTACGCCGAAATCCGCAAGGTGTTCGACATCACCAAGACCGGCAAGGTCGCCGGCTGCATGGTGACGGAAGGCCTGGTGAAGCGCGGCGCCGGGGTGCGGCTGCTGCGCGAGGGCGTGGTGATCCACAACGGCGAGCTGAGCCAGTTGAAGCGCTTCAAGGACGACGTGCGGGAAGTGGCGCGCGGCTACGAGTGCGGGTTGAGCTTCGCCGGCTACAACGACCTGCGCGAAGGCGACATGGTCGAGTGCTTCGAGATCGAGATGGTCCCGGGGTGAGCAAGGCGCTCTCTCCCAAGCCGGGGCGGGTCCAGGGCAAGCCCAATGGGAAGCCGGGCGGAAAGCCGCGTGGCCGGCCTTCGGCCAAGGCGCCGACCCAACGGCAACTGCGCGTGTCGGAGGAAATCCGGCACGTGCTCTCGTCGTTGTTCTTCCGCGGCGAGTTCCGAGACCCTGGCCTCGTGGATGCCAAGATCACGGTGACGGAGGTGCGGATCAGCCCGGACCTCAAGAACGCCACTGCCTTCGTCGCCCGGCTGGGCCGCAGCGACATCGACGCGCTCCTGCCGGCGCTGCGTCGGGCCGCGCCGTTCTTCCGCACGCAGCTTGCGCACGAGATGCGGCTGCGCGTGGCGCCGCAAGTGTCGTTTCAGCCGGATGCGACGCTCGACTATGCGATGCATGTGGACCAGTTGTTGCGGGCGCCGGAAGTGGCGCGCGACCTGGCGCCCACCGCAGCGCCCGCCGATCCCGACCAGTAGGGCCGGCTTTACCGCCAAGGATTTCCAATGCGACGCAAGCATGGCCGCCCGCTCAACGGGTGGCTGGTTGTCGACAAGCCGCCGGGCATGACCAGCACGGACGTGGTGAACCGGGTGCGCCGGGGCTTCGACGCGCAAAAGGCCGGGCATGGCGGCACGCTCGACCCGCTGGCGACCGGCGTGCTGCCGGTGGCGTTCGGCCATGCCACCAAGACCGTGCCCTACGTCATGGACGGCACGAAGCTGTACCGCTTCACGCTGCGCCTGGGCGACGCGCGGGACACGGACGACGCGGACGGGCAGGTGGTCGCGACCTCCGACGCACGCCCGACCGATGCGCAGATCGCCGCGGCGTTGCCGGCGTTCCTGGGCGACATCATGCAGGTCCCGCCGGCCTATTCCGCCATCAAGGTGGCGGGCGAGCGGGCCTACGACATGGCACGCGAAGGCCGGGCGCCCGTGCTGGAGCCGCGCCCGGCGCGCGTGGACCGTTTCGCCCTGATCGAGCGCACCGACGCCGACACCGCCGTGTTCGAGGTGCAGTCCGGCAAGGGCGTGTACATGCGCAGCCTCGCCCGCGACCTGGCGCAGGCCTGCGGCACGCTCGGCCACGTCGCGGCGCTGCGCCGCCTGCGAGTCGGGCCGTTCACCGAGGCACAGGCAATTTTACTGGACAAATGCGTGGCGTCGGCGGACAACGCGCCTGCTTCCCCGAACCTTTTGCTTCCTGTCGCGACCGCGCTGGCCGACATCCCGGCGCTGGCCTTGACGGAAGCGGAGGTCTTCGGCCTCTCGAACGGCCAGGCGATCAACCTGGTGGATTTGATGGGCCGTATTCCGCAGACGGCCGACCCGAATGGCGGGTTGGCCCGTGCCATGGCGGGGACGCGCGTGATCGGTTTGTGCCGGCTGAGCGAGGGCTGGCTGAAACCGGAACGCCTGTTGTAACCCCCTTCCGGAGTAAGATCGATGTCGATCACTGCGGAGCGCCGTACGGCGCTCGTATCCGAGTACGCAACCGGCACCGCCGATACCGGCAGTCCCGAGGTTCAGGTCGCGCTGGCCACCGAGCGCATCGTGAACCTGACCGAGCACCTGAAGGTCCACGCCAAGGATTTCCATAGCCGCCGCGGCCTGCTGATGCTGGTCGGCCGCCGCCGCCGGCTGCTCGATTATTTGAAGAGGAAAGACGACGCCCGCTACCAGGCGCTGATTGGCCGCTTGGGCCTGCGTCGCTAACTGAATGCCATCCCGGCGCCATGGGGGCGCCGGGCGACCGCCGCGCGATGCGGCACGAGCCGTTGCCGTCCGCGACGGCGCCTCCGGCCACATGGCTCCTCGGGTTGGTTTGTCCCAACCCGGCGCGGCTGCACCGCTTGCAGTCCGCCTCCATGTTGCCCGAGTCGCCGCTTCACCGGAACCAGGCCTCGCCCACTCGTCGCCCGTCCCGCATTTCCAAGGACACGACATCCATGTTCAACTACTTCCGCAAGGAACTCGACTGGGGCGGGCGCAAGCTGGTCTTGGAAACCGGCAAGATCGCGCGTCAGGCGGACGGCGCCGTGCTGGCCCGCTACGGCGACACCATCGTGCTGTGCACCGCCGTTGGTGTCCGCTCCGCGAAGCCGGGCCAGGACTTCTTCCCGCTCACGGTGAACTACCAGGAAAAGGCGTTCGCCGCCGGCAAGATCCCCGGCGGCTTCTTCAAGCGCGAGGGCCGTCCGTCCGAGAAGGAGGTGCTGACCAGCCGCCTGATCGACCGCCCGATCCGCCCGCTGTTCCCCAAAGGTTTCCGCAACGAGGTCCAGGTCGTCGCGACTGTGCTCAGTCATGACATGGAGAACGACCCGGACGTCGTTGCGATGATTGGATGTTCGGCCGCACTGACGCTATCAGGCATCCCATTCTTCGGCCCGGTCGCCGCCGCCCGCGTGGGCTTCTCGAACGGCGAGTACATCCTGAACCCGACCGCCGAGCAGCTCGCGGCCAGCAAGCTCGATCTGGTGATGGCCGGCACGGTCGAAGGCGTCCTGATGGTGGAGAGCGAGGCGCAGGAGCTGTCCGAGGATGTGATGCTCGGGGCCGTCACCTTCGGCCATACGCAGTTCCAGCCGGTGATCCAGGCGATCATCGAGCTTGCGGAGCACGCGGCCAAGGAGCCGTGGACCATCGCCGAGCCGGCCCCGGAACTGGCCGCCCTCACGACACGGGTTGGCGAGTTGGCCCGCGCCAGTCTGGCCGAGGCTTACCAAGAGCGGCAGAAGCAGGTCCGCCAAGAGAAGGTCGGCGCGGCCAAGAAGGCCGCGCTCGAAACTCTGGTCAGCGAGGGGCAGGACGCGGAGAAGGCGAAATCGCTGTTCAAGCAGCTTGAAGCGGACGTGGTGCGCAATGCGGTGCTGGACACCGGGCTGCGCATCGACGGCCGGGACACCAAGACCGTGCGGCAGATTGTGGCCGAGGTCGGCGTGCTGCCCCGCGCCCATGGCAGCAGCCTGTTCACCCGCGGCGAAACGCAGGCGCTTTGCGTCGCGACGCTCGGCACCGGACAGGACGAGCAGATCATCGACGCGTTGGAAGGCGAGCGGCGCGAGCATTTCATGCTGCATTACAACTTCCCTCCCTACAGCGTTGGCGAGGCAGGCCGCATGGGCAGTCCCGGTCGTCGCGAGATCGGCCATGGCAAGCTCGCCTACCGCGCCGTCCGCCCGGTGCTGCCCGGCAAGGACGTGTTCCCCTACACCATGCGCGTCGTGAGCGAGATCACCGAAAGCAACGGCAGCTCCTCCATGGCGACCGTCTGCGGCACCAGCCTTTCGCTGATGGACGCGGGCGTGCCGTTGATGCGCCCGGTGGCCGGCATTGCCATGGGCCTCATCAAGGAGGACCGCGGCTTCGCCGTGCTGTCCGACATCCTGGGCGACGAGGACCACCTCGGCGACATGGACTTCAAGGTGGCCGGCAGCGAGCAGGGCGTCACCAGCCTGCAGATGGACATCAAGATCACCTCCATCACCGCTGACATCATGAAGGTGGCGTTGGAGCAGGCGCGGGATGGCCGCCTTCACATCTTGGGCGAGATGGCGCGGGCGATCCAGGGCGCCCGGTCCGACGTGGCGGCGACCGCCCCGCGCATCACGATCATCACGGTGCCGAAGGAGAAGATCCGCGAGGTGATCGGCACCGGCGGCAAGGTGATCCGCGACATCGTGGAGCAGAGCGGCGCCAAGATCGACATCGAGGACGACGGCACCATCAAGATTGCCGCCACGACCGACACGGCCAGCCAGAAGGCCATCGACATGATCCGCGGCATCGTGGCGGAGCCGGAAGTCGGCCAGATCTACAATGGCAAGGTGGTCAAGACGGCCGACTTCGGCGCCTTCGTCAATTTCCTCGGCGCCAAGGACGGGCTTGTGCACATCAGCGAGCTGCAGCAGGGCCGGGTCAACAAGACGACGGACGTGGTGAACCAGGGCGACGCCGTGAAGGTGAAGGTCCTGGGTTTCGACGACCGCGGCAAGGTCAAGCTGTCCATGCGCGTCGTCGATCAGGCGACCGGGGCGGACATCACCGAGCAGGTCGGCAGCAAGGGCGCCCGGGATGGCGGGCGTGAGAACGGAGGGCGCGAGGGCGGCCGTCGCGAGCGGTCGGAGCCTGACGCGGCCGAATAAGTCAGGAAACGTGAACGTGCGCGGCTGGGTCTGGTAAAACAGCGCCCAGCCGCCAATGTTTCAGACTGTTACAAAGAAGGTCTGGGCGGGAATGAAGGCTGTCAACGCGATACGGATGGGCGGCGTGGACGTCCTCCCGCTGATCGAAGGCGGAAAAGGCATCGGCGTCTCCACCGGCGTGAGTTCCGGCCATTGGGCCGGCGCCGGCGGTGCCGGGACGTTCAGCGCGGTGAACGCCGACTTCTATGACGAGAACGGCAACCCGCTCGACCAGACCTATCACGGGCGCACCCGGCGGGACCGCCATGAAGAATTGGTGCAGTTCGGCATCCAGGGCGGCATCGCCCAGGCGCAGCGCGCCCATGACATTTCCGGCGGCCAGGGCCGCCTGCATGCCAATATCCTTTGGGAGATGGGCGGGGCGGAGCGAGTCATCACCGGCGTGCTTGAGGGCGCCAAGGGCCTGATCCACGGCCTGACCTGCGGCGCCGGCATGCCGTATCGCCTTTCCGACATCGCCGCACGGTTCGGCGTGCACTACTACCCTATCGTGTCCTCGTCGCGCGCATTCAGCGCCTTGTGGAAGCGTGCCTACTCCAAAGCGGCATCCCTGCTGGGCGGCGTCGTCTATGAGGACCCCTGGCTTGCGGGCGGGCACAATGGCCTGTCCAACGGCGAGGACCCCACCAAGCCGGAAGATCCTTTCCCCCGCGTCTTGGCGCTGCGCAAGCTGATGCGGACCTTCGGGCTGGATCAGACCCCGATCATCATGGCGGGCGGCGTGTGGTGGCTGGAGGAGTGGGAGGACTGGATCGACAACCCGGACCTCGGCCCCATCGCCTTCCAGTTTGGCACCCGGCCCTTGCTGACCAAGGAAAGCCCGATCAGCGACGCTTGGAAGCAGCGGCTGTTGAGCCTCAAGGAAGGCGACGTCTTCCTGAACAAGTTCAGCCCGACCGGCTTCTACTCCAGCGCCGTCAACAACGGCTTCATCGACGAACTGCGGGAACGTGGGGAGCATCAGGTTGCATACTCGACCGAGCCGGTCGGCGAGCATGTCGCCATGCTCGGCATCGGCCCGCGCAAGCGCCCGGTGTATCTGACGCCCAACGACCTGTTCAACGTCGAGGGCTGGATCAACGCCGGGTTCACCGAGGCGCTGCGTACGCCCGACAGCACGCTGATCTTCGTGACGCCGGAGCGGGCGGCACGGATCACCGAGGACCAGGTTGCCTGCATGGGCTGCCTCAGCCAGTGCCGGTTCAGCAATTGGAGCCAGCACGGTCCCGACTTCGACAACGGCAAGAAGGCCGACCCGCGCAGCTTCTGCATCCAGAAGACTTTGCAGTCCGTGCGGCGGGAGGACCAGACGCCGGAGGCCATCGAGCACCAACTGATGTTCAGCGGCCACAACGCCTACCGCTTCGCCAGCGATCCGTTTTATTCCAATGGGTTCATCCCGACGGTTAAGCAATTGATGGAGCGCATCGTCTCCGGCCGCTAAGGCTTCCCGAGCGCCAGGGCGCGGGCGTAGACGGTTTTGCGCGGCAACCCGGTCGCGGTGGCGACCAGGGCGGCTGCGTCCTTGAGGCTGTTCTGCGTCAGTGCACGGCGCAATTGCTCATCCAGGTCCTCCGCATTGGCGGCATCTTCGGGCGCCGGGCCGACAACCAAGGTAATTTCCCCCCGAGCCGGTACCGTGGCGTAATGTGCCGCGAGTTCGGGCAACGGGCCGCGCCGGACCTCTTCAAAACGTTTGGTCAACTCGCGCGCAACTGCGGCCGGACGATCCCCGAACTGTTCCGCGAGGTCGGCCAGCGACTCAGCCAGACGGTGCGGGGCCTCGTGCCATAGCAGGGTTGCCGATAGCCCGGCGCGTTCCGCCGCCCGCAGCCGGCCGAACGCGGCCAAACGCGCCGCTGCCCGCGGTGGCGGGAATCCCAGGAACAGGAACGGCTGCGGCGGCAAGCCTGACAAGACCAAGGCCGTCACCGCGGCGTTCGGCCCCGGCACCGCCGACACCGGCACTCCCGCCGCGACCGCCGCGCGCACCAGCCGGAAACCGGGGTCGGACACCAGCGGCGTCCCGGCATCCGAAACCAGCGCGACCCTGCTGCCGCCCCGCAGCATGTCGAGCAGCGCCGGGATGCGCCCCTCCTCGTTGTGGTCATGCAAGGGCGACGTGCGCGCCGCGATCCCATGATGCGTCAGCAGGCGGGCGGTCATGCGGGTGTCCTCGCACAGCACGAGGTCTGCGCGCCGCAGCGCATCAAGCGCACGCAACGATAGATCCGCCAAGTTGCCGATCGGGGTAGCAACCAGCAGGAGTCCTGGTGGTATAGACGGGTCATGGTCCGGTGCGGGATCACCAGCGAGGGGTTCGGGACATGCGTCGTCGGAGTTTCGTTCAGGCATGGACGCTCCTTGCCGCCATGAGCGGGTTGGTCGCCTGCGTAGCCGACACGGGCGCCGCCGGCTATGGCCGTCCGGCCGTGGCCGGCGTCGCCCCGGCGGCACCGCCGGGTTCGCCAGGGCAGCGCGTGACGATCCTGCTGCCGCTCACCGGGTCCACGGCGGAGATCGGCCAGGCGATGCTGCGGGCGGCGCAACTCTCGCTCGACCAGCCAGGCGCGCCGCCCCTGGACGCGCGGGATACCAAGGGCACGCCCGCCGGCGCCGCCGACGCCGCCAAGCTGGCCATCGCGGCCGGAACCGGGATGCTGCTCGGCCCGCTCACCGCGGGGGAGACGGCAAGCGTGGCGCCCCTGGCCAAGGCGGCCGGCATTCCCGTGCTGGCCTTCACCTCGGATGCCAGCCTGGCCCAGCCCGGCGTGTGGACGCTGGGGATCACCCCGGCCCAGCAGGTGCGGCGGCTGATGCTGGCCGTGCAGGCGGAGGGGAGAAGCCGAGTCGCCGCCGTGCTGCCGAGCAATGCGTTCGGGGACGCGATGGCCAGCGGAGTGGCCGCCACCGCCGAGGCGGCGGGGTTTGCGGCCCCGTCGGTCCTGCGTTACGGCAACGGCTTCGCGGCCCTCAACGCGACGTTGAAAAAGGTGTCCGACTACGACGCACGGCGCAGCGCGGCCGATCAGCAGGCTGGACCCGCCCCCGAAGACGCCGACACCCGCAGGCGGCCCAAGGCATCTGGCCTGCCTCTGCCGCCCCCGCCGATCGACGCCCTGCTGCTGGGCACCGCCGGGGAGCAGCTTGGCCAGGCACTGCCGCTGCTGACGTATTACGGCATCGGGCCTGAGCAGGTCCGCATCCTGGGGCCGGCGCTTTGGGGCCGGGACGCAGCCCGCTTGTCCGCCCTGTCCGGTGCCTGGTACGCCGCCCCCGACCCAGCGCAACGCGCCCCGTTCGAGCAGGCATACGCGGCGAAATACAACGCGCCGCCGCGGGAACTCGCCAGCTTGGCCTACGATGCCGCCGCTGTCGCCCGCGTCGCGTCCGACAGCGGCGGCTTCGCGTCCGGCGCGCTCACCCGGCCCGAGGGCTTCACCGGCGCGGACGGCTTGCTGGGCTTGCAACCTGACGGCCAGACCCGGCGCGGCCTGGCGATCTTCGAAATCGACCATGGCGGCTCCCACGTCGTGCAGCCGGCGCCGCAAAGCCTGCAAGCGCCGGGCGTCTGACGGGCGCCGTACGCTGGGCCTCCTCGTGGGTGCAACCCTCCCGCTCCGGACCGCAGCGCTTCTGGCTGCGGTGCCGCTTGCCGTGCTGCTG
>JAABUX010005445.1_pt1 | contig 15636 bp, 11 predicted proteins | sample 5561851 | NCBI WGS metagenome assembly JAABUX01 (sample SAMN10711883, study PRJNA513361) | rock metagenome | isolation source: Antarctica rocks | place: Antarctica: Victoria Land, Richard Nunatak red sandstone | collected 2016-01-03 | reverse complement strand
TGGCTCCTGTGAGAGAAGATTGTTACTTGTATCTATCTTCTCACAGAAGTCGGTTTCTGTCACTCTTTTTCTACCTCATCCTTTGCTTAACTTGACGCCTATGGGCGTTATAAATAATGGCCCCTACTTTGCTGGCGTCATTGTCCATTGCCCATATTCGCCGGTACGTTGTCCAGTTGTGGAGTCTGTTACATAAAAATCACCCGCCAGTGAGCCACCTGTTTTGACATTGCCTGTAAAGAAAATATTCATATTGCGGCCAGGAAGTTTCAAGGTAAAGACAATATTCCCGTTGATATCAATCGTCCCATCAAATGGACCGCTAAAATCACTGCCATCATAAAAGCCATGAAATTTACTTTTGTTTTGCTGAATATTGGTGAGTGAAGGTAACGTCTTACTGTTATTCATAAAATCACTAAACGTCCCTTTATAAGAGGATGCCAGTGTTGGATATGGAGCCTGACTAATTGTTGGTGTCGCCGATGGTGCAGTATGCGCTACCAGTGTACGTGATACACTGGGTTGAGTGTGAGGTAAATGTGTCACTAACGTAGCGAAACCTGTGACAAGTAGCAGTAGTGCTATGAGCGAACCGACAAATGCAAAGAGTTTTGTACGGCGTCGATGTTTCTGTGCAATCTCTCGCCCCTCAAGCAGTGTCATACGTGTAACGTCCTTTTTAAGACGTTTTATTTGCTGTTCAGGAATCTCTACAGGCTCAGTTATCACGTTGTCCGCCTTCGCCTGCACATTCAGTTCTTCCCAGAACTCGTCGATGGTTGCAAAGCGATCATCACGACTAATGCTTAAAGCGCGACTGATCACGTCACCTACACGGATAGGTATAGCTGGTACCAGTGCATGTACAGGCAAGAGTGGATCGATACCACTTTTGCCTGTCACGCGCAAAAGTGCATCAATTGGGACAATGCCCGTGAGAAGCGTGTAAATTGTAGCTCCTAAGCCATAAACATCGGTACGAATATCTGTGCCACTGCTATATTGCTCAAGGGCAGCATATCCTGGCGAACCATAACGAATGACGGTTGTTGTGCCATCGCCAACATACTCTTTTGCGATGCCAAAATCAACGAGCATCGCGTCTCCCCCTTTGATGGGTATTACAATATTCGCAGGTTTGATATCACGATGCACAATCGGTGGTTCGCGATGATGTAAATAGCTAATGGCGGTAACGATGGGTGTGAGAGATGCAAGGACAAACTGCAACGAAAAGCGGTTATCTGGCTGCTCTTTCCGTAATACTTCTAAATCGCGTCCTTCAATATAATCCATAAGGATGTAGATACGTTTTAGTCGCTCGTTCTCAAAGACACGATACACGCTTGGCAATGCCTCGTTATCCAGGCGCATAAGTACTTCGGCCTCGAACGCGAAACGCTCCCGCTCGGTTTTATTGGGATCAATCAATTCTTTAAGCGCGAACGTGTTTTCCTTGTTACGTCTCTCTCGTACCCGATAAACCGCACTTGACCCCCCCTCTCCCAGTAGTCCCTCAATGGTATAGGCATCTCCATTGACGTTACGCACAATCGCACCGATAGGCAATGTCGGTTGCTCTCGTTTAAACTTTTGAGGCTGTTGTGCGGTTTGAATCTGCTGTACTTTCTGCATTTTAAATCCACTAAGAACCATTTATATAAACCATTTGACGCTATACATAATTATACGGATAAACGTACTCCTTGTAAAGATTATGGTACAAATTTCTATGAATTTTTTTTAATCTTTGAGTAGGAAGCTAAAATAGTTCAAATTCGTCCTATTTCGTATCCCAAATGGTTGTCTGCTTCGTTATACAATATAGGTACCTATTTCTATAATTTTCATAGTGTTTGTGGTGATCTATAATCTATACTGTTACGAGGAGTACAGCAATGAAGTTCACATTTAGTTCAAGACTTATGATGCTTGTGATGACAGTTGGTGCCGTTGCCTCCGCTTTCATCCTCTTCATGAGCATGCCCACACATCATGCTGCTGCGGCCAGCCCATCGTATGTACGGGTGATTCATGCTTCACCTGACATTGGTACTGCTACTGTCTTCGTCGATGGCAATATGCTGCTGAACAACTTTCAGTTTGGCACAGTCACACCTTATGCGTCTATACCTGCAGGACCACACAAGGTGCAAGTTGGTCTAATTGGAACAGGACCGGGAGCAGCGACGATTACCCAGACGATTGACGTGCAACCAGGTATTGCATACACGGTTGCTGCACTGGGTACAGCATCAACTGGTTTCTCGCTTCAAGTCTTTACTGATGATAACGTTGTCGCCAGTGGCAGCGCGAAAGTCCGTGTCTATCACCTCTCCCCTGGTACTGGTACCGTGAACGTTGCGACTGGTGGCACTACTCTTATCGATGGACTTTCGTATCAGCAGGCAAGCAGTTATCTTTCGGAGCCTGCGGGTTCATATACCTTCAATATTGATGCTACACAGGACAATACAACGCTCCCGCTCTCAGCAAACTTGAGTGCGAACACTGTTACGAGCGTCTTCGCTATCGGCCTGCTGAACGGTAATCCCAAGATACAATTCATCTCAACGCAGGTGGACGGGTTGCCGGGTGTGCCGGGCACTGGTTCTGATCCGAATTACCGCCCTACCACTGATCTCGTGCAACCTGCAATTTCATGGTTGCCAGAAATAGTAGTATTGCTGCTTACAGGCGGCTTTCTCTTCTATCGCTTACGCCGCGCCAAGCGTGTATAAGGATACTTGTAAACAAACAGCGGCGCGGTCTGAATGTTTCACCATCCAGACCGCGCCGCTGTTTGTTTACTACAACTCTCTTTTACTCAAAAAACTTGGTCATCAAAACTCTGTCACCAAAGTCACAGGAGTTCTCTATACAACCGAGTCCCCAGAGTTTTTCGATGGTTGCGAGGACGGTGTAGTGGTTGTATGGTGTGGTGCTATCCACGAAATGGTGTGCATTCTTCGAGGTGATCACCATGAAGGGAGCATCACCACCGCCAAGTGTCACGCCGTTGACACCGGTTGGGCTGTAGCAGCAACCATTGAAGCTGCCGTAGTCGTTTTCATCCCAGTTGACGATGATCGCCGATTTGGAGTCCCACGCCTTCGAGTGCATAATTCTTGAGACGGTATCATGAACGAATGTGTCACCTAACCCGATCACTTTGTGATCAAGGCCAGTAGCTGGTGTGGCACAATCAGGAATGTTCAGGGCGGCAGCGTTTGCTGCTGAAACGCCGTGCATATCGTGGCACTGGTCAGGGGTGATCCATACGAAGTTCGGCACATGGTTTGATGCGAGGTCTTTGTCGAACTGTGTGAACGGAACGATCTTCTGCATGCGTTTCGGATTGTTGCGAATATCGGTGAAGTACATGAACGGATTGTGTTTTTGTGCATAGAGCTTACGTGGTACGCTCTGCCCATTGACCTGATCAACTGGATAATATTCACCTGTGAAGCCTGCAGTTGGCGCAGACTGCATGTACGCCTTCCAGCTAAGATCATGTGAGTCAAGTTGATCAATAATGTTCTTGCCTGAGAACCAGTGTGGCTGGTTTGTGGCACTGGTAAGTTGTGCTGGTGTCAATAACTGCCCGTTATAAGGGGGGCCGGACACAAACTCTTCGGGCGCACAGGTCACAGTTGGGCCTGCCGCGCAATCGTCCCAGATGCCCTGATACGAGCCAGAAATAGCCGCGAGATAGTTTGGCAGACTTGGGTGTGTCACGCCAAAAAAGTCTGTTGCAGTGGCATACTTGCCTGCTAACTGGTTGATGTACGGTGCATCTGCGGTATTGCCGAAGATTTGATCTGTGGAGTGGTTCTCCATCATAATGTAGAATATGTGTGAGAATTTGCTATCGTTGTCGTGCTTCGCTGTTGCACCTGCAACAGACACATTCCCTACGAGAAGTAGGGAGAGCAGTGCCGCTGCTGCCAGTATCACGCTGAAAACGCGTCTCATGGTACCTCCATAAACAGTTATTATCGTAACAATAGAAAAAGGAGCATAGTGTCCCATAGAGACAATACATTCTACATATTATGCTTTTGTTAAGTCATGGTTAAATTTGTGTAACTGGCAATATCTCTTATCATAAAAAGTGAAGTAAACAAAAGCGTTGAACTTTAGCCAATTACCTGCTATGCTACAAAAAAAACCTATGCTGTCATCTTTTATAAGAATACATGTCAGAGAACTTATTAGCAAAGGAAGAGTATAATGGATTCGTTAACCTATGTCACAAGTAATTTAGGAAAAGCTAAACAAGTAAGCTACTATTTAGACTTTCCAATAATTCATAAAAATATTGACCTCATCGAAATTCAATCGCTTGATTTAGCAACCATCATAGAGTATAAAGCCAAAGAAGCATATAAGCGTGTTCTTTCTCCTGTACTGGTGGAAGATACCTCACTTCAATTTCTCGCACTAGGAAAATTGCCAGGGCCATTCATCAAATGGTTTGCAGTGGAGTTAGGTATAGATGGATTGTGTAGGCTACTCGACAAATCTACAGAGAGGACAGCAGTAGCTTCAGTGCAATTTGGTTTATATGATGGTCAATCGTTTCAGGTATTCTCAGGTGCGAGAGAAGGTTCTATTGCTCCCACACCACGAGGGAGCAATGGTTTTGGGTGGGATTCCATCTTTATTCCCGGTGGATATGACAGGACGTGGGCGGAGATGACAGATGACGAAAGCCGAGAAACCTCTATGAGAACAATTGCTCTCAAAAAACTTGCAGTCTACCTAAGAACAGTGTAAAAGATGTTGTATGATTCCGTGGCACAAATGCAGGAAAAAGATTAGATATCTTCAAAAAATTCAGCTATTACTGTGACTTGCTCGATCATCTCAATCTTAACACCAAGATGTAACTCTTTGAGTTTGTCCAATAGCTGCTCACCGTCTACTAAATCAATTGGTGGGGCACCATCTCTTGTTGCTTCTATTTTTGCATCACGGCTAAAAGTTCCGGTAGTTATTACCAACCCTCGGTCGGCACGTCCAATCATTGCTCCACGAAAATCACGAATTATACTTGCACCTACACTACCGCTATAACGTTTACATTGAAACAAGATAGGAAAGCCAAGTAGACCGCCTAGTCGTACAATTCCAACGCCATCAATACCTCCATCCCCTGATCTCCCAGTCACCTTTACCTCAACAAAACCTGATTCGCGTAGTAATCTTTGACACAATCGTTCAAAGGCATCAGGAGACAAACTGAGTAGCTTAGCTAAAAGCTCTTCGCGCCATGTTTCCTCCAGTACAGCCTCGGCAACTTCCGTAACTTCCACGTCTATATCGGATTGAGGAAGCTTTTCAGATGATTTTCCTTTTTTATTTTTACTTTGTTTAAGAACAAAGCGGACAACATGTTGAGAGTCTACAACTGTAGTCTCTTTTCCCTTTGGAGTCGACACCCAAACACCGCGCTCTGTATTGTCAAGTAATCCATACGCTTTGAGATAAGTTCTTGTCCAGGTCAGCCGATATTGTAATTTTGTCATACGCACATTATGCGGTTCAGCGATCTCTTTCTCAGTTAGATGAAGTTCATTGATTATCTCCTCGGTTAACTCAGAGATAGAGGCAGATCCTCCAAGCCTTTTCATTGCTTTAAGCAGTGGATTGAATAAATCATTATACCTAGGAATACTCATCACAACCTCTTTAATCAAATTTGTGTTATATCAGCAGTGAACTACAAAATATAAAACGTGAGAGATAGAAATTAAGCAGTTTTCATCTCTCACGTTTGAGGTGACGCGCCCAGCAGGGATCGAACCTGCGGCCAACCGCTTAGAAGGCGGTTGCTCTATCCACTGAGCTATGAGCGCATATTGCTGTCAGGGGATGCAATTCATCCCTTGATGCCGTTTCCAATAATAGCAAGTCATAGGCTACTCGTCAAGTCCCACAACTGGTAGTCATAACTTAGCATTGCGGTCCTAAAAGACCTCTCACAGAGATATCTTCATCAATCTCCTCCCAACGAAGCCCCCCGCCGTTCTGTACAAGCTTCCATTTGCTACGTTCTTCGGGTGTGGCATGCAGAAGAATAGGAAACCATGTAAGCGGCACGCTAATCTCGCGTTCATCAGTCAATGTGACGTACATCCTCGCATCATCAAGATGCACACTTTTGGCAGTAGTTGTGAGCTTGATAGTTCCGAAGGGACTACCACCATATCTCATAATATCCATGCATCTTCTCCTTTACCTATTGCAAATACTCTACCACAGCTTTATTAAGAATAGTAGCCTCAAAAGATGTCCTATGAAGTAGTGAATGGCGCAAGGAGAGTGTGACCGCACGCGGTCACACTCTCCTTGCGCCATTCACTACTTCCCCTCCCCCACCTTGACAGGAGCCGCCAAAAAACATATAATACTATTACATCCGAGTAAGTAAGTATGGATTAGCAGGAGCCACGAACTCTTTGCTAAAATCTATCTCTAATATATGTTGTTAGAAAGCTATTCCTTGCAGACCACCTGAGCGTTAGCTAGAACGAAGTTCGTTGGTGGTTTGAATAGTAATAAGCAGATGGAGTACACGATGAGTCAGGCATATGAGGTGGAAAAGGGCGATTATACCGCCGGATTCCACGTAGCCGAAAACTACGCATTTAAGTCCGAGCGCGGACTTAGCAAGAAGGTTGTCGAGCAAATTTCGGAGATGAAGGGCGAGCCAGACTGGATGCGTCAATTCCGCCTCAAAAGCTTTGACCTCTTCGAGAAGCGTCCAATGCCAACGTGGGGCGCGGACCTCTCCGGCATCGACTTCGATAATATCTACTATTATATCAAGCCAGTTGCTCAGCAGGGCAAGAACTGGGATGAGATACCATCTGAGATCAAGGACACTTTTGACCGTCTTGGTATCCCACAGGCCGAGCAGAAGTATCTTGCAGGTGTCACTGCTCAGTACGAGAGTGAGGCCGTCTATCACAAGGTACGTGAAGACCTTGAGAAGCTCGGTGTCATCTTCACCGACATGGATACCGCATTGCGTGAGTATCCTGACATTATCAAGGAACACTTTGGTACCGTCATTCCACCCTCGGATAACAAGTTCGCCTCGCTGAATAGCGCGGTATGGAGTGGTGGTAGCTTTGTCTACGTGCCGGAGAATGTGCGTGTCGAAATTCCACTACAGGCGTACTTCCGTATCAACGCACAGAACATGGGTCAGTTCGAGCGCACTCTGATCGTTGCTGCTCCTGGCTCCTATGTCCACTATGTTGAGGGTTGCACAGCACCTACCTATGCCAGTGATAGCCTGCATAGCGCGGTTGTCGAGATCAAGGTAATGGAGGGTGCGCGTGTTCGCTACACCACCATTCAGAACTGGTCGAAGAACGTGTACAACCTTGTGACAAAGCGTGCCGCCGCGTATCGCGATGCCACAATGGAATGGGTCGATGGCAATCTCGGCTCCAAGGTCACGATGAAGTATCCAGCCGTGCTACTGATGGAGCCAGGGGCACGTGGTGACGTTCTCTCGGTTGCTTTCGCCAGTGATGGTATGCATCAGGACGCGGGCGCGAAGATTACGCACCTTGCACCGCATACAACGTCACAAATTTTGTCGAAGTCCGTCTCGAAGGGTACTGGCCGCGCCTCGTATCGCGGATTGATTCGCATTAATCCGGGAGCGCACCACACCAAGTCAAGTGTACGCTGTGACGCACTCTTGCTCGACGAGAATGCGCGTACCGATACGTACCCAACCATTCGTGTTGAGGAGAACCAGACCGAGATCGGTCACGAAGCGACCGTCTCGAAGGTTGGCGAGGATCAGCTCTTCTATCTGATGAGCCGAGGTCTCGACGAGTCCGAAGCCTACTCATTGATTGTGAATGGCTTTATCGAGCCAATCACGAAGGAACTCCCGATGGAGTATGCGGTTGAACTAAACCGCCTCATCCAACTGGAGATGTCCGGTAGCGTAGGTTAAAATTTAATCTTCAGTACAACACAAAAGAAGGCTTGCCGAACGGCAAGCCTTCTTTTGTGTTGTACTGAAGATATGTTTCTCTCCTCCTCATTTTAAGTATGTATCCTTGCTCACACAAAAATAGTGATCTGCGCTATTGTATACTCAGCAAATATGCTGTAATATTAGCACACGGGAAGTAAAAAAATGGGACAATTGACATGCTCCACTACCGCAACAGTTATTTATACTTAGGACATGTACGAACTCTTTGAGGAACTGTATAGTATTTCGTCTAAACCGACAGAGCTAATCAACGAGAGAATAGACGTGTGTCGTATCCTCACATGCTACGCTTCAGCATCTACTGAAGGAGAGGTAGGAAAAGTATTATGGGTATTAGTATGGACAAGCCGCCCGGAACCATGACTCTGATCGAGTTAGCGCAACGTTGCGAGGAAGAAATGCACAAGTTCCGTCGCAAGGAGCCAACCGACGACCGCTACTGCCTGGAAGTCTTCTACCGCGCTATTCAAAGGGACGATCAAGGTGCCTGGGCACTTCTCTACCAACAGTATGCCGAGACCGTGCGTATCTGGTTTCGCCGCCACAACAGTCGCGATACGGCCTCGCACTACATGAAGGAAGAGGATTACGCCGATAAGACGTTCGAGCGCTTCTGGCAGGCGGTACGTAAGTCAAAGCCAGCGTTCGAGACGCTTGCGGGGGCACTCAGCTACTTGAAGTTGTGCCTGACAAGCTCGATCATGGACGAGTTGCGCGACCATGCACGCTCAAACCTGACGCCGCTCCCAGAATATGGACAGGCCGATGACCCGAAATTTGAGGTTGAGGACCTCTATCATGAGGGCGAGTTGTGGGAGGTTCTCAAGACCATCCTACCATCTCAGAAGGAGCAGCGTGTAGCCTACCTGCTTTTCTATTGCAACCTCAAGCCGCGTGAGATTATTCGCAACTGCCCCGGTGAGTTTGCGGACGATCAAGAGGTCTACAGTATCCGTCGCAACGTCTGGGAACGTATTATGCGTAATAAGGACAAAATTCGCTGGCGACTCAGTGATGACGATAAGTAGGTGGGATATCCTTCCTACCTACCCTCTTTCCTGAACTATCTAAAAACAATGTACTAAAAATAAGAGAACCATCGTTTATACAGCGATGGTAGCCGTGAAAGAAGAATAGCGAAAAGTACAGCAATAAGAGTTATGCGCCACACAGTGCTACAAAATATACTAGATATGAGGAATCTGCTATGACAGACTGTTTGAACCCAATGGCCCCCGATGATGAGGAACTTATGCGCTATGCGCTCGATGGGGAGGTTCTGTCTGAGGAAGCAAAGAAACACCTGGATGCTTGTCCCACTTGCCAGCAACGTGTGGCATTGTATACAGGGGCGAACACATTTCTCACGTCGAAACTCTATCGTAGCGAATGTCCTTCTCCCAGCAGCCTTACCGATTACTGCGCTCCCGTTGCCCTGAATCTTTTGGCGAGCAACGAGCGCATGTCCATCGCCGCTCACGCCAGTACCTGCCCACTATGCAGCGCTGAGATTGCCAGTATTCGCCGCGACCTTGCTACAAGCGATCTCTTTCCAGAGCTAGAGCATAAAGGTGTTGCCGCCGTCCTCTCGTTCTCGCCACAGGCAACGATACGTCGCCTCGTCGCCACGCTGCAAACACAACGTCCGCAGCTTGTCACGCGTAGTAGTGAGTCGCCAAATAGCGCGAACGGTGGTACGACAAGTGATGCAAGCTGGCCCAAGCACTACAAAGCCGAGACGCTCGATATCTCGCTGCACCTATCGCGTGGCAGCAATGGTGAAATTATGCTGCTCGGCCTCTTCACCAGCACCGAACCCCACCAGAACACCGAAGCCTTCGAGAGCTATGCCGTCGATCTCTATTCAACTCCAATGGAGCAACAGGCAATGCAGAATGGGCACGCTCCAACACCGTTGCTTACCACAAAAGTAGACGACCTCGGCAACATCGTCTTCAAAGCCGTACCCGTTGGCATCTACTCTGTGCTGGTACACCTTCCCGATATCGAAATAACTATTGAAGGCATCAACGTAGAACAGGCATAGTGGTATCATGTCATAAAGAAGGCTTTTATCTGGGGAGAACTGCATGTTGAGCATAGATCAACAACAAACATTCCTGCAAACGCTGCACGCCCTACCCTTAGAAGAGGGCAAGGCATATCTGCAAACCTCGCTCTCTGAGGGACACAACGCCAACACCATCGGTGCATGGCTAGAGCGTGAAGCCCTCGACAGACTCTACACGCCCTTCGTCTCGCTCAAAATCGCCGAACTCCTCATCTTCCTCGGCGAACACGTCAACAACCCCTCCCTGCACGCCCTCGGCCTCAAAGCGAAGGGTGATGCACTGATTCAAATTCAACATCACAAAGCAGCAGTAGAGTGTTTGGACGCAGCAGGAGAACAATTTCTTATGCTTAATGATGAAAGAAATTGGGCAAGAAGTCGTATCAGTTGGATTATTGCATGTGCGTGGCTGGGTCACGTTGAAGAGGCTTTAGTAGGGGCAAAACGTGCGCGTGATATATTCGTGCAGCTTGGAGAGGATTACTGGGCTTGCATCATTGATCATAATGTTGCTATGGTATATGAACACTTAGGGCGATATGTTGAAGCAGTGACCTTATACGAAAACATACTGAGGTTATATTCTACTTCACCAAACCATAATACTAACGAATTTAGACGATCTATTACAATTACCAAAATGAATCTTGCTTGCCATTTAGCTTGGTTAGGAGATTTTGTACAATCTAGGATTCTTCAGCAACAGGCATATGCTGATTTTATCGCGCTAGAAGAACTTTACTTGGCGATTAACTCAGAGATTGACTTAGCTGATCTTGATTATAGTCAAGGATACTATGGTTCAGCCCTACGTCGCTACTATCAAGCGCGTGACAGTTTGTATCATAATGCTATTGATGACGTTGTATTTCACATAGATATTAAAAGATGGATTGCGAATTGCTTAATCAAGTTAAATAGATTTGAAGCTGCATGCGCTATGTCACAAGAAGTTGTTGAGATGTATCGTAAGCTTGATCCATCATTCAGAACAAGGTATGTATTGCGTGAACATGCAACTATCTTGACTGCTGCTGGTAAGCCAAGAGAGGCACTAGCCATCCTTGATGAAGTATCACATTTAGTTCAATCTAATAGGTTCGACTACTTTAGTCTTGGGGTACAGCTTCAGCAAGCTGAATTGAATTTGGATATCGGCGAAATCCAGGAAGCCCACCGACAAGCCTCCTATGTCAAATCATATTATGATTCGCAAAATCTTGTAGAGTATGCTGTACGTGCAGGCTTTGTTATGGCAGAAGCGTCTTTGACACAGGCAAGAGCGGGAGAAAAAGAGAATATACATGCTGTACTTATAAATTGTAAACAATATTTACAGATAGCCCGTCGGCATAATTTGCAAGAGGCTGTATACAAATGCCACTTTCTGTTAGGGCGTTTAGAAGTTCTTGCAGAAAATGTAGTAAACGCAATGCGTCATTATCAAGCTGCTATTGCCCAAATTGACCGCATTTTGGATGATCTTGCTTATGATTTATCACCCTCGTTTCTTCATGCAACATGGTCTGTCTACGAAGATATGATCGCGCTATGTCTACGTCAAGGACAGATTGCTCTTGCCTTTAATTATCTTGAGCAAGCTCGTTCAATGGCATTGCGTCAATATCTTAATAAACGAGTAGACACAAGTCAGAATACTTCCGATACTCCATCACAGTTACAGGTAAACAATGCGACAATGTTGCGTATGCAGCAGGAGTTGAAAGACTGGCAAGAACGCTATCGTGATGCCTGTACGCAACTTGCAAGCGTGGATACATCGCTATCTGCCGACATCGACCGTAGCATTATTCAGGCTGAAATCAAGCATTGTGAAGCGGAGATTAGCGAACGCTTCGAGCGACTTCATCTTTCTCAGGCCGCTCTAGCACAACCAACAAAGAAACGACGTATACGCAAAGATAGGGCAAAAACCATCGACCACATTGGTCAGCTTCTTGCACCGGACCAACTTATGTTGACCTATTTTCTCTCACAAGGGAAAATTCTGATTTTTGTGCTTACAAAAGAGGGCATATTTTTACAAGAGGTTCCCGATGGCGTCGAGCGATTGGAACGTCTCTTGCCACTATTACATGCAAGGTTGCTTTCAGTAAATACACTGAATGCTCCTTCTATGCAACAGCAAGCAGTGCTAGGTTTGTTGAAGAAGCTCTATGATTTGCTTATTGCGCCCATTGCATCACATCTGCCCTCGTCAGGAGGTACATTGACGATTGTTCCCTATGGATCATTGCATACACTGCCATTTCACGCTCTGTATGATGGGTCTCGTTATTTGGTTGAGGATTTCCAGATACAGTATTTGCCTACGAGTAGTATGGTTGTAGGGACCGATTTATCGCGTCATGCGGTGCCCCACCCCGACCTCGCATTAGGGCGTGATAAATCAGGCCCCTATAGTTTGGGAACGGCATTGGTTTTCGGCTATTCGGGCAATGGTCATTTACAGCGCACAATCGAAGAGGCCAAAGCAGTTGCAAGTATATTGGATGGTCAATGTTATCTTGAACATGACGCCACGATTGCACGATTGAGTGTGGAGGCTCCGCAGAGTTCAATTATCCATATTGCTACACATGGACAGAGCAGGTTGGACGCGCCAAACTTCTCTTCACTGCTGCTGGCGGATGGACGCCTCAATGCTATCGACGCCTTCGGATTTGATTTGCAAAATTGCGAACTTGTAACGTTAAGTGGTTGCGAAACAGGTCTCTCATTAAGTGGTGGTGGCGACGAGCAGCTAGGTCTAGGCCGTGCCTTCCTCGCGGCAGGTGCAAAGTCGCTTGTCATGAGCCTTTGGCCCGTTGAGGATATGGCAACCAACGAACTCATGCAACACTTCTATCGCCATCTCTTGCGAGGTGAAGGCAAGGCACAGGCTCTACGTTCGGCTCAGCAGTATTTGTTGCAGCAACCTGATTATGCCCACCCTTATTTCTGGGCTGCCTTTCGACTGGTGGGGGATATTGGGCCACTGGTGTAAGAATTATAACAGATTCGTAGGGGCCTGATTTATCACGCCCTTTGGGTGGTGGGGCAAACGTCACCATAGAGAATCGTCGCCGACACGTTTCCCCTCCCCAACCCCCATCTTTGGGCGTGATAAATCAGGCCCCTACATTCCCACCTCATTATTGATCCACCAAATTTCCCTCCTCACAACGTTTCATAAGCGAATGGTGCAACAGTAGTATACATGGAGAAAAATACACATGAATATGCACGACCCTTATATGCACAACTCGTTTTGGAACGAACAGCAGGTTGCGATTACCTTCCAACTGGAGCCGATTGAACCTACTACCCAGAATCCATTGAGAATTATTAGCAAACCAACATTTATTGACATTCTGAATCTGGATAGATTGGGTAGCTATCTTGCTGAGCAGGGTTTTGTCCTCAATTCGTTCAGACCTGAAAACATAGCTAAGCCTGTCACCTCTAATCGTGATGCTGAACGCCGTGATACTTCTGCTGATATGGGGACAATGCAGGGTATGCAGGGCATGCAAGATATACAGGGCATGCAACCTTCGCCAGATGACATAGAGCGTGCGCTTGCCGACGAGACAGGGAAATATCTCTTCTTTCCGAAAGATGTTCGTGGTTATTACGTGCCGACGCTTATCAGCTTCTTTACATTCACAGAGCGTGGCACTATGTCAGGAATGGCAATGCCCTCACAACCAACTACAGATGGCATGGCAATGGGTGGTCAGGGACTAAGTACAGATGGGCAGGGCGTCGATGATGGAAAAGGCATGCCTTCTATGGAAAGTTCTGTTGCTCGGCTCGTCAATCTAATTAACCGCGATAGCGAGAGCCTCAGAAGTTCGCTCAACGCCTCGGTTGTAACTTCTGTAACCGCCTCACCAACATGGCAATGTGGTGGAACACCAGATCAACCTAATGGTAATACCATAGCACAAGGTTGCCCCCTATCACCACCGATACCAGTGACGGAGGTATGTTCGACCTCTCCTGGGCTGTGGCCTATTACGTTGCCGGAGTTACCATCGAACCTGCAGAATGCAACGGGGGATGGGGTGACGGTGTTTGTGCTGGATACATTGCCGAAATTGGGTACGATTAAGCGAGCGGCAGAAGGTGCGGAGAAAGATAACTTGCTGCTGGGCGATGTGATGGAGAATGTGTTGCCGCTTGCCAATTACCAAATATTGCCCGATGTGCTTGACGTGCCCTCTCCACATATGCCGGAGACAGGGAAGGATTTGTACGGACGGCTTATCGGTTTCCATATGGCGGATCATGGGTTGTTCGAGGCTGGTATCATTCACGATATCGCGCCCGATGCGAATATAGAGTGTATTCGTGTTCTCAATGACTTCTGCGTCGGTGATGTCTCCGTCTTGATTCATGCACTTGACGGCATTCATACGCGTCTCATGCCCGACGGTGACTTGTATAGTAAGCCTGTTGTGGTCAATCTGAGCCTTGTGATTCCCGCCGATAGCGAGGCGATTAACGCAGGTATCGACCCCAATCTACTTTATCCGACACGACAGGCACTGTATAACGCAATCAAGGCTCTGGCGGACCTCGGCGTTGTCTTCGTAGCATCAGCAGGCAACGAGGGCGACCTGCGGTATACACCGATGAACCCGACTGGCGAGCGACCCGACGCGCTCTACCCTGCTGCCTATGCATATTATGGTCCGACACCAGTGGAGACAATAATTCCCGTTGGTGCAATCAATAGCACGGGCAACGCTGCATCGTATAGCTGCTATCCTGGTCCGCGTGGAGTCGCGGCCTACGGTGGCGAGGTGCCTGCGAAGAGTGATATCAAGACGGTTGACCATGTGACGCATGTCACTAAGATTGATGGCATGATCGGTATCTACAGCGCGTTACAGTATCCCGCCCTCTCCGTCGATGATCGCATCGCCAGCTATCCCGTTCCCAATTCTCACGGCTGGGCTTACTGGGTTGGTACATCCTTCGCGACCCCAATCATCAGTGCGTTAGCCGCTCGCACCCTTGAGGCGACGGCACGCGAAACACTCACACCTCATGTATCTGTACAACAAACTATCGTTGTACAGGGAGCCACACGTCAGGTCAACTGGGACAGGCTCGCACCAGCCGCGCATAGCAACGTCGCTATGCTCGTCGGTTCCGCTGTCTGGGCTGAACAAAAATGTAAACCTACGAGAGTGAGTCATGCCGAGAACGAGGGCGAAGAAGAGGTGGAGATTTCCCTGACCGAAATTCATATAGACGAGGTAAATGTTATATAACGGTCTTCGTAGGGGCTTTTATTCATAACGCCCTGTTCGGCAATAAACCGTTTGGCAAGGATTGAAGAACGTGTCCAACGGTGAAGTGCATATGTGTATTGGTACAAGGGCGTTATGAATAATGGCCCCATACGCGTCAAGTTAAGCTGAGTCAAATTGGTGCTGGATGAGGCGTGAGGTACTGAAGCGAGTGCTTCGCTCCTCAATGCAACACCCCTTGCCAACCCCCTCAATCATGAGTCGAAGAG
>JAABUX010005444.1_pt1 | contig 15636 bp, 12 predicted proteins | sample 5561851 | NCBI WGS metagenome assembly JAABUX01 (sample SAMN10711883, study PRJNA513361) | rock metagenome | isolation source: Antarctica rocks | place: Antarctica: Victoria Land, Richard Nunatak red sandstone | collected 2016-01-03 | reverse complement strand
ACCTCTCTAGTCTACCATCTCGCGCCCCCGGTTGTCCAGGTGCGGCTACACATAGTCACTAGCGTACCCCTCTTCGCCGTGTGCCAGAGCGTGGAGAGAGGGGGTGCCCTACGGCTATGTGCAGAGGTCCGGGGCACGGGGCTGTACGCCGGTGGGGGAAACGCGGTACACTCGGAGCAAGATTTGCGGGGGGTGCCCCTGCAAAAGAGCGACGCCCCGCGCCGTGTGCTTCTTCTTTCGCGGGAAATAGCACACAACGCAGAGCGTCATAAACCTGCTGAGGTCTGCTATGAGTCTATCCAGCGCGCCCGCGTCCGTCAATCCCTCTTTTGTGCCCGCCTGGTCTACAGCCACCACCACGGCCACTACCGCCACCCCCGATTGGCTCTTCGACGAGGTGGCCCCCGACCTCGACAAAGCGCCCTTGAAGGTGCTGCTCTACATCGTGCGCCGCACCTGCGGCTTCCGCAAGAGCGCCGACGCCATCAGCCTGAGCCAGTTTCAGCACGGCATCGTCACGCGCGACGGCCGTCAACTCGACAAGGGCGCCGGCGTGAAGAACCGAACCACCCTGCTGCGCGCGCTCGCCGACTTGGAGGCGCGCGGCCTGATCGGCCATCAGGATGCGCTCCACGCGGACGGTGGGCGCGCCACGACGGTCTACTACCTCCTGGGACCAGGCCAGGGGGAGGGTGCGGCTAGCGCACCTCCCCTGCCCAACGACGGGGGGGGGGTAGTGCGTTCGGCGCACCACCCCCTAGTGCGTTCAGCGCACCCACAACAAACAGACGTACCAACAAACAGACAGATCGAAAGATCGACTCCCCCTACCCCCGTTGCACCAATCGCAGGACCACGGACCGACGAGGCGGCCCGGATCGCCGGCGATCCGGGCCACGCCGCCGCCGGCACACCGACCACGCCCGCCCCGGCGCCGCGCCGCATCGACGCCGACTATCAGGCGCTCGCCGGCCCGATCGCGGCGCTGGTGGAGCGGCTGGGGGACGGCGCGCCGCCGTGGGCCAGCGTCAGCCGCGGCTACGGCCTGATGGCCCGCGCCGGGCTCGCCGTGCCGGCGTTCCTCGCGCTGCTCGCCGAGGCCGAACTGCTGATGCGCCCGAGCTTACCCCACATCGAGAAGCCCATGGCGTACCTGTTCCGCGTTGTCGAGAGCCTGATGCGGCAGGACGACCCGCCACGGCCGCCCCACGCGACGACCAGGCCGCGCAGCTCCCCCCCGTCGCCGGCTGTGCTGGCACCGGCACCCCCGCAGACGGCCGACGCGTGGGGCCAGGTCCGCGCCGAAATCGCGCGGGAGGTGACGCCGGAGAACTACGCACGGTGGTTCCAGCCGACGCGGCAACTCGCCCAGGACGGCGCCGTGCTCACCGTGGCGATCACCGGCGCCGAGGCCTCCGCCTTCCATCAGCAGTGGCTCGACCGCCGCCTGCGGGGCCTGATCGAGCGGTGCGCCGTGCGCGTGCAGCCGGGGCTCCAGTTCGCTTTCGTGGTCGAGGCCTGCGCCCTGCCCCCGGCCCCTGTTGACGGCGACCGATGAAAAGAGGACACTTGACCCATGACAGCACAACGCGCCTACCCGCCACACGATCTCGCCCCCTGGGCCGAGATCGTGCCGAATATGCCACCGATGACGGTGGACGAGCTGCACGCGCTCCCCGATGATGGCTGGGCCTATGAGTTGGTACAGGGGGTTTTGGTCCGTATGCCACTAGGCAGTTTTGGGGCGTCGAAGGTTGGTATGCGCCTCGCTATTCGTCTGGGCGCCTATATCGAAGACAACGGCTTAGGTGCCTTGACGGGCGAGCAGGGCGGCTACCGTCTTGACCCGGCCCACCCAGACCAGACAGAACTAGGCCCCGATCTCGCCTTTGTTCGTGCGGAGCGCGAGCCGTCCCCAACAGACCCCGACTACTACAAGAAAGCGCCAACGTTGGCCCCCGATCTTGCTGTGGAGGTTCCCTCAGAGAATCAGTATGCACCCGGCATGGCTGCCAAGGCACAGATGTACCTATCCTTTGGGACGCGCCTTGTGTGGGTCGTGTGGCCACGCTACAAGCGTGTAGACATCTGGCACCCCGGCGACGAGACACCGACCGCTCTAGGGGTTGATGACGCCCTCGACGGCGAGGACGTGGTACCGGGCTTTACCTACCCCATCGGGCGCCTCTTTCCCTAAGACCCGCTGCCCGTCGCGTGGTACCATTCTCCCCATGAACGGAACCACAAGCGGAACCACGGAACGCGGCCCTGTTCCGGCCCCTGCAGGGCCGTTGACAGTGAAGGAAGCAGCCGCCCACTTTGGCATCGGAGAGCGGGCCGTCCGCAAGCGGATCGCGGCTGGCACGCTCTACGCCGAGCAAATCGACGGTGAGTGGCAGGTGTACCCACGAGCGGTCCCCATCGGTTCCGCACATGGTTCCGCGGAACTGTTCCGCACGGCAACGGAACCGCGGAACAGTTCCGCGGAACCACCAAGCACGTCGGGAGAGTCGGCCGCTGTGGCGGTCATGGAGCGGATGGTGTCCCCGCTTGTCGCGCAGCTCGCTGCGCAGACCGCGCAGCTAGGCGACCTACGCGAGGAGCTGGGGCGAGAGCGCACGCTGCGAGAGATAGCCGAGCGCCACGCCACAGAACTGGAGCACCAACTAACCAGCCAGGCTGTGCCGCCCAGCTCACCAGAGTCCCAAGCCCGGCCCGTCGTCCCGCCTCCGCGCCCCCGGTCTGCCCTTGGCTCCCTCATGACGGCCCTTGCCCGACGATTGGGCTAGTCTGTCCTACTACACCTACAGGTATAGTAGGACAGAAAGGAGCAATGCATGGATGACTCGACACGCCTGGATGAGACAGAAGTTTATCGCCGCATGGAGGCCCGGGAGATACCCGAGGAGACGTACTACCACGTGCCCCGCAGGCAAGAGGTCGCGGTGTTCGGCCAGGCGGCCGCGGTGCTGCCCGACGACCGCCCCGCGTTCCGCCGGCGGTGGGTCACCCAACCGGTGACCTTCACCTGTGTGCAGTGCCACAGGATCGCGACCCAGGAGCGGTATCCTGGCCCCGTGCCGCGCTACTGTCGCCAGGCCTGCAAGGAGGCATCAACCGTGGCCAGGTCCGAGGAGATCCGCGCCAAGGATCGGGACCGGAAGCGGCGGGAGCGTGCCCAGCAGCGGGAGGAACCCGTCGACTAGGCCATTGTCCGAATGTACCTACAGGCCCAAAAAGACAGGGGCGCGGCGGTGTACGATAACGCCCGATCCCTTACATAGGCCGCCACCACCTATACGATATCCACCAGTTCCAGAGACTCGAAGGACAGTGCGTCAGCCGCCGTGAGAAGGAACGGCTGACCGGTCGATTCAGGATCCCAGCCGTGTGTGAGTCCGTACTCAATAGCAACGCGCACGTCATGTGGCAGGATGTAGCTGTTGTCGACGACTATCGTCCCTGGGACAATTAGGACGTAGCTGTTGTCGACGACTATCGTCCCTGGGAGAATTTCTCCGCGCTTGAAGGCCGCGCGAGTTTCACGAAAGGTTGCTCTGAGGTGTGCTTGTAGTGCACGGCTTGCCTTGTCGCCGCCCCACACGCGTAGCCGTATGATCCGGAAGCCCCTATTGACGCCCTCCTTGGGGTAGGACCAGTCCGCTATCTCCCACCCGTCGAGCACCCACATGCTTTCTCGTAGGGCACGACGGCCGCACATCCAGCAGGCCCGCTCGTCGAGTCGTCGAGTCATGCTGCACCCCCTGCCCGGGGGGCACGACGCCGAGGCTTCGTCGTGTCCTCGCCGACGGGGATCGACGTCGGCGACGACTCGCCATGGTGAACTGCGGCCAGGCCGCGCACCAGCTCGGCCAGCTCGGCCAGCTCCCCGACCTGGCGGCGCATGCGCTCGGCCTCAATGCGCTGCTCGTGCATCTCGTCGCGGATCTCGCCCAGCCACTGCCGGGAGTCTCGCCCGTCGGTAATCAAATCAACCGCGACCTGGGCCACGGTGCGCCCGTCGCGCTTCGCTTCCCCCTGCAGCTGCTCGTAGACGACTGTGGGTACCTCTACCGCTCGCCTGTTGGGACTGGATGGCATCGCTTCCCCCTCTCCTGCTACCCTAGTAATACCTGGTACCACCAAGATACCGGGTATTACTAGGGTAGTCAAGCCTGATGCAAGCAACAGTTTTCTCCCACCATGGTAGCCCTGCGTGCCCCCAGGGAGGACGAGGAGCCAGGGAGGACGAGGAGCAAGGTATGTTTTCGTTAACCGAAAACCCCGCGCTCGCTACGCTCGGCGGTCAGGGCGGCCTATTGCCTGATGTGCCAGGAGGACCGGAAGCGCGGACAGGCGCGCGCCCGGATGGCGACCGTGCGTGCCCCCCCCCGAGGCGACCAGCCCTAACGGTTAGGCCATTGCTACCCAGCGCGGTAGCTCTTACTATCGCGTCATGAAAGGAGGGCTCTACATGGCCCGACGCACCCGCTACCGTTCCACCGCCCGCTACCGTTCCACCGCCCGCTACCGTTCCACCGCCCGCTACCGTTCCACCGCCCGCACCCACCGTGGTACCCGCCAAACAAGGCAGCCCCGTTCCCAGGGAGGCAGGTTGTTCAAGGTGCTCATGCTGCCCATAACGCTCTCGCTCCTTGTTGCCGCCCTTGCCCTGCGCATCATCGCGGCCCTGTTGTTCGGTATCATCGGCGCCGCTTTGCGTGCCCCTAGACGTGGACGCATGGGGACCTTGGGTCGCCTGGCTGACCCCCATTGGCAGTACGGCATAGGACGAGGCGGTAAGGTCGGCTGGCACCACTACCGCTAAATCGTCCTCGAACTCCCGCACCCGCAGCGCCGCGACCGGGACGACGAGACAGGCCGGCACCCCCCCGACCAAGCCGCCGCCAACGCGCACTGTCAACGACGGGACGCCCGCCACGCGCTCAGACACCACAGGAGCCACGGAGCGCAGCTTTGCCGCCGCGTCCCAGTACGGCCGCTCCCACACATCCCACGCGCCCCCTGCGTCCTCTGAGCGCGTCCTGAAGGGCTCAAACTGCACATCGCGGCTCTTGCTGAACATGCGCTTGCCGGCGAGCTGCGCCCAGGCCGGGTCTTGGCGCAGGGTGGCCTGCTGCACGCAGTACTTAGCCAGGTAGTTGGACGCCTTCGCGCTCGCGATCGGCTGCGTGTCGACAATGAAGCTCCCACCCGACGCCTGGCGCCAGCGGTCCGACAGCTCACGGCGGGAGATCGGGAGCGAGGTGAGCAAGTGCAGGTGCGCGTAGCCGCGTTTCGTCGCCTCAATGGTCCACACGAACGAGAAGCGCCCATGGACCTGTTGCAGCCGCGTCCGCAGCTTATGCCACGCCTTTGTGACCAGTTCGAAGCTCTCAACCGGGGTGCAGGTCTCCGTCCAGATCGTCAGCGTCCAGAACTGGCGCAGCTCGTGGCGCTCGACGGCCGCGCCGAGCTGGCGCTTGAGCCAGGCCACCCGCCGCGGCCCGCACACCTTGCAGGCCCAGGTATCGCACAGTTGGGGCGCGATCCGCACCGTCCCCCCCTTGGCACAAACCATCGTGCGCTGGCCGCAGCGTGCCCCGACCTCCCCCCACCCCTCGGACCGCGCCGCTTGGAGATACGCGCGCCGATGCCGTCCATCGCCGACAGGCGGCGCGGCGGGACACGGCTCCTCACTCCCAGCGAGTGATTTGCAAATGTTCTCTACTGGGTCAAGTCGCCCCTGGGGCGCGCGCCGTGTAGCGGGGCTAGCGGCTGGCATCGGGACCGTTGGGGGGTCCCGCCTGCGCCCAGCCTTGGCTATACTGGGGGTATCGCATTCGTGTTGACCTCAGAACCGGACGAGTGCGCGACGCCGGCGAGATTGGATCCTCGCCGGCGTCACCGTTTTTTGACGTTGAGGTTAGGCTACCACGTTGGCCAGGGTCGGCGCGCGAAGGACACGACCGAGCACCTCATCACACAAGTCATCCCCAAGCACCTGGCTCAGGTCCACGCAAGCGGCCGAGGAGACAAGCGCCAGGGCGAGCAGCCACCGCTGCCCCTCCGTTAGCCCTTCTTCGTCACCGTCGAGCCCCTCACGCGCCTGGTACACGCGTAAACGCACCCAAGCCCACAGCTCCGGGTCATAGCTCACCATCCGCACGAACGCCCACCAATCGCGCTCACTCGATACGTCGCGGTCGATCATAGCCCTGCCTCTCTCCGTTATCCTAAAAATAAGCTAGGTGTGGTCTATGAGTGCAATATAGCGCAATTTAGCCCAGGAGGTAAATAGTCGTGGCAGACGACGACCGCGCCGATCAGCTCACCTGGCGCGCAGCGATCCGGCTCCCGACCGAAGTTGGCGAGTGGATTGAGGCACGCGCACGGCGCATGGGCCTACGTCCTGGTGAGGTCCTACGCATCATCGTGATGGACCGCTGGCACGACGAGCAGGCAATGGAGCGCAAGCAGACCGAGCACCCCTAATTCTTTTCCAAGTAGCAAAGCGTAACTCACTACACAATCGCTACGCGATTGCACGTTCGCAGGGCTTACGCAGCAAGAGGGGGGCGAAGCGCCCCCTTGCGTAGTAAGCTACGCGGATAGCCACACGGGACGGTTCGCGCAGCGAAAAGGAGCCTGCGGCGCTCTTAGATTAGGGGAACCTGCGGCGTCTCTTTTTTTTCAAGTAGTAAAACGATCGCGGTGCGATATATCGACGGAACCAGAACTTTTGCGGGGCCGCCGATTTCGTAGGGGTACCAAGCTTGGTGCAGGCCGCGCCGTCAAGTAGCAGCCGTAGGCTCACGACGGGTTTGTTATGTGGAATGGTTCGTGCAGACCCGGTTATATGAGCGTGACCAGCATTATAGCTGGCACCATCGGAGGAGGAGGTTCACCATGGCAGAAACACCGCATCCCGCCACTGAGCATCACGAGCAGGCTGCCGAACACCTCAAGGAAGCGGCCAAGCACCACGAGCAGGCCGCCGAACAGCACGACAAGGGCGAGCCGGAGAAGGCTGCTGAGCAGGCCCACCACGCCCAGGGCCACGCCACCCAAGCTATGCAGCATGCCGAGGAGGCTGCCAAGGCGCACGCGACCGACGAGTCCACCAAGAAGTAGGCCACGGCGGACGACAAGCGACGGCCCCGGTAGTTAGCTACCGGGGCCGTCGCTTGTCGTCTCGTCGCGCGGAGGGTATCCCAGCACCAGCGAGCAGAACGGCGAGCCATTTCATAGCAAATGGGGAACTCACTCCCCTTCCGCTGCGCGGAAGACCGTTCGCGCCACAGGTCGCGCCGTCAGCACACGCGCCAGCGAGTGAGAAACCATAGTGAGCTACGGTTGTTACTTCACAGGCCGGCCTACCCCAAACTTGGCTACAGGCGACGGCTCACTACTTGGAAAAAGAATGGACGGCGCGCGGCGCAGCGAGGGTTGCGAAGCAAACAGTACTCACTACGGGTTGTGCTCGCTGGCGCTCGCAAACCGTCCGCTCGACGAACGAGCAAACGCGCAGCGTTTGGTGTAGTGAGTACACTTCGCTGCGCAAAGTAGGCCGCACTACTTGGAAAAAGAGTTGCCGGCGGGGCCTGCGGTCCGGCGTCGAGGCCTCGTCGCCTCCCCTGCAGGGGTCGGCGTTGACGATTCGCCATGGTGAGCTGCGGCCAGGCCGCGCACCAGCTCGGCGAGTTCCCCGACTTGGCGACGCATGCGCTCGGCCTCGATGCGGTTCTCGTGCAGTTCGTCGCGGATCTCGCTCAGCCACTGGCGGGAGTCGCGCCCATCGGTAATCAGATCGACCGCGACTTGGGCCACGGTGCGCCCGTCGCGCTTCGCTTCCCCCTGCAGCTGCTCGTAGACGGCTGTGGGCACCTCTACCGCTCGCCTGTTGGGACTGGATGGCATCGCTTCCCCCTCTCCTACTACCCCAGTAATACCGGGTACCGCCAGGATACCCGGTATTACTGGGGTAGTCAAGCCTGATGCGAGCAGCAGTTTTCTCCCGCCGTGGTAGCCCTGCGTGCCCCCCAGGGAGGGCGCGGAGCAAGGTATGTTTCCGTGATACGGAAACTCCGCGCTCGCTGCGCTCGGCGGCGCGACGATTAAGACAGGGGGGCCTGCCCCCGATCAGGCAGCGGGCGGCGGCCCTGTCAACGACGGACGCCCGCGCCGCGCTCAGAGGTTACAGGAGCCCCAGAGGGCCGCGTCGCAGCCGCCTCCTAGTCAGGGCCTTCCCCCACCTCCCACGCCTCCCCTGCGCCCTCTGAACGCGTCTGAACGTGTCCTGAAGGGCTCAAGCAGCTACACAGCTATTTTTGCCCAACGCCCCGAAAAGGTAAAAAGTGCCTCACGGATGCGCCTCACGGTCGCCCCGGTCGTGATGGATTTCATCACCGATGGGTGCGACGCGCGGGAGCACCACGGCCGCGTGGTCGACGAGCTGCATGAGAAGCGCATCGAGTTGGAGCGGATGCGCCGCCAGGTCGCGGAGCTGGCCGCGCTGGTGCGCGGCCTCGCCGACGCCACCTCGCCGGCGTCGATCCTAGCCGGCCAGGAGACGACAGGGGGGCAAAAAGGGCACAAAAAAAGAGCCTCGGCGCGATGCCTGGCTCAAACTGACCTCTCTAGTCTACCATCTCCCGCCTCCGGTTGTCCAGGTGCGGCTACACATAGTCACCTGCGTACCTCTCTTCGCGGTGTGAAATAGCATGGAGAGAGGGAGTGCCCTGCGGCTATGTGCAGAGGGCCCGGGCACGGGGCTGTACGCCGGTGGGGGAAACGCGGTACACTCGGAGCAAGATTTGCGGGGGGTGCCTCCGCAAAAGAGCGACGCCCCGCGCCGTGTGCTTCTTCTTTCGCGGGAAATAGCACACAACGCAGAGCGTCATAAACCTGCTGAGGTCTGCTATGAGTCTATCCAGCGCGCCCGCGTCCGTCAATCCCTCTTTTGTGCCCGCCTGGTCTACAGCCACCACCACGGCCACTACCGCCACCCCCGATTGGCTCTTCGACGAGGTGGCCCCCGACCTCGACAAAGCGCCCTTGAAGGTGCTGCTCTACATCGTGCGCCGCACCTGCGGCTTCCGCAAGAGCGCCGACGCCATCAGCCTGAGCCAGTTTCAGCACGGCATCGTCACGCGCGACGGCCGTCAACTCGACAAGGGCGCCGGCGTGAAGAACCGAACCACCCTGCTGCGCGCGCTCGCCGACTTGGAGGCGCGCGGCCTGATCGGCCATCAGGATGCGCTCCACGCGGACGGTGGGCGCGCCACGACGGTCTACTACCTCCTGGGACCAGGCCAGGGGGAGGGTGCGGCTAGCGCACCTCCCCTGCCCAACGACGGGGGGGGGGTAGTGCGTTCGGCGCACCACCCCCTAGTGCGTTCAGCGCACCCACAACAAACAGACGTACCAACAAACAGACAGATCGAAAGATCGACTCCCCCTACCCCCGTTGCACCAATCGCAGGACCACGGACCGACGAGGCGGCCCGGATCGCCGGCGATCCGGGCCACGCCGCCGCCGGCACACCGACCACGCCCGCCCCGGCGCCGCGCCGCATCGACGCCGACTATCAGGCGCTCGCCGGCCCGATCGCGGCGCTGGTGGAGCGGCTGGGGGACGGCGCGCCGCCGTGGGCCAGCGTCAGCCGCGGCTACGGCCTGATGGCCCGCGCCGGGCTCGCCGTGCCGGCGTTCCTCGCGCTGCTCGCCGAGGCCGAACTGCTGATGCGCCCGAGCTTACCCCACATCGAGAAGCCCATGGCGTACCTGTTCCGCGTTGTCGAGAGCCTGATGCGGCAGGACGACCCGCCACGGCCGCCCCACGCGACGACCAGGCCGCGCAGCTCCCCCCCGTCGCCGGCTGTGCTGGCACCGGCACCCCCGCAGACGGCCGACGCGTGGGGCCAGGTCCGCGCCGAAATCGCGCGGGAGGTGACGCCGGAGAACTACGCACGGTGGTTCCAGCCGACGCGGCAACTCGCCCAGGACGGCGCCGTGCTCACCGTGGCGATCACCGGCGCCGAGGCCTCCGCCTTCCATCAGCAGTGGCTCGACCGCCGCCTGCGGGGCCTGATCGAGCGGTGCGCCGTGCGCGTGCAGCCGGGGCTCCAGTTCGCTTTCGTGGTCGAGGCCTGCGCCCTGCCCCCGGCCCCTGTTGACGGCGACCGATGAAAAGAGGACACTTGACCCATGACAGCACAACGCGCCTACCCGCCACACGATCTCGCCCCCTGGGCCGAGATCGTGCCGAATATGCCACCGATGACGGTGGACGAGCTGCACGCGCTCCCCGATGATGGCTGGGCCTATGAGTTGGTACAGGGGGTTTTGGTCCGTATGCCACTAGGCAGTTTTGGGGCGTCGAAGGTTGGTATGCGCCTCGCTATTCGTCTGGGCGCCTATATCGAAGACAACGGCTTAGGTGCCTTGACGGGCGAGCAGGGCGGCTACCGTCTTGACCCGGCCCACCCAGACCAGACAGAACTAGGCCCCGATCTCGCCTTTGTTCGTGCGGAGCGCGAGCCGTCCCCAACAGACCCCGACTACTACAAGAAAGCGCCAACGTTGGCCCCCGATCTTGCTGTGGAGGTTCCCTCAGAGAATCAGTATGCACCCGGCATGGCTGCCAAGGCACAGATGTACCTATCCTTTGGGACGCGCCTTGTGTGGGTCGTGTGGCCACGCTACAAGCGTGTAGACATCTGGCACCCCGGCGACGAGACACCGACCGCTCTAGGGGTTGATGACGCCCTCGACGGCGAGGACGTGGTACCGGGCTTTACCTACCCCATCGGGCGCCTCTTTCCCTAAGACCCGCTGCCCGTCGCGTGGTACCATTCTCCCCATGAACGGAACCACAAGCGGAACCACGGAACGCGGCCCTGTTCCGGCCCCTGCAGGGCCGTTGACAGTGAAGGAAGCAGCCGCCCACTTTGGCATCGGAGAGCGGGCCGTCCGCAAGCGGATCGCGGCTGGCACGCTCTACGCCGAGCAAATCGACGGTGAGTGGCAGGTGTACCCACGAGCGGTCCCCATCGGTTCCGCACATGGTTCCGCGGAACTGTTCCGCACGGCAACGGAACCGCGGAACAGTTCCGCGGAACCACCAAGCACGTCGGGAGAGTCGGCCGCTGTGGCGGTCATGGAGCGGATGGTGTCCCCGCTTGTCGCGCAGCTCGCTGCGCAGACCGCGCAGCTAGGCGACCTACGCGAGGAGCTGGGGCGAGAGCGCACGCTGCGAGAGATAGCCGAGCGCCACGCCACAGAACTGGAGCACCAACTAACCAGCCAGGCTGTGCCGCCCAGCTCACCAGAGTCCCAAGCCCGGCCCGTCGTCCCGCCTCCGCGCCCCCGGTCTGCCCTTGGCTCCCTCATGACGGCCCTTGCCCGACGATTGGGCTAGTCTGTCCTACTACACCTACAGGTATAGTAGGACAGAAAGGAGCAATGCATGGATGACTCGACACGCCTGGATGAGACAGAAGTTTATCGCCGCATGGAGGCCCGGGAGATACCCGAGGAGACGTACTACCACGTGCCCCGCAGGCAAGAGGTCGCGGTGTTCGGCCAGGCGGCCGCGGTGCTGCCCGACGACCGCCCCGCGTTCCGCCGGCGGTGGGTCACCCAACCGGTGACCTTCACCTGTGTGCAGTGCCACAGGATCGCGACCCAGGAGCGGTATCCTGGCCCCGTGCCGCGCTACTGTCGCCAGGCCTGCAAGGAGGCATCAACCGTGGCCAGGTCCGAGGAGATCCGCGCCAAGGATCGGGACCGGAAGCGGCGGGAGCGTGCCCAGCAGCGGGAGGAACCCGTCGACTAGGCCATTGTCCGAATGTACCTACAGGCCCAAAAAGACAGGGGCGCGGCGGTGTACGATAACGCCCGATCCCTTACATAGGCCGCCACCACCTATACGATATCCACCAGTTCCAGAGACTCGAAGGACAGTGCGTCAGCCGCCGTGAGAAGGAACGGCTGACCGGTCGATTCAGGATCCCAGCCGTGTGTGAGTCCGTACTCAATAGCAACGCGCACGTCATGTGGCAGGATGTAGCTGTTGTCGACGACTATCGTCCCTGGGACAATTAGGACGTAGCTGTTGTCGACGACTATCGTCCCTGGGAGAATTTCTCCGCGCTTGAAGGCCGCGCGAGTTTCACGAAAGGTTGCTCTGAGGTGTGCTTGTAGTGCACGGCTTGCCTTGTCGCCGCCCCACACGCGTAGCCGTATGATCCGGAAGCCCCTATTGACGCCCTCCTTGGGGTAGGACCAGTCCGCTATCTCCCACCCGTCGAGCACCCACATGCTTTCTCGTAGGGCACGACGGCCGCACATCCAGCAGGCCCGCTCGTCGAGTCGTCGAGTCATGCTGCACCCCCTGCCCGGGGGGCACGACGCCGAGGCTTCGTCGTGTCCTCGCCGACGGGGATCGACGTCGGCGACGACTCGCCATGGTGAACTGCGGCCAGGCCGCGCACCAGCTCGGCCAGCTCGGCCAGCTCCCCGACCTGGCGGCGCATGCGCTCGGCCTCAATGCGCTGCTCGTGCATCTCGTCGCGGATCTCGCCCAGCCACTGCCGGGAGTCTCGCCCGTCGGTAATCAAATCAACCGCGACCTGGGCCACGGTGCGCCCGTCGCGCTTCGCTTCCCCCTGCAGCTGCTCGTAGACGACTGTGGGTACCTCTACCGCTCGCCTGTTGGGACTGGATGGCATCGCTTCCCCCTCTCCTGCTACCCTAGTAATACCTGGTACCACCAAGATACCGGGTATTACTAGGGTAGTCAAGCCTGATGCAAGCAACAGTTTTCTCCCACCATGGTAGCCCTGCGTGCCCCCAGGGAGGACGAGGAGCCAGGGAGGACGAGGAGCAAGGTATGTTTTCGTTAACCGAAAACCCCGCGCTCGCTACGCTCGGCGGTCAGGGCGGCCTATTGCCTGATGTGCCAGGAGGACCGGAAGCGCGGACAGGCGCGCGCCCGGATGGCGACCGTGCGTGCCCCCCCCCGAGGCGACCAGCCCTAACGGTTAGGCCATTGCTACCCAGCGCGGTAGCTCTTACTATCGCGTCATGAAAGGAGGGCTCTACATGGCCCGACGCACCCGCTACCGTTCCACCGCCCGCTACCGTTCCACCGCCCGCTACCGTTCCACCGCCCGCTACCGTTCCACCGCCCGCACCCACCGTGGTACCCGCCAAACAAGGCAGCCCCGTTCCCAGGGAGGCAGGTTGTTCAAGGTGCTCATGCTGCCCATAACGCTCTCGCTCCTTGTTGCCGCCCTTGCCCTGCGCATCATCGCGGCCCTGTTGTTCGGTATCATCGGCGCCGCTTTGCGTGCCCCTAGACGTGGACGCATGGGGACCTTGGGTCGCCTGGCTGACCCCCATTGGCAGTACGGCATAGGACGAGGCGGTAAGGTCGGCTGGCACCACTACCGCTAAATCGTCCTCGAACTCCCGCACCCGCAGCGCCGCGACCGGGACGACGAGACAGGCCGGCACCCCCCCGACCAAGCCGCCGCCAACGCGCACTGTCAACGACGGGACGCCCGCCACGCGCTCAGACACCACAGGAGCCACGGAGCGCAGCTTTGCCGCCGCGTCCCAGTACGGCCGCTCCCACACATCCCACGCGCCCCCTGCGTCCTCTGAGCGCGTCCTGAAGGGCTCAAACTGCACATCGCGGCTCTTGCTGAACATGCGCTTGCCGGCGAGCTGCGCCCAGGCCGGGTCTTGGCGCAGGGTGGCCTGCTGCACGCAGTACTTAGCCAGGTAGTTGGACGCCTTCGCGCTCGCGATCGGCTGCGTGTCGACAATGAAGCTCCCACCCGACGCCTGGCGCCAGCGGTCCGACAGCTCACGGCGGGAGATCGGGAGCGAGGTGAGCAAGTGCAGGTGCGCGTAGCCGCGTTTCGTCGCCTCAATGGTCCACACGAACGAGAAGCGCCCATGGACCTGTTGCAGCCGCGTCCGCAGCTTATGCCACGCCTTTGTGACCAGTTCGAAGCTCTCAACCGGGGTGCAGGTCTCCGTCCAGATCGTCAGCGTCCAGAACTGGCGCAGCTCGTGGCGCTCGACGGCCGCGCCGAGCTGGCGCTTGAGCCAGGCCACCCGCCGCGGCCCGCACACCTTGCAGGCCCAGGTATCGCACAGTTGGGGCGCGATCCGCACCGTCCCCCCCTTGGCACAAACCATCGTGCGCTGGCCGCAGCGTGCCCCGACCTCCCCCCACCCCTCGGACCGCGCCGCTTGGAGATACGCGCGCCGATGCCGTCCATCGCCGACAGGCGGCGCGGCGGGACACGGCTCCTCACTCCCAGCGAGTGATTTGCAAATGTTCTCTACTGGGTCAAGTCGCCCCTGGGGCGCGCGCCGTGTAGCGGGGCTAGCGGCTGGCATCGGGACCGTTGGGGGGTCCCGCCTGCGCCCAGCCTTGGCTATACTGGGGGTATCGCATTCGTGTTGACCTCAGAACCGGACGAGTGCGCGACGCCGGCGAGATTGGATCCTCGCCGGCGTCACCGTTTTTTGACGTTGAGGTTAGGCTACCACGTTGGCCAGGGTCGGCGCGCGAAGGACACGACCGAGCACCTCATCACACAAGTCATCCCCAAGCACCTGGCTCAGGTCCACGCAAGCGGCCGAGGAGACAAGCGCCAGGGCGAGCAGCCACCGCTGCCCCTCCGTTAGCCCTTCTTCGTCACCGTCGAGCCCCTCACGCGCCTGGTACACGCGTAAACGCACCCAAGCCCACAGCTCCGGGTCATAGCTCACCATCCGCACGAACGCCCACCAATCGCGCTCACTCGATACGTCGCGGTCGATCATAGCCCTGCCTCTCTCCGTTATCCTAAAAATAAGCTAGGTGTGGTCTATGAGTGCAATATAGCGCAATTTAGCCCAGGAGGTAAATAGTCGTGGCAGACGACGACCGCGCCGATCAGCTCACCTGGCGCGCAGCGATCCGGCTCCCGACCGAAGTTGGCGAGTGGATTGAGGCACGCGCACGGCGCATGGGCCTACGTCCTGGTGAGGTCCTACGCATCATCGTGATGGACCGCTGGCACGACGAGCAGGCAATGGAGCGCAAGCAGACCGAGCACCCCTAATTCTTTTCCAAGTAGCAAAGCGTAACTCACTACACAATCGCTACGCGATTGCACGTTCGCAGGGCTTACGCAGCAAGAGGGGGGCGAAGCGCCCCCTTGCGTAGTAAGCTACGCGGATAGCCACACGGGACGGTTCGCGCAGCGAAAAGGAGCCTGCGGCGCTCTTAGATTAGGGGAACCTGCGGCGTCTCTTTTTTTTCAAGTAGTAAAACGATCGCGGTGCGATATATCGACGGAACCAGAACTTTTGCGGGGCCGCCGATTTCGTAGGGGTACCAAGCTTGGTGCAGGCCGCGCCGTCAAGTAGCAGCCGTAGGCTCACGACGGGTTTGTTATGTGGAATGGTTCGTGCAGACCCGGTTATATGAGCGTGACCAGCATTATAGCTGGCACCATCGGAGGAGGAGGTTCACCATGGCAGAAACACCGCATCCCGCCACTGAGCATCACGAGCAGGCTGCCGAACACCTCAAGGAAGCGGCCAAGCACCACGAGCAGGCCGCCGAAC
>JAABUX010005440.1_pt1 | contig 15648 bp, 14 predicted proteins | sample 5561851 | NCBI WGS metagenome assembly JAABUX01 (sample SAMN10711883, study PRJNA513361) | rock metagenome | isolation source: Antarctica rocks | place: Antarctica: Victoria Land, Richard Nunatak red sandstone | collected 2016-01-03 | reverse complement strand
AACAGCGCAAGGCGTATGCGGCGCGGCTCGCCGCCTGGCGGGAGCGCCAGGCGCTGCGCCTGCCGCCCCCGGCCGCCCCTGCCGTCGCCGCCAACCTGCGGTATGGGTATCGGGGGAGCGATGCGGTGCGGCCCGATGGGGCCTGGGATGACGGGCGCACCACGTTCTTGCGCTTCAACGGCAACCGCCGGGTGCCCAACGTCTATCGCCAACTGCCGGACGGGCATGAGGGGCTGGCGGCCTACGCGACGGAACCGGACCCCAGCGGCACCATCCTCCGCATCGCCCGCACGGAAACCAAGTGGTATGTGCGCGATGGCGAAGCGGCCGGGTGCGTGTTCAACATCGGGCCGGACCCGGACGGCAAGGCAGCCGCCACGGTTGCCAGCGCCGCGCCGCTGCTGGGCACGCAACCGGGCGCACGGCCATGAGGAGCCTGTTCAGCCGGGACCCTGCCTCGGCCTCGGCCGCGCCGGCTGCCGAAGCAGCGGCGACTGGCGGCTGGGACGGGATGCGTGGCAGCACGAAGCTGGTGGTCGGCGTCGTGGGCGTGGGCGGCCTCATCGCCGCCGTTGTGCTTCCGGGCCTGGGCCAGCACCCCGTGGCGCAACTGCAGAACCAGGAAGCTCGGCCGCCGGCCAGGATCAGCGAGTATGAGCCGCCGGCCAGCCGGGACTTCCTACAGACTGCGGCAAACAACCTGGGCGTCGGTGCCCTGGCCGGCACGCCGCCACCGCCGGTCCGTCGCCGTCCCCATGCCACGGCAATGGCCCTCTATGCGACCCCGGTGCAGTCAGCCGCTGCGGCGACTGGTGCCCGTGCCGTTCCTGGGGAGGAGCTGTCCGGGGAGCCTGGCGGCGCGGCCGCGGCCGGTGCCGGTGCCGGCTTTGGCCGTGCCGATCCCAACGACCGCCTGGCGACGCAACTGACCGGCGCTACGATGCTGCCGACCAGCAAGGCCACTTTTGTCCGCAACCCGAGCTTCACCATCCGGGCCGGCGACACGATCCCTTGCCTCCCCATCGACGCACAGGACAGCAGCCGCCCTGGCTTCACGAGCTGCCGGGTGCCGGAGTGGTATCGCAGCTCCGACCAGCGGCGCGGGCTGCTGCCGCCGGGCACGCGCATCTTCGGGCAAGTCCGCACCGGCCTTGCCCGCGGCGAAATGCGCCTGGGTGTGCTCTACACGCTAATACAAACGCCGCGCTTCCAAATCCAGCTTGCCGCGCCGGGCGCAGACGCCATGGGCCGCGCGGGGCTGGATGGCGACCTGCATACCTTCTTCTGGGACCGTGCCGGGTCGGTCGCGCTGTTCGCCCTGATGGATGCCGCCATCGGCACGGGCCAGAACCTCGCCTCGTCGGCCCTGTCCCGTTCCATCTCCGGCAGCAACGGCACCACGCTCAACCTCGGCAGCCAGGCGCAGGGATTGGCCTCGCAGGAACAGGCCGCCGCACTTAACCGGCCGCCCGTGCTGACACGGGATCAGGCCCTGCCGATCACGGTCACGGTCGGGCAGGATTTGGACTTCACCGCCGTCTGCAAGGAAGCCATGCAGATCGACCCCATGGCGTGCCCCCTGCTGTGAGCCAGGGCCTGATGACGGCCCTGCGGCCGATCTGGCACATCCTGTCCGCCCCGGAAACGGAAGACCTGGGCATCCAGGAACCCGGCGTGGGCTGGTGGCTCAAGGGGGGTGCGTGGCACCGGACAGAGATGCCCGCCATGACCTACCAGCGCCTGCACGGCCTGTCCGTCATGGCGGCGGCGCAGACCGGGCAGAGCATCACGCCGCGCGACCCCATCCTCTCGACCGATCTGCCGGGCGGGCTGCGCCTGCAAGCGGTCATGCCGCCCGCGGTAGCGCCGGGCACGATGGCGCTGACCTTCCGCCGCGGCGACGAACGCCTGGACGACGTATCCGACGTGGGGCGGCTATTCGACACCAGCCGGTGGAACAAGTGGAGCCGGCGGCACGAACAGCGCCAGGCGCAGCACGCCGCGCTGCTGGAACGCTTCGATGACGGCGACCTGGCCGGCTTCCTGGTGGGCCTGGCGGAAACCAGGCAGACCGGGTTGTTCTGCGGCCCGACCGGCGCTGGCAAGTCGCGCATGAGCAAGATGCTGGCCGGCGCGATCCCGATGCAAGAACGCATCATCACCATTGAGGACGCCGCCGAGCTGGTGCTTCGCCAGCCGAACCACATCCGGCATTTCTATGCGTCCGGCGGCGGCACCGCCCTGTCGCCGGCCAAGCTGATGAAGGCGACGCTGCGGGAACGTCCGCACCGCGTCATGCTCGGGGAGATGCGCGACCCGGAAGCGGCGTCCGTGTTCGTGGATGAAGTGATGGCGGGCCACCCCGGCAGCATGTCCACCATCCACGGCCGCAACCCGCCGGAAGCCGCGCGCCGGCTGTTCAACCTGTTCAAGTCCAGTCCTGCCGGCCAGAGCATGCAGGACGATACGGTGGTGGCGATGCTCGCCAGCGCCATCGACTTCATCATCCCGGTGGAAAACGTCGGCGGCACCCGCGCCATCGGCGAGGTGTGGTTTGCCGCCGATGCCGCCCGCCGCGGCGAGGGCTTTGCCGACCTGGTGCGGACCCTCTGATGCTGCGGCCCTGGGCCTTGCGACAAGGAGACGACATGCAAGCCAACACAGCCTGCCAGCCCGGCCCCTGGATGGGACGGCACCGCGTTGCCGCTGTCGCGGCGGGCGCGTTTGCACTGATGACAGCCTGGGCGGGCAGTCCCGCGCGGGCGGACGAAGCACCAGCCATACCGGCACCATCCGTTGCCAGGCCCACGCTAGGCGAGCCTCGGCCCTATCTGGACGTTCCCTCGCCTTATCTCGTGGCCGTGTCCATCCCGGCCGCGCCTGCCGTGCCAGAAGATGTCCAGGCAGCAATCAGCACCCTCGCGCGGGCGTGCGTCGCATGGTCTGCGCCGCAGCCCAATGACGGGTTCCCGCCGTCCCAGTCCATCGAACGCGACGTGTGCAACATGATGACCGGCCCAACTCGCTTCCTCTCCGGACTTGCCTGGTTCTTCGGCATCTTCGGCGCGGTCGCGATGGCGCTCGGGCTGGTGGGCTTCTGCTTCCTGCGCGCGGTGCTGGTGATCGCGTGGAATTGGCGTCCGCGCTCCATGGCCCGGATACAGTGAGGCACGCCTGATGCTGCGGCCCTGGTTCATCGTCGCCGTGTCCGGCTTCGCCTGGGCCAGCCTGGCTGTGGCCTTGTGGCTCACGCTGGCCTCCATCGCCTTCCTGTGGATGGCCGGGCTGCTGGGATCGCCCGCCATCGCGTCCTGGGCACGCCCTTGGCAGTGGTGGGTCTATGCCCGATGGTTCGGGCGCTCCTACTCGGAAGCCGCCTGCCTCATCGCCTCGGCCGCCTTGGCAACAGCACCCTTCGCCGTTTGGCTCCGCCTGCTGTCGCTGCGCCCGCAAGGGCTGAACTGGCGTCCGTTCGCCAGCTCGCAGGGGATCGTCCGCGGCACGTCGGACAACCACGGGCACGCCGACTGGATGCCGCTGGCCAAGATGCAGGAGATGTTCCCGCCCGTGCCGGACGAAGACGTGGGCGGCGTCGTGGTGGGTGAGGCGGACCGCGTTGACCTCGGGCCGGCGGCCGGTGTGGACTTTAACCCGGACAACCGCGCGACCTGGGGCAATGGCGGCCGGGCGCCCCTGCTGATCGACCCGTGCAAGCGCGGCTCCACGCACTCGATGGTCATTGGCGGCGGCGGCACCTACAAATCCACCACCCTGGTGACGACGCTGCTGACCTGGCGCAAGTCCGCGTTCGTCCTCGACCCGGCGGAGGAGCTGGCCGACCTGGTGGGGCCGGAGCTAAAGGACCGCGGCCGGAAGGTCGTGCGCCTCGGGATCGGCAGCACCGGCCCGAACGTGCTGGATGGCATCGACATCACCGACAAGCTGGCCGAAACCCGGCTGCGCGCCATCGCCGGGCGCGTCATCGGCCCGATCCCGGACGACGACAAGGGCGGCAAGTTCAAGCGGTGGGGCCGAACCATCATCCTGGCCCTGCTCGCGCATATGATGTGGGACCCGGAACATCCTGCCGAGTTGAAGACACTGCGGGCGCTGCGCGATGGCCTGGATGGTGGCGAGGAAGCCGTGCGGAACCGCCTGCGCGGTATCGCGGAAAGCTCCCCCAGCCCGCTCGCCAAGTCGCTCGCCTCGACTATGTGGGGCATGGTCAAGGAGACATTCGACGGTGCGCTGGGCAACGCCACCGAGGATACGGAGTGGCTGGCGAGCGAAGCCTATGCCGACCTGGTGAGCGGCGACGCCTACCGCATGAGCGAGCTGGTGGGCGGCAACCTGGTGGTGTTCTGCCAGGTGCCGCAGGAAGCCTTGGAGCACACCCCGGCCGTGGCGCGTGTGCTGGTGGGCTGCCACCTGGATGCGGTGTTCGCCGCCAAGGGCGCGGTGAACGGGCGCGTGCTGTTCCCCATCGACGAAGCGGTGCTCCTCGGCCGCGAGCCATCGTTGAAGATCGCCCGCGACCAGGGGCGCAAGTCGAAGATCACCCTGCAACTGTTCTATCAGTCGGAAGGGCAGATTGAGGAAGTGTGGCTCGCGGGCGGCAAGAAGGCGTGGTTTGATGGCCTGTCGTGGCGCACCTATGCCGGCGTGCAGAACCTGGAAAGCGCACGCGAGCTGGCCGCGATCATCGGCACCTTCGGCGCAAAGGCTGTCTCGTCCGGCAGCAACCGGGGCAAGTCCGGCCGCCCGATGGAGATGATCCAGAGTGGATCGCGCGGCACCAACATCAATGAGCACGAGATCAGCCGGGAGCTGGCCAAGCCGGACGAACTGCTGGCCGAAATGCGGGATGACGAACGCATCACGCTCATCCGCAACCAGCGCCCGATGCGGCACGGGGCCGCCATCGGCTTCCGGCGCGCAGAAATCTCTGTCGTGCTGGGTCAAACGACTTACCGGCAGAAGGTGCTGCCGGAAGCTGCTGAATAAGGGAGGAGAAGGGTCATGTTTGGAAGTGAGAACAGCATCGAGCCGGTGCGCGCCGTGGCGGCCGTGGTGGTCAAGGCCGATGGCAGCACCGCAACGCGGGCCATGGTGGAGCCGCTGATCCGGGAGGCGACGCCGGATGACCTGGCCTCCGCCGCGCGCCGGGCGGTTGGCAAGGCCACTCCCGAACCAACCCCGGACAAGGCTGCTGCGGAAGCAAAGGGCGGCCTCTTTCGCCGCCGGCAGGCCGAACCGGTGCAGCCCGACAAGGTGGCGCAGCAGCACGGCCTGTACATGACGGAGAAACGCAGCACACAACGCTATTTCTCCGACTACCAGCAGAAAAAGGAGGTGATGCGGGCGGACCCCAAGCGCATCTCCACGAAGCTGGACGACAAGCAGACCGTCAGCGCCATGCTCGACCTGGCGCAGTCGCGCGGCTGGGAAACGGTGCGCCTCAAGGGCAGCAAGGATTTCCAGAGCGAGGCGTGGGTGCAGTCGCAAGTCCGTGGCATAGCTGCGGAGGGCTACAAGCCGAGTGCAACCGATCAGCAGGAGGCAGCGCGCCGGATAGCCGCTGTGGCCCCGGTCCAGGCATCCCCGGCAAAGGCGGCAGAGTCCACGGCGTCGGCCGGTGCCGGTAAGTCACGGTACACCGTGAAGACCACGAACAGCGTCACGGTGGTAGCGTCAGCCCAGAAGGGGGAGACTGTGCCCGTCAATGCGGCAGCTCCGGCGCAGGCAGCATCCGCCAAGGCCGCTCCTGTCGCCGTCCAGGCATCCACGGCCACACCAGCTCCGGCGCAGGCAGCATCCTCTAAGGCTGCGCCCGCTTCCGTCCAGGCCCCTGCTGACGCACCAGCCTCGACGCGGAATGCAGCCCCTCGGGCCAAGCCCGCTGCCGTCAAAGCTGCCACGGCTGCACCAGCTCCGGCGCAGACAGCATCCGCCAAGGCCGCTCCTGTCGCCGTCCAGACATCCACGGCCACACCAGCTCCGAAGCAGGCAGCTTCCACCAAGTCCGCGCCTGCTGCCGTCCAGGCACCCACGGCCGCCGCCGCTAACGGTGCCGCATCGGGTGAGGTCAAGGCGGCCCCGGCCCAGCGCAAAGGGGTGTGGGATGCCGTCGAAGCAACGGGTAAGCAGGCGCGGGCGGCCGACGCTGCAACGGCCAAAGCATCGGCCAAGGCATCGGCAGGCGAGCGGTCCACGTCTGCGGCCACGGCGTGACCGGCCCCGGCTGGGTTTACGTCCTGACGCATCCGGCGTGGGACAAGCTCGGCATGGTCAAGCTGGGCAGGACGGGACGGGACCCGCGTACCCGGGCGGCGGAAATCTGCTCCGTCTCGGGCCTGCTGGCTCCCGCCACCGTCGCCTGGTGCTCGCCCGTGTCCGACATGGCCGCCGCGGAACAGGCGGTGCATCGGATGCTGGGAAGCCATCGCGTGCGGAAACGCCGTGAGCTGTTCCGGGTGGATGTCGCAACAGCGCGCGGGGTTGTCGAAGCCGTGGCCGGCTCCCTTCCCCTGTCCAACCCGCCGCTTGCAGTTCCGATGCGCTCCGTCCCGACCAAGCCGGCGGAAGGGGCGCGGTATCGCCATACCCCTCGCCGTTCCGGCTCCTGGCGCTATGGCCGGCGGCGTTTCTCGGTGCCGATCCGCGTCGTGGCCGGCGTCGGTGCGATCATCTCCTGGTTCACGTTGGTCAAGCCGCTGCTGCTGCCGTAAGGCGGGTAGCCTTTCTAAAGGTGGGACAATGGACGAAGTGACGAAGGCTCGGGCGAAGGTGCGCGAACGCGAGCGTGCCATTTGGAACCGCGTTGAAGCGGTCGGGCGTGAGGCACGCGCCGCCGATGGTGCCAAGGTGAAGGCGTCGGCCACGGCGACGGCCGGAACTGAAACGCAGCGGGAGAAGATGACGCAGGCGCTTAGCTCCGGCTCGTGACCAGCCCGGACGATCATGGGCCGGTGCTGACGCCGGCCGAAGCCGCTGCCCTACATGATCGTCTGGAAGCTGTCGCCTGGTTCGTGCTGCCCGCGTCCCGCGGTAACGGCGTGATCGCGCGGGCGCACACTGAGGCGCATGACGGCGGGCACCTGCTACCTGGGCACTTGGCCGCTGATGGCCTTGGCGAGCTGCGCGCCATGCTGCCACCGGGTTTGCACCGGGCCGATGCACCCTCGGCAGGGTTGCCGCCGGGGTGCCTGGAATGGTGGTGGATGTGAGGCCGGCTAAGACTGACCTCACGTTGCTACCTTTGCTGGATCATTCATCCTCAATGTCTGCTGCTTTCTCGTCATTAAGCTGCCTTTGCATCTCTGCACGCATCGCAAGCAGCTCTTCTAAGATTTCTTCACCGTGTTTGCTGTTATAACTCGTTCTAATACCTCGAAACATTGTTTGGTATTGAACCTGCTCACGCAACTTTTTTACAGCCTCACTACCACCATCTGCAAGTAATGCGTCAATGTATATTCGAATGACCGTTGAAAGCAAGCTGGGGCAGAACATGATTTCCGCACCGGAAAAGTGCATGACGTGGCAGAATGTAATGCGCTCAATGTCTGCGTTGCGGCAAACATCGGCTCTGATCTGCTCCACCCCACTATGAAACTCTTTCCCATCACATTCAATAAAGAAACTTGCAAAATGTCGGGCGTAGCGGGAGCCGGAATACCGCCTAGCAACAATCATGAAGTCAGCCCGAAAACTCAACACAGGAAGCTGCATGAATACTAGAAGATTTTCGTTCTTGAAAACAAAGGGGTTGTCATGCAGAGACTGCTGCACAACTTGCCAATCTGTTGCGGTCAGAAAAACTGGCCGGCGCGTATAGCCGGGCAGAGAATTGAGGATGCCAACCATCCTACGTTCAATCTCACTTTCGACAATTTTATTGGGGTCCACCACCTTGATGCCGAGAGCTGGTAGAGCATTGAGCCGATCAGAGAGGGTAGGAGCGACCATGCCCAGGAAGCTAGTTAGCAGGCGTCAGAAGCGCCAGGGCTTAGAAAGCGGTCAGCACCGCAAGCAACCTCACATGGAAGGCATCTCCGGCCACTAAACCTTTCACGCACTTAGCCCCGCCCCCTGGCGCTCGGCAACACGCGCGCTCTCGGCCACCCGCGCATCCTGCGCCGCCAGCTCTTGCAGCCCCGCCGTTCCCAGCGCCGTCCGTGTCGCTGCCTGGCCGTGGCTGGCCTCGTAGTCGTTCCAGTCCGTGCCCTTGCCCTTCGCCACCTGGTCGGGCGTCGCCTCGGGTAGCAGCACCTTGCCGCCGACTGCTGCTGCGGCGGCCTCCGCCTTCTCGCGGCCGGCGTTCGGCAGCGGCTTCGCCCGCAGCGGCAGGTGATGGTCATTGTCGGCCGCCATGTAGATCGGCCGCGCCGGGTCCTGGTCGCGCAACGCCGCCGCCACCGCCATCAGGTTGCTCGTGTCCAGGGCCACCGCTACCGCCATGCCCGTGGCCCGGTGAACGGTCGCCCCCGTGGCATAGCCCTCCGCGACGATCACTGGACTTCCCGCCCGCAGCTCGCCCAGCAGATGGAACGTGCCCATCTTCTGCGCGCCGCCAAGGTAGAGCTTTTTCCCGTCCGCGGCGATGGTCTGCACGTTGCGGACCTCGCCATCCACGTCATGCAGCGGCACCAGTAGGCGGCCGGCGATGCTGGTGTTCCTCGTCGTCCCCTTGGCGTCCTGCACCGGCACGGTCTGGCCCTGCACCGCCAGGGACAGCCCGTGCGCCTCGATCCCTTTGGCAGCGAGGTAGGGATGTGATGCATCGGCGGGCTTGGCACCGGCCAGGAGCTGCACCGCAAGCCGCGCTCCTGCTCCCTCGCGTGCCACGCGCTCGCGCTCGCGCTCGGCCGCCTGCGCCTGCGCTCGCGCGGCCAACGCCGCCTGGTCCGCCGCGGACACAGGCACCATCTCGCCTTCCGCCTTCCAGGTTGCGATGAACCCGCCCGATTTCCAGTTGTAGATCGCGCCCGCCGGTCGGCCCTCGTCGTAGAACCCCCGGTAGGCACCGGACCGCTCGCGCCCCTTGTTGCCCTCCACCGCGACATAGCGGAGCTTGCCATCCAGGACCGGCAGGCCCTGCGGTTTCAGCCCGTGGACGCGCATCGCGTCCATGAACTGCTGCTGCGCTTCCCACTCGCCGATCTTGACCCGCCGCGCCTGGGCCGGTCGTGGTGCCGGCGGCTTGACCCGTGGCGCGCGTGCCGCCGGCACTGGCGGCGGTGCCGGCGCGATCTGCACTGGCGGCATTGACGGTGCGACCTTTGCCGGCCTCTGCCGCGGCAGCTCCGGCCGGGTCCGGGGCGTCCCCGCCGCGGCGGCAATCTGGCGGGGCGTCCTGCTTCGCACTGCCGGCGGTGCCGGCGCGGCCTGCACTGGCGGCGTCGCCCGCGCGACCCTCGCCGGCTTCTGCCGCGGCAGCTCCGGCTGGGTCCGGGACGTGCCCGCCGCAGCGGCGGCCTGGCGGGGTGCCTTCGGTGCAACCTGCTTGGGGCTAAGGGCGGCAATGCGGGCCATGACGGGCGCACGCTGCCGGGCAGCCTTGTCCAGTTGCTCCATTACCCGCGGCAGCGCCTGCCTGGCCTTGCGCTCCCCAAAGGTGCGCCGCAGCGTGGTCGCCTGCTCCCCTGCTGCCGCGCGGGCTTCCCACTTCCGCAGCCCCGCCTGCAATGACCTGGCTGCCTGCTTCGTCTCGACCGCTGCGCTTTCCAGGAACGTAAGCGCGCTCTCTTTGAGCGGCTGGCGTTCCAGGTTGCGTGTCACGTTGGCCCACGCCTCCCGCCGCCGCTCCTCGGCCGTCTCCGGCGCTGGTAGCCCCATGGGCCGGCGTGTCAGCGCTTCGCGCATCTCGGCACCCATGCTGCCCACCAGCCAGGACCGCACGCGGTGCCGGCTCTCGGCAACGTAGGCGGAGAAGCCCTGCGCTGCCTTCGATCCTGCCGGCAGCGCGTTGATATGTTCGTCCGACGTGATGCCCTGCGAGCTGTCGATGGTGCCGGCGTCGCCGTAGGTCAGCCGAATGCGGCCGGTGCCCTCGCGGTCGCGCAACGCCTCCCACGACACGAAGCCCACCTTGCCGCTCTCGCCCCGCAGCTCAAGCCCCTCCGCCGGCAGGACCCGGACCACCTGCAACACCGTGCCGTTGTCCCCGATGCTGGCGCTCTTGCGCCGGCCCTGCTCATCGGTGAACACAGCACGGGTGCGCGCGAACAACCGCACCTTGTCGCCCTCGGCCAGTGCCAGGGCGTAGGCCCCTCCCCTGCCGTCCGTCGCCTGCACGGTCACGCGGTCCTGGCCCAGCTCGCCCATGGCCCGGCGCTCGTCGCGCACCGCCCGGCTGATCTCTCGGGCGTCGGCGTTGGTCGGGGCGCTGATCGTCACGGTATAGGCGGGGTCGCCCCGGTTCGCCTCGCGCCGCTCCCGGTATAGTGCCGCCACCCGCCGCACCGCCTCGCGGTAGCCGCCCTCGACCAACTCGGCCGAACCATTGGCCACTTTGAGCTGGATGGCCTTGCCTGCCTCGCCGGCACGGAACAGGCCGGCGATGTGGCGCTCCTCCTCCGTCTTCTGCCGTACGGTGCTGAGGATCTCCGGGATGCGCTCCTCGCCCAGCGCCCGGCGCAGCAGCTCGATCACCGGCCCGGCCTCGATGGACTGGTTCTGCCGGTCGTCGCCGGCCGCCACCAGCTTGAACCCATGCTGTTCCCGCAACCGCAGCAGATGCAGAAACTGGCGCGTGCCCACCTGCCCCAGCTCGTCCAGCACCACCACGCTGTGCTTCCCCAGCCTCGTGGTGCCTGCCTCCACCCCGGCCAGAAAGGGTTGCAGGGCGCGGGTGTTGGAGGCCGCAATGCCGGCCTCCTGCAAGGCGTTCCCCTGCCGCCAGGCCAGTGCCGTGCCCCACACCTCGTAGCCACGCGCCTGCCAGGCTGCGACCAAGGGCGGCAGCACGCGCGTTGTCTTGCCCGTGCCGGCCACGCCGACCACCACGCCCAAACCGCCATCCGTGCCCAGCACGTCAAGCGCCCGGCGCTGCGCTTCGCCATGCGCGCCGTCATAGGAAAGGCCGCTCCGTCCCACGGCCGCGGCGATCTCGCCCGGCGCCAAGGACAGGGTGCGGTCGGCCGCGGCACTACGGGCCAGGCTGACCAGCTCGGCCTCCCCATCGCGGTGTAGCTCGGTCGTGATCTTGACCCGGTGCTTGTCCACCTGACGCCACACCAACCCCGTGCGCTGCCCGTCCTGCTGCACGCCGTCGCGCGCCCATGCTTTGGTAAGCCGGCCGATGTCGTCCGTGCTCTCAAGGCCGGCGGCAATGAAGCCGCGGGCTGCGGCCAGGCGCACGTCGCCGCCGCCGATCACCGCGCGCTTGCCCAGCACGTCGGCCAGTAGTGGTGCCGCCACCTGGTCGGCGTGCGCCATGCGCTCCGCCTCACTCCGCCGCGGTGCCGGCGGCGTATTGGTGATGACGCTATCATGCTTCCAACCCAGCCGCGCCGCCTGCGCCCGCCATGCCGGCATGTCGGACAGGTCATCCCCCTTGCCCTGGCGCGTCGCGTGCGCGCCGTCTTTCAGGAAGTCCACCCGATTGTCAGGGGACATGGCATCCCAATCCAGCCCCCGTTGCTCGGCCGCGGCGCGGGCTGCGCCTTCCGCGTCCTGGGTGCGCTTGCTGAACTCCTCCACAACCTTGTCCGGGATTGCAGGCAGTTTCGCCATCTGCGTGCGCTCGTCCAACACCACCTCGACGCCGATCGCGCGCAGCTCCGTGGCCAGCAGCCCCTGATAGACCGCTCCGAACTCGTGGATGCGCCCGTCGAACAGGTCACGGTTGATGGACACCACGCGCCCGCTGTCCGTCACCATGAGGTTGGGCATGATGGCGTGGGTATGGAGCTGCGGGTCGCCGGCTACCCGCAAGCTGTGCAGCTCGGTGTCCACCACCCCCGTCACCGGGTCGGGCCGGGTGACTGCGACCGTGGGCCGGGACGTGAAGTGGTCGGCGGTGATCCAGGCGATGTGCCCGCGCTCCTCGCCCTCGCGCCCGCCATGGCCGAACCCGGCCTTGGCAACCTCGCCCTCGATGTAGCGCAAGGTCGCATCCAGCGCGTCGCGGTGCGCTTGCAGGATGGAATTGCGCTCCGCATCCGTCTTGGCGAACGCCCAAGCCAGGCTGACCGACTTCGGCGCAGAAAAGGTCAGGTCCATGTAGCTGATGCGTGCGCGGTCCTGCCCGCCCCCTTCCCCAGCCTGGTAGCTCGTCACGCCGCGCTGGTGGCCCGGCAGCTCCGCCCCGTCCGCCCAACGCCCGGCCAGCACGTTCGCCAGCTCCACCTCGTTCAGCATCCGCCCCGGCTTGATGCCCAACGCTGCGGCCACATCCGGGTGCATGTCGGCCCGCGGTGTCGGCACACACCCCATGCCTTGGGCCAGCGCCTCCTCCGTGCCCTGGCCCCCGGCGTAGTATTCGGCAATCTTCATCTGCTCGGCCGGCAGAGTGTGTTCTAGCAGGTGCTTTGCCATCGCCAGGGCGGCCGATGGTGCCCCTGCGGCACCGGTCCGGTAGGTCAGCACGGCGCTAGGACGCGCCCGCCTGGCCGTTGCCGGGCGGCTCGTCCGGCATGTCCATCGCTGCGGCCATGCGTACGCCGTCGATGGCGGCGGCCTCCACCTGGCCGGGCAGGCGCTGCAACGTCACCCGTATCTGCGACAGGTCGGCCGTCTGCTGGGTCAGGGCGGCCTCGATGCTCTGGATCAGCTTGGCCATCTGGCCATCATCGCCCGTCTCGTCGCTGGCCGCTGCCAGCAGCCGTTGCAGCATCTCCCGCTGCGTGCCCAGCAGCGGCACCAGCTCCCGCACGCCCTGCACGAGGATGGACAGGACCAGCTCGTGTTCCGCCATGCCCCGCTCCTGGTCGTCCTGCCGCGCCAGGATGCGGTCCAATTTCAGGTGTAGGTCGGCCTCCGCCATCACGCCCTCCGGCAGTCAGTATGGGCCATCATACCGCGTCAGAATGGCGCTTCAAGCACCGCGTGAGCGGTCACTTGGTCTGTAAGTAAGAGACTATTACGAAAGACACATTATTCAAACTCGCAACCAACTAGCTCTTGTCTCGCTCCAAGGTCGCTTCTAACTTATCTCGGGGAAGCGACATAAACCGGGGATGGGATAGCACATCAAGGTGACGGTACAGGGGCCAGATGACATCACGGACCCGGAGCTTCGTGAGGCGGTCGCGGCAGCTCGTTTGCAGCTAGGCAAGCGGGCAACGGGCGCACATTCCCCACTCTACGAATGGCTATGGACACGACACAGCGGCATGGCCCCGGAGCTGAACCCGCCCCGAACGCCGAACTGGACGGCCCTTGCCAAGACGTTCGGGGCGCTCGGGGTGTTTGACGGCAAGGGCCAAGCTCCCAAGCCAGTCACTGTTCGCCAAACCTGGGTGAAGGTGAACCGGGCCAAGGAGCTTATTGCGCTCGGGGGAACACCACCACGGCGGAGAGGCAAGAACCCGACTGCTCATGCCCAAGCCACCCCCTCGACACCAGCCGCCACCGTTCCCGCTGCAAACCTCGGGATGCTCCCGCCCGGCATCGAGCCGGCGGAGAAGGAACCGCCCCGGTTCACGTTCAAGTTCGCCAGCGCGAAGGACTGGACCAAGGAACCAAACAAAGGAGACGAATGATGGCCGACACCAAAACTGGCAAGCAGCCCGCACCCGTACGGTCGCTGTCCGCCATGTTCCAACAGGGACGGGATGATGCACCCGACGATTTCGAGGTGGCGGGGCTGCCCCCCTCCCTCGCCCTGCCCACGCGCAGCAAGCGCACGCTGCCCGTCCCCGATCTCACGGGACTGGCCAGGGTGTGGGAGCTGATCGGACCCGGCGGCGCCGGCAAGACCGTGTTCGCTCGCTGGCTGGGCGGATGCCTGACGGAACGCGACTTGATGCACTCGGCGATCCTCGCCGCCCTCGACCCAGCCAACCGGACATTGACGCACTTCTTCAACGACGTGGAGCAGCCCCCCAGCTCGGACCCGGTGCAGACCACGGCCTGGCTGCGGGAGATGCTACGCTTCGTCGCTAAGCAGAAGGCCAACGCGGTCCTCGACTACGGCGGCAACAACGTGTCCAAGGTCCGACTGGTGGAAGCCGCGCCCACCATCGCCGACACCATGGAACAGGACGGCGTGGCGCTGATCGCCGCCTACGTGCTGACGCCGCGGGTGGATGACCTCGCCCCCCTCGTGACCTTCGAGGCCCAAGGTTTCCGCCCGCGTGCCACGGCGTTGATCCTCAACCTGGGCCGCGCCGAAACCCCGGCCGCCTTCGATGCCGTGCGCCGGCAGTCGGCCTACAAGGCGGCGATGGACCGTGGCGCGGTGGAGCTGTGGATGCCGGCGCTGGAGCCGCAAAGCCTGGCCTTGCAGATCGAGCAGCAACGCTTGCAGTTCCACCAGGCGCGTGACGGTTACGTGCCTGATGGACGCCAGCCGTCCTACATCAGCGCGCTGGAGCGCGTGATGATCCGCGATTGGCTACAGCGCATGGATGCGGAGTTCGCGGCCGTCAGCACCTGGCTGCCATGGGCGGCGTCATGAGCCTGGTGCCCTTCACCCGCCGCATCGTGACGAACAGGGCGCGGGACCGGGCTGCAGGTGCGGTAGGCCCTGCATCGACGGATGTGACCGAACCGAAGCCGGCTGGCCCGGCGTCGGCCTCCGCCCCTCCTGGCGTAGCGGTGCCCGATGCCGGCGAGTTGGAAGCCGCCATCGCCGGGGCGCAAGCCAAGCTGGCCGAAGCTGCTGCGACCAATGCTATGCGGTATGACCCGTATCAGCATGTCCTCGCCGGCTTGTCCGGCACCCTTGGGGCATTCCTCAAGTCGATCTGGCGCTGGGAGGAAGCGACTAAGGCGGTGATCGCCGCGCGCCATCCCTTGACGGAGAAGGAGCGCGCGGACCTGGTGCAGGCGGTGGTGGCGGCCACCGAGAAAGGGGCCTTCGAGGGCACGCGCAAGGAAGCGGCGCGCATGATCCGCCGCTTGGATCACGGCCTCTCCGTCCGCATCGGCCTGCTTGTCGGCGGCACCTTCGTGGCGGGAAGCCTGCTGACGCTGGGCGCTCTCTTTCTTGCCAACGCCGGCCCCTTCCGGCCAGACGTGGAAGCGGGCGCAGTCTGGCGCGACCTGGTGCAGCAAAACCCCGATCCCCGCCTTGCGCTGGCTGCTGGGGAAGTGCGGACAGACCGCAACGGACGGCGCTACTATGCCGGCGTGTCGTTGTGGCTTGACCCCTCGCGCCCGCCGCCTGTCACTCCACCAAAGCCGCAGGGAGGCCAGTGATGCCCGTCTTCCTTATCGAGTTCCGCCCCCTCCAAACCCTCTTTGCCCTGTTCAGCATGAGCATCCTCTTTGGCGCTCGGCATGGCGACCCGCGCGGCGTCGCCATCGCGGCGGTTTACTTCGGGGTGCTGTACTGGCGGACGGTGCTGGACGCCGCACGGTGGGCACAGGAAGCCGCATACGAGGTCAACCTGTTCGTCACCTGGGCATGGGGCAGGCTATTCGGGTAGCCCCTTCCCTGGTGCGCCGGAAGCTGGTCTTGAGTGCGCTTCGGGCCATCCA
>JAABUX010005438.1_pt1 | contig 15655 bp, 14 predicted proteins | sample 5561851 | NCBI WGS metagenome assembly JAABUX01 (sample SAMN10711883, study PRJNA513361) | rock metagenome | isolation source: Antarctica rocks | place: Antarctica: Victoria Land, Richard Nunatak red sandstone | collected 2016-01-03 | reverse complement strand
CTGGCTCACCGGCGCCCACGCGCTCCTGCTCGGGCTGGGAGTGGCGCTGGCGGCACCGGTGGGAGACCTGTTTGAGTCCTACATCAAGCGCGAGGCCAAGACCAAGGACACCGGGCGCCTGTTCGGCGCCCACGGTGGAGCCCTGGATCGACTCGATGCCGTTCTCTTCACGGCGGTGATCGGCTACTACCTCTGGCACGCCATGGTGTAGGGGCGGGGGCCACCGGTCTGGCACCCTGTCGCCATGCCCCGCCGCCTACTTGTGCTCGGTTCCACCGGCTCCATCGGGGTTCAGGCGCTGGACATCGTCGCGCGCTCATCCGACCTCGAGCTGGTGGGACTGTCGGCCCAGAGCTCGTGGGAGACGCTGGTGGCCCAGGCCCGGGCCCACCGGGTACGTCGCATCGCCCTGTCTGACCCCCACGGCGCCGCCCGGGCAGCCGAGGCCTGGACCGACGGCATGGTGCTGCACGGGGCCGAGGGCCTGGTGGAGCTGGTGGTGGAGTCCGGGGCGGACATGGTGCTCAACGCCCTGGTGGGCTCTGCGGGCCTGGGGCCCACGGTGGCCACGTTGGGGGAGGGGATCGACCTGGCCCTGGCCAACAAGGAGTCCCTGGTAGTGGGCGGCGAGCTGGTCAGCGCCCTGGCCGAAGCCACCGGGGCGCGCATCATCCCTGTCGACTCCGAGCACTCCGCCCTGCACCAGCTCCTGGCGGGGGAGGGACCCGGGACCGTCGAGCGCCTGGTGCTCACCGCCTCAGGCGGCCCGTTTCGGGGCCGGCGGGCGGCCGAGCTCACCGATGTCAGCGTCGAGCAGGCCCTCGCGCATCCCACCTGGGCGATGGGCGCCAAGATCAGCATCGACTCGGCGACGTTGATGAACAAGGGCCTTGAGCTCATCGAGGCCCACCACCTGTTCGGCACTCCCTATGAGCGCATCGAGGTGGTCGTTCACCCCCAGTCGATCATCCACAGCCTGATCTCTCTGTGCGACGGGGCCACCCTGGCCCACCTGGGATATCCCGACATGCGCGTGCCGATCTCCTACGCCCTGCACTATCCCGACCGCGTCAGCGTGCCCGTCGCCCCTCTGGACCTGGGAGCACTGGGTCAGCTGACCTTCGAACCCGTCGACGAGGAGACCTTCGCCTGCCTGGGCCTGGCCCGACGCGCCATCGCCGCCGGGGGGACCGCGCCCTGCGTGCTCAACGCCGCCAACGAGATCGCCGTGCACGCCTTCCTGGCGAGGCGACTGCCGTTCCTGGAGATCGCCGAGATCATCGAGGCCACCCTCGATCGCCTGGACCCGGTGCCCGTACGCGCCTTTGAGTCCCTCTATGAGGCCGACCGCGAGGCCCGCGAGCTCGCCGCCGACCTGGTGGCCACCCAGCGGGCGCCCTGACGGGGCGACACCCTCCCCGCCCGGGGCCATCGCCAACCCCGCCCTCAGATGCCAGACACCGGGGGAAGCGCCTCTCACGCCTGCCACACTGAGGGCCGGGTGTCCTACTTCCTGGCCTTTGCCGGCTTTGCCGCGCTGATCATCCTTCACGAGCTCGGCCACTTCGCCGCCGCCAAGGCGGTGGGGATGCGCGTCGAGCGCTTCTCGCTGTTCTTCGGGCCGATGCTCCTGAAGTTTCGCCGGGGGGAGACCGAGTACGGCATCGGCCCGATCCCGCTCGGGGGCTACGTGAAGATCACCGGCATGAACCCCCACGAGGAGCTCACCCCCGAGGTGGCGCCCCGGGCCTACTTCCGCCAACCCCCGTGGAAGCGCATCGTGGTGATCCTGGCGGGTCCGGCGGTCAACGTGCTGATCGCGTTCTTGCTTTTGTGGGGCCTGGCCCTGGCCAACGGCTACCCCGACCGCAACGCGGTGGCGGTGGGATCGGTGCAGGCCCACCAGCCGGCGGCAGGGGTCCTTGCACCCAACGACCGCATCGTGTCCGTCGACGGTGTGACCAAGGTTGACAATTTCCCCACCCAGATCTCCAGCCATCGCTGTGCCGGTGCGCCGGTGGCGGGCTGTCAGGCGACCACGCCCGTCCACATAAAGGTCATCCGCGGCGGCCACCCGCTCACCCTGTCGATCTTCCCCCGCTTCGACGCCACGCCCATGGTGATGCGCACTCGGCTGGGCTTTGCCTTTGGCAACTACTACCACCCGACGGGGCCAGTGAGCGCCGCCGGCCACAGCGTCTCGGACATGTGGCGGGTGACCACGGGCACGGTGTCCGTGGTGGGGCGCCTGTTCTACAGCTCCCAGGCGCGCAAGCAGGTGCATGGGGTGGTGGGCAACTATGAGTACACGCGCCAGGCCATCAACCTCAGTGCCACCGCCGCCCTGAGCATCCTCGCCCTCATCTCGCTGTCTCTGGCCATCATCAACCTCTTTCCCTTCCTTCCCCTGGACGGCGGGCACGTGTTCTGGGCGGTGGCCGAGAAGCTGCGTGGTCGGGCCATCCCCTTCGCGCTCATGGAGCGCACCGGCGCGGTCGGTTTCGTGCTGGTGATCTTCGTGGCGCTGATCGGATTGACCAACGACATCCACAGCCTCAACCACGGCGGACTCAATCTGCGTTGAGCGCTGGGCGCCAACGCCCTCGCCGTCGGTTTATCTGCGCTAGATTTCGCCGTTCAGGATCACCCACGGCTTGGAGACGGCAGATGTCGAGCACCACCAGCGCACCCGCGCGTCGCGCCATCGACGCCAGCACCATGGCCGAGGCCTTTCGTCTGACCGTGCAGGCCCACCCCGACGCAGTGGCCATTCGGACCAGGGGCGACGAAACGACGCTGACCTGGACCCAGCTGCGTGACCGCGTCGACGCCTTGGCCGCGGGACTTTACGGACTGGGACTGCGGGCCGGTGACAGCGTGGCGATCATGCTCGCCAACCGGCCCGAGTTTCACGTCGCCGACCTCGCGGCGATGATGGTCGGGGCCACTCCGTTCTCCATCTATCAGACCTACGCCCCCAACCAGATCGAGTTCGTCATCGCCGACGCGGGGGCACGCATCGCCATCGTCGAGCCCCAGTTCCTCGACAACGTCATGCAGGCGCGCCAGGGTCTTCCCGATCTCGAGCACGTGATCCTCGTCGACGCTCCCGACGAGGGGGTGAAGGGCACGGTCTCGCTGGCCGAGGTGGAGGGGGCCACCAGCGACTTCGACCTCGACGCCTCGCTGGCCCGCATCGGCCCCGAGGACGTGCTCACGCTGATCTACACCTCGGGCACCACCGGGCCCCCCAAGGGCGTCGAGCTCGCCCACCGCAACCTCCTCGCGGCGGTCAAGGGCATCGAGGCGCTCGTCGACTTCCCCGACGAGGGCGCGCGAGTCATCTCCTGGCTGCCCGCCGCCCACATCGCCGAGCGCGCCGCCCATCACTACCTGCCGATCGTCTTCGGCATGACGGTGACCTGCTGTCCGGACCCCCGCCAGGTCCTCAGCTACCTGCCCGACGTGCACCCCAACTGGTTCTTTGCCGTTCCGCGCATCTGGGAGAAGCTCAAGGCGGGCCTGGAGACGATGACCGCCGGGCTGCCCGATGAGCAGCGCCAGGCCACCGAACGGGCGCTGGCCTCGGCGATCGAACAGGTCCGCCTCGAGCAGGCGGGTGAGCCGGTGCCCGACGAGCTCGCCGCCACCGTGGCTCGGGCCGACGAGGAGATCTTCTCCAAGCTGCGCGCCCAGCTGGGCCTCGATCAGGTCGACGCCGTCAACGTGGGCGCCGCCCCCACGCCGGTGGAGGTGCTCGAGTTCTTCCACGCGATCGGCGTCCCGCTGGCCGAGCTGTGGGGGATGTCAGAGACCTGCGGAGCGGGAACCGTCAATCCCCGCGAGCGCATCAAGATCGGGACCGTCGGTCCCGCGGCGCCCGGCATAGAGATCTCACTTGCCGATGACGGTGAGGTGCTCATCCGCGGCGACATCGTCATGCTCGGCTACCGCAACCTGCCCGACAAGACGGCGGAGGCGATCGACTCCGAGGGTTGGCTGGCCACGGGCGACGTCGGTGAGATCGACGAGGACGGGTATCTGAAGATCGTCGACCGCAAGAAGGAGATCATCATCAACGCGGCGGGCAAGAACATGTCCCCCGCCAACATCGAGGCGGCCCTGAAGACCTCGAGCCCCCTCATCGGGCAGGCCTGCGTGATCGGCGACGGGCGCTCCTACAACACAGCGCTGGTCGTGCTCGACTCGGACTTCGCCCCCGCCTGGGCCGCTCAGCACGGGCTGAAGGGACGCACGCTGGGGGATCTCGCCGGTGACCCCGACATGGTGGCGGCTCTCCAGGAGGGCGTCGAGCGTGCCAACGCAAAGCTCGCCCGCGTCGAGCAGATCAAGAAGTTCGAGGTGGTGGCGGGGGACTGGCTGCCCGGCGGCGAGGAGCTCACCCCGACCATGAAGCTCAGGCGCAAGCCCATCGCCGAGAAGTACTCCGAGCAGATCGAGGCCCTCTACCGCTAGAGCGACCGCGCGCAGTGCCGGGAGCGCCCGGGCCGGCGGTCGCCGGCAACGGGCGCGGCGCGATCGGGGCGCCAGCAGACGCCGGTGAGGCAGCCCCGCGCCCTCCCCCTACACTCAGCCCTATGGCCTCAGAGCGCCAGATCCACGTGGGGGCGGTCCCCATCGGCGCCGGCGCACCGGTCGCGGTGCAGACCATGACCAAGACCGAGACGGCCAACCTGGCGTCGACGATGCAGCAGATCCGCAAGGTCGCCGACGCCGGAGCCGACATCGTGCGCGTCGCCGTGCCCCGCGAGAAGGACGTCGAGGCGCTGGCCACGATCGTGCGCGAGTCGCCGATACCGATCATCGCCGACATCCACTTCAACCACACCCTGGCGATCAAGGCCCTCGACGTCGGCGCTCACTGCGTCCGGCTGAATCCAGGGAACATCGGCGGCCCCGACAAGGTGGCCCAGGTGGTGGCCCGCGCGCGCGAGCTGGGCACGCCCCTGCGGGTGGGGGTCAACTCGGGCTCCCTGCCCGCCCACCTGCGCGACCTCGAGTACTCAAACCCGGTGGAGGCCCTGGTCAGCGCCGCCACCGAGACCGTGGCTCTGATGGAGAGCCTTGACTTCACCAACTTCAAGGTGTCGATGAAGTCCACCTCGGTGCCCAACACCATCGCCTCGAACCGTCTGCTCGCCCAGCGCATCCCCTATCCCCTGCACCTCGGGGTCACCGAGGCCGGCACGAAGTGGACGGGCTCGCTGAAGTCGGCGGTCGGCCTGGGCACGCTGCTGGCCGACGGGATCGGCGACACCATCCGCATCTCCCTGTCGACCTTCCACGCCGAGGAGGAGGTCAAGGTGGCGTGGGAGATCCTCAAGGCGCTCAAGCTGCGCGAGCGCGGACCGGTGCTCATCGCCTGTCCCACCTGCGGGCGGTTGCAGTTCGACATGGACACCGTGGTGGCCGAGGTCGAGCGGCGCCTGGAGGCCTACGACGACCCCGTGGAGGTCTCCGTGCTGGGCTGTGCGGTCAACGGCATCGGCGAGGCCCGCCATGCCGACTTCGGCATCACCGGGGCCAAGGACATGGGGATGATCTACTCCAAGGGCGAGCCCCTGAAGAAAGTTCCCACCGACCGCCTCGTCGATGAGCTGTTCGCCGAGATCGACCGCTACTACGCGGCGGGCCGGCGGGTGGTGCGCGACGAGGGCCAGGCGGCCGAAGCGGCCCGCTGGCTGGCCGACAACGAGGACGAGACCGCCCTGACCCCCGAGCGCCTGGCGGCGATGGAGGCGGCCGCGGCCCACGGCGACGCTCTACCCGCGACCGCCGATGACGCCGACGAGGTGGGCGACCTCCTGGACGTCCTCGAGGCCCCCACCACCCCCGCGCCGGCGACCTCCACGCCCGCCGCCGCGACCCGCCTGGACGAGGACGTCTCCCCGGTGGCCGGCCGGCGCTTCAGTCGCGCCTGATCTCCTCTTCGCCAGTCACCGCGGCGCGGTCTGGGCCACCCGGCTCACGAGACCGGCCGTGGCGCCGGAGGGGCGCACGAGCAGGCGCCAGCGCCCGCGACGATAGGGCACGGTCACCAGCAGAAATCCCCGCCGACCGGTGTGGCTGACCGTGTTGACGGTGACGAACGCGCTGGAGGCGCGCGCCTGGCTTTGGATCTGCACCTCAGCCCCACGCAGCCTGGGCGCCCGCAGCTGACCGAACACCTTGACCTGACGGCCGGCCCGCACCACCCAGATGGGTAGGGGGAAGGAGGCCAGCGACGGCTTGGGTCGGCCGTCGGCGAAGCGCAGCCCGGTCTTGAACTGGCCTCGGCCCGTGTCGTCGAAGAGCTCATACTGGGCCACCGACGCGATACGGGGATTGTTGTAGGCGATCCACGCCGACTCGTCCAGGTAGGTGGCCTGACGGTTGAGGGGCACCCCGAACAGGCGGTCGGGGGGATTGGTCTGAAAGCCGAACTCCGTGTAGTAGATGGGCAGCGAGCGCGGCAGCCGCCCGCGTCGGGCGGCCTGGTCAAGGATGCGCGCCAGGCGACCGATGGAGGAAATGGTGATCTCCTGAGAGGCCGAGCGTGCGGTCGGCGGCTGGCTTACACCCCGGGTGTAGGGATGATGGGCGACCCCGGTCACCGCCAGGCGACGGGGGTGAGCGCATCCCAGCGCCCGGCCCGCACGTCGGCCCAGGGGGTGACCTTGGGGGTCCACGCAGAGCAGCCCCCGATAGAAGGTGCTGGGCTCCATGGAGCGCCCGGAAGGGCCGCCCAGGCGCCGCCCGAGAGGAGCGGTCTCGCCCAGCAGGACCTGGTCGGAGGCGTGTCCCGTCGAGTGCAGCGCACCGATCCCCGCCAGGACCAGCGAGCGGTAGAGGACGGGTGAGGTGGGGACGGGGTGAGCGCCGTGGCCGGTGAACTGGGGACTGAGCCAGCCGGGTTGGTTGGGCTCATTCCAGATCGACCAGCGGGCCACCCGGGGAAGCGGCGATCCCGTGACTCCCGCAGGTGCGTAGGAGCCCGAGTAGCGCCGGCCCAGGGCGGCGACGAACTGGGCGAACAGGGCGGGGTCGGGCCGGCAGGTGCGCAGCAGGTGCGCCGAGCCGCCAGCGCAGTGCGAGGCCCAGCGGGGGATCGGGCTGGCGGGGGAGAGGATGAGGTTGAGTCCTCGCGCCTGGGCGCCCCGAACCAGTCCGTCGTAACGATCCCAGCCCGAGTAAGGAGGCGGGATCTGACAGGTCCACCGAGGGGCGCCGTCGCGCGGCGGGGGAGGGCGACAGCGATCGCCAGGACACCAGCGAATGGATGGTGTCGGCGCCCAGCGCCGACACCTGATCGAGGCTGCGCTGCTGGCGCGCCGCCGATCCCAGCAGGGCGCCGTCGTCCTGAAGGATGGTGAGCTGGCTCACGTTGGCGCGCGCCGGCCCCGCGAGGCCCAGGACCACGCTGAGCGCCACGGCGAGCACCACCAGCAGCGCGGGTATGGGCAGGGCCCGCGCGGAGCGCTCGGGGTCGGCGCACGGGGCCAGGTTCATGTTGGGCTCCTCGTCGGGCAGCGGGCGCGAGAGCCCGGTCGGGCCCTGGGTGAGCAAACGAGCCGATGACGCGAAGGTTGCGTTGAGGGACAAGGCCCGCGGCGGCGCTCGAGTGTCCGCCTGCACCCGAGCGCCCGCCGGCGCCGAGCGTGCGCCACGCTTAGCGCCACCCCCACCCCCGCGTCAGGAGTGCATGGAGAAGCCCTCGGCCACCTTGGTCCAGTTCACCGTGCTCCACCACGCGTCGATGTAGTCCGGGCGCCTGTTCTGATAGGTCAGGTAGTAGGCGTGCTCCCACACGTCGACTCCGAGCAGGGGCACCTTGCCGCCCGAGACGGGATTGTCCTGATTGGCGGTGCCCATCACCGCGAGCCGGCCGCCGTCGAGGACAAGCCACGACCAGCCCGAGCCGAACTGGTTGACGCCGGTCTCCTTGACCTTGGCCTGAAGATCGGCAAAGGAGCCGAAGGCCGAGGTGATCGCCTCGGCCAGGGCGCCGTCGGGCTCACCGCCCCCCTGCGGGCTCATCCACTCCCAGAACAGGCTGTGGTTGTAATGGCCACCGCCGTTGTTGCGCACGGCGTTGCGCTTGTCCTCGGGCACGGAGTCCAGGCTGCGCAGGACCTCCTCGATGGGCTTGTCGGCCAGGTCAGTGCCCTGCAGGGCGGCGTTTACCTTGTCGACGTAGGCCTGATGGTGCTTGTCGTGGTGCAGGGTCATGGTCCGTGCGTCGATGTGGGGCTCAAGGGCATCGGCGGGGTAGGGCAGAGCGGGAACTTCGTAGGGCATCGGCGCTCCTTGTCGGCTGGGGCGGGACCCGTGACTCTATCCCTCTGAGGTCAGCGGGTGCACGCGCCTGGGCAGGACCGACCCGGCTTTTCAGGGCGCCCAGCCGGGCACGGCGAAGGGGGCGGTTACCCTGTCGACGGTGACCCGCCTTTCGCGCTACCTGCTGCCCACCGAGCGCCAGGCGCCCGCCGACGCCGAGGCCCTGTCGCACCGCCTGATGGTGCGCGCCGGCCTCGTCCGGCAGATGGGCACGGGGCTGTGGACGTGGCTGCCGGCGGGCTGGCGCGTTCACCAGCGGGTGGTGGCCATCCTGCGTGAGGAGATGGACGCCATCGGCGCCCAGGAGATGCTCATGCCCCTGCTGCAGCCGATCGAGCCCTGGAGGCGCACGGGGCGGGCGGGCATCGATGAGCTGTTCAAGCTCAGTGACCGCAAGGGCGCCGAGCTGGTCCTGGCCATGACCCACGAGGAGGCGGTCACCCAGCACGTCGCCCAGATCGTGCGCTCCTACCGTGACCTGCCCCTGATCCTCTACCACGTGCAGGTCAAGGAGCGCGACGAGGCGCGTCCCCGCGCCGGGGTGATGCGCACCCGCGAGTTCGTCATGAAGGACTCCTACAGCTTTGACCGCGACCCGGCGGGGCTGGAGGAGCGCTACGCCTCACACAGCAGGGCATACGATCGGATCTTCGAGCGCTGCGGCCTGGAGTACTACCGGGTCCAGGCCGACGTGGGCATGATGGGCGGTCTGGGCGCCCACGAGTACATGGCTCCCTGTCGGGCCGGAGAGAACGAGGTGGCCCTGGCCCCGGGCTATGCCGCCAACGTCGAGGTGGCCAGCGCCGACGCCCAGCCCGTGGACCTGGCCCCGTCGTTGGGCGGACCCGAGGAGGTGGCCACCCCGGGCCTGACCAGCGTGGCCGACGTGTCGAGCGCGCTGGGGCTGCCCGCCGCGGCGCTGCTGAAGGCCTACCCGGTGAGGGTGCTCGACCGGGGGCTGGTGCTGGTGCTGGTGCGCGGCGATCATCGCATCAACGACCTAAAGCTCGCCGCCGCCCTGGGCGGCGCGGTGCACCCCGCCGACGAGGCCGAGATCGCTGAGGCGATCGGACCCCCTGGGTTCCTCGGGCCGGTGGGACTGGACGGCAGGGTGGAGATCCTTCTCGACGGCGCGGTGGCGGGCGCCGGGACGGGGGGGATGAACGGGGGGTACGTGTGCGGGGCCAACCGGCCCGACACCCACCTGCGCGGCGTCTGCCCCGGTCGTGACTTTGCCTATGAGTCCGCCGACGTGCGCATGGTGGCGGCGGGTGACACGGTGAAGGGTGAGGCGCTGCGCATCGAGGCGGCCATCGAGGTGGGCAACATCTTCAAGCTCGGCACCCGCTACTCCGAGGCGCTGGGGGCCAGCTTCCTCGACGAGCACGGCCACGAGCAGCCGGTGTGGATGGGCTGCTACGGGATCGGTCCGGCCCGCATCGTGGCCGCCGCCGTAGAGCAGTTCGCCGACGAGTCCGGTATCGCCTGGCCCCGGGCGCTGGCTCCCTTCCAGGTCCATCTCGTCGCCCTGGGGCGCGCCGACACACCCGAGCGCGAGGCCGCTGAACGGCTCTACGCCGGCCTGCGCGCCGGTGGTCTGGACGTCCTCTATGACGACCGCGACGCCGGCACGGGGGAGAAGTTCGCCGACGCGGAGCTGCTGGGGTGCCCTCTGCGCCTCACCGTCGGGCGCCGTTCGCTTCAGTCCGGGCAGGCCGAGGCCCAGGGCCGACGGGGACAGGAGTCCCTGGCGGCGGTCGAGCTCGACGGTGACGGGGTGGCCGGGCGGGTGGAGGCGCTGTGGGCCAGTCGACCCTAGGAGGCCGGGGTCGCAGCCCGAGCGAGGGTGCCCGCGACCGTCTCGGGACCGCCCGGGGCCGGGCCGAGGAGCGCGTCGCCCAGGCACGTCTGAGTACCCGGCGCCTCCTGGGTTTGGATCGCTCCGGTCCACCGCCACGGCAGACTCTGGCCGGTCAGCCCCTGAACCCGTGGACGGTCCCCAACGCCATCGGCTTCGTGCGGGCGGCGATGATCCCGGCCTTCGTGGTGCTGGCCTACTCCGATGGCGGGAGTGGGGGGGTTGGCGCCCCAGCCGCCACCCTGTACTTCCTGGCCGGGATCGGTGACTACGCCGACGGGATGGCCGCCCGGGTGACCGGTCAGTACAGCCGTCTGGGCACCCTCCTGGACCCGGTGATCGATCGCCTGCACGTCATCTGCGGGGTGGCGGTGTGCTGGTCCTACGATCTGCTGCCGCGGTGGGCGATCGCCGTCCTCCTGGGACGGGAGCTGGTGCTTCTGGTGGTCGGACGCTTCTGGATCAAGCGGGGCCTGGAGCTGCGCATCAACTGGCCTGGACGGATCGCGGTGGGACCGACGATGCTCGGCATCCTCCTGGGACTGGTGGGGTGGCGGGTGCCGGGTGAGCTCTTTCTCTACGCCGGGGTGGGGCTGGCGCTGGTCGCCACCGGCCTGTACATGCGCTCGGGCCTGGAGCAGCTGCGCGACCGCCGGTTAGGGTCAAGCTCAGCTTGACCCTCGCTGAAGCCGGGTTATACTGCGCCAGCCCGTCGGCGCAGCGTGCGCCCCCACTCTAGGAGACCGCCAGTGATGGAGATGGAGACCGTCCCGGACCTTGGCTCGTTGTCAGATCCCGAGCTCAAGGACCTCATTCAGCAGCTCACCTCCGAGGAGGTCGACATCTCCTACCGGCGGCGCATCCTGCACGGGAAGATCGACATCCTGCGCGCGGAGCTCGTCAATCGCCTGCGTAAGAAGCACGAGGGCGGCGAGGATGTCATCACCGGCGCCGACGTGCAGCGTCTGACCGACATTCTGGCCGGACGCGCGGGCACCGACGTCGAATAGCCGGACGTGGTGACCAACCACTGTCCCGAATGCGGCTTCCTCAACTCCGAGGGCTCCAACTACTGCCAGAAGTGCGGAGCGCTGCTCACGCGTGCCGAGGCCCCCAAGGACTCCACCACCGCCACCTATCGGATCGGGGAGACCGGTGAGCTCATCCCCGTCGAGCTTGAGGACGTCGTCGCCCAGGGCGCCGCTCTGGTCATCCGCTCCGGCGGAGGACGGGTGGGCGAGAGCTTTGCCCTCGAGGGCGACCGGGTGACCATCGGGCGCCGGCCCGATGCCGACGTCTTCCTCGACGACGTGACCGTCTCGCGCGATCATGCCCTACTCGTGCGACGCGCGGGCGACTACCACCTCGATGACTGCGGATCACTCAACGGCACCTACGTCAACCGCTCGCGGATCGAGTCCCATCGCCTGTCAGATGGCGACGAGCTGCAGGTGGGCAAGTACAAGCTCACCTTCCTGGCTCGGTGACGGTCCGCATCGATGGCCTCCGGCGTTTCGGACCCAGAGCCTCCCGATGACGCCCCCGATCGGGTCGGGCCACGCCACAAGGCGATGACCATCGGCGCCGTGTGCAAGGGCCTGGTCCAGGAGTTTCCCGACATCTCGATCTCCAAGATCCGCTACCTGGAGGATCAGAAGCTGCTCACCCCCCGCCGTACCCCCGGGGGATATCGCCTGTACTCCCCCGGTGACGTGGCCCGCCTGCGCACGATCCTGCGCTTGCAACGCGACGAGTTCCTGCCCCTGCGTGTCATTCGCCAGGAGCTCGCGGCCGGTCGCGCCGCCGAGGCCGAGCTCGTGGCGCCCGCGGGTGAACGAAAGCGCAACTGGCGCCCCAGCGTGGGCGGTCGCGATGCGGGAGCGCTGTACTCGGTCGACGACGTCATCGAGGACACCGGCGCCGATGCCAAGCTGGTGCGCGAGCTTGAGGAGTACGGAGTGGTCAAGGGCGAGCTGCGGTCGGGCCGGCGCCACTACGACGAGACCGAGCGCGAGATCATCCGCGCGGTGACCGAGCTGGCCCGCTACGGCGTCGGGGGGCGCAACCTGCGCGTGTTTCGCTCCTCGGCCGATCGGGAGTCGGCGCTGCTGCAGCAGATCCTCGCCCCCGCCCTGCGCTCGCGTAATCCCGAGCGGCGCAAGGAGGCCCTGGAGGCGCTGGAGAACCTGGCCGCGGTCGCCACCCATCTCAAGCACCTGCTCCTCATCCGCGACCTGCGCAAGGTCGCCGGCTGATGGCCGTCGACCTTCGCGCTCACGTACGCGACGTGGCCGACTTCCCCCAAGCGGGGATCCTGTTTCGGGACATCACCCCGCTGATGGCGTCGGCCTCGGCGTTGGCGCAGGCGGTGGATGCCCTGCACACCCGCGTCCACGCACTGAACGTGGACCTGGTGGTGGCACCCGAGGCGCGGGGCTTCATGCTCGGTGGCGCCCTGGCGGTGGCCCTGGGGGCGGGCTTCGTGCCCGCGCGCAAGCCCGGCCGGCTTCCCGCCCAGACGATGTCGGCCGAGTACGCCCTGGAGTACGCGACCGACCAACTCGAGCTGCACGTCGACGCCCTGGCCGGCTCCCCGCGGGTGCTCGTTCACGACGATCTGCTGGCCACCGGTGGCACCGCTGCGGCCCTGTGTGGGCTCGTGCAGAGCTTGAGCGCAACGGTAGTCGGGTGCGCCTTTGTCATCGAGCTCGACGGCCTGGGCGGTCGACGGCGCCTGGCGGGACGTCAGGTCGAGTCGCTGCTGCGCCTGCCCGCCGCATCGGCCCCGGGGGTCAACTGATGCCCACCACGCGGCGCACCCGTCGCCTCGCCGCCACACCCGAGGAGGTGTGGACGGTGGTGGGAGATCCCCACCACCTGCCGCGGTGGTGGCCGCGAGCCACTAGGGTGGAGCAGGTTCACCGGGGCACTTTCACCCTGGTGCTCACCACCGACAAGGGCAAGCCCGTGCGGGTGGATCAGAGGGTCCTCGAGTCGGTTTCACCGGCCCGGCGCCGCTGGGCCCAGGAGGTTGACGACACCCCGTTTGCCCGCGTCCTGCGCTCCGCGGAGACCGCGGTCGAGCTCGTCCCCGACTCGGGAGGAACCCAGGTCACCCTCGAGCTGCGCCAGGCCATGCGGGGAATGTCTCGTCTGGGGTCACTGATGGTCTCCCGGGCGGGCCGGCGCCAACTGGAGACCGCCCTGGACGGGCTCGAGCGCATCTGTGGCTGACCGAGGCGTCCCGGGCATGCGCTGGTGGGGCTGGGGAGCCGATGGGCATGCGCCGGTGCTGCCCGCTCACGCATTGGGCTTCCTCGATGAGGAGCTGGGGCCCGGGCGGCGTCGGGCACCTCCGGTGGCCCTCCAAGCCGTCCGCCTGCCGGCGAGCGAGCTGCCGGCGCCGGCGCGCCGCAGCCTGGAGGACAGGGTGGGCCGCCACGGCGTACGTGACGATCACGCCTGCCGGGTGGCCCACTGCGCGGGCAGGTCCTACTCAGATCTCCTGGGCCTGCGCTCCGGACGGCCCCAGGGCGCCCCCGACGCCGTCGTCTTTCCCGCCGACGCCGAGCAGGTGGCCGCCGTGCTGTCGGTGTGCGCTCGCGAAGGGGTGGCGGTGGTCCCCTTCGGAGGGGGCACCAGCGTGGTGGGCGGTGTGGCACCGCTGCGAGGTGCCTGTGGCTCGGTCATCGCCCTGGACCTCAGTCGTCTGCAGGGCCTGGTCGGCGTCGACCGGCGCTCCCTGACGGCGGTGGTCTCGGCGGGGACCCGGGCCCCGGCGCTGGAGAAGCTGCTGGCCACTCAGGATCTCACGCTGGGCCACTTTCCCCAGAGCTTTGAGTACGTGTCCATCGGGGGTTGCGTGGCCACCCGTTCGGCCGGGCAGGCCTCGACCGGATACGGACGCATCGACGACCTCGTGCTCGGGCTGCGCTGCGCCACCCCGACGGGGGAGCTGGCGCTCGGCTCCCGTCCGGCCAGCGCCGCCGGTCCCGACCTGCGCGAGCTCCTCGTGGGCTCCGAGGGAGCTCTGGGGGTGATCACCCAGGTCTCGCTTCAGGTCAGCCCTCGCCCGGCGGTGAGGCGCTATGAGGGAATGTTCTTCTCCTCCTTCGCCGAAGGAGCCGACGCCCTGCGCGCCGCCGTCCAGGCTCACGTCGCCCCCCACGTCGCTCGTCTGTCTGACGAGCAGGAGACGCGGCTGACCCTCGCCCTGGCCGGAGAGAGCACCCTGAGCGCTCGCCTGGGAGGGGCCTACCTGCGTGCTCGAGGCTACTCCGGGGGCTGCCTGGTGATCGTGGGCTGGGAGGGCTCGGCCCAGCGCGTCGAGGGCCTGCGCGCGGAGGCCATGGAGGTGCTCCTGGCCCACGGCGCACTCAGGCTGGGCCGACGTCCCGGGGAGGCATGGGAGCGCTCGCGCTTCTCGGCTCCCTACCTGCGCGATGACCTGCTCGGCCACGGGGTGATGGTGGAGACCCTGGAGACCGCGGCTCCCTGGAGCACCCTGGGCGAGCTTCACGGCGCGGTGGCCGACGCGCTGCGACGGTCCCTGGGAGACCGGGGCACCCCACCCCTGGTGGGGTGTCACATCTCCCATCTCTATGCCTCGGGGGCCTCGCTGTACTTCACCTTCCTCGCGCGACAACAGGAGGGCCAGGAGCTCGAGCAGTGGCGCGCGGCCAAGTCCGCGGCCAGCCGGGCGATCGTCGCGGCCGGCGCCACCATCACCCACCACCATGGTGTCGGCCGTGACCACGCCCCCTGGCTGGAGGCGGAGACCGGCAGGCGGGGGTTGGCGGCACTGAGGGCGCTCAAGGCCGAGCTTGACCCCGACGCGATCATGAACCCGGGCAAGCTCCTGGCCGGCTGACCGCCGGCAGCGTGTGCCCGGCGCTAGCGGCCGCTCAGGTTTAGGGCACCGCTGAGCACGATCGTCCCCGGCTGGGACGGTGAGGCGGAGGTCTCACGGGTGAGGATGAGGCGGTGAAACCGGGGGGCGCTGGCCGGCAGGGTGGCCTCGGCGGCCAGTCGGCCATCGCTTCCCACCGCCTGGGTGAAGCCCAGGCGCTGGGCATCGGACTGTGAGTTATAGAGCCACACCGCGTAGCCGCCCTTCGACGCGGGCAGGGACTGCCCGCGGATCGCCATGGCCAGCTGACCGGATGCCGCCAGGATGTTGACGATGCCCTTAGTGGGGCCGCCCCCGTGCGGCGGGCTGAGGTTGACCTGGCCGACGATGTTGGGGGTGGTGGAGGTGGGGGCGCTGGCGGCGGGAGGCGGCGTCGCGGAGGTCGTCGAGGGTGCCACCGCACTGCCCCCCGGGCCGGTCGAGGCGCTCTTGGAGCCGCCGGCGGAGGTGACGATCAGCACCACGATCACCGCCACCACGGCGGCCAGCGCGAGGAGCAGCAGGGCGCCACCGCGCCGCGAGCTGCGCGGGGAGCCCTTGCCGCGGGGGCT
>JAABUX010005436.1_pt1 | contig 15658 bp, 21 predicted proteins | sample 5561851 | NCBI WGS metagenome assembly JAABUX01 (sample SAMN10711883, study PRJNA513361) | rock metagenome | isolation source: Antarctica rocks | place: Antarctica: Victoria Land, Richard Nunatak red sandstone | collected 2016-01-03 | reverse complement strand
GGCTTGAAAGCCCACTTTGAGCTTTTCATTATTGGACATGGATATAAAGCATGATCTCTCGCACGTATTTCAAATTGGGTTATCCCTTCTCTGCTCTTCAGCAATCTTGTCAACTCAACCATCGGATTTAAATAGGTCAGAGCTCGTCTCACCCCTCTGCTGCTTGTTCATTCTTCCTAATTCCCTTATAGATTCTAACTTCCGTTAGAAGAGTCTTTCAATTACGACCCCTAAAATCAACATCCTTGGCTACCCATCATGAGCTCGTCCACAAAGTCTACTGGTGGCATCCTTCAGCCTACCTACATCGGTCTTGTTAAGACTAAAGAAGACGCACGTCTACTCCTTAGAGATTGCCAGTCTGGAGTGTTATCACACGCACCTCGATACCCTAGGGCAGATGAGCTGCAAAATCTCGTTCGCAGCGGACATACATTCGTATATACCGACCCTGCTACCGGCACCGGAAACTGGGATGATGGCAAAGACTGGGAATATCTCCATGATGAAGACGTATTTCGTATCGAACGTCAAGGCTCTAGCAGAGATGGACTTTACAAGAGGTCAATGAGCATTATTGAAAAAGGCGTCACTCGTTATATTATGTCCTATTACACATTGGTGGACGCTGTGGAGTATTACTCGGAGGAGGGGGGCGTCCTGAAGAGCTTGACATGCACTTCCCAAGACCCCAAACTCAAAGCCTCACAGTTCAGTCCACGCATTTAAAGCACATTAGGCTTTGTGAGAAGACGACAGTTTTTACTTAATCGTGTGCATAAAAGATAGGCAGCAACGAGCCGTCAATATTCTTTGTTTCTGGAATTATCAAAATTTAGAGGCAACAATATCGCAGCGCAATTTTCTGCCTCATCAATCTATGTGAAAATTTTCGCCTAATCTTCTCTCACTGTCTCCGATGTGAGCCCACGAGATACCCCAGCCATAACAGCATTGAAAATTCCATGTTGCGCACCATCCTCGCAGTACTGATTGGGTCTGCGTTGTAGACAGGACATGCCGTTCAACAAGGTCTCAGCCTTCGATACTTGACTCTCGTCCTCCAATGGTCGAATAAGATCATCAACATGCCAAGAAGTATGAATGTGTATATTTAAGAAGTAATACGACCAATCAAAACTGCGTCAACATCTCTGCAAATAATTGGTTTCCAGCCATGCAAGCCGGACCTTTCGGATATTCCGAAGGATTTCCAAATATTTTCAAGATGAGGGTGAGAGTGATGATGGCAAGACGTCGTGAAAAAATGAGGGTACTGCAGAACAGCATAACGAACGCGGGTCAGACCGCACTAGTTCTAAGCAATAGTTGCCGTTTTTGGACCTAATTAGGCGAGACGGGAGCTGCATAACTTTGCAGAAGCAGTGTCTAATATTGTGCACGAAAAGTCATGGCACCGAATTGGTCCTCGCGATCACGCTTCCTTCTTTAGGCGGCTACCTCCAGCTCTCGTAGAAACCTAGGGATGGAAAACACGGTCATTAACTTCTGCATAACCATTACCTATACCACCAAAAGGCCAAATGTCGGATCTTTTTGAGACACAAAATGAGGTCACTCAGGCTGATTGTATCGCGTACGCCCAGAACCTGGTGGGGACCTCTGTCGAACCAGTTCCCTGGCAAGGCTTTCATAGCTACACATTAGTGTCAGAATCAGGGTTCATCGTCCAACTTCGATTGAAATCGTCACCTCTCGACAATTTAATGACCGCCCTTGCCAAAGCAGCGTGGCTGAGGTCAGAACGGTGAAGGAGCGATGGCAATATGCCGTTGATGATGTCTGTGGATCGGATCTTTCACCATCAACAACTTTCGAATGTCTTTAGACCCATCGCTATCCGTTTTTGTTCTTCCATTGCAAAATACAATCACCCACACTTATGACGCGCTTCGATGCGCTTAGGAATTGATCTTCACATGACTCGCCTACTTGAGTTCTGGGCTGGAGGACGGGTCGGCCAATCGAGAGGAGTGACGGAAAGTCTCGGGGGAAATTTAATCCGTTCCGCGACAAGTCTACCCCTACAACTCCACAACTCCACCGCAATGTGGGAATCCCTACCCAGCTCCCAAAACCACCCTATCGATCTAACTGTCTTAGCCCAGTAGGTATCCATCTCTATCAGCTCCAAGTCATCCTACAAATTTGAGACCTCCCACTGGTGGTTGACAGATTCTCATATACTACCCAAGTTTTCGCCTCAATGTGGGTCCAAGTCCAAAGAGATCTTGATCGATTAGATGGCGGCTCTTCCGCTTACATATACGCTGTGAACAATGATGTCGTCCTCAAATCACCTGTAACATTCGTCCAACCATCGGACGACTCCTCAGTAATAGAGCAGTACGAGTATGCTTTGAACACCGTTTGCCACTACGAGGATATTGAGAATGAACGCACCATCCTCAAACGCCTTGCACAGTCTCCTCATACCAATATCGTGCAAGCAATCACCTTGGAACATCCTGAAGGTGTATACCTACGAAGATATTTCCCACTTTCTAAGCGCTTGCAAACTGGAAAGCCCACGCAGTCCATCAGGATTACCTGGTACAGAGATATGCTCCGCGCCCTCGTACACCTTCACAAATTAGACATAGCGCATGCAGATGTCCGACTCGATAATTTTCTGCGCGACGCGAAAGGCGCAGTTGTTCTGTGCGATTTCACTTGTTCGCGATCTTTTGGACAAGAAAACCCATCGGCCACCGACAGCTTGGAGAATTTGGGTGTGAACGGCGCTTCAAGAAATGTGTCCGATATCACAGATAGGTTTGCAGTGGCCTCGGTCATATTTGAGGTCGAGACCGGTACAAAGCCAAAACTCTCTGTCGAAAACAACTACCTATATCTCCCCATCGTGACGACCGGCAATGAGGCCCTGGATCTGATAATCAAAACTGGCTGGCTTGCAAAATATGAAACGACGTTAGACATGCTGCGGGACATAGAATCGCTGATGAGCTCCAGTAGCCCTGATGGCGGGTCCATTTTAGACGTCGCGGCAGTTGAGAGCTTGCGGACAGGGGTTAGCGATTGGAGGCGTGGACGCGCACGCAAATATGGTGATATCAGTCGGCTACAGTGCGTTCTGCGCTGGCTAACACTCTTGTGAAGGTCAAACATTCTACGGTCTTTGTACAGTGGAACGTATACTATCATTAAAGGAGTGCCTGAGATAGGTACATTGTTTCTAAGCAACCAACTTTACGTGCTACAGTCCCCGTGCAGGTCATTCTGAACATGACAACGTGTTAAACTTTGCGTTACTATGTCCCTCGGTCATCAATGTTATCGACTGTATGGTGCGTCAACTCAAAGCTAGGATACAGACATTAGTACGGCCAAATTCACATTCACCAGGCCCTGTCGACATTGTCCAGACGTACCGTGAGGAGATTTTCAAGCGTCAACCACCGTTAGAGGCTCCCGAGCAGCTTGGACAGTTGTAGAGGCGATTGGTACTGCTTCCCATGTGTTTTTCAGGCCAAGGTTTGGGATGGTTTCCGCCGCAAGGGGCCGGATCACGTCTTGTAAGACGGTGACCACACTTGTACGTTGTGGTATGGACTCTAGTCTCACACATGTTTGGCTATGATTGCAATGATGAGCTATAGCAAAGTCCTGCGGTAAAAGCTGTATTCTGCTTGTATCAACAAAATATTTCGGTCTAGCTGCGAGGCCTTAGGACAGCCACGAACTATTGGCTGGGAAGTTGCAGATATATATATGCGGAGGACAAATTTGCTGCTTTAAGGCCGCTGGTTAGACTCAGCAACAATGGCCAGAGGTCCTCTGATCGGCGCATTGTTCCCCACCGGGCTACCTCGCGTGCATAAACTTAGTGGGGGAGGGTGTCATCTCCTCGTTAGCCGTGCTTTTCATTACTACATCGCATTGCCGAAGCATGGGCGATCGCTTCATAGATTACTCCTTTGCAGCTGATTGGACTTTCTCATCATACGGCCGGCGAAGATGTGGTGCAGATTCTTAGCTTGTCAGTCCTAGAAGCATACCTTGCTGTCTCGACTGTGTGCTTTGAAAAACCGCAGTCGTAGGACCGAATAATCGCGTGGAGCTTCTCTGGACTAGGATGCAGTCTTCTTCCAAATTTTCTGGCGAAGTGGTCAGTTTTTAGGAACTTTCATCAGGTGATAGATTGTGCGCCATGCCGTTGTACGACCAGTCTAGGCAGGGTGCCTTGGCTGCATGACCCAGTCCGCGATCTGCCATGAGACCCCGAGCAGCAATGTCTGATACATCTCATCTGGATCGCCTCTTCTTACATCAATTGGCGAAAATCCTTATCTTATGATCCACACCTCCCGTGCCGATAATACAGCGGGTCTGCACACCAGCAATACCCGCTCCGGTCCCCTTTCTCTTTGTCGTTCTATCGTTTTTGATATTCTGCCCTTTAACAGCGCCGCCGTAAACCGCGGCTACATCCTTAATAATTGCCGGAGCCCACCTCAGACAGGTGACGAAGCTGTTGTACACGTCCCTGAGCACCTCGACGCACTTGCCTTCTTGACTTAGGTCCCAGCACAGTAGCGTCTTGCCATCCGACACCGAAAGGAGATATTTGCCGCCGGGATGAAAAACGAGCGCCCGCACCCAGTTATCATGGCCTACCAGTGTCTGGATGCAAGTCCCGCAGGCGTCCCAAACTTTGATAGTCTTGTCTCGCGACCAGGTCGCCATGAACTCTGCCGTGCTACTCGCAGATAGGGGTTTCTTCAGTCCGGTCAACAGTACAAGATTCTGGGAGGCAGGTGGAGCAAGTGTACAGCATTAGTTGAAGTGCTCATGACCAACCATTGTCAGCGTAGTTCCTGGATTTAACATGGAGATATCCCATAACCGAGAAGTCATATCGTCACCGGTCGAGAGGAGGAAACGTCCGTCAAGCGAGGGACACACATCTCTCACTCTAGCTCGCTCCATGTGCGGACAAAGCAGCTCATCTATTCAATTTTCTTGAGAGCGGTGATTGTCTCCTGGAACTCAATGATAATGGCTCAATTTGTAGCCTGGATATTTACCTATATATTTGAAGCTTCGGAACTAATGACAACTATTCGTCACCTACCTAGATTCTCGCAGAATATCTGGGACCGTTTCAAAGCAGGAGAAAGCCTTCGATAAGGATTTCGTAGTCTGAAGCCTTGAGCCGGGCTGCCTCGTCAGAGTTCATCCTAATCAACCTCTTCACAAAGTAGTCCGTTAATTCTTCGTTCGGAAACGCGCTCTCAGTGAAGCAAACAGCTCCTAACAAGAATTGAGTGATCGCAATAGACCTCTTTGCATCCAAGACCTTGACTGCGTTGCGGAAGGATGCGAATAGGTCGAGCAGCAGATTGTAGCTGTGGCTGAACGCTTTGCGCCCGGAGAGGAGCTCTCTGAGGCCCAACAGATTCGACGTTGTTGACTGATATTCACCCACTTGGAAAGGCGGATCGAGAGTCCACAGCAAGAGCATATTTGCTAAGGCCAAGGCCAGCAATTCAGGTGCCAAGGGGCCTTGAAAGACCTGCAACAATTGAGATACAGTACGTTGTCCATCTCCTTGTAGTGTCCAATTCCGTAGTATTGACATGGTTTCCTCGTCCGTAGAGCTGTGATAGCATTGGTGAAGAAGTAGAAGGTCGCGATACACTGGCTCTCGAAAGCGCGGGAACTTCTCGCAAAGAAGTTCGCTGTCGAATTTAGCACTCCTTTCGATGTGATACAATAGGGGGTGTAAGTACTGACATACCGATCCACATTGCGCCCTTATCGGTGTCGCGCATCAATGTGAACACTTCAGTAAAGGTTGGAGTCAATTTCTATTTCTGGTCAGGCCTGATTCGTCGGAAATCATGGTCGACTTACCATCTCATCCCGAGAACACCCAATGGGTAGCACTTCTCGCAGATGGCGATCCAGCGGCTTCATCATCCGCGGCTGAAGATTTGTGTCATGAGAGAAGAGTCGAGATTCTTGAAGAGCCCATGCGAGGCTTGTTTCGTCTAGTGGCCGAAGGGCACCGAGAGGACGTTGCTCGATTCTAAATGCTTCAAAATAGAGACATAGATTTTGCAGGGGGAGTAAATTTCGAGGTGGTTTGAGAGATCGGATGATAGTGTTCTTCTTGGAGATGCGCAAGAGCAAATCAAGCAAAAAAGCTGTCTGGCATCGTAGCTCGCTGGGTGATATGTCTTCGAACGTGGGCAACGTCGAGAGTTCCAGCCAGTAGGCTTCGTCGGAGGGAAGATGAGGGAATAGAAGCTGTTCATCACGTTGAAGGAAAGTCGAATGGTAAGTCCTGTCTGTTGAACTAAGAACAAGACAAGCCACGAGCTGTTTGAAATAGGACTGGGACTGCCCAAAAGCCTGGACTGTGTCAGCTTGTCTCATGGATCTAAGTCTGGTGCCAAACCTCCATTTTAAACCGAAATGCCTCGATTGGCGAATAGGACCGAAGGTCGCCTTGACTTGTGAAGATGTTCCGGAGACGTATGGCTTGGAAGTATAGACAGCGTGAAGGCGGGACTAGCTTCCCATTCGTAGTATCCCATTGCCTGTAGTGTGAGAAGATGACAAGGAGCTTGTCACCAACCCAGACGCTCGCTTTTTTCCTCATCAATTGCCTGGAGTCAGTAGATTGGGAGACCTCGAAAATTCCATCCTCATCCACAAGGGTCCAGCAATCCCAGTCTCCAAGCTTTTCGGAAGCGTCATGCACATATGCAACGATGGAGCCATTCAACACGAGTGACTCCCAAGGTTCGGGTCGGCGTGGGTAAAGAGGCAATAATCCAGCTTGAGCAGCTTCGACAATGAGGAATAAATCCAATTTCGTCGAGAGAAAAGAGTTGCTGAAGGTTGGACAGTATGGTGGCTCAGTGACACTATATGGATACATCGCTGGAAGGCAATTGCTATTTGATTGGGCATGAAGAAGGCAATGATGCAGATGCAGGTGGAAGGCAGATCTGGAGGAAAGCAGCCGTGGCAGTCACAGTTACTACACCTGCAAATACATCCAGCCTACACAAGACTTCAATGGAAGGAGAGCCGAGATAGGGGAAACACGTGCCGTCTGAGAATGGGTGGACCCGAGTAGAGTTGCAGAGCTTGGAGATAACAAAAGGAGCTTTGACTTAGCTGGCAACTCATTGTGGGTTACGTGTACGCGTAGCTGGTAATCATTTTCCTGGCAACCATATGGGTTGCGTGAGAGCTCTAGGTGTCGCTTGGTAACCATTTCTTTGGCAACCATTTTGGGTTGCGTGAAGGCACTACGCGTGGCTGGCAACCATTTCCAACTATTTGGGTTGCGTGAGGACGCTAAGCGTAGCTGGCAACCATTCCTTGGCAATCTTATGGGTTTCGTGAGAGCACTCACGGTTGCGTGGCGTTGATCTAATTGGCGCATGGAAATATCCATCCCATGAATGCTAGCCTCCAGAGGTTAGCACCTAGCGCCTTCGCCTGCACGCTCAACCGCTCGAGACACTTTTAGCGCATGGAGGAATCCATCCCGTTTCCCCGTAAGAAACATCTAGTCTACAGCTGGACGCATTTCTCCAGAATGACCGGCGTTAGAGATCGAGTCTACTTGGCCGATTCGAAGATCTCCGTCAGGAGGAAATCAGGGCTGGAGGAGAATCAGAACGATGAGGATTTCGTCAAGTTTGAGGTGGGCCTCTTTTTCGCCAATGTCTTATCATAGGACTGACATATCAGTCAGAGTATATGTTCTAATATCTACCGATTCAAGATCTTCTTCGATCCTAAAGTCAATTGGAGTAATATGGATAGTGCAATCGTGACTGCTGCCAAAAGCAAGATTACAGATGGCTGCCGGAAGGAGAAGCTCAAATTAGGAGACTCCGAGATCGTACTCAGTGAATTGATAGAATGGAAGTTATACCAGATTCATAGAACGGCCCAAAGAAAGACTGAGCGACAGGGAAAGCACTCTAGCAGTGGCATGTATAGCCGGTCAGCAAGTAAAGCGAATGCTGATCCTTACCCACTAGATGTCGGACGCTCCCACAAAGACAACCAGTCCTCAACGCCTAGCCCAGGACCCTCAGTGGAACCCTCGACCCAATCAAAGTCGTAAGATACAGGGGCACAATTTTAATGAAGGCTACTATGACATAATACCTTTGATTCATTCTGATCTACACCAAATGTAATTTATCCTTGAAATAATGTTGGTTCATGGCATGAGAACTGGATGATCTTTTGGGTGGCTTCCTACACGCCACATCCGTGGATGGTCAAACTCTGCGCCATCAAAATGGTTGCCAGCAATGCGGAATCATGCCCTCGTGAGACGGCTGTAAACCTCGCGAAAAATCTTTTTTATGACATGGCAAACACTAATGCTCATGGATCGATCGGTGCAAAATAGGTTCCGGAGCCTTGCGTATATACGCAAGTCTCCATCGTAAAATTACCCATCTCTGTTGACTTTGTTTGTTTCGCCTTGCTTTGAAAGATGAAATCAGATTCATGGGCAAGTCATCTATCTTGCTTGCAGCGAAGCCTTGCTGATACCTTTGTTCACAGATTTCCCCACGGGAAGTTATTAACAACAATGACGTTCCTCCTAGTCTCTGGAAATTTCGATGGTCACGAATATCATCCGAGATTACTGAAGCTTACGAAGACGGCAAATCGAATTCCGAAGACTTCAAGAGGAAGAGCGATGTCAATGTTAGATCGATTGCTGGGAGCCTTCCACCGAATGCTCAATTCAAGGGCGACTCAGATTTCGAGATAACTCGTGATAATTGCAATGGATGGGAGGGGTCAGCAATCTCCAAGGCTTCCACAGCTGCACCAGTGGTAGGCACTGCTGTGCCTTGCGCACACAACGAGACACTGCATAGTCGTCTAGGGCCTTCCTCAGTCCGCAGGTCAATAGTTCTATCGCCTCTGTTGGCTCGTCTTTGGCTTCGATCCCGCTTGTCTATAGATGACAACGAATTCCAAGACACCCTGCTCACCGTCAGCTGGTGGCAGTCAGTGCCGATGCGGTTTTTACCCTTGACGTTCATGTCAAAATACTTGAGCTACCAACTCCATCGCGGACCTTCCGCAACCCATTGCATCGCTGCCACTTGCTGGAGACGAGTAATGGTCAAAGGCCCTTCCGAACGCCAGATCAGTCAGGCCTGCGATCCCTACCAGCTGGTCTATGTGCGCACTACGAATGTGCGGAGTGCTATCGACCTCAAATCTCGTTTGGGACTACACACCTTATACCGCTATTTCAATGTTTTCTCCATCTTTCTATTCTTCCAGGACACGTGGGAGGTCCTAGTCGACCGTAAAACTGTCAACGAGTCTAAAGACTGCGCCGAAGCCTGTGGGTGTGTTATTGAAGAAGACTACCACCCAGCCATGCCTACTAGTTCTGCGAATCGATTCGATTCCTTCATGAGAGCTCATGAACGGCTGATTGCGCGAGCTGTCTTTGCTCAGCTTATCGCTAGAGAAGGCCAGGACCTTGAAGCCCAGATAGCTTCTGTCTACTCCAAAATGGTCGACCTCTACCGTTGCTGCGATGCCTTTGAAGAATTTTGCGCTATTCAATCTGCCTTGGACACGGTAGTATTGTCGCCTGGATGGTCATGTGTGGTTGGGATCTCCTATTCAATTCCATGGACGCACACAGAGCGAAGCATAGGGAATAGCCAGTTCCGACTTGTATCCCGATGCTCAGTCTTTGCTGACGACGGAAGAGATCGTCTTAAGACTGCGCAACTGGAGATTGAGGGTGATTATGTATGTAGAATATGGTTCAAGTCCACAGCCTTGGCATTCGTTCCCTATCGTTTTCAATGTTTCGTCCAGATGGAAGGGGAGACATTGAACCACATGCTATTATTGTATCTTATCTATGCCTTGTGCCTTGTTTGATAGTCTAATACATGGATGAATTTATCAGAAGATCCGTTGACACGGAGCCTTCTACCGTAGCTCTTAAAGGAGAGTAAGCTGATATCAAAGGACAGGTAAATATATCACCAGATCCTGGCAAAAGTCTTGGTCAACTTTATCGCCGCGTCTTAATTCCGGGCTGCCGAAGACTTTTGCTAGGGGCTAGAGTATAGAGCAACCAACCTTTTCCGGTTAGACCTACCCCGCCCTTCAAGGCATTGCCAAGTCTCCCATAAGTTCCTTCTCCTGACGTTGCGCCACCATCCAGCCGAATCAGCAGTCCTCCAAACGATGCTATCAAGCATTACAGCATCTCGAGCTGATGCTCAACCTGACGCACCGTTCAATAATTACAGATCTAGACCGCGTGAGTGAATCTAAACTTGGCTGCTCCTTTTCTAAATTGTCGCTAGGATTCTGTCCAACGATCGAAAATTGCAAAGGTCGCAAACGCTCTCATTCCGAGTCACAAGACCATGTAAGAGATGAGAGCGGCGAGGCGGATCCCGCTTCATTAACGCCTGCGACAATCATAAGCGTCAATCGCGAAGATTCATGTGTGCCTCCCCCGACTGCGAAACGTCATCTCTGCCCAGCTCCATCCTGCACCAAAGGCTTTAAGAGGGTGCAACATTTGTATAGGCATATACGGAATAAGAACAACGACGCACACATGAAATGGGCACGTATTATTGCCACAAGATGGTGTACACCTTGCAGCAAAGGCTTCGCAAGACCTGTTGGTCTTGTGAAGCATAAGAGAATCAAACATGGCGAAACCTACGAGTCAAGACTCGACATAGTTTTGATCAGAGCAGGACTTCCGTCACCCCCTCCGGAAACTTCGGGGGCCTCTGATCATACATCTTGCAGGCAAGCTAGACGTCATCTCATTCCAATATTCCCACTGACACTTTCCAGTGATGGAATGGACCAAACCAATCTATATGAGCCTTTGCCGGCCTCAGAACCATGTCACAAGTTTCAACAACCTTTCGCGCTCTACGGCCAATCTTCAAATGAACGTCTGCTGGATAATCAGGGGAAGAGCTTGAGCGAGCGCCCCCCGACCAATTCCTCAGCTCCCTCTACAACCGCAGAATCGTATCAACATCCTCAAATGCACAATGAGCAATTTGTTATTAATCCGCCACTTACACCCGTCAACACAACCGGTATGCAAAAGGGACCTCCATACCGATTTTGTGCTTACTGTATCTTTAGCGGTTGCCAGTGATCCTATACGCTCTACAATCATACCGCTCACGGTCGAGGCCGCCGAAATCGTCCTAGCAGACTTGAAAGGTGGCAAAGGCCAGGGCATGTTGTTAACGCTGCCGAATCATGGCTTTTTGCCGTTCATCTCCATTCCGCACGAAACATCTGCGAAGATCATCTCCGACATATACTGGTAGCACCATAGATCCTCAAGCTCTTGAGCGCACGGGAAGTAATTAATTGAGACGTATTCTATTATCCAGAAGCCATGGAAGGCCTAGAATCACCATTAATTCCGCGTTTGATGCATGCCGAGGTTTATGTTTCGTCAGAAGAACCTGACGGCCACATTCCCATCATTGAATTTCACAACGATCTCAATAGATTCCCTCTCCTCCATGTGCGTTTTCTTCAAACAACGTAACTTCTTCGTCTTCTATCCATTCCGTTGAGGTCGATCTCCTCAAACTCTTCGAGCTGCTTCAGCTTCTCTTCGTCATCAGGGCTGTATCGGGTTATGCAATGTAGTTGGATGTTTCGAAGCAAAGTGGTCTTGTCCCATGCTGTGGGCGATGGTCTCATTTCTGTAGGGAGGATGATTATTTGCCCTGGATTAAGACGATAAGCAAGAGTAAAGTTGGGAGACTGGTACGATAGCTTGCTCCGCGATGCTTACGCAGCTCCATAGCTGCTCCTGCTCTGGCTGCGGATCCCGCTGGTCCGATGCGCAATGTATGTCTAGGCTCTGGACCGTCGGTGATGCCTTCAAACACCTTGATCTTCACCGCAAGCGGAGCGGAGAAACAAGAGAGCCAAAAGCTTTCCGCTGGGGGCCATTGGGGCACTAGAACCCGAAGTAGCTAGCCTCGGATGGTCCAAATCAAAGAGTCAACTGATCCTCCTCTTTCTGATTCGATTCTCTATCGTGGAAGAGTTAGTGACTGCGCGACCACTATGGCAGACGTAGTAATTTCACCATCTCGCCTTATCCCAGGCTTGCAATGCGACCTATCCACTGCTGATCTGAAAGCCTCAAGCGATTTGTATGTTCCTCATGCCATTTCGTACTCTATGACTGATCAACTCTGCGCGAAGGTACAATTGTCTGCTTTCCGACGACGAACAGCCGCATGTCTCTCTATATCATTTGGAGCCGCTAGCTCAGCTCTTTGTTCGTTATAACGTTCAGGCCACCTTTGGCCTTCACCTTGTCCACCGCCATTTCAAGATCCCTTCTGACACGGTTATGCTGGGCTCAAGGTTCCGAGGTAACTCTTCAGGCTATTGGACCAAACCAATACCTTGTGAGAAAGTACATGGAAACGACGTTCATGGACATGTTTATACAATTTCAGGGGAGGGCGACCTTCTGGCATACGAGTATAGAAACGGCCCCACGCCGGACAATATTGCTCAGATCGATTCGGTATTCTTCTATGAATTTACCCAGTTCCTCAAATCGAATAAGCTAGGAGGTGTTCTCGGTCTTGAAGTCTTGGAGGATAGGTTGAGTTCGCAAACTCAGATGCTGGAATTTGTACTTGCAGACCAAGGTACTGTCATGCTCAAGGAAGAGGATACAACAAATGCACACATCTACAGGGTTACTGGCTGGTCCCATATGCAGAGCGAAGACGGTACTGTCTCCATGAAGGGAAACGAGACCCATGCAAGCAAACCGGGCGGACCGCATCAACTGTTCACGGATGGAAAGCTTTTGGAGGACGTCGATGATGTGATGAGCTTGCTTCTACAGGAAGGTTTCATCAACAAAAGGTGGAGCCCGGCACTATAATAAGGCTATAGACGATCGCACACCCCTCAACAGCATACCGGATAGAGGCGGCGATACTCCGGGCTGGATACCCGAACGCTACAGAATTGCTGACTTTAGTGCTCCTCCTCGGTCGTTGACCCCATACAATGAAACGCTTGCCTTTCCAATACAAGTCCATCGTTTGCGTCTAGGGAACCACCTCGTCCAACTAGAGCCAGGTATTTCGAGTGGCGTATCTCCTTCCTCTCATGTATCGAACACTATGCCAGCTTATCGAAGACCTTGTGAACAAAGTCGGGGATATCGAGTCGGAGGCCGGATAGAAATTTTTCTTTCAATATGCCATCGACGTAGTTCTTATGCTCAGAGGTGTCTGCGAAGCTGCCCGAGTTGACGAGCAACTCTATCGAAGGCCACTCGCCTACTGCAAGCACGAACTATACACTACAAACAGCCTCGACAAATTAGAGTACTGACCTGGTTGCCAAAGCAGCAGCCATCGCCAGCCATACATGTAGTTAATACAAAGTGTTTCGTCCACATACAATCCCGTTTAGATATCATCAGGTGCTCGCAGTAAGACGCCAAGGTGGATTTGATCGCAGGGGCCATACCAACACCACGGAAAATATGGTGCTCTGCTCCATTGCTCGAAGACAGCCTTTACCGATACCTGCACGTCGTCCCGGGTCCATTCGATATTTGGGGCCTGAGCCCCTTCTAAACGCTATCTTTCTCAAAGTCCAATTGCCCAACCAAGTCTGATATCAGAACATTCCGGCTTGACAATCTGGTTCTTAATACCGCCTCGAAAAGATAAATTCAGATGGCGGTTGAATCATTCTCTTTGGTTGGGATCAAAGCGGGGCCCCGCATGAAACAGCAAAAGATGGCAAAGCCCTCTTGAGGTACTTAGTCCGAGTATTATGAGTAGACAAAATAGAGGCTGTCGACAGTGTTCCGTCCTCGCTAGCCCACCTGAGGTGGGTATGATCGGATCGAAGGCAGATGTCGTTTCTTACCGGTAGCATCTAGCATTTAGATCGAGTGCCCGTACGATTGACTGCCAGCAACGGATGGGAGGGCTCAAGTTCTGGATCACCACAGGCACATACAAAAAACCTGCCGTGACCTTTCTTACTCCTTTTTGAATGGTGTGACTGTTTCTTATATGCGTAGTCAAATATGACCATCTGTAAGCATCTGGAATGTCGCGTTGATCAACCCAGGCCGCTTGGCGAGAATCGTGGGGGAGCTGACTAATCCGGCCACCCAGCAACCCTCGGTCCTTTTATTCATCGGTCGGAAAGCCAAAACCCAAGCTCTGCGAGAGCTCTCTCCAAACCACATCAAGAAAGGGCGTAATGACGGTATCGCTACTCTGCGAGTCGATAATACAAGCCTTTATTCCGACCATCCAGTGCTCTTTGCCGAAAGCGATCCGTCTGCGCCGGTCGCAACAACTTCGAACGCATCCTGCCATGAACTCGAGTCGTTCCCCATCAGGTGGGCGAACGCCACGACCGTGCACGATGTCTATGACATTCTGCATGCGCGGATACTCTGTCCCTTCAGCGACGTACTGTGTATCTTCGCGGACGACTTCCCCAATTCCAACGCTGTCGTGGATCGCCTGAAAACTTGGGCGGTTGCCGGAGGAGGATCGAGTCCCCTCGAGCAAGTCAGACCGAGTGTCGTGATCGTTAAACGCGGTGGAGCGAGCGCCAGTCCTACACATGATCTACTCGAGATGCAAGACGTCCAATTCAGCCTGGATCAGAAGGTCTTAAAAGATTCCTACTCTTCTATCAAGGTCCTACATCTGGCAGACGAGCAAATATCCCCATTGCCGCGTTTTCGACGGTTGAAGGAGTTACCCCCAGGCAGATGGACGAGATGCGAAACCTACGATTGCGTTCTCGATGCCTCTACTCAGCCGTGCATTTGAACAAGTTCTTTCAAATGGCCGTATCGCAGACAGCAGCCTCTGTTCTTCGACCTTTCAACTTCGTCACGGCAAGCCGACTAGGGAACGAAGTTGGTCCAGACCACGCGGATCATCTAACATCATTCTTCCGACTTGGCGTGGATCATGGTCTCTCGAACGACATTTTGGGACGTTTCATTGCTTCTACCATCTTGCTGGACGCGTACCCTCCCAGAATGCATCGTGAGCACCTACACTGGCAATGAGCGAGTTGCGAGCTGACTGAGGACTCAGACTTTGACCCGAAGACGGTCTACGATGCCATGTACCACCCCTCGTGCTTTAGGTCGCTCGTTCGCTCATTCAAAGAGCGATCGTTCTCGGAAAAAGAGGCTGTGAAGCAGGCCGAGGATCAAGAGCAATGTATCAAAAGGCACTTGGCCGTCTACTTTGGGGATATGGTCTCGTTCGGCAAGAGCGCTGCACAGGTGCATCGGGAGAATATCGGCGCCCTCAGCATCCCACGCTCGCAGCTTCAAAGCAACAGCACCTGCCTCTGGTGTACTCGCCGGAAGCCAGAGAACCCGCTGTCGTGCGGACATACCATGTGCAATGTCTGCGTACGGATCTTTGGGGATGAGATGCCTCTCGTGGATTGTCAATATCATGTTGGCAATTGTCTCTTATGCCGTTCCGGGACTTGCACGGTCAGACTCAAGCCTTTCTCCGCGGGCGAACGGCTTTTGGCTACCGATGGGGGAGGCACACAC
>JAABUX010005435.1_pt1 | contig 15658 bp, 13 predicted proteins | sample 5561851 | NCBI WGS metagenome assembly JAABUX01 (sample SAMN10711883, study PRJNA513361) | rock metagenome | isolation source: Antarctica rocks | place: Antarctica: Victoria Land, Richard Nunatak red sandstone | collected 2016-01-03 | reverse complement strand
TGCCGGCCCTGGCCGCCGAGATGGAGCCCGGCCGCACGCGCGCTGGCATCCCCAACAGCGACTTCCAGATTCTGAACTACGCGCTGACCCTCGAGCATCTCGAGGCGACGTTCTACCGCACGGCGTCGCGCCCGTCCGATGCGCAGATCGCGCGCTATATTGACGTCGTGGCCGCGAACGAGAAGACCCACGTCGACGCCTTGACGACGGTGATACAGAACGCCGGCGGGACACCCGTGCAAGAGGCCAAGTATAAGTTCCCCCCGTTCAGCCTACCGTTCGCCGTGATCCTGGAGAACACAGGCGTGCACGCCTACCTGGGCGCGGCGCCGCTCGTCAAGTCATCGGCCCTGCTGCTGACGGCGGCGAGCATCGTCACGGTCGAGGCGCGCCACGCGGCGGCCTGGATGACGCTCAACAAGCAGAACCCGACGCTTGGCGCCTTCGACACCGGCTTGAGCATGACAGCGGTCGTGAACGCGGTCACGCCCCTCTTCGCCAAGTAGCGCGCATCTCGGCGCGACGCGCGACGACCCATATATACGGCGATTCAGAACACTTTCGATCCGCGGTGCGGAGAAAGGATGACACCATGGCACTGTACGAGACACACGAGGAGATGCGCGAGATCATCATCGACGCGTTCGATCAGACGACGGGGCGCGGCGACTTCTTACGCAAGCTGCTGCTGGTCGGCGGCGGCGTGGGGGGCGCGGCCCTGGCGACGGGCGCCGCGCCGGCCCTCGCGGCGGAGCTCACGCCCGGCCACACGCGCACCGGCCTGCCCAAGAGCGATCTTGATATCCTGAACTATGCCCTGACGCTGGAGCACATCGAGGCCACGTTCTATCGCACGACTCAGCGACCGGCCGGCCAGATCGGGGATCTCGTGGGCATCCTGGCCTCGGACGAGAAGCAGCATGTGGATGCGCTGACGGCAGCGATCAAAGCGAACGGCGGCACGCCGGTCGCTGAGGCCACGTACAACTTCCCGCCGCTCTCCCTGGGGTTCGGTATCGTCGTGGAGAACCTGGGCGTGCATGCTTACCTGGGCCAAGCCGCCCTGATCAAGACGCCGGCGATCCTGCTCACGGCGGCGAGCATCGTGACAGTGGAGGCGCGCCACGCGGCGGCCTGGATGACCCTGGCGGGCCAGGACCCGACGCTTGGCCCCTTCGACGGTGGTTTCGACATGGCGACGGTGGTCGCCCAAGTGACTCCGTTCTTCGCCAAGTAACAGACCGAAAACCGGCTACTTTGTCGAACTCACAGCCTCCCCATCCCACCACAGCGTTACTACCTGTGGTGGGGGGAGGGTGACGGTGCCCTCGGGTCCATGCACGATCCGCTGGGCGAGCGCGGCCGCGATCTCAGGGTCGCGGGCGGCAGGCAGACACAGTCGGCGGCGGGTCCAGGCGATCAACTCATCGTGCCGCGTGTACGGATTGAACGCCGACGCCACCCACAGCTCCCGCTGCGGCGCGAGACCCGCCTCCCGCAGGACCGCCACGGCGTCATCCGCTGTCGGTCTGGCCGGCCGCGCCAGGCCATGAAAGCGCCGCCAGAGATCGTTCAGCGGGGTCAGGGGGTGCTCGGCCGTGAGCTCCATGACCACGCGCACGCGGGCGTGGGCGGTGAGGCCACGCGCGAAGGCGGATAGATCGGGCACGTTATAGGCCACATGATGGCAGACCACCACGTCGGCGATCGGAGCCCGTGCTGCGGCGGCTGGCCAAGCGCCGGCCAGCGTGGTCACGGCCACGCCCGCGGCCTCTCTGCGGACGCGAAACGCCGCGAGCATCTCCGGCGAGGGATCGACCCCAACCAGCCGACCGGCCCGGCGCGCCAGGGGAAGCGAGGCGGCGCCCGCCCCACAGCCGGCATCCAGCACGGTCCCACCCTCCGGTAACGCCTCAAGCGCCCTCCGATGAGACACGGTCAGCTCCACGGACGTGGCGTCGGCGCGCCGGGCGAACAGGGCGACCGGATAGCCCCAGGGCGACTCCGGCGCCGCCCGCAGGATGCGCGGGGGGATCGCCCACGCCGCGAGCGCGTCGGTCCACTGTTCCGCAGCTGTCATATCCGGTGTCCTCCGCCGTTTCGGGTCCGCTCCGCCACGCCCCTGAGTCCACCATAGTGTCCGGGACAGGCTGGTATCGTTAGCAACCTACACCGGGCCGGATTAGCCCGGTGCGCTGCCGAAGCGCAAAAACCTCACAACCTGTAGGCGTGGGAGGATCAAGCCACCGCTGAGACACAGCGGGCACAGAGGCCTGGCAGCGCCAGGTGGCGCAACTCGACGCGCACGCCGTAGACCCGCGCCAACTCGTCCGCTAGACGCTCGAAGTGGGCGGTCTCCAGTTCGATGACCGCTCCGCAGTGCCGGCACTCCATGTGGTGATGGGCGTGCCGGTTGCGTTCCCAGCGCAGTATCCGGTCGTCGAGTTCGACGCGGAGGGCCAGTCCGTGCGCCTCGAACGTTTCCACCGTCCGATACAGACTGACGCGATCGAACGCGGGGTAGCGCTCCGCGATGGCGTGCGCGATCTCCTCCACGCTCAGATGGCTCGGAGCCGCGTCGAGGGCCTGGAGCACGGCGACACGGGGGATGGTGACGCGCAGGCCGTGCGCGTGGAGCACGCGCTTGAGTTCGGCCACATCCCCGTTGTCGGTCGCGTCCATGGCACTCCCCTTTTCATCGTTAAGACAGGCAGGCAGCCACCGCGCTGTTGAGCCGGCTGCCTCCTTTACTTTTCATAATACGCGATACGCGCATACGCGTCGGGCGCACACGACGCGTATGCGCCTGTGCGATCGTCCCGGCGCCGGCGCGTCCTGTCCGCTTACCGCGCCGGCGCCCCTCCGGTTGAGGCGCGCGGCAACTCGTCGTCCAGGCGGTCGATGTGCCGCAGTTTGTAGTAGGCCATCGATCCGATCCAACTGACTAGGAAGATGCCGATGATGTAGAAGCCCCAATTGCTGATGTTCATCTGGTTCTGGATGAAGTCCCAGACGCCGCCGCTCAGGTTCAACTCCTGGATGATGACCTGCAGGCACTCCAGGCCGCCGATGAACAGCGCGATCGCGATCGAGATGGCCGTGATGCTCATGTTGTAGTACAGCTTGCGCACTGGCTTGATGTAGGCCCAGCCGTAGGCGCCCAGCATGGCGACCCCGTCGCTCGTGTCGATGAGCGACATACCCGCCACGAAAAGCAAGGGCAAGAGCAGGACGGACCAGACCGGGATGCTGTGGACGCCACCGAGGCCGGACATGCCCAGGATGCCGACCTCGCTGGCCGTGTCGAAGCCCAGGCCGAACAGGAAGCCGATGTAGTACATATTCCAGCTGTGCGTCACCACGCGCAGCATCGGGCGCAGCAGGCGGGCGAGCAGGCCCCGGTTAGACAGGTAGTCGTCCAGGGTCTTGTCATCATACGTACCGCCCCGCACCACTTTGCGCCAGGTGCGGTAGATGTCGACGAACACGATCAGATTGATGATCGCGATGATGACGAGGAAGACGCCCGAAACGCTCGTACCGATCACGCCGCCCACGTTCTTCATCTGGGGCAGGTTCGTCTTGACGAACGCGGCTGAGATCGCGATCAGGACGGAGAGCAGGAAGACGACAGTGGAGTGGCCCATTGAAAAGAAAAAGCCGACGGCGACGGGGCGCTGCCCGTCCTGCATCAGCTTGCGCGTGGTGTTATCGATGGCGGCGATGTGGTCGGGGTCGACGGCGTGGCGCAGCCCGAAGCCGTAGGCGACCGGCGCCAACCCCAGCAGCAGTGGGTAGCGGGCCGACGTGAGCAGCAGCAGCGCCCAGATGATGGCGTTGAAGCCGATCAGTAGGGCATAGATCGTGATCAGACGTTTCTTCAGGTCGGGCGGCGCATCGCGCCACACGGCGGCGATGCGTCCGAACATGCCCCGGTCTTGGGCGTGGGGGGCCAACGTGCTCATGCGCTCTCATTCCTTTCCGCCTGTTCCAGGCGGCATCGCCCGTCGCGCTCTTGGGCGGCGCGCCTCTTGACGATGACACCACGATACCACGTTATGCAACGATTTGCAAGTAATACGAGCAACAAGAGGATAAATGTGCGGAAACTAGCGCCGCGGGCGACAGCTTATGATAGGGGCGCCACACGACAGGGAGCAGGCCCCGATGGGATTGACGGACATCAGGCTGATAGGCTCCGGCCAGGATGGGGCTATGTCGCTATAACCGCGACGTGTCGATAATGGTGACGCTGCCAGGCGCGATCCGCGCGCCCGACGAAGGCGCCGGGATGAAGGGTAGCCGTTGCCGTAGCGCTGTCGGTAGCCATCCCCAAGGGTCGGGCACGGGTAGCGCGCCGCCACCGTTGAACACGAGGGCGCGCTGGCGCCGCTGGTCGATGACGATAGCATTGGCGGCGCTGCCCACCGGGATGGTCCGCAGGGTGGCCCCGCTCGTCACATCCAGCACGCGCACGACCCCCTGTCCCATGAACGCGCCGCTCGCGTTCCCTGAACCTGGATCGAGCACGAAGAGATGTCCGCTGTGATCGTCCAGCGCCAGGCCGTCCACATGACTGCTCGCCGTGCGCAGTGTCCGGATAGGCGCGCCGGGCCGCGCGCCGACGACACCGACGGAACCGTCGAGTCCGCTGCTCAGGAAGACGCGCCCGTCGCTCGCCGTGGCCGCGACATACATAGGCGCCTGGACGGTCGCGATACGACGCAGGAGCCGTCCGTTACCGGCGTCGAGCGCCGCCAGGCCGCGGCGGTACGGGACCAAGAGGCGTCGCGCGCGCTCGTCCACAATCGGGGGGAACGGGCGTGGGCCGATACGCGTGCTGCCCAACGCGCGGCCGCTCGCCGCATCGAGCGTGTGCATGACGCCATTCAAGGTGTCGGTAACGTACACGCGGCCAAGCGTCTCGTCCGCGCGTAACGCGCCCGCCTGTAGGCTACGACCGAGCTGATTGCCGTGCGGGTACAGCGCTGTCGTCCTCAGGAGCCGTCCGCTCGTCGCGTCGAGCACGCCGACGCTGTTGTCCGCGACATGGCTGGCGAAGACGCGGGCGCTACAGACATCCACCGCGAGTGGATTGCCAATACCCCAGCCCACGTTGATGGGGGGCGGGGCGCTGACGGTCGTCGTGCGCAGGAGGCGCAGGGTCAGCTCGTCGAAGACGCTCACGGCGACGCCGGGGAATGGGACGGTCAGCGCGAAGACGCGCCGTGTCCGCGGGTCTACGACTACCCACGCGTCATTGCCGCCGCCGGCCGGGGGTAGCGGAGCGGCGCCCACGATGCGGCCGCTACGGATGTCGATGGCGTTAAGGGCTTTTTCTACAAGTTAAGGATTTTAAGCCGTTGTCAAGGCCATTTTTGCAGCTTTTAAGCCAACCTGACAGCTGCCATGTTGCACAAACGCATGAGGCGCATGGCGTAGCGACAGCCGTGTGTGGGAGCAAAAGGCTCGTGGACGTACGGCGTATATGCTGCTACGCTCCCTTTGCCACCCCGAGCGGCGGAAATGCGGGTACTTGACATGTGGCTCAGAACCTTAACTTGTAGGCAATAGGTTAAGGGCAATCAAATTCTCTATGCTCTTCCCACCGACAATGATGAAGTTATCTATACGACGGACGAACGGTATGGGGAGATAGGACAAGAACCTATTAACCTCGCGGGTATATGGGCCGATCTGGACGGGGATGCGATGCTAGAGGCACTCGATCGCATGGGACGTGAAGCTCCGCCAACACCCCCTATCGTGTCGATAGACTGACGCAATGAGGAAATATTTGCTGGATACTACCCCTTTGACGGCCTTTTTACTGGGCCGGAAGAGAGCGGTGGAGATGATAACTCCTTGGCTCAAGGAGAAGGAAGTGGTCACTAGCATCGTCGTCTATGGAGAGGTGGACGAATATCTCAAGATTCTGCATAATTACAACCTTCTTCATTTGCAGTTGCGGCGACAACTGCAAGAGATCAAGCCCTGCGCGATGACAAGATACATGTCGTCGTGGGTTTTGTCGCGGCGTAACATATGCCCCGCACGTTTGCGCCGATATATCACGTTGCGATCGCTAACTCGTGGAGGACCGACATACGGTTGTGGCCCCAAGCCGTCTGCAATACGTAGGATCTCACTACAGAAGTGCTGCAGGTATTGCGATACTCTTCTGGTACCGTCCACCCTGTAGCCGAAATGTCCCATATGCACCCCCTCGGTGTATCGCCCATCCTCGGGGTATGTGCGTACAGCGGTCTCATGCTACTCTCACCATACAAACACGACAGCCCGGCGGGCCTAGGACGTGGAGACTGAGGGGCGCCTCGACGCACCGGCGACACCGGTGACAGCGCTACAGAGGCTCACGGTCCCTTTGCCAAGCGATAGGAGCGCCCTGAGGGTGCAGCCACTTTCAGACGCCCAACATATACGCTGTAACCCACGAATTGGAAAGGAGCTACGTGCTATGACCATACCCCCGATCTACGCTTACCCATCCTCGCCTGATCCCGATATTGGGCCCTTCCCCTGGTACACGGCGATTTACGGTCTTTTTGATCCAGGTGATGGCTCACTTCATTATGTTGGGCAATCAATGGACCCTGACAAAAGGCGGAAGGCGCATCTCAAAAAGGCCCACTCCGGTGGGGCTGAGCGGGTTAATCAGTGGATACGCAAGGTGCAAGCGAACAGCCGTGAGCCGATCCTCAAAATCATCGAGTGGGCGCCGAACGACAACGATAGCCACGTGGCGCAGGCCGAAGACGACCACATCGCCACAGCACTTCATTATGGACTTCCTTTGGAGAACGAGGACCGCATTGGAAAAGGCGATGTGCTTCCTTGGACCAGCCTGACCCAAGAATGTGCGGAACTTCCGCAGTATCCCGCCTTGTTCCCAATGCCTGTCCAAGTTGACGGAGTCAACACCTATAGGAATTTCACCGTCCAGGACATTGCAGCCCCCCTTTGGGAACACATGTTATTGATACACGGTGACCCTGGCCGCAACTATATCTCCTATAAAACCTTCATCAAAGAGGATTTTGTCAGCATGGCGGCGACTACTCACCCAGAGATGCAGCGCATAGCCAACACTTTCGTATACGGGCGGAAGCGCGACGGATGGTTGCGGCGTAACGTTTCAGTCCTTATCCAAGAAATATCAGAAACGATCTAAAAAGGGTTTCGTGCTTTCAGTTGCCGTTGCGCAACTGAGTTGCCGTTGCGCAACTGAAGGGCTGCGACCTGATCGGGCGCGTGCGTGGACGAACTCGGACGATCCCCGTCAGCGTATTTCAATACCCGACGGCGGATAGCTTCCCGATGCTACGAGGCGTAGGCGCTCACGCACTCGTTCCTCGGTGTTGATCTGGAGCAATCGTATCGTCGTGCGCCCTTCCGGTGTGAGGCCCCTGATGATTCCCTCTCGTAGCGCGAAATGGTCTCGCCACTGTTGGGCGCGTGGCGTAAAAAGCAGGGAGAACGCGCCGGTGTCGGGGTCAAAAGAGCCAAGGTCCGTGCCTTTGTGTCGGTTGCAGCGCCAACAGGTGAAGGCGAGATTCGCCTCTTCCGTCGTCCCGCCGTGTTTTTCGGCAACAACATGGTCTACCTCATGTGCGAAGAACGCTACTGCGGCAGGGAGGAGGCAGTATTCGCAACTCTGATACGCGCGCTCCACGACCTGACGGCGCAAGGCCGCCGGGATGCGGGTGACGCTCACGGCACCGTGGTGAGCCTGGGCAGGGCGCCAGCTTTAAGCATGACTACCACATGCTCGATCCGCTCCAACTCGTCCAACTCCACCCGTTCGGGCGGCGTTACCGTCCCGTCCTGTTCACGGTCCAATAGGGTGCGCAACCGCTGTTGGATCTCAGGGGGCGGGGCGAAGGCTGCGATCTGCTCAGGGGTGGGTCCATCGGCCAGGAAAGTGAGGATGGCGCGGTATAGCTGCGCGGAAACGGCCGGCTGCCGCAGGCTAAGAGCGATTATCTCGGGCAGACGGTCTTGTAGCGGCGCGAGTTGCTCCGCGAGTTCGTCGGATATATCCAGTGTGATCGTGCGCATCAAGCCCCTCGTCAATAATCGTCGGTAGCCGCCAGCGCTACTATCATGTGCAGGATTAGTCTGGTCGAGGCGACTCATGCCCGGCACATAAAAGGTAGTCGCGGTACCGTTGCGCCCATCTTACTACAATGTACGTCAATTGTACCATCCCACCAGAGGTGGGAGGTGGATGTTCGCGCTTACACATCGTCGAACAGCCACATCACGGTGCCGGGGGCGTTGGAGAGCGCGAGGAGCGCGGGCATGTGTCTATGTAGTCGGCGCCGCGACGGGCGTCCCTTCCAGTGTCCCGCCTGTCATCAGGACGCCCAGGCGCTCCTCCGTGGCATCGTCGGCGTTGAATGTACCGACGATGCGGCCCGCGTAGAGCACGGCGACGCGGTCGGAGAGGGCCAGGATCTCGTCCAGTTCAGCCGAGATCAACAAGGTACCTACTCCGCGGTCGCGCTGCTCAAGCAACTGCTGGTGCACGAACTGGATGGCGCCGATATCCAGCCCGCGCGTAGGCTGCGCGGCGATTAGCACACGAGGTTTACCGTCGATTTCGCGCGCCAGCACGATCTTTTGCTGGTTACCACCGGAGAGGGAACGCGCCGGGGTCTGCGGCATGGCTCCGCGGATGTCGAAGGCGCGGATCAACCGGCGCGCGCGGTTCAGGATGCGCCGCGGACTCAGGATGCGTCCGCCGGAGATTGCCGGCGCGCTTTGCTCGCCCAGGATCAGGTTATCGGCCACCGAGTAGTCGAGGACCAGCCCGCGGGCGTGGCGATCTTCGGGGATCGAGGCCAGGCCCAGCGCGCGCAGACGCCGCGGGTTCTCGTTGGTGACGGGACGCTCCAATAGGGTAATGTGGCCCCGCGTGGCCGGGCGCAGGCCGGTCAGCACCTCGATCAGTTCGCTCTGGCCGTTGCCTTCCACGCCGGCGATGCCGAGCACTTCGCCCGCGCGCACCGTGAAGCTCACGCCCTTCAAGGCGCTGAGGCCGCGGTCCGAGTCACAGTACACGTCGGCGGCTGCGAGCGCCGGCGCGCCGGGATGACCGGCTCCGCGCTCCACCTGCGGCAGGATCTCGCGGCCGATCATCAGCCGGGCGATGTCCTCGCGCGATGTCTGGGCCTTTTCTACCGTGGCTACTTTCTTACCGCGGCGCAGCACCGAGATCTGGTCCGCCGCCGCCATCACCTCGCGTAGCTTGTGGCTGATGAACAGAATCGTCATCCCCTTGTCAACCAGTTCGCGCAGCACGACGAACAACTCGCCGGTCTCCTGGGGGGTGAGCACCGCGGTCGGCTCGTCCAGGATCAAGATGCGCGCGCCCCGGTACAGCGTCTTCAGGATCTCTACCCGCTGCTGGATACCTACGGGCAGCGCGCCGACGCGGGCGTTGGGGTCGACGCGCAGCCCGTAGCGGTCCGACAGCTCGGCCACTCGCCGGACCGCCTCCCCTTTGGGGAAGACGGCCAGCCCCGGCGGCTCGGCGCCGAGCACGACGTTCTCGGCCACGGTGAGCGGCGGGACCAGCATGAAGTGCTGGTGTACCATGCCGATGCCCTGCTTGATCGCGCCGGCGGGGCCGTGCAGCGTCACCGAACGCCCGTCGATGCGGATCTCCCCCGCATCCGGCGTGTAGAGGCCGTAGAGCATGTTCATTAGCGTGCTCTTGCCCGCGCCGTTCTCGCCCACAAGGGCGTGGATCGTGCCGCGGTACACCGTGAGGTCGATCCCTTCATTCGCCACCAGCGAGCCGAACGTCTTGGTGACGCCGCGCATCTCGACGGCCGGCGCCTCGCCCGCGGCGCTATTCGGCGGGGTCATAGGGCGCTTCGTCCGCCATCAACCAAGCCTGCGCTTAACAGGCCGCGGCCTGTTAAGCGCAGGTCAATCGGTGGTAATTGCTTAGTGCGCGGGGTCATAGGGCACTCCATCGGCGGCCGGCGGGATGGCCCGGCCGATGAAGCCGGCCACGGCGATCAGCGTGATCAGGTAGGGCGCGATGGCTACCGCATTGCCCGCGAAGCTTGGCTGTGGCACTAACCCCGATGTCTGGATCTGCTGGCCGAAGCCAAAGAGCAGGCAGGCCGCGAGGGCGCCGAATGGCGTGTATTTGCCCACGATCATCGCCGCCAGGGCGATGAAGCCGCGGCCGAAGGTCATATTGACCGAGAAGTTGTCGACCAGGCCCAGCGAGAGATAGGCGCCGCCAAGACCGGCCAGCGCGCCGCTGATCGTCACACATAGGTAGCGAATAAAGAAGACGTTGATGCCCGCGGTATCGGCGGCGCGCGGCTGTTCGCCGACGGCGCGGATGCGCAGGCCGAGCGTGGTATTGAAGAGCAGCAGACGCCCGAGGATGAAGAGCGCGATGGTGATGTATACGATGGTGTTTTGTGCGCCGATCACAGGACCCAGGCCGGGGATCGAGGCCAGGCCGGGGATGCGCAGATCGGGGATACCCGGCAGATTGTTGAAGCCGTTTGGCGTGAAGGTCTCGTAGAGGAAGCCGGTCAGCCCGAGCCCGAACAGGTTGATGGCGACGCCGCTGATGATTTGGTCGGCGCGGAAGGTGATGGACACGAGGCCGTGCGCCAGCGCGACCAATGCGCCGAAGAGGATCGCCGCCAGCAGCCCAAGCCAGGGGTTGCCGGTTAGCGCGGAGAACCAGGCGCCGAAGAAGGCGCCGATCAGCATCATGCCTTCCAGGCCGATGTTTACGACGCCGGAGCGTTCCGAAATGACGGCTCCGAGCGCGGGCAGGGCCAGCGGAACGGCCGTGCGCAGCGTTCCGGCATAGAAGTCGCTGGTCGCCAGTACGTGCCAGTCCATAGCCTCTCCACGTCCTCCCGCTACAAATAAGGCCCGCTACAAATAAGGGTTGACGCCCAACCCTACGCCGAGGCAGATGACACCGTATAACGTGATGATGATCGCCCCGCGGCTGGTCCGGCCCGCAATGGACATGAAGATGGCGGCCAGCAGGAGCGCCAGGACGCCGAACGCGACATGCACGAACAGGAGGGCGCAGGTGGCGCTGACGACGGAGAGCACTAGTAGTCCACGCCAGGCGTCGGCGGCGCCTCTGCGGCGTCCGCGGGCGGGCGCGACACGGCCGGCGATGGTCGTGGCGTCGATGACGGCGTTGGCGTCGGTGTTGGCGCTCGGGCCCGATGGCATGGCTGTGAGGGCGCCTGCCGATTCATCGGCCGCGGCGCGCGCGCGCCGCCGGCCCAGCAGCTTACGCGCCAGCGCGTCCAGAGCGATGAAGAAGATGATAATACCCTGTAGCAGTTCCGTCATGTGCGGCGAGACGCCGACCACCTGCATATTCTGGCTGCCCGTGCGCAGGGCGCCAAACAGGATGGCCGAGAGGATCATTCCGATGGGGTTACCCTTGCCAAGCAGGGCGACGGCGATGCCGTCGAAGCCCCAGCCGGGCGAGAATTGGCTCTGGAAGACGCCGGCGCCGGGGTCCGCGATATGCACGCCGCCGGCCAGGCCGCCCAGTCCTCCGGCGATAGCCATGGCGAGCACGATACGTCGCCGCACCGGGATGCCGCCGTAGGCGGCGGCGGCGGGGTTGAGCCCAACGGCGCGGATCTCATAGCCCAGGCTGGTGCGCCAGATCAGGAACCAAAACAGGACGACGGCAATAATCGCCAGGTACACCCCCGCGTTGAGCGAGCCGTTGGCGCCCAACGCCGGCAGCAAGCCGCCCGACCCGATGTGCTCACTCGTGGCCTGCCCTTGTGCTTTGGGCGCGTTGAGCGGACCCTGCGCCGTCACGAGGGCGGTCGTGAAATAGATAGCGATCCAGTTGAGCATAATCGTCGTGATCACTTCGTGGGCGCCGCGATAGGCCTTGAGGAAGCCGCTGATCCCGCCCCACACCATGCCCGCGAGGATAGATGATAGGAGCACGAGTGGCAGGAGAATGACGGCGGGCGCTGAGGCTAATGTGATGCCGACCCAGGTCGCCGCGATGGCCCCGACGTAGAGCTGGCCCTCGGCGCCGATGTTGAATAGCCCCGCGCGGAAGGCCAGGGCGACGGCCAGACCGGTGAAGACGAGAGGCACAGCCTGCCCGATGGTGAGCGCGGTCGTGGCGGCATCGGGGTTCCCGAAAGCGCCGGAGAAGAGGCTGTCATAGGCGATGAAGGGGTAGTGCAGCAGCAAACCGAGGCTATGCAGCGTCGGGCCATACCTGCTGACCACATGTAGGGGATTGGCGGCGGTAACGATGAGCAGCAGCGATCCCACCAGGAACGCGGCGCCCAGCGTCACGCTGGCGACGGCGCTCTCCGCCACGAGCCGCTGAACCACGGCGGCCAGGAACGCTCCCGGCGCGCCGTGTTCCTGCTGTTGCTCCTGTTGTGGTTTCGTCGCTACCGCCACGCGGCCTCCATTCAAGTGTCTAGTGCTTAGTGTCTAGTGATTAGAGAAATCAACTAAACACTAAACACTAAGCACTCGTCTTACAGATTCGTGGCGATCGTCGTCGTCGGCACGATCTTGCCGGAGGTGATCAACGTCTGGCGCGCCCTGACCTGAGCGATGATGCCGCTGGGCACGAACTTGCCGACCTTACCGAAGCCGGTCGCGCCGTTCTGCAAGCTGTAGATGTTGTCTCCGCCCTTGAACTTGCCGTTCTCGACCGCTGCGACGGTCAGCAGCACGGCTTGATCCACCCGCTTCACGGCGCTGGTCATCATGTACGGGCCCAGGAAGCTCTGGTCCGCGTCCACGCCGATGCCGTAGCGCCCCTTCTGCTGGGCCGCTTTGAGGTAGCCGGTCCCGGCGTTGCCCGCCACGGCGAACAAGATGTCCGCGCCAGCGGCGATCTGGCCCTGCCCGATGTTGAGGGCCTTGCTAGTGTCGTTGAAGTCCTGGCTGTAGCCCAGTTTGATTTTGACCGAGGGGTCCGCGGCGCGCGCGCCCTGAATGTAGCCCGCGATGTAGCGGTTGACCGGGGGGATGCTGACGCCGCCCATGGTACCGATGATGTTGTGTGTGGCCGCGCCTACCTTGCCCTTCTCCATCAAACCGGCCATATACCCGACGAGGTACCCCGACTCCTGCTCCTTGAAGAAGATGTTGGCCACGTTAGGTAGATTGACCGGATTGCCCTTGGCGTCTGCGGGGGCGGAATCGATCAGGGCGAAGTGGGTGTTGGGGAACGCCTTGGCCGCCTGGAGCATCGGCGTCGCCATCAGGAAGCCCACCCCGATGACAAGGTCATACTTGCGGTGCGCGAAGTTAGCCAGGTTGGCGTAGTAGATCGGGTTGGAGATGGCGGTCGATTGCAGGTAGCTGAAGTCGACGCCGTATTTTGCCTTGGCCGCCAGGGCGCCCTGGTAGGCAAGCTGGTTGAAGGACTTGTCGTCGCGGCCCCCGACGTCGAGCACCAGGCCGATTTTGAGCGACGCGTGCGCGCGCGTAGCGACCGAACTCGCCCGCGCCGTATGCGCGGGCAGCGCCGCGATCGCCAGCGGGGCTAGACAGACGAGCGCCGTGGCGCCGCGTCGTGACACTGATCGTAGTTGCATCTAGGAACTCCTTATCGAACAACATCGAATAAAACATCGCTGGTATAAAGCACGGATAACAGATAATCGTACCCAGCCGAGATAACCATGTTGGCGCACGCCAGCGGCCGCCTCCTTTCGGCGCCACGCGGCAGGTCACTTCAGCTATGATGCTATTGTACGGAAAAAAGGTGAAGTCCGCATTAACGTTTACGGTATGCGGGCTCCTGATCGTATGTAGAGCGCGTCTTGTCGCATATCGGCCTTCATGACTGCGTTTCCGTCGCGTTCAAGTATGTCAGCATCGCGCGTATGGCGCGCAGGTGGCTGGCGCGATAGAACGCGACGACGTCGTCCGGCTCGTCCGCTAGGTCCGGCGCCGCTTCCGCGAGGGGCAGCCCAATGACGTCCGGCAGGTCCTCACGCTCCGCCCAATCCTCCGGCAGCCGCCCCGCGTCTAGTGTAGAGTGAACGCGCGTCTCGAGCGTGTCAAAGTAGGCCAGGTTGCGTGTGAGCAGGGCCGGGTCGCTCGTGCCGCCGTGGCACGGGACGACCGCGACGGGGTCGAGGGCGGCCAGCCGCGCCAACGAAGCGCGCAGTATCGGCAGGTCTCCCGGTTCATTCACGTAGGGGATGGGGCGTTCGGCCGCGTCGCCGGCCAGCACGAGGCGCAACTCAGGTATCCAGAGCGAGATATGATCGGGGGTGTGCCCCGGCGTGGGCAGCAGTTCAAGCGTGAGGTCGCCGCCGTCGATGCGCAACCCATCTGTGAACGTGAGCGTGGGCGGGACGAGCGCGACAGTGGCGAAGCGCGGCTCGTCACGCTGCCGTTCGCGCAGATACTCCCGCTCCTCCGTGTCCAGCAAGCGCCGGCGCGTTTCGTCGTGCCCGATGATAGGGGCGGGGTAGCGACCGCCGGGCGTCACGAACAGGGCGTTGCCCCAGCAGTGGTCCCAGTCGGCGTGCGTATTGACGATCAGGAGGCGCCGTTCGGCAAGAGTAGCTCCGACCCGTTCCATGATCCCTGCCGCCAATTCGGGCGTGCCCATCGTGTCGACGACCACGACATAGCGCTCCGTCGTCACGACGCAGGTGTCGACCTCGTGGCCGGCGCGAAACATACGCACACGGGCGTCGACGCCGTCGATGTGGACCTCCGCCAGGTCTATGGCGCCTTTATTCACGGCCATCTCCTTGCCGCCCTTTTCCCACCTTAGCGCCTCTCAACGGCGTCTCCTGGCATAGCTTTACAAAAACTGGTCAAGCGGAATGCGAAAACCGGGTACAACGTCGCCGCCATCGAGCGTGTCGTCCTTATTCAGCACATGCGGTCCCTCGCCATTAGACGTCCAGACATCGAGTTCGCGGCGATCGGGCCATATAACCCACACCACGCGCACGCCGCAGTCGAGCCAGTGCCGCGCCTTGCCGGCTAAGTCGGGCCGATACTGCGCTGGTGAGGCGATCTCCACGACTAGGTCGGGCGCGAGCGGCCGGTAGGTCTTGCCCCGGCGCGGCGCCGGGAGCGGTAGGCGCTCGGCGCGCACCACGGCTACGTCGCTTGCCAGTATCGTATCCTTGCGCTCACCGCGACGGGTGAGATCCCAACCGGCTTCACCGACGTAGATCGCGCCCAGGCCGTGGGCTTCGACATAGGCGCCGAGTGGATGGGCGATGGACCATTCGATGTGCCCGTGATCGGGGCCGGGTGGGGGCATACGCACAACTCTCCCTTCCACCAGTTCGTAGAGCCAGCCATCGTCGGCTAGGCGTTCGAGCATGCCGGCCGTCCAGTCGGCGGCTACGGTCGGCTGCGCCCAGCCGTAGAGCGGTTCGGGTGTGGCAAGTTGAGTAGTCATGGCGCGGCTCCTCCTCGTAGTTCTCTACCTCTTAGCCTATCACGTCGCTCACGTCGTCACCTGTGTCGCTCTCCCACTCCCACGGCTCATGCATGATCGTAGGGGCGTATGGCTATACAGTCCTGTCTGATTAAAATCCGGGGCACAAAAGGAGCGTGCAGCCGGGGTATCCTGAGGGCGTGATGTAGACGCACCACGCGC
>JAABUX010005434.1_pt1 | contig 15659 bp, 15 predicted proteins | sample 5561851 | NCBI WGS metagenome assembly JAABUX01 (sample SAMN10711883, study PRJNA513361) | rock metagenome | isolation source: Antarctica rocks | place: Antarctica: Victoria Land, Richard Nunatak red sandstone | collected 2016-01-03 | reverse complement strand
CCACGACCCGGCCGCACCCCCCGGACGCCGCCCGGCACCCGCGGCAAGCCCGCCAGCCTCGACCGACCCCCAGCGAACCGGCCGTGGAGAGCCGAACAGGCCGCCTAAATGGATACCCCACTATGCGACTTATGCCGAGCTCGGCATAAGTTCCATCTGACCCGGGACTTCCAGTCGCTGGCCGACCGCGGCGGACGGATCGCCAAGCTCGGACGCGCGCTCAAGAAGACCCCGCTGAGATCCTCGCTACCCACCACGCCCACGAAGCCCAAGGCCGTCTGGTCGCCTGGCACGAGCCCGAGCTGCTCGACCACCACCACCGCTTGATGGACCTCCTCGAGCAGGGCGCCCGCATGCACGACGAGAAGACCAGCCGCTTCTGCGCCGGGCTGCTGGACCTCTGGCCCGCGCTGTGGAACTTCACCGAAATCCCCGGCGTCGACCCGACCAACAATCGCGCCGAGCGCGCCCTGCGCTTCGCGGTCCTGCTGCGCAAACGCAGCGGCGGCACCCGCAGCGACCACGGCGACCGCTTCATCGAACGGCTGCTGACCATCCGCGAAACCTGCCGCCTGCAAGACCGCAGCCTGCACGACTACCTGCTGGCCGCCATCACCGCAGCCCTCCACGGCCAACGCCCGCCGTCACTGCTGCCCGCCGGACCCTAACCCCCTGAATAAGTACAGAACCAGACCGCCAGCACGTCGTCCTCTCTCAGCACGAGGAAATCGATCGCTGATCCTGGCTGGCGCCGAGCGTGACCCAGCCTCAACGGCGATCAGGGCGCAAAGGCCGAGCTCAGACTGCGGATTGGCCAGCGTCTCGTGCACTACGATCGCTCGGTGAACCTCAACGAGTTTCAGCGTGAGGCAAACCGCACCGATCAGCGCACTGGCCGCGACGATGGCGCGTTGATCCTCCCGGTTATCGGCCTGTCGTCGGAGATCGGGTCCTTGGTGCGTCATGTCAAGAAGCGTTTGCGTGATGGTGACGCGCATGAGCTCTTCAGCGAGGAGATGGCGGAGGAGCTCGGCGACGTGCTGTGGTACGTGGCCAACCTCGCGACGAAGCTGGATCTGAACCTGGCCGAGGTGGCGGAGCGCAACCTGCGCAAGGTCCGCGACCGGTGGCCGGTCGAGGGCGGGGGTGAGCATCCGCCGTTGCCCGATGAGCGCTATCCCGAGGGCGAGCAGCTGCCGCGGCGAACGTCGGTGCGGTTTGTGGAGGAGCGTGAGGGGGATCGGGCGGTGGTGCGGCTGTTCGGAGCCGACGGTGAGCAGCTCGGCAACCAGCTGACCGACAACGCCTACGGGGACGATGGCTATCGCTTCCACGACGTCTTTCACCTCACGTTCGCCTCGATGCTCGGCTGGTCGCCGGTGACCCGATTCTTCTTCGGCGTGAAGCGCGACAGCGATCCAGGTGTCCGGGAGGTCGAGGATGGCGGTCGAGCGACAGTGATCGAGGAGGGCATCGCCGCGTTCGTTTTTGATTACGCGCGTCACGAGCGCTTTCTCCAGGGCGTTCAGCACGTCGATTTCGCTTTGCTTTCGACGATTCGACGCCTGTCATCGCATCTCGAGGTGGGAGATCGGACGGCGCGCGACTGGGAGCGGGCGATCCTTTGCTCGTTTGAGCTGTGGCGGGCGCTGCGCGAGCAAGCCGGTGGGATCGTCCACCTCGACCTTCCGGAGCGGAGGATCTTCATCGAGCCGCCCGCAGACGTGGCGCCTCGAACTGGTTAGGCGCCTGGCTTGACGAAGACGCCTGTGCCGTGGAGATGGAGCAGAGGGCGCTCGGCGAGAAGTTCGTAGGCGGCGATGCGCTCTCCGATCGTGTCGATGTACTCGGCGGTCGTGGCCACGTGGTCGAAAACGATCGCGCCGCCGGGCACCAGCTGGTCGGCGCACAGCTCAAGCGCGGCCCGGGTGGGGCTGTAGTTGTCCGTGTCGAAGAAGCACAGGATGAGCCGCTCGCCCCGCAGTCGCTCATAGGTGCCGCTGATGTCGCCGGGCACGAGCTCGACGCCGTAGGGCTCGGTGTAGGCGCGGACGGCTTGGAGGTCGGTGAAGACGCAGCGGGGGTGGCTGTAGAGGTCGAGCAGCGACTGCCGGGCTGGGAAACCGTCCCAGGTGTCAAAGCCGATCACCTTCGCGCCGAGTCCGAGTCGGCTGGCGACGCGAGCGAGCCAGGCGGTCGTTCCTCCTTTGAACGCACCGAACTCGACGATCGCGCCACGGAGGCGGTTGTCGGCGGCGGCTCGCAAGCACTGGAACAGGTGGATGCGGGTGTTAAGCGAGCCCGTGGCGTAGGAGGGAACGAGCGCGGGAGCGTCGAGCTCGTCGAAGAGCTCGTCGCGAAACTCGAGGTGGCCGGTGCCGGCGATCACCACCTCGGGCGGGGGGCGGTTGAGCTCGCGGAGGCGATCATGCGCGGCTCGAAGCAGATCCTCCTTCTCGGCGTCGACACAGATGACCAGCAGGTCGGGGTCGCGCTCACCAAGGCTGCTGAGTGGGCGGATCGGCGGCTCGGCCTCTTCGCGTTCGTCGTAGGTCGCGATGACCGGGTCGCCGAGGCCGACGTCGTGCAGAACGCCGCGGAGGCGAAGCGCCGTACCGCTAGCGCCGATCAGCGCGATGCGCCGTGCGGGCTGCGCCGCGATCAGCGCCAAGGTCTTGGTAATGATCTCGTCGGTGAAGCTGCTCGTCGTCGGGCGCGCGCCTTCCATGTCTGCGACCGCCTCGCGCAGCGAGTCAAGGCGCCGCGGGTCTGCGGTCGCGAGCTGCTCGAGCAGCCTCAAGCTGGCCGCGGTGAGCGCCCAGGCGAGCTCGACCTTGCGCTCGGCCGAAACAGCGCCGCTCGGCATTTCTTCTGATTGAGCGATGAGTGCTGCTTCCAGTTCCTCGAAGGCGGTCCGGATTCGTGCGGCCGCCTCCTTTACGTCACTGGGCGGCTGGTTGGCGGTCGCGAGTTCCCAGTCGCCGAGCGCCGAGAGGACGGCCTCGAGACCGGCCGCTTCGTTTTTGGCGCTGGCCCGGCTGGGATCGAGGCGTGGGGCGACCATTGCGAACGCTGCGGGTTGTGTCTCGGCGAGCCAGGTCAGGTACTTGCCGGCGTAGACGCAGAGGTCGGCGACCGTGTCGATCAGCGGTTCGGCGGTGGCCGGGGTGTCCTCGGCGAGCGCCTTGGTGAGGCGGTCGTACTTGCGCGCCAGGTTGGCGAAGATGCTAATCACCTCGCCGCGCTTTCGCCAGGCATCGCCGTACGCAGCCGCCTTGTGGCGGTGAAGCCGCGCGAGCAGGTCGGCGATGTCCAGTAGGGAGGCGGCGCTTGGCACGGCTCGCATTGTCCCAGTGGGACTCAGGCGGCGCGCGGTAGGTGCCGCTGTTCGAGCGGCGGCGTCTCGGGCGCCGCGGCGCTGCTCGTCGTCGAGGCGGGGATGCGGTCGTTGATGCCCCACTTCCGTGGATAGAAGAGCGGCAGCGGCTTTCGGCTTGGGCTGAAGCGCGCTTTGATCCGCACGCGGTTGCTCTTGAGCTCGGGGAACTTCATCCGCGCGTACTTGTCGGTCTCGCAGAAGAGGCCCTGGCAGTCAATCGCGCGCAGGGGCTCGCCGAAGAGACCCTCCCATGCGAGTCCGAGGCGGTCGAATTCCTCCCCTTGGCGCTCGACCATGCGCATGATTAGCTGGGCCGGCGTGTAGTCGCCGAAGTCGGCGAACACCTTCTTGAGTCCCCGCATCGCGCCGGGGCCGGGCATGGTGAACTCGTCTTCGGAGAAGTCGAGGTGCTGGGTGTAGTTGAGGTCGACCGCGAGCTGGTAGGCCATGAAAGGCCCGATCATCGGCCAGCCGAGCAACGCCTCGTAGACCTCTCGCAACGAGCGCGCCTTGCCGAGCGCGGCGCCGAGCCGGCGTGGTCGGAACATCTCCTCGACGAGGGCGAAGTGGTTTCGGTGCTTGGTTCGGTGGCCGTAGGCGTCATGGGCGCAGAGGATGAAGGCGCCGGTGTAGATCGACTGGCGACGGCGAAGGCGGTCGAGCACCGCGCCGAGCGCGGTCGGGTCAAACGTCTTGCGCGAGAGCCCGCCCGTCGCCGCCTCGAGCGCTTCCCAGGTGGGCTCCTTCGAGAAGAGGCGGAAGAGCACGACCCGCAGGAAGGCGTCCTCTGGCTTGATCGCGAGCGCCTCCGGCCCGTAGATCACCTCCCGGATCAGGTACTGGCTGACGCGATCGGAGGCCCGAAAGGCATTGCAGAACTTGAACTCGGCGAGGATCGGATCCTCGGTCCACGGGCCGCGAGGGTCATCGAGTCGCCGATAGAAGATGCGCTGGCGCTCTGCGGCAAAGCGCCAGTAGGCGTCGTGGACGGCGGGGCGCGGTGTGGGCGGTTGCACGGCGCCAGCATCTCACCCGGCGCCGACGGCGCGCTGCCCGGCCTGCCACCCGGGCCCGGGCTTAGGCCGTGTGGCCGAGCTGCTTAAGCAGCTGCCTGGCCGCAGTCTTGGTGGTGTCGAGCTCGACGTGGCCGAGGGTCAAGAGCAGCTCGCCGACCTCGAGATCCGTGGCCTGGGCGATGTAGCGCTGAAGCTCAGCGAGGCCGAGGAAGTTACCGTAGCCACGGGCGACGAGATGCTCGTTGCGGTAGATCGCCTGCATCTGCAGCGTGCGCTCGTGCAGGTGGACAGAGAGGTGAGCGAGGCAGGGGAAGCTCATCGGCGAGGTGTCGCGCGCCTCGTTGTAGATGTTGATCTCGTAGCGCGAGCTCTTCGCTGTGCGGTTCTTTTTCTCGGCGCGCAGCTTTCGCACCGTGTCGGTGAGCTGGTCACCGGGCTCCTCGTCTGCGCCGCGGGGGTAGGCGACGATGCGCCCGAAGTAGGTTCCGCGCTCGTTGCCGCGAAAGCCGAGCAAGCCGTCCTTGGTGTAGCGCTCGCGGTAGTGGGCGGCGAGGTCGGACGGCTCGGGGCGCCCGCGTGCCCAGTGGGCCGGAAAGATTGTGTTGCGGGTGGTCTCGACGTCGGGCAGCTGCCCCTTCTCTGACCGCTTGCGGTTTGCCTGGTCGATCAGCGCCTGGGCGCCTTTGCGAATCGCTTCGTCCTCGCCGCTGGGGTCGGTGATGCGAACAAGCAGATGCACTTGCCTGCGCTTCGGCGCGTCGAGGACGGCCGCCAGGGAGTCAAGCCACGCCCCCGAGAGCGTCTCGGCGACGATGTAGCGGTCGTCAACGAGCGTCATCGCGCTCACGCTCCAGGACGTGCATCCGCAAGCCGTAGGTCTCCAGATAGCGCCTGCTCAGGTAGCCGTAGCCGTCGCAGCCCCATCGCGGACCCCACGAGTTCTTGACGATCGCTCGCTCGGGGTCCTCCCCTGGCTCGGTAGCCCCAACTGCGAGTACGGCATGGTTGCCCGGCGCTTTTCGGCCCGGCTCGGCGTCGATCGTGGCGTCCGGGCGCCGCCAGGCGGCGGGAACGACGCGCAGGCTCACCAGCACTGCGTTGCCCTCCGCGACCTGCGCGCGGATCGTCGCGAAGCTCAGCGGCTGCAGGCGCCACCAAGACGAAAGCGCCCGTCGGTTTGGCGCCTCAAGCGCGGCCGCAGGGCGCCCTGCCGGCCACTGCGGCGTACCGTAGGGCCAGGCCTGCTCGCTGGCATGCTCGTGGGCCGAGAGTCCCTCAAGCGCCCAGCGCACGGAGATCTCCTCGCGCCCGGGCACGGTCCCGATCTGGTGGGCCGCCCACATGGCATCCTCTGCGGAGCGAAGCTCGCGGTCGGCGGCCAGCCACTCGTGGGCTCCACTGACGGCAAAGGCCACGCACGTGGGCCGTCCGCCCTGGTCTCGTACCCGGCTTTGGTCTGCGCGGAAGTCGATCACGCCGCAGTCGGTCCTCCCCCGCCGAGGGCGAGTTCCGACGGCGGGACCTGGATGCCGTGCAGCGGCGGGTTGATCGAGACGAGCAGCTCGAACTCCTCGCTGACGCGATCTGGCTCCCAGGTCCGGTCCTTTGCGAGCGCGAGGTGATGGACCGCTCGCTCGGCTTGCGGATCGACCTCGAACACGAGCGAGCGCGGGTGGGCTCCGCCGATGAGCTCCTCGGCGTCGTCGGCGTCGCTGTCGAGGGCGGCCCCATCCTGGCTCAGCCGGGGCTCCCACTCGTCCTCGTAGGAGTCGGCGAGCAGCTTGATCTCTTCGGGCGCTGCGGTGATGTGCCACGAGAAGCCCGAGGAGGGAGTCTCGTCGAGGGTGAGGACGAGCCGGTCTCCCGGGCGCGCGTCGACCGGCTGCTGGTGGTGGCGGCCGTCGAGCCACCAGACGTCGTTGTGTAGGTCGTCGGGCACCATCTCGCCGGCGAGCGCCCGCTTGACGTTGCGGGGCGGGATGCGCGCCCACTGCTCGGCGACCGGGTAGTCGACAAGGCGCGTCGCGGAGAGCTGGCGGGCGGTGGCTGTATAGCTCGTCCCCAGCCACAGCGAGAGCGCGTAGACGTCGTAGGGGTCGCGGGGGCGATCGACCCCGAGGCGCTTGAGGCCACGCCGCAGGAGCTTTCGGGGCATCAGAAACCAGGCTCCGAAGGCCTCTGCCTGCTTTTCGTGGTCGGGCCAGCGTTCGACGTCGCCGCGCCGCAGCGCCTCCTCTAGCTCAAGATCGACCTCGGCGGCATGGTTGAAGACGTGGTGGCCGAGCTCGTGACCTGCGGTGTAGCGCTGGCGGGTGCGCGGGTGGCCCTGGTGGAGCAGGATCCCGGCCGAGCGGCCGCGGGGGATGTACAGGCCCGAGATCTTGCCGAGAGGGGCGAAGGCCAGCACCAACCCGAGGCGCTCGATCGCGGCGAACACGTCGACCGGTCGGCTTAGATCGATGTCGAGATCGGCGTGCAGCTCGGCAGCCTGTGCGGCCGCCTGCGTGTGGGCATCAGCCCAGCTGATCACCGCGGCTCACTCCCGCGGCGATCGAAGTTCTGCAGGAAGAGCGCGAAGCGCAGCACCTCCCCTTTTTCCTCCTCGCCCATCTCGCTCGCCGCGCGCGCGAGCGCCTGGACGGTGGGGTCCGCCGAACCGCCGGCCAGCTCCTCCGAGGGCTCGTTGCCGAGGAAGTAGTCGATCGGCATCCGGTAGAGCTCGGCGAGGCGCTTGAGCTCGAGGCTCTCGACGCGACGGGCGCCGCGCTCGATATCTGAGATCGCGCTGCGAGGGATCCCTGTCTGCTGGGAGACGAACTGCTGGGAGAGGTTCACGAACTCGCGCGCCTCGCGCAGGCGCCGTGCCAGCTCTTGCGCGTCCTCGGGCTCGACGGCGAGCTCCGGACTCATCAGCTTGCCTCCTTGGCCGCGAACTCGGAGAACGCTCTGACCGAGCGCATCGTGCGCCGACGCAGCTTGCGCTTGGGGATCGTCAGGCCGGTGCGCTTGCGGAACTCGACCAGGATGTCCAACATCGCCAGCGAGTCCACCGGCATCGCAGCGCCCTTGTCGACGAGCTGGCGGCGGAGATCATCGGGGTCCTCGCCTTCGTCGTCCGCCAGAAGCTCGATGATCAGATCCTCGATGTCTTGCTTGGTCCAGGTTCGCTGCCGCTCGATGACGGGGCTCATCGCACCATACCCTTCTTGTCGGATTTCCCGACAGCCTAGCACGAAAACCCGACAGCGTGATCGAGCGGGCCCGGGTCCACCCGATCGGTGCGTCGGGTAGGAGCATGGAGATGCCCGCCCCGCTGATAGGAATCGACCTGGTGGATCCGCTGGATCTCGGCGAGCGCCTCGAGCGGAATCCGCAGCTTCGCGCCGAGCTCTTCCACGAGGGTGAGGTCGCCTACGCAGAGCAGCAGGCCCGGCCGGTCGAGCACCTTGCCGCCCGGTATGCGGCCAAGGAGGCGACCGTCAAGGCGCTCGGCCTCGATGGATTTGATCCACTCGACGTCGAGGTGCTCGACGGTGCCGAGCTGATCCGGCTGCGGCTCCACGGAGACGCCGCGCGCCGCGCCAGCCGGCTCGGCATAACAGTGAGCATCTCGATCTCCCACCTCCCAGGCATGAGCGCCGCAGTCGCCCTGGCGCGACCCGACGCGTAGGGCGCCGCGACCCCCCCCGCCCAATTCGCATGGCAGCGCTGCACCGCTTCAGGGACGAATCCAGCTGACGGCGCCCGTCAGGGCGACGGTCTCGCAACTCGCTAGCGATCGTCGGGGACTTGCGTCCGAACCCGTCCGCGCTACCAAGACCGTCTTGATGGGAAGAGCCACCGAGGTCGAACTCGAGAAGTTGCCGGTGAAGGCGCAGTGGTTGTGCTGAGCGTTGCGGCTAGTCCTGGAAAGCGACGCAGACCATACGCACCCGAGTGCCGGTAGGGTCGTGAACGCTGGGGCCGGTTTGTTAAGACGTGTGCGCTGAGGTGCTGTGAAGTGCGGTGAGGCTGTATGACTTATGGGGCCCTTGACGCAGCGCGGGTGCCGGTCGTACGGTCGGCGGGGTGCAGTCGACGCATAAGATCTCGGGGGATGCTGCGGCGGGGTTTGCCGCGTATTTGACTGCGGGCTCGGCGAGTCGGGGTGATTACTACGCTGGTGGTGTCGCGGATGGCGAGGGCGGTCGTTGGCATGGTTCGGCGCGGGCGCTTGGCGAGCTGGGCCTGGAGCGGGGTGGGGTCGTTGAGCGTGACGATCTGGTCGCGTTGATGGAGGGTCGTTCGCCGCGTAGTGGTGAGCTGGTTCGTCGGGTTGGGGGGGATGGGTCGCGGGTGGCGGGGGTCGATTTGACGTTCAGCGCGCCGAAGTCGGTGTCGGCGTTGTGGGCGGTGAGTTCGCCTTATCGTCGGGCGCAGATCGAGGCCGCGCACGCCAAGGCGGTGGCCAGCGCGATGGGGCGAGTCGAGGCGGAGGTTGAGCTGGTCCGTCGCCGGGAGGATGACGGGTTGCGTTGGGAGCGGGCGGAGAGTTTGGTGGCGGGGGAGTTCGTGCATACCTCGTCGCGGTTGACGCGCGGGCAGGAGGGCAGGGGGTGCCCGACCCGCAGTTGCATTCCCATGTCCTGGTGGTCGCTGCCGAGCGACTTGATGGGCGGTTTGCGGCGGTGGATTCGCGGGAGTTGTTTCGCTCGGCGCGGGTCAACGGCGCCTGGTATCGGGCGGAGCTGGCGTTTGAGCTGGGCGAGCTGGGGTTGGAGGTCCGGGGGCGGACGGGGAAGGACGGGCGCTATTTCGAGGTGGAGGGCGTGGCGGAGGGGTTGTCGCGGCGGTGGTCGGCGCGCTCGGAGGACATCGAGGTGGCGGCCCGTCGGTTTCGCGAGCGTTACGGCCGCGCCCCCCGGGCGGGGGAGCTGGGCGCGCTGACGGTCCAGACCCGCGGAACCAAGACCGCGGTGGCCCAGGTCGACATCGACGAGGCGTGGCGCGCGGTCGGCGAGGAGTACGAGCTCAGCCCGCGCCGCGCGGAGGCGCTGTTCGCCGATCGGGCGCGCCACGAGCAGCGCGACGTGGCATCTGAGTTGCTGGCTGACGTGACGCGCGAGCGCTCGATGCTCACCGCCCGAGAGCTGGAGGCGCGGACATTGGAGGTGGCGGCCGGGACCCAGCGCCCGGCGACCGCAGGGGACCACGTGCGCGAGCTGGCGGGTACGGGTGAGCTGGTGGAGCTCGAGGGTGGTTGGTGGACGACCCGGGAGCTGCGCGAGCTCGAGCGGCGCACGCTCGATACGGCAACAGGCCGGGCGTGCGAGCCGGCGGTGCCGGTCTCGCCTGGGCGGCGGCGTGAGGCTGAGGTCTCGGCCGCGGCGCGTCTCGGCGTGCCGCTGTCCGTCGAGCAGCGTGAGGCGGTGGCGGTGGTGACCGGTCGCGGAGGTGTGGCGGTGATGGTCGGCCAGGCGGGCACGGGCAAGGGGGTGGTGATCGACGCGGCGCGGGAGGCGTGGGAATCGGAGGGCTACCGCGTGCTCGGCACCGCGGTCGCCGGCGCGACCGCCAAGCGCCTGGGCGCCGACGCCGGGATCCATGAGACGCTGACCACGGACGCACTGGTCCGCCGCGAGGGGCTCGGTCGGCTTGGACTCGATGACCGCAGTGTCGTGGTGGTCGACGAGGCCGGGATGGCCGACACCCGCCGCCTCGCCCAGCTCGTCGAGGCGACAGCGTGCTCGGAAGCAAAGCTCGTGCTCGTCGGCGACCACGCCCAGCTCCCGGCGCTGGGCGCCGGTGGGCTGTTCGCCGAGCTTTCAGACCGCGTCCCCACGGCCCAGCTTGCCGAGGTGCACCGCGCCCGGGAGGGGTGGGAGCGCGACGCATGGGGGCAGCTGCGCGCGGGGGAGGCCGAAAGCGCGCTGGCCGAGTACCGGGCCCGCGATCGGCTGCACCTCGCCGACACGCGTGTCGACGCGGGCGAGCAGATGGTCGCCGACTGGGCCCGCGCCCGGGCTGAGCATCCCAGTGCGCAGACGGTGATGCTCACCGACGCGTCAAACAGCGAGCTTGACCGGCTCAACGCGCTGGCTCAGGAAGGGCGGGCGCGTGCGGGCGAGCTCGGCCAGCGCCGCGCACCGGTCCCCGACCGCCCCTACGCTCTGGCCGCTGGTGATGAGATCCTGTTCACCGGCCAGCTGCGCCAGGCCGGCGCTGACCGCGTCGAGAACGGCACCCGCGGCGAGGTGCTCTCGATCGACGAGCGCGCTCACCAGGTCCGTGTCCGCACCGTCGAGCCCCAGGCGCGTGACGTCGAGTTCTGCACAGACGAGTTCGCAGACGTCCGCCTGGCTTACGCCCAGCACGTCTACAAGGCCCAGGGGCTGACCGTCGACCGCGCGCTGGTGCTCACCGGCGCCTGGCAGACCGACCGCGAGCGTGCCTACGTCGCGTTGACCCGCGCGCGTGAGCGCACCGATGTCTACCTCGCCCGCGAGGAGCTCGGCGAAGAAGGACTCGATGACGGCGCGATCGCGCGGCTCGCTGGGCGGATCTCCACGCGCCGCGGCCAGGACGCCAGCATCACCCGGGCCGAGGTCGATGGGGTGGATCGCGCCCGAGAGCCGGCACGCAGCGAGGTCGGCAGGGCGCTGGAAGCACAGCGCGAACGTGAACGCGAACGACAGAGAGGCAGGAGCCATGGCATCGACTAGGAGGCATGCATGGGTCGCGCCGACGGATCAGAACCACCCGTCGCCCGGCGATCTGGGGGCACGCGTGGCCGCGATTCTCGCTGGCGCCGTCGCGTTGGCGGTCGGACTGCTCGTCATCGGCGTAGGGTTTGTCTGGGCGATCGCCGCCATAGCCGTGCTCGCGGTTGTCGTTGTGCTCGCAAACCGTGCCGGCAGATCGCGACCGGCGATCGCGCCGCTGGTCTCCCAGCGGCTCGTCGAGTCCGCGGATCCCCTGCGGGCGCTGCGCGACCAATCGGTCGCGGCCGGTGGCGGTGCGTTTCTGGGGTTCAGCGGCGGGGCGTGGGTCGGTGCGGAGCCTGAGGATGCGGTGATGGTCATCGGCCCGCCGCGGTCGGGGAAGACCAGCGAGGTCGTGATCCCGGCCCTGCTCGCCTGCCCGGGCGCTGCGGTGTCGACTTCGACCAAGCCCGATGTCCTGGGCGCGACGCTGCGCGCCCGCCAGGCAGCCGGGGAGGTGTGGCTGTTTGACCCCACCGGCCAGGCCGGCGACGGCCATGAGGGGGTGCGGTTGTTGTCGTGGTCGCCGGTGGCGGCGGCGGGGAGCTGGGATGAGGCGTTGCTGATGGCGCGGGCGATGACCCTCGCCGCCCCGTCGTTGGGTAAGGGGACTCAGCACGAGGCGCACTGGTCAGAGCGCGCCGGGGCGCTGCTCGCGCCGCTGCTGTTCGCCGCCAGCCATCAAGGGGAGACGATCACGACTGTGCTGCGGTGGGTGCTGCGCGGAGACCTCGACGCCCCCGCGCGGATCCTCGAACGGGCTGAGGCGGTGGTGGCGTGTGATGTGTTGTTGGGGATCGCGCGGACCGATGAGCGTGAGCGCTCCTCGATCTTCTCGGCCGCCGCCGGGGTGCTGGCCCTCTACAACTCAGACGCCGCCCGTCACGCCGCCCGGCGCCCGAACTTCGACCCTGACGAGTTCGTCGCCTCCACGGACACGGTGTTCATCACCGCGCCGGCGCACCGCCAGGCGCTGTGCGCCCCGTTGGTCGTCGGGCTGCTCGAGCAGATCCGCCACGCCACCTACCGCCGCGCGCTCACCGGCGGGGGGGTGGTGCCGGTGTTCTTCTGTTTGGATGAGGTGGCCAACATCGCCCCGATCCACGACCTCCCCGCCCTGATCTCTGAGGCCGGCGGCCAGGGGCTGCACGTGCTGGCCTGCCTGCAGGACCTCAGCCAGGCGCGGACCCGCTGGGGCGAGGCAGCGGCCGATGGGTTCTTGTCGTTGTTTCAGACCAAGCTGGTGCTTGGCGGGGTCAGCGACCCGCGGACGCTTGAGGCGATCAGCGTCGTGCTCGGCGAATACGACCGCCCCATGGTCTCGCGAAACGCCGGGACCTCGAAGAGCCACACCGGATGGGGCGCTCCGACCACCACCACCGACAGTGAGAGCCTCACCTACCAGACGGTCCGCCAGCGCCGGGTCCCACCCGGTCAGATCGCTGCTATCCGCAGAGGCTGCGGCCTGCTCATCCGGGGCGCCAGCTCGACGCTGATCCGCACCACCCCCTACTACCAACAAGCGCCGTGGAGCACGATCGCCGAGCTGCCAGCGCGCCCGCAATCCCGGTACATTTCGGACGCGGAGGCGCGTCACGCGCGGCAAGCGGCCTGACCGCCCGCCCACGATCATGTCAGCCAAACGCGGACTCAAGACGGTCCCCATGGGCAGATCGAAGTACGCGCCGAGCGCCGGTGCGCGCGAGCGGCTGATCAAGGCCCGCGACCGCATGAAGACCACCGAGCACCGCGGGCTCGGGGCGACAGGATCACTGATGGACGTCAAAGCCGCGGCCAAGCTCATGGGCGTCCCCTACACGTGGCTGCTGGCCCAGGCCCGCGAAAACAAGATCCCCCACCACAAGCTCGGCCACTACGTCCGCTTTGACCCCGACGACCTCATCGCCTGGCTCGATCAGACCAAGATCCAGCCCGGCGCACCCCCCAGACGCCGATGACCAAGCCGCCGACACGGCCACCGCGACGCCGACGGACGGGTACCCAGGACGGCTGATGGCGGTCGCGATCAGCCACCAGCGGCGCGCTGCCCAGGGCAACGGTGTCGGCATCGTGCTCTACGCCGTCACCCTGGTCGCCGAGCTGCCCAGCTACGTCGCCCGCGCGTTCTTGAGCATCATCCCGCTGCTCATCCTCGGAAAGGTCATCGGCGCCCCGTCCAGCTGGCCCAACGCTCTCGCCGTGCTCCTCGGGGTCTTTCCGTTGGGGTGGTCGTTGATCGGGGCGATCTGGCCGGCGAGCTCGGGGTGGTGGTGGAAGAACCGCAGCGGCGGACGCGACCCCAGCCAACGCGAGCGACAAGCCGTCGCCGACTCCTTCGCCCCCTTGGCCGCCCATCACCCGGGTCTGAAGATGCCCGCCCACTGGTTCGTCCTCGACACCGGCGAGATCGACGCCGCCGTCCTGGGACGCTCGCTGATGCTCAGCCGCGGGCTGATCGACTCAGACTCCCTGGGGTGCGTCCTGGCCCACGAGCTCGGCCACTACCACTCAACCGACGGACACCTCACCGCCGCCATCAACCGCCTCGTGCCCTGGCCCGACCCCCTCGGCCACGCCCAACGCTCGGGGGTGATCTTCTGGACCTTCCGCGCCGCGTTCTGGGTCGCCGGCGGCGGCGCCGGACTGTTCTTCCTCCAACCCTTCTGGGGCAGCTACTGGCGCCAACGCGAATACCTCGCCGATGCCTACGCCGCCCAACTCGGCGTCGGCGAACAACTCGCCCACGCCCTCGAAACCGAAATCCTCGTCTACGACCGACCCGTCCCCTTCCTCTGGATGAGCAAGCACAGCCACCCACCCACCGAACTGCGCGTCGACCGCCTCCTAGCCATCACCGCCGGACCGAACACCTAGACCCGCTCGGCCGCTGGCAGCGGGTTCGAGTCCCGCCGTCGGCTCTCATCGCCGTGCCGACCTCTGGCAGGTAGCGGACGATCCATCGCCGCCGCAGGCCGCTCATCGAGGGGTGGGAGGGGAGAGGAGAGCCTGCCCTTCGGCGCTCGCGGCCCATCACAGCCGGGGCGAAACCGGCGTCGGGAGGTTCCGACCCTGAAGGGTCGGGCAGATACTGGGGGCTCGCGCCCCCCAGCCCCCGTATGCGCGGCATGGTCAGCAGCTTGGGGGTGTGAGTCCCCTGTGGAGGTTGATGGCACCAACCACAAGTCAGAGGCAACTGCGTCGTCGTGAGGCGGGGTGGGAAGGAAGCCCGAGGCGAAGTCGCGACCCTAGGAACACATGGTGGCCGGGGGCGTGGTTGGCCCCGGGTTGCTGCGCGTGTGAGGCGAGGCGGTCTGGGCGAGCTAGCGGGGTTTGGCGAAGCCCGATGTCATCAAGAGGCCGTTTCGTAGACGCGGTGGGTGCGCGATGAAGGTTGCTGGTCTTATCCGTGGAGGTCTCTGTGGGTGTCCTGAGATGCCTGGTCGCGCTGGTCGTGATCGCCGGGTGGGACGGGACGGCGGTGTCCGAGAGGGTGCTGCTCGCCGCAGAGAAGTCAGCAGAGGTCGTAGTACCAGCGGGATCGATGATCGCTGGGAAGGACCGAACGCGAAGCCGAGTGTGAGGACGTTCGTGCTCGTGGGAGTCGCATTGATCGCAGCCAACCCCGCAAGGGGCCTGGCCGGGAGGGTCAGAGGGTGAAGCCCGACGACGCCCGGTCAGAGCGCAGCGGCTCCTCGGCGCCGGATGACACCGACGCTCACCCCGCCAAAGCGAGCTTGTGGGAGCAGTTCATGGCCCGCGAGAACCTCGTCGCGGCGCTCAGACGCGTCGAGCAGAACGCCGGTGCCCCAGGCATCGACGGGATGAGCACCAAGGAGCTGGGACCGTGGTTGAAAGACCGCTGGCCGCAGATCCGCTCAGCGCTCGAGGCGGGCACCTACCGACCGCAGCCCGTAAGGAGGGTGACGATCCCCAAGCCCTCGGGAGGGGTGCGGATGCTGGGGGTGCCGACGGTGGTGGATCGGTTGATCTGCCAGGCCCTATCGCAGGTGCTCACCCCGGTCTTTGAGCCTCATTTCCATCCTCATAGCTTCGGGTTTCGCCCGGGGCGCTCGGCGCATATGGCCGTCGAGCGGGCACGCCAGTTCATCACTGATGACGCGGCGTGGTGCGTCGATATCGATCTCGACTCGTTCTTTGACCGGGTCGGGCACGACGCGCTGATGGCCAGGCTCGCAAGACGGGTGCATGACAAGCAGGTGCTGCGGTTAGTCCGACGTTTCCTGGAAGCGGGCGTCATGGCTGACGGGCTTGTGGGCGCGAGCGAGGAGGGGACCCCGCAGGGGTCTCCGCTCTCGCCGCTGCTCTCAAACGTCATGCTCGACGACCTCGACTGGGAGCTCGATCGCCGCGGGCATCGCTTCGTGCGCTACGCCGACGACGGTGTGCCGAGAACGCTGAAGGAGGAATCGATGTAGAAGGCGATACCGACGGATGCGGAGGCGCATGAGAGATGAAGGAGCCGGGCCGGTTGGTCTGGTGGCCCTTCGCGGTCGCCCTGCAGGG
>JAABUX010005432.1_pt1 | contig 15663 bp, 15 predicted proteins | sample 5561851 | NCBI WGS metagenome assembly JAABUX01 (sample SAMN10711883, study PRJNA513361) | rock metagenome | isolation source: Antarctica rocks | place: Antarctica: Victoria Land, Richard Nunatak red sandstone | collected 2016-01-03 | reverse complement strand
AGTGGTCCATCCGGTAAATCGGCAACACTTCCGTCAAGCCCACGCCACGGCACACCACGCGTCAATCTCTTGGTGGGACGCCACAGACGGGAGTTCCACGCGTCAGCGAGAAGCGCGCTGGACTTACTGGATGCACCACTTAGGGCTCGTCCATAAATAAAGTGTTCATCAAGATTTTAGCAACAGGCCGCTACCGGGGATCAGGTTGCCCGCGCCGTCGGGCTCGGCCTCGACGGGGCGGATGTGCAAGACGTGTTGGAGGAGTTGGTCGCGCGCGGCCTGCTCGACCGGCGCGGGCTCGGGCTCGGCGCCGTGTATACACTCAGCGCGACGGCCTGACGCGCCACGTGGCCGGCGCGCCCTCACCTCCCGGTGGGGGAGGCGCGCCGGCGTTCCTCGATGCCGGTCTCTGTTCATCAATGCTCAACACCAGCATAATAGATAGAGGGGTAGAAGGGCTGGAGGATCGATGGGTGTGGATCGTGTCGCCTTGTCGCTCGACGTGGCCTGCTTCGCCGTCGTAGACGATATACTGGCGCTGCTGCTGATGGAGCGCGCCGACGAGCCGTTCGCGGGGGCCTGGGCGCTCCCCGGAGGGCTCGTCGGCGCCGAGGAGCGGCTCGACGCGGCGGCCGCGCGCGTCCTTGCCGCGCGCACCGGCGTCGAGGACGCCTACCTCGAGCAACTCTACACTTTCGACGACCCCGCGCGCGACCCGCGCGGCCGCACGATTTCCGTTACCTACTACGGGCTGCTGCCCCTCGGCAACCACCCTGTCCGCCCGGGGCGCGGCGCGCAGGCGGCGGACTGGCGCCCCGTCGACAGGCTTCCGCCCCTCGCCTTCGACCACGACGCGATCGCAGCCTACGCGCGCTGGCGCCTGACCCAGAAGATCACCTACGCCCCGCTCGTGTTCCGCGTGTTGCCGGAGGCGTTCACGATGGGCGATCTGCGGCTGGCGCACGAGGCAATCCTGGGCGAGTCGCTGCATCCGAGCAACTTCGTGCGGCAGATGCTCTCGCGCTGGGACCTGTCCCCCGTGCCGGGCGCGCGCGACCGCCGCACGCGCCGCCCGGCGCGACTGTACCGCTACGTCGGCCCGCCCGAGATCCCCGGCCCCCCGCTTCGATAGGTATTTAGTGATTAGTGGCGAGGTTTTAGTGGATGGCTCTCGTTACATGATGCGCCAGCAGGGCGTCAACCCGGACGGGGCCGGCCGGCCCCGTCCAACGCAGCCACGACCGCACCGCCCATCATCAGGGTGGCGCGCCGCCCCGTCGCCGGGGCTTGCTTATAATACTCTTTACGAGTATAATAGCATCAAAGGTGACGGGCGTCGAGGAGCGCCCCACGAGGAGGTTGGTGATGGGAGCGATGGATAGATCGGCGGGGGCGGGGGCGGGAGCGAGGGCGCAATTGCCCCTACCGCCGCACTACGACGCGGCGAACGCGCGCCGCTGGGATTATAGCCCCGATGAGACGAGCCTGTTCGCTCACGCGGCCGCGTGGCGCCGCGCGCACGACATCCCGCCGGCGGGGGCGGCCCGACGCGACCTGCACCTGCTGTTGATCGATTGCCAGAAAGACTTTTGCTTCCCAGAGGGCTCGCTCTATGTCGGCGGGCGTGGCGGCGCCGGCGCTATGGACGACAGCGCCCGCATCGCCGCCTTTATCTATCGCAATCTCGGCGCAATCACGACGATCACGGCCACCATGGACACGCACGTCGCTTTCCAGATTTTCTCGCCAGCGTTCTGGATCGACCGCGACGGCCTGCCTCCCCCCGCGCACACGGTCGTGCGCGCCACCGACGTCCGGGCCGGGACCTATCGGCCCAACCCCGACATGGCCCCGTGGCTCTGCGACGGCGACTATGGGTGGCTGCTCAGGCAGGCCGAGTTCTACTGCGTGGAGCTCGAGCGCGCCGGCAAGTATGAGTTGTACCTGTGGCCGCCGCACTGCATCCTGGGTAGCGAGGGCCACGTCCTCGCTGGCGTCGTCCACGAGGCGCGGCTGTTCCACTCCTACGCGCGCGGCGCGCAGTCGTGGATGGAGACCAAGGGCGGCAACGCCCTGACCGAGAACTATTCGGTGCTGCGCCCCGAGGTGCTGACGCGCGTCGATGGCCGCCCGTTGGCCGAAAAGAATACGGCCTTCGTCGAGCGCCTGCTGCGCTCCGACGCCGTCGTGGTGGCCGGCCAGGCGGCGAGCCACTGCGTCAAGAGCTCGGTCGAGGATCTGCTCGGCGAGATCGAGGCGCGCGATCCGGGGCTCGCGCGCAAGGTCTATTTGCTGGAGGACTGCATGTCGGCCGTGACCGTGCCGGACGGCCGGGGCGGCTTCGTGGCCGACTTCACGCCGCAGGCCGAGGCGGCGCTGGCGCGCTTCCGCGACGCCGGCATGCGCGTGGTGCGCTCGACCGACCCTATCGAGAGCTGGCTGGATGGCGAAAGAATCTTGCCGTGAGCCTCGCGCACATCGCGCACGCGCTGCAGGGTCTGCTCGGGTCGAGCCCGCTCGAGGTCGCAGGCAACCTGTGCGGGCTGCTCTCCGTGGTCCTGGCTGTGCGCGAGAGTGTCTGGACCATGCCGACGGGTCTCGTCAACGAGGCCCTGTTCGCCGTGCTGTTTTACCAGGTCAGGCTCTACCCCGACGTGCTGCTGCAGGCCCTCTTCTTCGCGCTGACCGTCTACGGCTGGTACGCGTGGACGCGCACAGCCGGCGCGCGGACCGTCGCGCCGACGACGCGCCTGACCGCCCGATCCGCCCTGACGTTGTGCGGGTTCGGGGCGGCCGCCTACGTGGCCCTGGGCCTGTTCTTCGCCACGCGGACCGACGCCAGCCTGCCCTGGGTCGACTCGTTCACCACGGTCCTGAGTGTGATCGCGCAGTATCTGCTATCCCGGAAAGTGTTCGAGACCTGGTACCTGTGGATCGCCGCCGACCTCATCCTGATCCCGCTGTATGTCTACAAAGGCATCGGGCTGACCGGCGTGCTGTACGCGGTCTTCCTGCTCTTGTCGATCAGGGGCCTGCTCTCCTGGCGCCGGGAGCGTGACACGGGGATGGGGGCATGGGCGCGCCCGGCCTGATAATCTTCCCTAAGAAGCTACAGAGAGAGGAACCCCCTGCATGAGCGTTTTCAACGGCCAGCGCCTGTCCCCCGAGGTGTTCCAGCTCGACGCGGAGCGCCTGCCGCGCGGCTGGTACTCGGACAAGTATTTCCTCAACATTGCCCACCTGCTCGCGGATCTGTCCAGGGCCGGCTACCACTTCGCCGGCGAGGTCTCGCCGGGCGCGCTCCCGGCGGGCGTCGACCCGCGCGCCGCCCTGATCGGGGACATCGTGGTGGAGATGCAGGTGTTTACGCGCCGCAAGCCCTTCAGCGTCGTGGCCGGGGTCGACGAGGCCCTGGCTATCCTGCAGACGGCCACGGGCTACCTCGACGAGGGGGATCACTTCGTCAACACGTACGACCACCTGGAGGTGGAGGCGGTGCAGGACGGGGTGTGCGTGCCCTATGGGGGCGACCCGCGTGACGTGCGGCCCGTCCTACGGGTGCGGGGACGCTACCGCGACTTCGCGGTGCTGGAGACGCCCATCCTGGGGGCGCTGACCGAGGCCACGCGCGTGGCCACCAACGTGTACGAGGTGCTGACGGCGGCGCGCGGCAAGGATGTCTTATTCTTCCCGGCGCGCTTCGCGCACTACAAGCTGCAGGCCCTGCACGGCTACGCCTACTCGCTCGCCGTCGCTGCCTACGACGGGGAGCACGGCGGCCACTCGCGACGGGGCATCTCGACCGACGAGCAAGGAGCCTGGTGGGGCGGGAGCGGCGGCGGCACCATCGCCCACTCGGCCATTGCCTGCTTCCTGGGCGACACGGCCGAGACCATGGTTCAGTTCTGCCGCTACCAGCCGGTCGACATTCCGCGCGTCGCGCTGGTCGACTTCCACAACGACTGCGTCGGTACGACGCTGCGTGTGATGGAGCGCCTGTTCCCGCTCTACCTCGCGGCGCTGCGCGCGGGCGACAAGGAGGAGTCCGCGCGCTACCGCCTCAGCGGGGTGCGCCCCGACACGGGGGGCGCGCTGCGCGACGTAAGCGTCGAGCCGCTGGGCGACAGGCGGCTCGACTGTGGGGTCAACCCACGCCTGGTGCACAACCTGCGCACGGCGATCGACGAGGCCTGGCGCGACTGGAGCGTGCCCTTCGAGTGGCTCGACGAGGCTCGCGCCTGGTGCCACGCCGTCAAGATCGTGGTGACGGGCGGGTTCTCGCCGGACAAGATCCGCCGCTTCGAGGCGCTCGCCGTGCCGGTCGATGTCTACGGCGTGGGCAGCTGGCTGCTCTCCAACAGCGACGCGGACGGTACCAGCAACGACTACACCGCCGACATCGTGCGCGTGCGGCTCGACGAGCAGTGGGTCGACCTGGCCAAGGTCGGGCGCCACCGCGGTGAGAACCCGCTGCTCGAAAGGGTCCGGTGACGAGGGTCCGGTGACGAGCGATGCGTTTCGCGGGTCCTATTCTTGCTGTAGAACAGGGTCGGAATGCAGGAATACAGTACACTGAGCCTGAGCCCGTGCCCCGTTCTGGCCCGCTGGCCCAGCGTAAGGAGACACATGAGGTCCCGTCCCCAGACCTATGACCTCTGCCCATGGACAGGTTATTACACTTCGAGCTCGCGCACCCCCATGCGTCCGGGCCGATGCCGGATATGTCGCCGGGCGCGTTGCCCGGTGTGTTGCGACACCTCTGCCGCCTGACCCGCTCGTTCGAGCGCGAGGGGCGGCGCATCCCCTACATCGCCATCTACGCGCGCCCGCTCGGACCCACGGGTCCCGGGCTCGAGCCGCCCCTGGAATTCATCACAGCCAGGGAAAGCGGGTTCGAGGGCATCGCCTGCGTCGACGATGTGGCCCGCGCGGCTATCCTGGCCCTGCACGCCCACGAGGAGACCGATTCGGCGGAGGCTCTGCGCCTGGCGCGCGAGTGGCTCCTCTTCGTGGAGTACATGCAGGAACCCGACGGCTGCTTCCTCAACTTCATCGTCGACGACTCTGGCGCCAGGAATAGACGCGGGCAGACGTCGTACAGCGGGGGTAGGTGGTGGAACGCCCGCGCCCTGTGGGCGCTGGCCATGGCCTGGCGCGTCACCGGCGACGAGCGCTACCTGAGCCTGTTCCTGCGCGGTCGCCTGGCCCCGACGAGCGACATGAAAATCAAGGCCCTCCACGCGCTCGCGCTGATGGAGTTGTACCGCGCGCGCCCCGACGATACCCTGCGCCGGCGCATCTGCGCTCTCTGTGACAGCATCGTGACTAGTGGTCCGGGCTTCTTCCGCGACCGTCTGGCCAAGGCCGACGTGGCCATGTGGGGCTATCACCAGTTGCAGGCCGTGGCGCGGGCCGGTCGCCTCTTCTCGCGCCTCGACTATCTGAGCGCGTGCGAGGGTACGGTGCGCAACCTCGTCGAGCCGGTCGTCGCGGGCGGTTTCTACCATGTCTACCCGCGCCAGCAAGAGTGCCAGTGCGCCTACGACATCTCGACGCTGGCTCTTGGTCTAGAGGACCTCTACCGCGCCACCGGGCGGCCGTGCCACCGCGCCCTCGCCCTCGACTGCGCTGCCTGGCTCGACGGCGACAACCCGTCCGGCGCGGCCGTCTACGACCCTGCGACCGGCCGCTGCTCCGACGGCGTGACCCATGGGGTGGCGTCGCTCAACTGCGGGGCCGAGTCGACGATCGAGGCGGGCTTCGTCGAGCTGGCGCGGCGCCGATTGGGGTGGGGCGCGCCGGGCGCCGTGGAGGAGTCCGCCGCAGTCATCTCCGCCGCCCCCTAGATCCGCCCCCTAGACCCCTAGATCCACCCCCTAGAGTAGATGGGCCGCCGCCATGTTTCACCCCGCCCGCCCGCGCTCGGTGCTCATCGTCGACGACCGGCACGAGGTGCTCGAGCTCAACCGCATCCTGCTCGGGGCCGAGGGATACGAGACCGAAGGCTGCGCGTATAGCGAAGCCACGCCGGAGCGGCTGCAGCGCGACAGGCCCGACGTCCTGCTCCTCGACCTCCTGCCTCGCGACGATGCGCCCTGGAGTCTGCTGCGCCGCCTGCGCCAGGACACAGCCACGCGAGGGATCGGCGTGGTCGTGACAGCGGACGCGCCGGATCTCGTCGACCGCGCGCTGCGCGACACATCCCTAGACGTCGCGGCCGGCCTCGTGATGCCGTTCGACATCGAGGCGCTCTACGCGGCGATCGCGGCGGCGGCGCGCCTCGACCAGCCGAGTCAAGTGGGCCAGGCGGGCCAGGCGGGCCAGGTGGGCCAGGTGGGCCAGGTGGGCCAGGTGGGCCAGGTGGGTCATCCGGCCCTGGCGGGTCATCCGGCCCTGGCCACCCCGGTCGTCGCGACCAATCCTTTGTTGGGTCGCGCGGCGACGCTGTTGCGCCAGGACCGCGCGCGCATCCTGCTGCGCTGGGTGCAGCGCCTCTCGACCCTCGACGTTTTTCGCGACCAGCCCGATCTTCCCCTCACCGCCCTGTACGGGCAGGGCGCGGCCTTGCTCGACGGGGTCGCCATCGCGCTCGAGCTGCAGTCCTCGTCGCGCACGCTGGCGGCGACGACCGTGGGGGGAGGGGTCGAGGCCGCTCATGCCCATGCGCGCCTGCGCCGCGGGCAAGGCGTCCGCCCGGGGAATCTGGCGCGCGAGATGGCGGCGCTGCGGCGCGAGGTCTGGCGCGCCGTCCGCGGGCAGGTCGAGGGAGGAGCCGTGTCCCCGTCGCTCGCCGAGGTGTGGGATCTGCTGCGCCGCGTCGACGCGGCGACCGACGAGGCTCTCGCCGCCATGCTCGACGGGTGGATAGAGAGCGAGGCGGGGAGGGCGGGGCCATGAAGGTCTACGTCGTCGACGACCAGCGCGCCATCGTCGAGATGTTGCAGGTGCTGCTCGGAGAGTTGGGCGTCGAGGCGACCGGGACGACCAGATCGGGCGAGGCGCACGAAGTCGTTTCCGCGCTTCAGCCCGACCTGGTGTTACTGGACATCATGATGCCGGCGCCGGACGGCCTGACGGTGCTCGACGCCCTGCAGCGTGACCCGCGCACGGCGCACATCCCCATCGTGCTATGCACCGCCTCCGTGCTCAGCCCCTCGCAGAGCCGTCTTTTCGGCGACACGGGCATCGGCGTGCTCTCCAAGCCGTTCGACGTCGATCAGTTGCGCGATATCGTGGACGCAGTAGACGGTAGGCGCTGACTACTTAGGCTAGCAGGCAAAGGCTATTCCCTCGGGCGCGATGGTCCCGTACCCTGTGTCGTGTTGGCCCGTCGCCGGACCGCCGAGATTCGAGCGGCGCGCCGCGGCTGCCCTGTCGGTCTACGGAAGGTGTTCATGGCTCTCGACTTTGTTCGCATCGCGCCGCCGACGGCGAAGCCGCCGCGGGATACCCCGGCTGAGCCGGCCTCTGCAGCTCCATCCGCCGCCCCGTCCATCGCGCCGCCGACCCCGGCTGTCGCGATGGACGGGGCGACGCCCGTTGCTCTCACGCCGCCGGCGGTCGAGTGCCTCGAGGATACCGGTCTCGAGGCGGGGTTCATCTCGGACCTGATCCTCAAGATCTTCTATTTCCAGGGCGTGATCGAGGCGCGCAAGGTCGTTGAGGTCATCAAGCTGCCCTACCGGAACCTCGTCGACGGGCTGCTCGAAGAGCTCAAGACGCGCTACTTCATCGAGGTGCAGGGCGCGAACGGCCCGCACCCCGTGCTATATAAGTACGCCCTGACCGACAAAGGCATGAACAAGGCACAGGAGCTCCTCGGGCGCTCTAACTACGCCGGGGCCTGCCCCGTCACGCTGGAGGACTACACCTACATGGTAGGTCGCCAGCGCGCGCGCGACGCGCACGTGACGCGCGCGGTCGTCGAGAAGGCTTTCTCGGCCATGGTGCTCGCGCCGAGCGTGCTCGAGCAGCTCGGCCCGGCCATCAACGCGGGCGAGTCGATTTTCGTATTCGGCGCGCCCGGCAACGGCAAGACGACCATCGCCGAGATCGCCACTACCTGCCTGGGCGGCGACGTCTACATCCCGCACACCGTGATCGTGGAGGGAGAGATCATACGCGTCTTCGACGAGTCGGTCCACCGCGCCGTCGTGGAGCCCTCGCGCGAGGTCGACGGGCGCTGGGTGCGCTCTCAGCGCCCCACCGTCGTGGCCGGCGGTGAGCTCACGCTCCCGGCGCTCGACCTGACCTATTCGCCCGAGAGCAAGACGTACGAGGCTCCGCTGCAGATGAAGGCCAACTGCGGCATGTTCCTGATCGACGACTTCGGCCGCCAGCAGTGTTCGCCGGCCGCGCTGCTCAACCGCTGGATCGTGCCGCTGGAGAAACACGTCGACTACCTCAACCTGGCCACAGGGGTGAAAATCAAGGTGCCGTTCGAGGAGTTGATCGTCTTTTCGACCAACCTCTCGCCGAAGGACCTCGTCGACGACGCCTTCCTGCGGCGTATGCAATACAAGATCGAGGTGCCTTCGCCGACGCCCGAGCAGTTCAGAGAGATTTTCAAGCGCGTAGCCAGGGCCAAGGGTGTCGAGTACGTCGAGGAGGCCTTCGTGTATCTCATGGACGAGTACTACGACAAGGCGGAGCGCGACCCTCAGGCCTGCCACCCGCGCGACCTCCTGAATCAGTTGCTGAGCGCGGCCCGCTACTACGACGTGTCGCCGACGTTGCGCAAGGACCTCATCGACTTCGCCTGCCGTAGCTACTTCGTCAAGCTCAGTTAGGCCATCGTTCCGCCCCGATTCCCAACGGGAACCGGGGCGGCGCCTGTTTTTCACGCCGTGTTAATGTAGCTGGTATAATTGCCCATGTTGCCGTGAGAAGGCCAGTAAGATATGAATTAGGTCTGAGACCAGACAGTGGTAGAACTCCGGGGGTCCTGCCCCCGGCGGTACTGGGAGATAAGCGTGCGAAACGTAGGCGTGGACCCCCTTCAAGAGGCCACCCGAGAGGCCACCATGGAACCGAAACCGTCGTGGGCGGCCAAAGGGGCCGAAAAGATTTCTATCGTCATGCCCTGCCTCAATGAGGAGGCAGGCATCGCACGCTGCATCGCCTGGGCGCAGGAGGGCCTCGATCGGGCGGGCCTGCCTGGCGAGGTCATCGTCTCCGACAACGGCTCGACCGACCGCTCGGCCGAGATCGCGCAGACGGCCGGCGCTCGCGTGGTGCACCAGCCCCTACGCGGCTACGGCAACGCCTACCACAAAGGCTTCGCGGCGAGTACCGGCGCGTACATCGTGATGGGTGACGCCGACCAGACCTACGATTTCCGCGAGATCGACCGCCTGATCGCCCCGCTGCGTAACGGGTACGACTACGTGCTCGGCTCGCGGTTCAGCGGCACGATCCTGCCCGGCGCCATGCCGTGGACGCACCGCTACATCGGCAACCCTGTCCTCACCTTTATCCTCAACGCGCTCTTCGGGCTCAAGAGTTCCGACGCGCACAGCGGGCTGCGCGCGTTCACGCGCGAGGCGTACCTGCGCATGGGCTTGATCAGCCCCGGTATGGAGTTCGCCTCCGAGCTCGTGATCAAGGCGGCCGAGGCCAAGTTGCGCGTGGCCGAGGTGCCGATCACCTACTACCCGCGCGCCGGCGCCTCCAAGCTCAACGCCCTACGCGACGGCGCTCGCCACCTGCGCTTCATGCTGGCCTACCGCTTCGGCCGCACGCCCAAGGGACCCGTCGCGAGCGCCGCCCTCCCGCTGCGCTTCGAGCCCGACGACGACGTGGCCTTGCAGAAGTAAAATCCTCTAAGCATCGGGCTATTGGACCAGGGAGGCGCCTTTAGAGTATCGTAGCAGTAGCGTCCCATCCGTCCCCCTTGACTGTGTCGTCCGTGCGTCCCGCCGGCACGCCAGCACAAGAAAGGCCCGAACGGTGACCCGCCCAGCCTGTGCCCGTTTCCTCCCGCGCCTGCTGTTCCTCGCCGCCCTCGCCCCGCCCGCCCTCAGCGTCCGGCATGGCGCGGCTACCGCGGTGGCCGCGTCGCGCCTAGTCGCCGCGGGTCCCGCGCCATCCGCGCCATCGTCCGTCCGTCCGGACCCACCTGAGCAGGCGGTCTTCGCGCGCGCCGCCGCGCGCTCCGGCGTGCCCGTCGCCGTGCTGCTGGCCCTCTCCTACGTGCAGAGCTCCTGGGATGGCCGCCCCGGCCTGCGCAGCGTCGACGGCGGCTACGGCCTGATGGATCTCGTGGGCGTCGCGGACCGGGATACGCTCGGCGCGGCCGCGAAGCTCCTGCGCGCGTCGCCTGCGCTCCTCGCGCGCGACGACGCGGCCAACGCGCTGGGCGGCGCGCTGTTGCTCGCCGCGACCGCGCGCGCCCTCTCCCCCAGGCGCGCGTTGCCGGCGACGCCGGGCGGTTGGGCGCGCGCCATCGTGCTGTTCACCGGCATGCGCACGCGGCTCGCTGCGACGGTCATGCTACGCGACGTGTATGCGACCATGGCGCGGGGCGCTGTCGTGCACGGGCGACGCCGCACGCTCGCGTTGGCGCCGACGCCCGGCGCGCACGCGGATCTGGACGTCCTCGACAGCCTGCGCCTGCCTGGTCTCAAGGCGGTCCCGACGACCGCGGGTGTTAGGGCAGGGGCGAGTGGGCGCGAGGTCCGGGCGATTGGGGCGGTGATTGCGCCCCGCGCGGCCGCCGGCGACTACCCCGGGGCGGTGTGGGCGCCGACAGCTAACTACACCGCGGCCAATCGCCCGGACGATCTGAGCGTGCGCTACGCGATCGTCCACGACACGGAGGGCGGCTGCGCCGCCTCCCTGAACTGGCTGCAGAATCCCCGATCGGCCGCCAGCGCGCACTTCCTGGTCTGCCAGGACGGCACGGTCTACCAGCTGGTGCGGGTCCACAACATCGCCTGGCACGCCGGGAACTGGTACGTCAACCAGCATTCGATCGGTATCGAGCACGAGGGCTACCGCGCTGTCGGAGGCTACACGCCGGCGCAGTACGACGCCTCGGCCGCCGTGTTGCGTGCGCTCATCGCGGGGCTAGGGCTCACCATAGCGACGGACCGCAACAGCATCTTCGGCCACGAGAACGTGCCCAACGCAACGCACACCGACCCCGGTCCGTTGTGGGACTGGGGCTACTATATGGCCCTGGTGCGTGGCGGCGCCGCACCCGACGGCGTCGATCCGTACGTGGCCTCCGTCGCGACGGGGCAGGCCACCTTCTACGCGTGCCCGTCGGCCTCGTGCAGGGCGCTGGGCACGGCTAACTGGGGCGAGCAGTTCGCCGTGGTGACCTCGTCGAGCGGGTGGGACGAGGTGTACTACAACGGCGCGGCGGCCTGGGTCGACGCCGGGAGGGTCTCGCCCGGTGCGGGGACGCGCCTGCTGGTCGCGGCCTCCACCCTCAACGTGCGCGACGAGCCGGGCGCCGACGGCGCGATCATCGGGGGTATCCCGAACGGCCAGGTCTATGTGTCGCGCCTGCTCGACACGTCGCTCGACGCCGCGGGCTGGTGGCTGATACCCTACAACCATCGTTACGGCTATATCAACAGCCGCTACGTGTCGCCCGCGACGGGCTCGCTGCCGCCGAGCGCGCCGCCGGCGGCGACAGCCTCGGCGACGGCGAGCCCGATCGGCGCGCTCATCCCGGCGACCCCTGCGACGGCGACCCCCGCGACGGCGACCCCCGCGACGGCGACCCCTGCGACGGCGACCCCCGCGACGGCGACCCCCACGATGGCGATCTCCGGCCCTGTCGGTCCCACGACTATCGCCACGGCGACGGCCATCGCGCCGGCCGCGTCGCCACCCCCGGGCGCGACCTCCGTGGAGTGGCCGCCGGTGACGGCCACCGCGACCATGACGCCCGCGCTGACCACGACGCCGACGACGGTCACCGCGAGCCCCATCGTGAGCCCCACCGCGACGGCCACGGCGACCGCGAGCCCTACCGCCACGGCGACCGCGACCCCCTCGCCGGTGGCGACGGCGACGGCGACGCGCATGCGGGCGCGCGCGCAACCGCGTGCGACCCGCCAGCGGAATCAATCTAACGGCAAGGTGACATCGCGGGGACCGGCCCTGTCGGTCGCGCTTGCGCCCGCCCGCGTCCGCGCGGGCGCCCGGCTCACCCTGCGCGTGCGTGGTGTGGCGGGGCGTGCGACGGTCGCCTACAGGCTCGACCTGCCAGGGGGGCCGGCGCTCCGTGCGACACTCCGCGCCGACGCGCGCGGCGGCAGCGCATACGTCGTCACCTTGCCCGGGGATCGCTGGCTGCGCGCGGCCCTCGCACGTGCGGCGCGCCGGCGCGGCGTGAAAGGGTCGCCCCCGCACCCGCGCTGGCTCGACGCGCACGACAGTATCACGGTGACCTGGCCGCGACATATATTGGTGCGCAAGGGGACATTCCGTATAAGCTAGGAGTTGTCAATTACCAGCGGCCGGCCGTCAGCTAGCGGCCGCTAGCTGACGGCCGGCGCCTGATAGTTCAAGGGGGAGGCATGCGGATCGGTAACGTGGTCATGCGAACGGTCGCCGCGGCGGGGGCGATGGCCGCGCTGACGAGTATAGGGTTGACGCCCGCCATCGCGAGCGCCCGGCCATCGGCGACGACGAGGCTTGCACCGGGCTCGGCGCATCGACACGGACATGCCGCGAAGCGTCACCCGGACCGCATGCGCGCACCGGCGGCGGACACAGCTGGGCTCGCCGCCGACGCGCGGGCGGAGGCCGTCATGGTGGACAGGTTGACGCATCAACCGGTGCGCCAGGTCTACACATTTTACACGGTGCGCCCGGGCGATACCGTCGCGCGCATCGCCAAACGCTTCCACGACGTGGCGTGGCTGCTGCGACGGCGCAACGGCGGACTGTGGAACATGGGTCCCGGGCAACAGATTCGTGTGCTGCAGTGGCCGTTCGGCACGCCCTACTTCGCGGTCCGCCCCTACGTCACCGATCGACCGCAGTCCTACGACGTGCGCCCGGGCGACACCCTCTCGGCCATCGCTGCGCGCATGCACACCGACCCCCTCACCTTGAGCGGCCAGAACGGCCTGGGCGACGGCAGCCTCATCTACGCCGGGCAGCGCCTGGTGCTGCACCACTATGCGACCCACCTGCATCGCACGCTCGTCCCCGGCGTGCCGGCCGAGCGCCTGCACACGGGCCTGTTGCTGACCGACGTGGCCAATCTAACCGGCGTCGACGCGGCGCTGGTCAAGGGTCTGGCCTGGCGCGAAACGCAGTGGACGATGGTGCGGGGCGCGAGCGGAGAGATCGGCATGATGCAGATCATGCCGTTCATGGCCCGCTGGGTGCAGCGCGCGCTCGTCGGCTACGACCTCGACCCCAACGTGCCCGTCAACAACGCGCTGGAAGGCACGCTGCTGCTCGACTACTACCTCGATAGGACGGGGCGCAACGCACACAAGGCGCTGGCGCTCTACCACTCGGGCGACACGTTCGCGAGCCACCGCAACGGGCTCTACATCTCCAAGATCGACGAGTTCCGCGACTACTTCTACCACCACCCCCGCGCCGGCTTCTGAACCCCCCCAAGATATTCAGGCAGCCATAAAGGGGTATCTTAGTAGTATGGATACTCACGACAACACCCCCCACGCCGAGATGGTGGCGGAACACCTGTGCCCCATCTGCGGCGAGCGCGCCACGCTGCACTGCGCCTCCTGCGGGCAGGTGTATTGCGCCGAACACGTCGCGCGCGGCTTCTCCCTGGGCTACGCCTTTGTCTGCGTCGAGTGCATGGCGGCGATGCAGCAAATCATGGAGGGGGAGGGCGACCAGGAGTAAGGCGCTTGATCCGGCGCGGCGCGCTAGTCTTTACTGTGCTTCACAGTACTTTACTAGCAGTTAACTCTGTGCTATAATCCTCTGTATGGCACGAACTAACGCACGGGGTGACGAAAAGAAGGCGCGCGGCGACGGCGAGCTCGGCGAGCGGATCAAGCGGCGGCGCAAGGCGATCGGCCTGACGGCCAAGGACCTGGCGCGCGTGGCCGACGTCAGCCCCTCGTATGTCTCGCAGCTCGAGCACGGCAAGCAGGACCAGCCCTCTCTGGAGGTACTCGGCGCGTTGGCCGGGGCGCTGGGGATGGCCACGTCGGAACTGCTGGGCGAGCCGGTCGCCGCCGAGGCCACCATGGTTACACCGCAGGCGTTGGCCCTCCTGGCCGCGGAGCTCGGGCTCGACGCGGCGACGACGGTGATGCTGGCCGGGATCAACATCGGCGGTTACCAGCCGACGACGCGCGACGGCTGGCTGTTGGTGCTGCTGGCGATCCGCTACGCCTGTGCCGGAGGAACGCATCTGCCTGCTCTGGTGGAGGATCGGCCGGCCGGCAAGGCGCTGGCCGGAGTAAGCCATTAGGGTTGGAGAGACGACTGTCGTCACAATAGATAGGTAGACGATACTACATGTAGATTGAGAGCCCAGCGCGGCCCCACGTAGGAAGATGGTGAGTACAATGTTGCGGACTGTATTGGATCGGAAACTGGGCGAGCTGCGTGGAGCCGTCCTTCTTATGGGTGAGAGCGTCGACGTGGCCATTGGCCGCTCTGTCGACGCGCTGGCGCGCGGCGATCGCGCCGCGGCCGACGCGGTGATCAGGGGCGACGACGTCATAGATCGGGAATGCACGGCGATCGAGGAGATGGGCGCGCACCTCATCACCTTGCAGCAGCCGGCGCTGGGCGACCTGCGGGCCGTGCTCGCCGCCCTGGCCATCGCGGAGGAGCTCGAGCGCATCGCGGACCACGCCGAGGGAATCGCGCAGTTGGTGGCCCGCCTGCCCTCCGCGCCGTCCAGGGAGATGCTGCTGGGCCTCAATGGCCTGGCCGCGCTGGCCCGTGTGCAGTTGCAGGGGGCGCTCGACGCCTACCGTGCGGGCGATGCGACGCGCGCGCGCATGGTGTGGGCCAGCGACGACGCCGTGGACAATCTGCACAACCGGCTGGTGCAGTCGCTCCTCGCAGCCATGAAGGGCGACCAGGATGGGCTGACCACCGACACGTACTTATTGTGGATGGCGCACAACCTGGAGCGCATCGGCGACCGCGCCGGCAACATCTGCGAGCGCGTCGTCTTCATCGCCACGGGCGAGCGCCGCATAGCGCGGGTCGCGTCGTAGCCCGGTGGCTCAACGGCCATGACCCTGAAGGAAGGGGGCAGGGACGGACCCTGAAGGGTCTGGTGAGTATGCCTCTCGTGCTCGCAGGTTCATGTCCATAGAGCGCCGTCGCGGGCCAGGGCTCGTGAATTGTCGGGGCGGCCGAGCCCACCCGTCCGTCCGCCGGCACGCGTCGTGGATGGCGGGGGTCTGGGGGGAGGCATCTCCCGGGGTTCCCCCGGAGGTGCGCCCCAACGTCGGACCCGCGGCTAGGGTCCGGGGGACTAGTCATCCAGGGGCGGAGGGGGCGAGGAGAGAGGGACGCTGTCGACTCTTCACGAGCCCTGCGTCGCGGGCTAATGCGCCGGCGGTGGCGCTAGTACCTTTCGACGGAAATCATTCCGCAGGGAAGGGTAGACTGGGGGAGAGGACGGCGGAGCGTCGCAGAGGGGGAGGGGAGGGCGAACGATGCCACGGGGGGCGCAGCGGCGGAGTACGATCA
>JAABUX010005431.1_pt1 | contig 15669 bp, 13 predicted proteins | sample 5561851 | NCBI WGS metagenome assembly JAABUX01 (sample SAMN10711883, study PRJNA513361) | rock metagenome | isolation source: Antarctica rocks | place: Antarctica: Victoria Land, Richard Nunatak red sandstone | collected 2016-01-03 | reverse complement strand
GTGCCGCGTGGGTGCGGATCAGCTCGATCCGGGGAATGTTGCGGCGATTGGCACCGGACGCGAAGCATCCGGCTGTCCCATTCAGGTATCGACAATCAAGTGCGGCGTAGCTTCCCGGATAGCCTCTTCCCCGGCGATCAGACGTTGGGATTGACCGCGGGCGACCTGACCCCCGGTGCGGCCCAGGCCGTCAGCTTGGTCGGCTTCGCCGAGGCCGCCGAGGAGGTCCTCTCCCGGTTGGCGGGGCTGAGGCTCTCCGAGGCCACCGCCCGGCGCACCACCGAGGCGGCCGGGCAGGAACTCGGTCGCCGCCTGGCGACGGGCCAGACGTTCGGCCCGACGCGGGATTGGGCGTGGCACAAGGACCTCGAGGGCAAGACCTGCGCGTATGTGTCGCTCGATGCCACGGCCGTCCCGCAGCAGGGGCCGGGCGCCGCGAAGGCCGACGGGCGGATGGCCACAGTGGCGATGATCTACAACCCGATCCCCGAGGACCGCGACCGCTGGGCCAACCCGGCGGCGAAGCGGCCGCCGTGGCAGGCCCGCTACCAGGCCAGCTTGGGGGGCCAAGCCACGCTCGGCGGACCGCTGCGGCGGCAAGCGGCCCAGGTCGGTACGGACCGCGCCGACCGCTGGATCGCGTTGTCGGACGGCGGGGCCGGGCTGGAGGACTGGCTGAGGACGAACTTCGGCAGGGTGGAGGCGGTGATCCTCGACTTCTACCACGCCTCGGAGCACCTGGGCGACCTGGCCAAGGCGTGGCACGGCGTCGGCACGGAGGCGGCCGAGGCCCAGCATCAGCGGTGGTCGCACCGGCTGAAGCACGACGGGGGCCAGGCGGTGCTGGACGAGCTGCGTGCGCTGGACCGCGGGACGCGGCCGTCGGCGCTTGAGGCGTGGCGGGAGACGGTGACCTACTTCAAGAACCAGGTGAATCGGATGGATTACCCGAGGTACGTGGCCAAGGGCTGGCAGATTGGCTCGGGGCCGGTGGAGTCGGCGTGCAAGACCGTGGTGGGCCAACGCCTGAAGTGCGCCGGCATGCGTTGGGGAGAGGAGGGCTCGGATGGGGTCTGTCATCTCCGAGCCCTGTTCCTGAGCGAGAGGGGCCAATGGGATGCGTTCTGGGCGAGACCCCGGAAAGCGGGGTAGTGTCCCTATCTACTTCAAAGATGCCTACCCATGAGGCAAGAATGGTGGCCAGCTCGCCAGTTCTGCTCCAAATCATTCGAGGGAATGCCTTTAGGGTATCCACAGGATCAACCAACACCAACCTTGCCTCATGAGCCTCTGTCTTTTCCACCTCGCCGAGGAAGACGTCGCGAAGGAACAGGCGGTACGGCAGGGCGTCCCTTCGGGTCTCGCGGGCGAGGGGCGGGGCCTTGAGGCGCGGCCCCCCCCCTGGGATCAGGGCGACCGGGCGGCTACACTTGAGGATGCCCCATAGGTGCGGGATTGGCCAGGAGTCGGCCGTCCCGGACGGGTGGGCGTGGCTTGGGGTCGCGACGGTGGATCGATTGAGCGTCCTCTGCTTCGGCGGCACCTACGGGCTGGCGCTGGCCTGCGACCTGGCCCGGTTCGCGGTCCGGGGCGCGGCCCGGTGGTATGCCACGCTCGCGCTGACCACGCTGGCGTGGGTGGTCCAGACCGCCTATCTGGGCAACCTGGCGGCCCGGACCCGCCAGTTGCCGGTGACCACGGTCTTCGAGTCGATGCTCGTGCTGTCGTGGGTCCTGGCGGCGGTGGGGCTCTACCTGATCGTCCGCTCGCCCAAGCCGGTGGCCGTGGGGGTGTTCGTCCTGCCGGTCGTGCTGGCCCTGGTGGTGGTGGCGGGTGTCTGGGCCCCCCGCGAGGACTGGGCCGGGTCGGGCTGGGGCGGGGCGTCGCACTTCTGGGGCGCGGCACACGGGCTGCTGTACCTGGTCGGGGCGGTCGGGTCGTGCGTGGCGTTCGCGGCGGGCCTGATGTACCTGGTGCAGTCGCACCGGCTCAAGCACAAGCGGCCGAACCGATTCGGGTTCGCGCTGCCGAGCCTGGAGCAGTCCGATCGGCTCAACCGGGCGGCGATCACCGTGGCGTTCCCGTTCCTCTCGGCAGGGCTGATCGTGGGCGTGGTGATGGAGGTGGCCTTGCGGAAGGCCGGGCATTCGCGGCTGGGCTGGACCGACCCCAAGGTCGTCAGCGGCGTGCTGATGTGGCTGGTCTTCGCCGGCCTGCTCCACGCCCGGTTCCGGCCCGAGATGCGGGGCCGTCGGGTCATGCTGTTCACGATCATCGCCTTCCTCTGCCTGGCGTTCGCCACCGTGGGCGTCGACCTGATGCACATCACCTCGCACGGGGTGCCCAGGCCCGGGCCCGACGCCCCGGGCCCGCCGGCCGGGAGGGCGTCGTGAGGCTCATGGCCCTGGGGGTCGATCACCGCCGGGCCCCGACGTCGGTCCGCGAGGCGTTGGCCTTCGAGGGGCGACGACGCGACGAGGGGCTCGACTCGCTGGCGGGGGCCTTCCCCGGCTCGGAGTTCGTGGTGCTCTCGACGTGCAACCGGGTCGAGGTCTACGCCGCCGGGGCCGGCGAGGCCATGCCGACGACCGGGGCCCTGATCGACTGGCTGGCCCACTTCCACTCCACGCCGCCGGACCACTTCGCGGCGCACCTGGTCGACCACCACGACGGCCAGGCGGTCGCGCACCTCTTCAAGGTCGCGGCCAGCCTGGAGAGCCTGGTCCTGGGCGAGGGCCAGATCCTCGGCCAGGTCCGCGACGCCTACAAGGCGGCCGTCGCCCGCAAGGCCGTCGGGCCGATCCTGCACGCCGTCTTCCCCCACGCCCTCCGCGTCGGCAAGCTCGTCCGCGAGCAGACCGGGATGGACCAGGGCAAGCTCTCCGTGGCCAGCGTGGCGGTGGACGTCGCCAAGGACGTCTTCGACACCTTCGACGACAAGACCGTCCTGGTCATCGGCGCCGGCAAGATGGGCGACCTGACGCTCCAGCACCTCGCCGCCCTCAAGCCCGGCTCGATCCTGGTGACCAACCGGAACCCCGAGCGGGCCGAGGCCGCCGCCGTCCGATGGGGGGGCCGGGCCATCCCGTTCGACCGCCTGGGCCTGGCGCTGGTCGAGGCCGACGTGGTCGTCAGCACCACCGCCGCCGACGAGCCGGTCGTCACCCTGGAGACCTACGCCCGGGTCCAGAAGGCCCGCAAGAACCGCCTGGCCCTGATCCTCGACATCGCCATCCCGCGCGACTTCGACCCCCGGATCGGCGACCTCGAACAGGTCATGCTCTACAACGTCGACGACCTCCGGGCCCAGGCCGACCGGAACCGCCAGAAGCGGCAGAAGGGGGTCGACCCCGCCCTCGCCATCATCGAGCGCGAGACCGCCCGCTGCCTGGCCGACCTCCGCCAGCGGACCCACGCCGGCGCCCTGCTCAAGCAGCTCGGCAGCTACGCCGACACCGCCCGCCTCCGCGAGCTCGACTCCCTGATCGCCCGCCATCCCGACCTGACCCAGGCCCAGCGCGACGACATCGCCCACACCATGCTCCGCCTCCAGAACCAGTTCCTCCACCACCCCCGCGCCGCCCTCCGGACCGCCGCCTCCGCCGACGCCGGCGAACACCCCCACCCCCTCCTCAACGCCGTCCGGGCCCTCTTCGGCCTGGCCGACGCCCAGTGAGCGGGACCCCCGATCCTTGCAGGGTGGGTGAAATCCACCACGGCTCGGGCCCCATCGAAGGGGTTGATGGATTTCATCCACCCGACGGGAAACGACTCGATCTCCCGCGGGAAAAACGAAGCCAATCCGCCATTCCGGGGCATCCGAGGACCGGGGGCTGTCCTCCCATAAGATGATCCCCCCCGGGTGCCCGACGTTAGTCGCCTTTTTCGGGAAGGCCCCGGATTCGCGGGCGTTCGGCGCGGCGGGCATCCCGGTCGATGTCCAGAGGACATCGGGAGAGCCCGCGGCCCCGGTCGACCTGGTTTGCCGGCCTCGACGCCGCGTCTTATAATGGACCGGGGCCGGCCGGATCGGGGCCGGCGTGGGGGATTTTAAAGGGCAGGGCAGGGGAGTTCGGCGATGAAGTCCAGCGCGGATCAGCCTCGGGTGGCCGACCTGGCATTCCGGGTCTTCGGGCGGCCGATCCACCCCGACTGGTTCGCCGTCCGCGCACATCGCCGGGTCGCCGTGGACGGCTGGCAGGCCGACATCCGGATCGTCGAGGGGGGGCACGCGGTCGTCTGGCGGGCCGGCGACGTCCGCCTGACCGAGGTCCTCGCCGGCCCCTCGACCGCGCTGCCGGAATCGGGCCTGCTGTTCCACTCGCCGATCCGCCACGAACGGGCCGCGTCGCTCCGCCCGGGGATGGGGATCGAGTACCAGGCCTGCCTGGAGGTCGAGCGGATCGACCCCGAGGTCTTCGCCCACCTCTGCGACGAGATGGCCCTCGACGCCGCCCGCGACCGGCTCTTCCACCGCTCCGCCGGCGCCAACCGGATGGCCCCGGCCTCGATCAGCCACGTCGCCTTCGAGTCGAGGGCCAAGGGCCTCCTGGTCCACGCCTTCCACTCGTTCCCCAACGAGCGGGCGATCGTCCGGACCCAATCCCTCTTCGAGACCCCGATCGCCCTGCCGGCGCCGAGATGAGTTGAGGCGAGGCGGGGCCTCAGCGGACGTTGATGGTCGCGGTGACCGGCTTGCCGTCGACCGTGGCCGAGAGTTCGCCGGCGACGTCGCCGGGGGCCTCGAAGGGGGCGGCGGCGAGCTCGCCGGCCCTGGCCGGGTCGGCGTCGCCGGTCGGCTTGAATTCGACCGGCCTGGCCCCCCGCTCCTTCGGCTTGAGCGTCGCGACGGTCGGCCCAGGCACCTTCGGCTTGAGCCCGGGGTCGAAGAAGTAGAGCGAGAGCCGCGCCTGGCCCGGCTTGTCCGGGGCGTCCCGGCGGACGACCTCGACGGTCGACCGCCCGTCCGTCAGCCGGAACAGCGAGCCGCCGTGGGGCGACGGCGGGCCCAGCGAGGGGGGCGGCCCGCCGCACCCGGCGAGGGTCGCCGCGAGCAGGCAGGCGGCCCGTTCGATCTTCGTCATGAGGCGCCCTCTCGATGGGGTCGGGTCGGATGGCGGAGGGAGATCGGCCGCGGGCGTCGATCTCCCTCGAATGTGCCGCGCGAGTTGCGTTGCCGGGTCGACCCCGGCTCAGAGGGCGTCGGCGCCGACGACCTCGCCGCCGGCCCGGGTCGACAGCTTCTGCCAGACGCCGATGTAGGCGCCCGGATTGACCGAGTAGACGAATTTGCTGTTGGTCACGCCGTTGGGCAGGTTGGCCCCCGAGCCGCCGGCCGCGTAGGTCCAGCAGTCCACCGAATTCTTGATGAACCGGACCGAGCCGTCGCAGAGCGCCGCGTTGACGCCGCCGGGATGCCGGCTCGACATGGTCGCCGGATAGTCGCCGGAAATATCCCCGGCCGAGGCGCCGCTGCCGCCCAGGCCGACGTTCGGCGGGTAATAGGTGTTGACCATCGTGTCGTAGTAGCGGCCCGAGTTCCAGCAGCCGTCGCCGATGGCGTAGGGCTTGTCGTAGATGAAGAGGTTGCCCTTGCTCTTCTCGCCGAAGAGGAGGGTGTTGCTGGTGCCGTCGGTGATGTCGGCGATCTTGACCGAGCTGTCGTCGTAGATCACGCCGTTGAGCTGGGCGTACTCGGCCGGATTGGCGTACGACTGCTGGTAGTAGACCGGCCAGGTCCCCTGGTTGCCGCCGTAGCTGGTGAAGGCGGCCAGGTAGACGCTGTCCGGCGGCTGGTCCGGGGCGTTATTGACGCCGAAGTTCCAGCCCGGGACGGTCCCGCGAGGCGAGCTGGCGTTGCGGAGCGGGACCGGGTCGTTCTGGCTGTCGCTCGGGCAGTTGAGGATCGAGAGCCGGACGCCGTAGAGCGTCGCGTTCTGCCAGCTCCCGTAATTCCAGTTGAAGTTGACCGCGTTGTACGCCGGCGCCTGCTCGGTGAACGGCAGCATCCGGACGAAGGAGCTGAAGTTCTGCGCGAAGTGCCAGGATGGGTCGGGAGACCCATTCTTCGCCGCAAGGCAGCTCGGAGAGGAGCAGGAATACGACCCGCCGGGGAAGCAGCCGTTTGTCGACTCGTAGTTGTTCGCCGCGAGGGCGAGCTGCTTGAGGTTGTTGACGCACTGCGAGCGGCGGGCGGCCTCGCGGGCGGCCTGCACGGCGGGCAACAGCAGGGCGATCAGGACGGCGATGATCGCGATGACCACCAGCAGCTCGATCAGCGTGAAGCCGCGGCGGTGGGCGGGAGAGGTGCGGGCCATGGTGATGGGGTCCAGCTCGATCGGGGAGGATGTCGGCGTCGGGCACGCCTCAAGGCGCGGCCCTGGATACGAGGGGATCATTGTAGAATCGGGTGATGTTGGATTGATGGCGATTGTGACAACCCGGTGAGGGGCCGGAGAAATTTCCGTAAAGAGTGTCGGTCGTCGCCCCGGTCGGCCGGGGCGACGCGCAGTCCGCGTCCCTCAAAAGATGTCCGAAAGAGTAGGATCACTTCGTTTCGAGACGTCGGAGCATCGAATGAGTCATGGTGACATCAACCCAGGACTCGCTCGGCTCCTCCGACCCCTCGCGGTCCTTGCTCAGTCGGCGGCAAGGTGTGCCCCTTTTTCCGCGACGGCTCGTTTCATCAGGAGGACCAGGGGGACGAGCACCAGGGCGAGCACGGCGAACGCCCAGAAACAGTCGAAGTAGGCCAGCGAGAGGGATTGCTGGTCGCGGAGGTCGGAGATCGACTGCCAGGCCATCGAATCCGCCCTCGCCGGATCGCCCGTCATCTTCAGGAAAGCTGGCCGGAGTTCGTCCAGGCCGGCGTTGAGGTTGGGGTTGAGCGGGTCGAGCCACTCCCCCAATCGCTCGACGTGGAACTGCTCGCGACGGTCGAGGAGGGTCTTGGCCATCGACGTGCCGACGCTCCCCCCTTCGTTCCTCAACAGGGCGAAGAGCCCCACCGCCGCCCCCCTGAGCCGGGGCGTGAGCGACGCATAGGCGGCCACATTGAGCGGGGTGATCAAGATCGACAGGCCGACGATCTGGACGACCCGGGGCCAGACGACCTGCAAGGGGCTGATGAACAGGTTCATCCGGGACATCTAGAAGCACCCGGACGCCATCACCAGCCCACCGACCGCGATCAGGATGCGGGCGTCATATCCCCTCCCGAGCAGCTTGGCGATGATCGGCAGCATCATCAGCGAGAAGAACCCCGAGGGGGACAGCACCAGCCCCGCATGGACCGCATCGTAGCCGAAGAGGGTCTGGAGCATCCCCGGGAGGGTCGTGGTCGAGCCGAACAGGACGCCGTAGGCGCAGAAGATGATGATGGAGCTTGCCACGAAGTTCCGATTGGCCAGCGGTCGAAAGTCGACCACCGGTGTCTTGGCCCGCAGCTCCCACCAGACCGTGAGCGACAGCCCCCCGACGACCCCGGCGATGAGGCAGTGGACCCGGAAGAATGGGTCGCCGAACCAGTCCCATTCCTGGCCCTTGCTGAGGGCGATCTCCAGGCTGGCGATGCCCAGCGTGATCAACCCCAGCCCGATGTAGTCGAACCGGATCGGCTTGCTGAGGAACTCCGCCCGCTGCGCCTTGAGATACGGCGGGTCGTCGAGCACGGCCCCGCACATCGCCAGCGCCGCCAGGCCGGTCGGGACGTTGATGAAGAAGATCCATCGCCAGGAATAGTTGTCGGTGATCCAGCCGCCGAGGGTCGGGCCGAGGATCGGGGCAATCAGGGTGGCGACGGCGAAAACGGTCATCGCGGCCCCCTGCTTCTCCCTGGGGAACGAGTCGAGCAGGACCCCCTGGGTCCCCGGCTGCAGCCCGCCCCCGGAGAGGCCCTGGAGGATCCGGAAGAAGATCAGCGACTCCAGGTTCGTCGCCATCCCGCAGAGCAACGAGCTGAGCGTGAAGCCGGCCACCGAGAGCAGGAAGTAGCGGCGGCGGCCGAGGAAGGTCGACAGCCAGCCGGAGAGCGGCAGGACGATCGCGTTCGCCGCGAGGTAGCTGGTGATGACCCATTCGCCGTCGTTCGACGCGGCCGACAGGCCCCCGGAGATATAGCGAAGGGCAACGTTGGCGATCGAGGTGTCGAGCACCTCCATGAACGTCGGGACCGTCACCGCGACGGCGATGAGCCAGGGGTTGATGGCCGGTCGAGGCGTGGCGATCGGCGGGTCAAGGTTGGTCATCGCGATCCCCCCTCACTTCGCGACCGGCGAGGTAGGCCGCCGGGGCTCCTGGAGCCGCTTGCCGGCACCCGGGCCCCGGGGTGACTCTTTGAAATACACATAGGGTGTCGCCGAGAGCCCGGCGAAGAGCGGCTCCTCCTCGGGGTTGTAATCCTCCAGTTCGATGCGGACGGGGAGGCGCTGGACGACCTTGACGAAATTACCCGTGGCGTTCTGCGCCGGCAGGATGGCCAGGGTCTGCCCGGTCCCCATCGTGAAGCCGGTCACGCGGCCCCGGAAGATCCTCCTGGCCCCGTACATGTCGACTTCAACCTCGGCCCGCTGGCCGATCCTGAGGTCGGCGAGCTGTGTTTCCTTGAAGTTGGCGTCGATCCAGATCTCGGTCAGCGAGCGGATCGCCATGACGGACTGGCCGGCAAGGACGTTGTTGCCCGGGTTGACATTCCGACGGGTGACCACGCCGTCGATCTCGGCCCGGACCTCGCAGTAGCGGAGGTCCAGCTCCGCCTGGGCCAGGTCGCGCTCGGCCTGGAGTCGCTTCGCCCCCGCCTGTCGGACCGCGGGGGCGTCGGGGACGATCCGCTCCATGATCCGGTCGATGTTCCCCTCCTTGTCCCGTCGGGTGAATTCGTCGATGGTCTGCCGGGGCGTCTGGGTCGAGGAGCCCAGGGGAAGGCCCACTTGGGCGACGCTCTGGACCAGTTCGGCCAACGACTGGCGGACTCCGGAGAAGGTCTGATTCAGGTCGGCGGGGACGTCAGACAGCTCACCCTTCTCGACGGTTGGGCTGAGGCCGAGGCTGACCCTCGTCTCGGAGACCTCTTCCTGGGCCTGCTTCATCACGGCCTCGGCCACCCGCTCGGCCTCGCGACGCTGATCGAACTCCTCCTTGGCGATCGCCCCGCGGTTCAAGAGCGCCTGGGCCCGGTTCAGGTCCAACCGAGTCCGGTCGAAGGTCGCCTCCCTGCTCCGCAAGGTCGCGACCCGGGCCCGGAGGAGGGCGACCTGATTATCGACCTGCTCCATCGCCGTCTGGAGCTTCCAGCGCAGGCTCCGGACCATTCCCAGGTTCCCGCGGACCTGCGCCTCGGCCGCTTTGAAGTCCGCCTCGGCATTGATGACGGCCGCCTTCTTGATGTCGACCTGGACCTGATACGGCTCGCGGTCGAGCTCGACGAGCAGGTCCCCCTTCGCCACCCTCATGTTGTCATCGACCAAGATCCGGACGGCCTGTCCCTTGACCCGGGGGGCCACGAGCGTGACGTGACCGTTGATGTAGGCATCGTCGGTGGAGAATGTCCGGAACATCTTCACCACGCCCGGTGCCAGATAAGCGCCTCCCGCACCCGACGCGGCGAGGATCGCCAGCATGAGGATGATCCGGCGTCGTGGCCGCCCAAGGGTCGATGCGGCTTCCGTGCTCGATGATGAAGACGAACCCACGGGCACGTCCGCGACCACATGGTCGTTCGAGCCGGGAACTGCCTTGCCGACAGATGGTTCGGAGGTTCTCTCAATGGAACTCATGACCATGCTCCTCCGGCGAGGCCGAACTTGCGGGTCGATCGCGAACGGCCACCAGGCTGCTCTCCTGCGACGCCCCGACTACGCTTGATGCAACTTGTTCGTGGTGACGGTCGGGTCGGTCATGGCCTGTCTTCTCGGGATGAGCGGGTTCGTATCGTCTGGCGCTCACGTCGGGCCCTCTCCTTCGGAGCCAGGGCGATTGGACCTCGCGAGCTTTCCTCATACGCCCACACACCCGGTTTCCTCATAATCCGACCCGGCAAGGACGGTCGCTCGACCCTCGCCGGTTGAACGACGAAGGGCCATGAAAAGGGCCGTTCGTCGCCGGTTCGCTCGCCGTCGACCCACTCCCGGCCGGCCGACGACCCTCCCGCGGACGAGTCGCCAAGCCGTCCAGGACGGTGTGGAGGTGGGACTCGATGACGGCGAGCGGGCCGGGATCATCCATGATCCGCCCTCCAGATCGACAATCTCATCAACACGCATTGAAACCGATCGGGCTCGGGCATGATATAACGGCGAGCGGAAAAAACCGATCGGTCTTTTCGCACGAGGCTCAAAACACGACCTGAACGGTGCGCGAGAAGGCAGGATCACTTCGTTTCGAGATGTCGGAGCATCGAATGAGTCATTGGTGACGTCAATCCAGGACTCGCTCGACTCCTCCGGAAGTCGTCATGGCAGGTGCTCCGGGGGGGCGGGCCCTCGGACATCATCCGCCGGCCGCATCCGCCGCGGGCCATGTGATGAAGATGCCATTGAGGACCTCTCGGAGGTCAACCTCGCGAGGCCGGCCGCCGGGCTTGGCACCGTGCAGCACCGTCCTGGGCCGCTCCCACCGGCTTCGGGTGGGGTTGGAGGGGTAACGCTTGGGTCCGGCCTGCGTGCGGAACTCTGGGGGGAATCTGGCTTCTCGTACACCCTTTCAGCCGGGCGCCGGGCCCTCGCCGATTCCCTCGGCCCGGTCCAGCAAAGGGAGGAGCAGCCAGCTCGCCGCCGTGAACGCCGCGCCGACGGCGACCAGGACCCGGAACGACGCATCGGGGCCCCAGAGCGCGGCCCCCCGCTCGTAACACCAGCCACCCAGGCCGGTCGACGTCGACGCCGCCAGGTTCTCCAGCGCCATCAGCATCGCGAAGACGCTGCCGGCCGCCTCGGGCGGGCAGGCCCGCGCGGCGAGGTCGAGCTGGATCAGGGTCGCCATCATATAGACGATGCCGACCGCCAGCGTCACCGCGACCGCCGACGCCCGGCCCGAGAGCCCCGAGTAGGCCAGGGTGCTGGCCACCCCCAGGACGATCGAGAGCCGGACCAGGGCCCGGGGCGACGCCCGACGGGCCAGCGCGGGGTAGGCCAGGCAAGCGAGGATCGAGCCGACGGCCATCAGCGATTGCGTGGCGCCGTAGAACCCCTCGCCCAGCCCGAGCACGCCCGTCACGTACTGGCGGAGCACGACGGTGGAGAACGGGTTGAAGTTCCAGAGGAACAGGAACGCCCCGACGCCCCGGACCGAGGGCGACCGCGCGGCCCCGAGCAAGGCCCGCCCCGCCGCCCGGACCCCGACACTCGGGCGGGGCACCCGGGGCTCCCGGACGGCGAAGCCCGCCAGGAGGAGGGTCGCGGTCGAGGCCAGGCCGCAGACCAGGAAGCCGCCGCCTTCGCGCCCTCGCTGGCTCAGCCAGCCGCCCCCCACGCCCGTGAGCAGGCCCGCCGCGTAGGCCGACCCCCACTGCGCGGCCTGGAACCGCCCGACCAGCCCCCGGGGGCGGCCCCGGTCGATCATCAGGGCGTCGGCCACGACGTCGGAGAACGACCAGGCGATCGTCGCCAGACCCAGCCAGCCCAGGAGCCAGCCGTATCGGGCCGAGGTGGCGTCGGGGGCCGGCAGGAGGGCGACCGCGAAGAGGGCGAGCGCCGCCGTCCCGCCGGTGAGGATCAGGTAGCTCTGGCGCCTCCGGCCGAAGAGGGGCACGAAGTCGGTCAGCAGGCCGTAGAGCGGCTTGAGCGACCACGGCAGCGCCACCATCGCGGCGAACGCCCCGACCTCGGCCGTCCCGTGGCCCCACCGCGTGAGGAGGGCCTGGACCGGCTGCGCGATCAGCCCTTCGGTCGGCTCGGCCACGCCCTGGCAGAAGGCGAACGCGCCGAACAGGACGCCCAGCCCCCACGCCTCGCGTCGGGCTCGGCCCGATCGCGGCTCGTCGTCGGTCGGCAAGATCACGGCTCCCCGGGTCGGACCGGCGATAGTACACCCGCGACGCCGCCCGGCCGTCAACCCGTCGCCCCGGATTCGACCCGGCCGGAGATCGGCGTCGCTCCGCGGGCACCGCTCCGGGCGGTTGCGATAAGTCCTGGTTTAGTTAGGGCGAAACCGGTATCTTTTCGGGTGCGTCCGGGAGGCCGGCGGGGCCGATAAGATCCACGAGAGATCCGGCCCCGGGCGGTCGACCCGATCCCCCCAGAATCTCCGGGTGGGAGGGCGTCCGGGCGATCGCCGCTGATCTCCCGTCGACCAGTCCGCCGGGCCCATGAGGGCCCCGCCACGCCCGGGGGCCGGCCGCCGGGCGTGGCGGGGCCATCGGCACGGCCTCGGGGGCCGGGAAAATCGGAGAAATCGACGAGGGACCCGGCGGGCCCTAAGTGAAGATTGGGTCAAGCGTCCGTGCTGCCACCCCGGCGTCGCGACCGGCCGGAGGGGCCACGGGGCCGGTAGATTTCGGTTGGCGTGCCCGGGCCACCCCGTTACTTTCGTTCCGTTCCGGCGAATTGGAGGATGCCCGCCGACCGGAGCGGTGCATCCCAGGATCTGATGGAGCCGTTCCAAGATGCCGCTACCGACCCGCATCGACCGCGTCCGAGGCTCCCTCCTGGGGATGGCGATCGGAGACGCGCTGGGGGCCCCGCTCGAAGGGCTCGGGGCGCAACAGATCCGGGCGCACTACACCCTCGTGGCCGATTACGTCGATGGGGCGCGGGCCTGGAAGAAGAAGCCGTATCGCTGGCGGATGCCCGGCCTGTACTCCGACGACACCCAGCAGGCCCTGGTGCTCTGCGACGTCCTCCTGGAGCATGGCCGGGTCGACCCCGACCGCGTGGCGGCGATCTACCTGGACCTGGCCACGCCCGAGGGGGGCTACGCCGGGGCCCATCGCGGCGTGGGGCGGAGCTTCCGCCAGGTCCTGGCCGACCTGAGGCGGGGCGTCCCGCCGGACCGGACCGGGCAGGACTCCGCCGGGATCGGCGCGGCGATGCGGATCGCGCCGGTGGCCCTGTACTTCGCCGACGACCCCGACGCGATGCACGCGGCCGTGATGGCCGCCAGCCTGATGACCCACCGCGACGTCCGGAGCATCGCCGGGGCCCTCGCCGTGGCCCACGCCGTCCGCCGGCTCGCCGCCGGGGACGGGCGCGATCCCAGCTTCCTCTTCCGGGTGGCCGCCGACGTCGCCCGGGGCGAGGCGCGGATCGCCGACGAGGCCGGCGCGTCGGTCGCCTCGCTCGCCGCCCACGGCCGGAGCCTCTCGCAGGCCATCGCCGCCGCCGAGCCCCTGCTCGACATCCCCCGCGAGCGGGCCCTCGCCGCGCTGGCCGAGGAGGCCAACCGCCACGGCGCCGAGCCCGCCTGCAAGCGGGCCACGATGGGCTTCCCCCCCGCCTGCATCCCCGCCTGCCTCTACCTCCTGCTGACCACCGACAGCTTCGAGGAGGCCCTCGTCGAGGTCGTCAACCTCGGCGGCGACGCCGACTCCACCGGCGCGATCCTCGGCGCCATGGCCGGCGCCCACTACGGCCTCGACGCCCTCCCGGCCCGATGGCTCGACGGCCTTCAGAACCGCGACGGGATCGACGCCCGCGCCCAGGCCCTCGACCGGCTCTCCGCCGACGGGATCGCCATCCCCGACCTCGTCGCCACCGAGCAGGAACTCAGCGCCCGCGAGGCCGCCTGCCGGAACCACCTCATGTCCTCCACCCCCAAAGGCGGCGACCTCGGCGCCAACCGCCGGCTCTGACTCGGGGGTGGGGCCGGCGGGACCGGCGGGCCGCGACGGACCTTCCCGCCGCCCGGGCGATGGGTTAAGATATTCGGGCGGGGCTCGCCGACCCCTCGACGCGAGCGGGACCGGCGGCCCACGCCCCTTGGGAGGCCATGGCGTGGGCGAGATCCAACCCTCTTACGACCGGATCAAGCGGCAGCTCGGCGAGGCCGAGGGCTACCTGATGCTCGACCTCCCGGCCAAGGCCCTCGCGATCCTCGAAGCCCGGGCCGACTGGGCGACCATGCAGTTCGAGGCCGCCCTCCTGACCGGCGAGGCCCTCCGCGTCCTCGGCCGCTATCGCGACGCGCTGAAGCCCCTGGAGGTCGCCGCGGCGCTCCGGCCCGGCGACGTCGGCGTGGCCATCGCCCTCGGCTGGTGCTACAAGCGGACCCACCGCCTGGCCCAGGCCATCGACGCCCTCGGCCGGGCCGTCGGCCACAACCCCGACGCGGCGCTGCTGCATTACAACCTGTCGTGCTACTGGAGCCTGGCCGCGAACCCCGCCAAGTCGCTCGACGAGCTGACCGCCGCCCTCGACCTCGACCCCGACCTCCGCTCCCGGGTCGCCGACGAGCGCGACTTCGACGCCCTCCGGGGCAACCCCGAGTTCGAGCGGCTCACCGCCGCCGGCCCCGCCCCGCTGGCTTGAGTGGGGGGGCGGGGCGAGGCGGAGGGCGGATCAGGGCCGCGATTGCGGGCGGTCGCGGTGCTTGACGAGCCCGCTGTAGACGAGCCGGGTGAAATGGCTCCCCTTGAACAGCCCCTTGGCCCAGCGGGCGTCGAGGCTCGCGAGCGGCCGGGCGGCGATGGCCTCGTCGGGCGTCTTGCCGGCGGCGACGAGCGGCTCGACCTTCGCCCGGGCCTCGGCCAGCATGTCGCGGAAGGCCGCCAGGTCTTCGCGGTTGCCGATCGGGCCGTGGCCGGGGATGATCCTGGTCCGGGCGTCGACGACCCCGAGCATCCGGTCCGCCGCCGCGACCATCCCGCCCACCCAGCCGTCGGACGAGCTGTCGATGTTGGGGTAGAACCCGTTGGTGAACAGGTCGCCGGTGTGGAGGACGTTGGCCTTGCGGAAGTGGACGAAGACGTCGCCGTCGGTGTGCGCCCGGGGGACGTGGGCCAGGTGGATCTCCTCGCCGTTGAGGTACAGGGTGGTCGAGCTTCCCACGGTCACGGCGGGCAATGCGGCCGGCGGCGAGGGGGGGATCTTCATCTCGAAGTCGGCATTGTACTGATCCGATCCCAGCCGCTTCCGGGCGTTCTCGTGGGCGATGATCCGCGCCCCGGCCCCGGCCAGGGCGGCGTTGCCGCCGGTGTGGTCGAAGTGCCAGTGGGTATTGATCAGGGTGATCGGCCCGGCGTCGAGCTTGCGGACGACGGGCAGGAGGTCGGCGGCCCGGGAGGGGACGAAGGAGTCGACCATCACCAGGCCATCCGGCCCGACCAGCGCCGCGATGTTGCCGCCCGGCCCGGCGAGCGTCGACAGGCCCGGCGTCAGGGTCGCGACGGCGATCGGGACGGCGTTCATCATCGGGCCGAGTTGGGCCATCAGTTGCGGCAGGGGGACCTCTCCGGCCGGGTCCTGCGCGGCCCGCGCCGCGAGGGCCCAGGCCGAGGACACCGCCGCGCCGGCCATCGCCTTCAATGCGTCACGCCTCTTCATGGATCTCGGTCGCCTCGCGGGTGGGATTCCGGCCCCGGCCTCGCCACCGGGCCGGGCGCCGCGGGCATTCTAGTGGGTCATTCGCGTTGGGTATGGCCATAAGTCGGCCCGGGGCCGCGCCGAAGCGGGGCCCGGGTGCAGGCCCCCGAGCCACCCAGGCGATGGCGCCGCTCCCGCTGGCGACGCCGACGGGCCG
>JAABUX010005429.1_pt1 | contig 15676 bp, 14 predicted proteins | sample 5561851 | NCBI WGS metagenome assembly JAABUX01 (sample SAMN10711883, study PRJNA513361) | rock metagenome | isolation source: Antarctica rocks | place: Antarctica: Victoria Land, Richard Nunatak red sandstone | collected 2016-01-03 | reverse complement strand
CGGCAAGGCCCGGTGCGGCGCGGCCAGGAACTCATAGGGGTAGCCGTAATGGCCGCCGACGATGTGGTGAGTCAGGCTGTTCGGCCAGCGGTGGCTGTCGTCGTCGTTGCCGAAGGTGAACACGTCGTCGCGGGCCGACAAGGCGACCGAGAGGGGGTTCCGCTCACCGGTCGAGACCAACTCCAGGTCGGTTCCATCGGGCCGGACCCGGATCACGCCGCCGGTGCTCATCGTGATCGTCTTGCCGTCGGTCCCCTTGGCCTCGGGGATGCCCTTGTCGCCAACCGAGATGTACAGCAACCCATCGATCCCGCGCCGGATTCCCGAGGCGACATGGTCGTTCAACCCGTTGAACCCGGGGACCTTGGGTCCCAAACCGGTGACGAGGTCGGTCCGGGTGTCGGCCACGCCGTCGCCGTCGGTATCGCGAAAACTCGACAGGAACGGGGCGTGGACGACGTAGAGCGTCCCGTCCACCCACTCCAGGCCCATGACGCTCTGGAGCTTGTCGGCATAAACCCGGGTCGAGCCATCGGGGCGGATCGCCAGGACCGAGTCGACCGGCGCATTCACCGGCCCGACCATGTTCATCGGGTCTTGACCGAGAAAGATCGTCCCGTCGGGGGCGACCACGATCGCCGACGGATACCGGATCGCGGGCGCTTGCTTGACCAGGGCGATCGACCAGCCGTCGGCCACCTTGGGCAGCCGAGGTTGGTCGGCGGCCCGGGCGGGCGCGAAACCCGTTACGAGCAAGATGGCAACGACGAGGAGGCGACCGGACGGCATGGCGGAAGGTCCTTCCCGGGGGTCCAAGCCCGCCGCTTGGCCATGAGCCTGGTCGGCCGACGCGGGGGCTGGGCTGTCAATCGTGCGGGGTTTCCGGCAAAATCATGGTCGGATTCGGGTCCAGTTCGACGACAACGACCCCCAACCCGCCCGAGCGATCACCGCCCGACCACCGGGCGCGACGCCCCACTCGTCTCATCCCGGCCTTGGAGCCTCGATCCGTGAGCAAGCCGCAGCCCTCCTCCGAAGGCGAAACCGGGGCGACCCGCACATCCGTCCCCGACCCGAAGAAGAACCCGTCCTACCCCGGCCGACAACACCTCCACGAAAAGCCGCACTGGCAGGGAATCCTCCAAAGCGCCGAGGCCCAGATCGCCCCGTTCTCGCAGCGCCTGAGCGTCCTGGGCAACGACCCGAACCGGACCATCTACGAGCGCCTCCACGCCCAGATGCTCGGCGCCCGCGACCAGATCGCCGACGCCGTCCGCCGCCTCCCCGGCGAAACCGGCGACCTCTACGAAGAAGACAAGCACCGCGTCGCCGAAGCCATCACCGCGCTCGACCGCCTCGCCCAGCGGTGGTGAGCGCTCGCCCCATATCTCCCCTAGATCACTTGGAGCCGAGTGTCATGGCCACCGTCGCCACGCTGATGACGATTGAGGAGTATCTCGTACTGCCCGAAACAGGTACGCGGACCGAGTTGGTCCGAGGAGTGGTCATCGAGTTGTCAAGACCTGGTTATGAACACGGGAAAATCTGCATCGAGATCAGCTTCTTAATCACGCTTTTCGTGAAGCAAAGTGGGTCCGGCCGGGTCATCGGTAATGACTCAGGGATTATCACGCATCGTGATCCCGACTCCCTCCGGGGTGCCGATGTTGCTTACTACAGTGCGGTGAAGGCCAACGCGATCGGAGTCCAGAAGGGGTATCCCAATCTGGCTCCCGATCTCGTCGTCGAGGTTCGCTCGCCGAGCGACCGTTGGTCCGAGATGGTGCACAAGGCGGGGGAATATCTCGCCGCCGGTGTCCTCGTGGTTGTGTTGCTCGATCCCGATACCCGCTCCGCTCATGTGTTCGAGGCCGACCGGGCGCCGCGGGCTTTCGGACCCCAGGACACGCTGACGTTCCCCGACCTCTTGGGCGACTTCGCCGTCGTGGTCGGGCGGATCTTCGACTGACCCTCGTCCGCCCTCGTTGCGGAACTTGCCCTGGAGGCGCGCATCATGGCAACGGCAACGGCCCTACTGACCATCGAAGAATACCTCGCGCTGCCCGACACCGGCACGCCGACCGAGTTGGTCCGGGGGAGGATCATCGAAGTGCCGCCACCTGGCTCTCGCCACGGACGATTTGCCTTTCGGTTCGCCCATTACTTGGGTGTTTACGTCATCGATCGCGGGTTGGGCGAGATCATCACCCACGATTCGGGCGTCGTCACTCGTCGCGATCCGGACTCGCTCCGGGGTCCCGACGTCGCCTACTATCGCGCCGCCAAGCTGCCGCCGATCGATGCTTGGCCGAAATATTTCGATTTTCCGCCCGACCTTATCGCCGAGGTCCGCTCGCCGAGCGACCGTTGGCCCGAGATGGTGCAGAAGGCGGGCGAGTATCTCGCCGCCGGAGTGCCGGTGGTCGTCCTGCTCGATCCCGATACTCGCTCGGCGCACGTCTTCGAGGCCGACCGGGCGCCGCGGGTCTTCGGACCACAGGATACGCTAACGTTCCCCGACCTATTGGGCGACTTCGCCGTCGTGGTCGGGCGGATCTTCGACTGACCCGATTCAACCTCGTCGCGGCACTTGTCGAACCGGAGTCCCCCACGATGGCCATCACCGAAGCCTTGATGACGATCGAAGAATTCGCCGCGTTGCCCGACACCGGCACATCGACCGAGTTGGTCCGGGGGAGGATCATCGAAGTGCCGCCGACCAACTTCTTCCACGGCATCGTCTGCGGCAAGATCGCGTTCTTCCTTCAACTCGCCGTCGAACGCCAAGGGTCGGGCCGCGTTGTGACCAATGATTCGGGCGTTGTCACTCAGCGAGATCCCGACTCGGTCCGGGGGCCGGATGTCGCCTACTACAGCGCGGCCAGGATACCACCGGTCGGACGGTGGACGGGCTATCCCGAGTTTGCCCCCGACCTCGTCGTCGAGGTCCGCTCGCCAAGCGACCGCTGGGGTGAGTTACTCGCGAAGGCGGCCGAGTTCCTCCGGGCCGGGGTCCTCGTGGTTGTCTTGCTCGACCCGGAGACTCGGTCCGCTTGTGTGGTAGAGGCCGACCGCGCCCCTCGTAATCTCGGCCCCGAAGACACGCTGACATTCCCCGACCTCTTGGGCGACTTCGCCGTCGTGGTCGGGCGGATCTTCGACTGACCAAGGTATTCACCCGACGTTCCCCGGGCGGACCTCGATCACCTGGTAAACCAGGATCGGGGCACGCTTGCGGGTGATCGCCCCGGCGACCTCGGAGCGGAGCCAGCCGGCGGCCCGAGTCAGCTGGGCGAGGATGTCGCCCGGCGGGATCGGCTCGGACGCCGCGGCGCGGGCGACCGTGACCAGCAAGGTCGCGGCGTCGGGGGCCGGCTCGACCGCAACCACGGTCAAGCCGCTCAGGACCGGGTCGGACGTCGCCCCGTTGAGGAGACCGTCGAGGACTTCGCTCACCTGACGGGCCAGTTGCCGGGACTTGTGCCGCCCCGGTTTCCGGTCGCCATCCTTCCGAAAAAACACCCGAGGGTCTGCCCCATCATCGGGGTCCACCTCGGCGCACATCGTTCTCAACCGCTTGCCTGAAGGTCTCGGGTTGGCCATGCTTGTTCCAAGAGGGTTGAGGAGGTTCAGCCGATCGAGCTGCGGGTCAGCTCGCTGTCCTCCTCTTTGCCAAGACAATCTTCCCTCCCAATAGGTTCGACCTCCCCGTACTCCGATGGGAAATCGCGGATCATTCCAGACTCCTTCACCCAATCTTCAGGGATCTGATCGCAGATGGTTCGCTCGGAATCCCTGGCCAACTTCCTGGTTGAGGCCGATCTTCATGCCAACTCCGCGAAGGCCACAAGTTGCGATGAACCTTTGGGCGCTACTGGTCCTGCTCGCCGTCTTGAGCGGCGCTCGAACCGTCGGGGCGCAAACCACGCCCGAGTCTCGCCCCCCAACCTCCAACACGGCGGTCGAGGCGAAGGTCGAGCCGCTGCCGCCCGCCCTCCGGTGGCCCGGAGTGGGGCACGACCGGCTCAAGGAGGTTTCGCTCGCGGATCTTTTCCTCAACCAGGTCGTCCTCCGCGAGTTGCACCTCCCCGCCGAACGGCAGCAGGCCATCGCCGCCGAACTGAACCCGTCGTTCCAGGGCCTGATCCGGTTGCGGAACCGCGTGCGGAACGTCTCCTCCTGGCATGCTCAAGGGAGGGCGGTCCGGGAGCAACTCGATCAAGCCCTCGCTGACCTCGCCAATGCCGTGGCGATCCGCGATCAGGTGGTCCGGAGTCGCTTGACCGAGGAGGAGAACCGTCTGTTGTCGCAGATCCGCTTGCAGCGGCGCGGGATCAGGGGCTTGACCGTGCCCGAGGTCGCCGACGCCATCCGGCTCTCGCCCGAGCAGCGCGAGAACTTCCGCGCCATCCTGGCCGGACGCGAAGCCCAGCGGTCCACCGTGGTCGAGCACGCCCAGGCCGGCTACCCCGAGTTCGACGACGCCCACCACCGCGAAGTGACCCAACGGACGGTGGCCGGCGGCGCGGTCGCCCCCGGCGACCAGGAGTATTGGCGGCGGTACTGGGAGTACCACGCCGCCCTGAGTCGCGACCTCGAAGCCTTCGAGGACGGGATCGACGCCCGCCTGTACGGCCTGCTTACCCCGGCCCAACGCAAGCACTTCGAATGGCTCCTGGGTCGCCTGGTCGACATCGACCAGCCCACCACAGGCCCATGATGACCCGGCTCCCGATCGGCGGGCGTCGGTCGAGTCACACCTCCAACCCGACCGCCCGCATGAGCGCCAGGGCGTTGGATTGGCGGACGACCCCGGGGCGCATCGTGTAGTCGAAGGCGAGTCGCCCATCGGGGCCGACGTGGTCGGCGAAGTGGACGTTCTCGATCGCCGAGCCGAGGCGGCCGGCGACCTCGGCCAGGGCGAGGTCGTGGGTCGTGAACAGGCCGATAGCGCCGCGCTCCACCAACGCGCGGATCACGGCTCCCGCCCCTTCGAGGCGGTCGGCCGAGTTCGTCCCGTGCAAGACCTCGTCGATCAGGAAGAACAACGGAGGTTGCTCCGCGGCCATGTCCATCAACCGCTTGAGGCGGAGGATCTCGGCGTAGAAGCGCGATCGCCCTTCTTGCAAGGAGTCGTGAACCCGGAGCGTCCCGGCGATGGCCACCGGACTAAGGCGGAACCGGGTCGCGCGGACCGGCGCCCCGGCCTGGGCGAGCACGGCGTTGATCCCCACCGTCCGCAAAAACGTGCTCTTGCCCGACATATTCGACCCGCTGATCGCCAGGACCCGGACGCCCCCCGGCTCGGTCCCGCCCAGCTTGAGCGAGTTCCGGATGCAGGTGGCCGCGGGCAAGAGGGGGTGGCCGACTTGCTCCCCTTCGAGGCAGGGTCCCAAGCTATCGATCAGAACCTCACCGAACGGATCGCCAGGATTCTCGAAAGCATACCCGGCCAAGCTGGCATACGCTTCGAAGTGGGAGACGACGTCGAGCCAGTCCCGGATCGACGCTCCTTCCCGCTCGCGCCAGGCTTCCACGGCGAAGGCCAGTTGCGTCCGCCAGAGCAAGATTGACGTGAACAGGGCGAAGTAGACGTTGTGGCGAGCTTCAATCAGCCGGACCAAGCGGGCCAGACGCGCGATCCGGCTCGAAGCGGCTTGATGGGCGTCGCCCTCAGCCCCGAGCTTGGTCCAAACGGCAATGAGGGCGGGGGAGTTGAACCGCTCGCGCTCGATCCGCGCGATCAGGTCGGCCAGCGTGTCGAGTTCGCTCGACCGATCCTCGACGCCGTCGAGCGCCCGGTTGGCCCGGCGGGAAAAGCCGTAAGCCACCGCCGCCTCGACCGCCACCAGGCCCAGGGCCAGCCAGGGTAGCCACGGGCCGAGCAGGCTCAAGAGCGATCCCACCAGCGCTGCGGTCGTGGTCAAGGCGAGGACCAGCACGGCCATCCTCACCCCGATCCTCATCGCCTGGTACGGCGAGGCCCCCCACTCGGCCAGGGTGGCGGCGCGGACGTCGGTCCGGACGTCGTCGCCGAGGAGAGCGAGGTCTTCGCGGAAGTCGAGCTTGTCGCGGAGTTCGCTCACCGCCTCCTGGCGCGAGGCCACCACCTCGGGCGGGGCGGGATGGAGCAGCCAGTTCGCCAGGACCGCCTCGCCGCCGGCCGTCCGCGCCGCGCAGAGGCGTTCGAACAGCGACCCGGTCCCGAACAGGTCGAGGTCGGCGGCGTAGGGATGGTCCTCGTCGAGGAACCGCACGCCGGTCGAACCCTGCCCGGCCCAGCGTCCTTCGACGCGCGCGATCCCTTTTTCGTGGAAAGCGGCGACCCGTTCGGCCCGGCGGCGACGGGTCAGCACGCGTCCGTGCGCGATCACTAACGGGACGAACAGGGCCAAACTCGCCACCGGCCAGGGCCAGGTGACATCCCCTCGAAACGCCAGGCCGACCAGGATGATCCCCCCCCCAAAGAGCAGCAGGCGGACATTCCCCGCGAGGTCGTCGAACTTGGTCACCCGGGCGGCTTCAAGCTTGGCCCGATTCAACCGGCGGGTAAACTCAGCGCGGGGGTCGAGGCGGGGCGCGGGGGTCGCGGCATCCAAAGGGGCGGCTCCGGCGGTCGACGATCCGCCGATTCGGTCGGGTCGGTCGCGGTTTCGGGACGAGGCAAGCCCTCATCCTAGCCGACCAGGCCCCCGCGTTCCAACCGATCGACCGCCACCCACGCAACCTGGTCCGAAGAGGCTGGCATCCGGGTCGCACCACTTTCCCAAGCAAACGCATTCCACTGGATGTTTGAGCGTGGATTCCACTTCGACTCACACCACCCCCTCAGCGAAACTCCTCCGTCATGCAGATCCCTCAGCATCAGTCCGAGCGGCCGGGCCATGAATCCAAGATGATCGGCAAGCCGGAATACGACGACGAGACTTATCAAGGGAGCAGCAAGCTCGCCGAGAAGGTAGCCATCGTCACCGGCGGCGACAGCGGGATCGGCCGGTCGGTGGCGGTCTTGTTCGCCAAGGAAGGGGCCGACGTCGCGGTGATGTCTCTGAACGAGTACGAGGACGCCAAGTGCTTCGTGTTCCTCGCCTCCAACGACTCCACCTATCTGTCAGGCCAGGTCCTGCACCCCAGCGGCGGCGACGTGGTCAACGCCTGACCGACCGATCGAAACCACCGGACCAGAATCCGACCAACCAACCGCCCCGACCCGGCGCGAGTCGGGGCTGTTCGCGTCGACGGCAGATGCCGACTTTGAGTTAAACCCGTGTCGAACCAATCATCAACAAATGTTAAACAAACCGCGAACAAGTCACGATTGAGCAAGTGGACGATTCCAACTGAAATTTTTTGATCGCCAGGAACATCGACGTTCCTGTGGTGTTCTATCTTCCGTGGATGGCGTGCAGCATCCATGATCAGAGCAGCGTCGCTCATGCCTCGATGGTCGACCCAATTTTTCTGATCGCCCGTCAACCAGGTCGGGTCAGCGCTCATTGGCAGTCGACCTCTCGGATGACCAACGATCGGGCGGTTCCAGGATGGAGTTCGTCTCATGTCCGGTTGGAACGACTCCCCTGGCCGAGGTTTGATGACCCGAGACCTTGAGCGAGCCGAGCGGTTGATGATCACCAGCCCGATTTTTCTCGTCGGATGTGTCCGGTCGGGAACAACCTTGCTCCGGCTGATGCTCGACCATCACCCGGATCTCGCTTTCGACCACGAATTTGAATACGCCATCGACCTGGTCGGGCGCGACGGTCGTCATCCGCCGCTCGATCAGTTTATCGACTTCCTCGCGGTCAACCGGATCTTCATCGACAGCGGCTACCGGGTCGACCCGAGCCTCGACTTCCCCCAACTGGTGGACAGCTTCCTCCACCAGAAGCGTGATCGGGCGGGAAAAAACCTGGTCGGCGCGACGATCCACCGCCAGGCCGAAGCGGTTCTGGCCATCTGGCCCGACGCCCGGTTCATCCACATCGTCCGCGATGGTCGCGACGTCTGCCTGTCGATCGAGGCGTATGGCTGGACGGGGAACGCTTACACCGCTTCGGACTGGTGGATTGACGCCGAGCGGTCCTGGGACGACCTGTGCCGCGAGGTCCCTCCCGATCGGCGGGTCGAGGTCCGCTTCGAGGAGTTGATCGAGCGACCCGAACAAACGCTCGGGTCGATCTGCCAGTTCTTGAACCTCGACTATTCGCCCCGGATGCTCGATTACCCGGCGGATACGACCTACCTCCCACCATCCCGGCGCCGGACCGACCGCTGGCGGACGGCCGACCCGGGGACCGTCGCCCTGATCGAGGCCCGAGTGGGGAGGATGCTCGCCAAGCGCCGCTATGAACCGAGCGGACTTCCCCTCCCGGCCATCACCCCCGGCGAGCACCGCCGCCTCCTGCGCCAGCACCGCTTGTACCGCGCCAAGAAGCGCTTCCAGGAGCAGGGGCCGATCCTCTTCTTTGCCGACTGGATCACGCGCCGGTTCAAGTGGAAGGCCATCCAGCGCTGGGTGACCCTCCGGTTGCACGCCATCGAACGCGCCAACCTGCAATGACCAAGCACACCGTCGCCCTACCAAGCGACCGCGGGGCGACCGTGGGTTGCGAAATCGCGATCATTCCCGCGGTGAACGATCAACGCCCCCGCTGGCGGAGGATCACGAACCCGGCCACGCCGCACGAGAGGAGCACGATGCTGGCCGGCTCGGGGACGCCGGCGCTGGTCGAGATTCCCGAGATCGTGACGTTGTCGAGCCGGATGTTGCCCGAGTTGTTGTTCAACGGCGCGCCGTTGGTGTCGAGGTAGGTGGACGTCCCCGCGTGGTAGGCCGAGACGATCCGAATCCCGAACGTGGCGTCGTTCGATGCCCCGGCGATGCTCGACAAATCGAGCGTGTTGCCGTTGTTCCAGACCCCACCGGCGACGGTGTTGCTGAACAGTTGCCCGTTGATCCAGCCGTTGGCGTCGGCGACGTTGAGGTTGTACTGAAGCTCGACGTCCGCGATCCCCCGGTTGGTCGGCTGCCAGTCGAACAAGATGTTCACTCCGCGGAATCCGGCGGTGCTGACGTCAAACTCGGCCCCCTGGGTGAACTGGGGAGCGAGCGACGACCAACCGTTGGCGGCGGTGGCGGTCGCGGTGCCGGCCTGACCTCGGATGCGCCAGGCTTGCAGGCTGGTCGGGTCCGAGCCACCCGGGTCGGCGAGGATGTCGGCGGCGGTTACGCTCGGCCCCGGGGTCCCGTAGGTGTTGGTCATCCCCAAGACGATCGCCATACCAGTCCCGGTGGATGCGAGCGGGCTGTTGTTATACGGCGGTGAACCGGTCACCGGCTGGTTCTCGAAGTTCCACTGCGTGATGGTCTGCGCGGCGACCGCCGGACGAGACCCGACCAGCAGGACCAAGGCAAGCACGGCGCGGGACAGGGTCGGCTTCATCAAAGAGTGACTCGCGGGAAGAAAATGAGGCGACATCGGGAGGAACATCCCCCTGAGGTAAGGGCTGGACTCGGCAGTAGAGACGATCGATCCGACCAATACAAAGGAAGTTCTCGTGAATTCCCCTGGCTGGGCCAACAACCCGACTCGCACCTCGCTCGAAAGACGATTCTTTCATGGTCCTTCGCGCCGAAGGGCCATGCTGGTCGAGTTGGCTTCGTTTTGTCCCGGCCGCGCTCGCGCCGACGGGTCGCCCCTAAACAGGTTGGCTTGGTTCGGCTCGATCCGCCGCCGCCGGATTGGCTTCGTTCCGCCGGGATGATCGCGAATCATGCGTGAGCCTCGGGTCGATTGCTTGACTCGGGGGAAGGGGGTTTTACACTAACCCGTCGGTCACCTGGGGCGGACATGGTCCGGATGGCGTTGAGTTCGTTTGGGATCAGCGGTCGGCGATGGCCGGCGTGCTGGCGGTGCGTGGCCTTGGGTAGTTGGGTTGGGTTCGTTTCGCTTTTTCCACGAGTCAGGATGACATGATGGCTTCGTCCACAATTTACATCCTTGACGCTTATTCGTTGATCTACCAGAACTTCCACGGCGTCCCCTTGATGACGGGGCCGAGCGGGCAGCCGACGAACGCCGTGTTCGGGATGTTCCGCGACTTGCTCGGGATGCTCAAGACCCGGAAGCCCGAGTATCTCGCCGCCGCCTTCGACGGCGCGGGGAAGACGAAGCGGGCGGAGAGCTTCCCGGACTACAAAGCCCAACGCGGGCCGATGCCCGATGATCTTCGCCCGCAGATCGAGATGGTCCGGCGGATGTTCGAGGCGTTCCGCGTCCCCGTCCTGCTTCACCCCGGGGCCGAGGCCGATGACGTGATCGCCACCCTGGCCCGCCGCGCCCAGGAGCGCGGGATCGACTCGGTGATCTGCACCTCGGACAAGGACGCCCGGCAACTGATCGACGACAAGACCCGGATCTTGAACATCCGCAAGGGGGAGTTCCTCGACGTCGCTGGGCTGATGCAAGATTGGGGGGTCCGGCCCGACCAGGTGGTCGATACCCTGGCCCTGACTGGCGACGCCGTCGACAACGTCCCCGGCGTCCCCGGGATCGGGCTGAAGACGGCCGTCGGCTTGCTCAAGGAATACGAGACGATCGAGGGGATCTATGCCAACATCGCCAAGGTCTCCGGGGCGAAGCGGAAGGAAAACCTCCTCGCCCATCGGGACACCCTGAAGCAAGGCCGCGAGTTGATCACCCTCGAAACCGACCTCCCACTCGAACTTGATTGGGAAGCGCTCCGGTCCGACGGCTACGACGCCACCGCCCTCCGCGCCCTGTGCGTCGAGTGCGGGTTCCACCGCTTCCTGGAGGAGATCGTCGAGACCGTCAAGGTCATCGAAACCCCCTGGGAGATGGACTACCGGACGATCGACACCCCGGCGAAGCTCGATGAGTTCGTCAACGAGTTGGCCCAGCAGCCGAGGTACTGCCTCGACACCGAGACCACCGCGCTCGACCCCCTGAACGCCCACCTCGTCGGGCTGTCGTTCGCGTGGGAGCCGGGCGTTGCCTATTACTTACCCATCCGCGGGCCGATGGGCAGCACGGTCCTCGATCAAAAAACCACCCTCGACGCCCTCCGCCCCGCCTTGACCGATCCGGCCACTGAGAAAGTCGGCCAAAACCTCAAGTACGACATGCTCATGCTCCAGCGCGTGGGGATCGAGCTTGCTGGGCCGGTCACCGATACGATGGTCCTCAGTTATCTCCTGGAGTCAGGCGAGCGGAACCACAGCCTCGATCAACTCGCGCAGCGCTTGCTGAACCACCCGATGATTCCGATCACGGCCCTGATCGGCAAGGGGAAGACGCAGATCACGATGGACCGGGTCGACGTCGCCAAGGTCGCCGAGTACGCGGGCGAAGACGCCGACGCCACCTGGCGGGTCGAGGAGATCCTGACCCCCCGCGTCCGCGAGGAGAACCTCTGGGACTTGTACGCCGCGATCGAACGCCCTTTGATCTCGATCTTGGCCCGGATGGAAACCTGGGGGGTGAAAGTTGACGTCGGTCGGCTCCGAATCCTCTCCGGGGAGTTCGCCGAGAAGATTAAGGGGATCGAAACCTCGATCTACGAGCTGGCCGGGCACCCGTTCCAGATCGGGAGCCTGCCGCAACTCCGCCAGGTCTTGTTCGACGAACTCAAGCTCCCGTCGTGGAAGAAGACCCCCGGCGGCGAGCCGAGCACCGATTCGGAGGTCTTAGAAAACCTCGCCGCCAAGCACCCGCTTCCCCGGATGTTGATCGAGCATCGCCACTTCAGCAAGCTGAAAAGCACCTACCTCGACGCCCTGGCCGACCTGGCGGACGACGACGGCCGGATTCACGCCTCGTTCAACCAGGTGGTCACGGCGACCGGCCGGCTCAGTTCGAGCGACCCCAACCTGCAAAACATCCCGATCCAATCTGAGGACGGCGGCCAGATCCGCCAGGCGTTCGTCGCCGGCTTCCCCGGCTGGAGCCTGGTCGCGGCGGATTACTCGCAGATCGAGCTGCGGATCTTGGCCCACTACACACGGGACCCCGCGCTGGTCCGGGCCTTCACCGAAGACATCGACATCCACACCGCCGTCGCCGCCCGGATCTTCCAGGTTGCCGAGGCCGACGTCAGCCACAACCAGCGTCGGGTCGCCAAGACGGTCAACTTCGGGGTCATCTACGGGATCAAACCGTTTGGCCTCGCCGCGCGGCTCGGGATCACCCAGGAGGAAGCCAAGGTTTTCATCGACGCCTACTTCAACGAGTACGCGGGAGTCGAGTGGTTCATGACCAAGACCCTCGAAGACGCGGCCAAGCACGGCCGGGTCGAGACGATCCTCGGGCGTCGGCGCGCGATCAGCGGGATCAAGGGGACGTCGGGCCGGAACATGAACCTGGCCGAGCGGACCGCCGTGAATGCCGTGATTCAAGGCTCGGCCGCCGACCTGATCAAAAAGGCGATGATCGAGGTCGACCGCCGCCTCCGCGCCGAAAAGCTCGAAGCCCGGATGCTCCTCCAGATTCACGACGAACTCGTCTTCGAGGCCCCCGACGCCGAGATCCCCGCGCTGGCGAACTTGGTCCGCGAGGCGATGGTCGGCGCGATCCGCTTCGATGTCCCGCTCAAGGTCGACGTCGCGGCGGGGCCGAACTGGCTCGACGCCGCGACCTTGCCCGAAAGTTGACCCGGCCCCGGCGCAACCAAGCTCCGGCGGGGATTGCCAACCATCAGCCCGAAGCCTATAAATGACTTTTGTCCGATGGCGTCTTGAGTTCCTTTCCATCGTCCTCGATCGGGCAACGGAGCGCATGGCAACCATCAGGCTCTGGCGGAGGCGTGTGCTGGTAGCCGTTTTGGCCTTGGGATCGCTGCTCGTCGGCGGCTGGTTGGCCTATCGTGGGTTAGTCGATCCCTGGCCGGCGAAGGTCGAATTCCGCGATGAGATCCCCCTCACCTTCACGCCCGATGGGCGGTCGTTCGTGTTCTCCAACCCCGGCAAGATTACGTTCCGGGATGCTGCCACCGGACGCGAGCGGTTCTCCTGGAGCCTCCCGGAAAACTTTGATACCAAGATTGTCGTGGCGGGGGCGTTCTCCCCAGACGGGCGGACCTTCGCAGCGGCGATCCGGCGGAACAATACCCCCGCCGAGGTCGCGTTCATCGATGTGACATCCGGGCAAATCAGGGCCACGGGGAAGGCAAGCCATCCCCAGATCGGCGAATTGAGCTTCACCGCCGACGGGACAGCCCTGCGGCTGGGCGCCGCGGATACGCCCGGCTTCCGAGAGGTTGTCTCCTTCGACCCGGCCACCGGCGCGACCGAGTTCGTCTTTCCGCCCGCCCCTCCCGGTCCCGCCCGCGGGGCCGCCTTGTTACCCGACGGGCGGTTCCTGGTTTACCTCGATTCGCAAGGCGGTTCGATCTCGCTCCACGAGGTGGGACCGGCCGCGAGTCGCCCCGCGCCTGATCGGATCGGGCTTAGCTCGGCGGGGGCCTCGGGAGCCATTAGCTGCGGGCGGGATGGTCGGACATTGGCAGTTGGCCGGCTCGATGGCACCATCGACCTCTGGGACATCCCGGGGCGTCGCCTGATCAAGACACTTCCGGCGCAAGCGCGTGGCTACGCCATGTGGGTCGTTTTCAGTCCCGACGGTCGGACCCTCGCCGCGGAATACGGGAACGCACCCAAGCTCGAATGGCTCCAGCCTCTCCGTACCATTTATTACAGCATCATCGGTGGCCGCATGAAAGCGGGGTCGAGTGATCTTGTCATCTTGGACCTCGCAACCGGCAAGCCACTGGTCCGCTCGGCAACTTCGTATTGGCTCTTCTATTCCCCCGATGGGCGGAAAGTCGTCACCAAAGACGATGATGGTCGCACTCGCCTGCGTGACGTTCCCGAGCCTTGAACAGATCGAGAACTCCGGTCGACGTCGCGGCGGGGCCGAACTGGCTCGACGCGGCGACCTTGCCCGAGCCTTGAGGGATGGGTTCGCGCAAGGAGAGTTAAGAGAAAAACCGGCAAAGGCTCGTCAAATTCGTTTGCATGGGGGCGCGAACTATCGTATAAAAGAAGTCCATCACCGACCCGCACTTCTTTGTTCGACCCTTCGCCGCTGCCAATGACCCCGCCAGATCCTCGACAGGGCCGGCTCCGCGCAACCGGACGGATAAATAGTTCAAGCGGTGGTTCGCTCGCTTCGGCCCCGAGGATCGTGCGCCTCGGTCCGGATCGGTCGCCCCGAGTTAGTTCGGGAACGCGGCCTCGTTCGCCTGTCGGTTGGTTCGTTCCGGCTTGATTCGCGGTCCCTTCGCTGATCTGATTCCGGCCACCGCTGGTTGTTTCGCTCCGCTTCATCCCGGCCCCCGCCGCCGAGGGAGGTCGGAGTGTCCCGCCCCCTTCCGCCCGCTTGCCGGGCGTGGATCACCCTATCATCATGCCCCGTCGTCACCCACAAAACCCCAAACCGCCCCGTCGTCCCAGTGGTCCCTGGCTCCACGGCCCGATCCCCGTGATTGGTGTCGTGGGCGGGATCGGCTCGGGCAAGAGTGCCGCGGCCCAGGCGTTCGCCGGGCTGGGTGCGCTGGTCCTCGATGCCGACAAGGTGGGCCACACGCTGCTGGACCAGAGTCCGTGCCGCGAGATCGTCGTGGAGGTCTTCGGGGAGGGGGTCTTGGCCCCCTATACCGCCGAAGGGGAGCGCCGGCCGATCGACCGCCGGGCGCTGGGGGCGATTGTCTTCGCCGACCCGTTCCTGCTGAGCCGACTCGAAGATATCCTCCATCCCTTGATGCGGCGGACCTTTGAGCGGGCGATCAGCCGCGAAGTCCGCCGGCTCCGGCATACCGCGGTCGTCCTCGATGCCGCGATCCTTTACGAGGCGGAGTGGAACGACCTGTGCGACCAGGTGGTGTTCGTCGACGCCGGTCCCGAAGTCCGCTTGGCCCGCCTCGAAGCGAGTCGCGGGTGGACCGCCGAGACCCTGCTCGCCCGCGAAAAAGCCCAGGGACCACTCGCTGAGAAGCGGATCGAGGCGGGGCACCTCCTCGCGAATAACGACACACCCGAAGCGCTCCGGGACGCCGCCAAGGCGCTCTGGCCCACCCTCCTCAAGCCCGTCCCCAGGCCGCGCCGGGCCGATACCCCGCTCGACGATGAACCCTCGACGACCCCAAGCCCCACCAAGCCCCCGGGTCGGCGGCAGACCGGCCCGCGCGGCCAGCCCTCATCGTGATCCGACCCTGCTCACGAGCCAAAACGAGATCGCCGACAGTTCCATTCCCGCGTAGATCATCACGACCGGATCGGACCCCACGTTCCCAATCACAACGGGGGATTGCCCCCCTTTCGCCAGCCACCCAACCGACTCGCCCAGACGACCGCGACCCGCGACCGGGCCGGTTGTCCCATCCCACTCGACCCACCTGATTGACCGAGGAGCTTTGATCCCCATGCCCAACGAGACTCGCCCGCGCCGGGATACCAACTCGTCGCGACTCCGCGGCAAAGCGGCCCAGCCGGCTCGCGTCCCGTCGGACGCCGTCGACGACGCCACGCCCCCGGACTCGCAACCGGCGGCACCACGACCGACGCCCCTGGAACCCGTCTCGACCAGCCCCGGGTCGGCGGCGGCGCTAGGGCGTGACGACCGCGCCCCCGCCCCCGCCCCCGCCCCGAGACGCGATCGTG
>JAABUX010005427.1_pt1 | contig 15679 bp, 11 predicted proteins | sample 5561851 | NCBI WGS metagenome assembly JAABUX01 (sample SAMN10711883, study PRJNA513361) | rock metagenome | isolation source: Antarctica rocks | place: Antarctica: Victoria Land, Richard Nunatak red sandstone | collected 2016-01-03 | reverse complement strand
GGCTACCAACTTAACACGGGACACTTTGCAGCGTCAGGGTTCTAGCCATTGCTGCTTTTTTGGAGATTCTAGGTCGAGGTAACTCACCCATCTGTTCCGTTACCCATTTAAATAGGTGAGGGAATGGTCTACCAAATAGCCGTTGAGCAGCAGTAGTTCCGTCAGAGCGTTGCAAATCAAAATTATGAATCACGGTCAGGACCTGGAGATGATGAGCCCAGAATCCTCGTGCTGCATGATGTCTGTGAGAAAGGTAGCCATTACGACCCTCGACAGCTGAGGAGGCGCGGTGAAATTTGCCTGCCATATGCCTGGCCCACTCTTGCCAATGGTCAAACTCTTCACCAGTCAAGGTGGCTGTAAAGGCGTGATGCCGCAGAGCGTTCTGGAGCACGGCGATGGGCAGTAGCGATAAATTCGGCGCAGAGAACGGGATTTGGTCTTATTGAGTTGGAGTTGCCAGTAGACCGCAGGCAGCATCTGACCCAATAGCCAGTTAGTTAAAGGCGTGTCCAAGTTTTCCAGACAGAGGGTGTGTTGCACCCAGTGCCACCAAGTATTGACTCCGACTGCCAAAGCTGGGATTTGTTGCTGGAACTTGCGTAAGACAGAGGCCGCTTTCGGGAGTTGATGCGTGTCTTGGAGAGTCTTCAGTTTCAGCAGCAATTGCTCTAGCTCTTCCTGAATCTCAGTCGTGGTAGTGACGCCACTGTCTGATAGGGCAAAAGGATGGAGAGTCAGAGTTAGTTGCTGCTTGAGCCGATGGTAAGTGTGTTGCCCCGATTGGAGTAATGCACACTCAGTCTGAAGTTGCTCAATCAAACTTTGTTGTGCTGTCGTATCTTTAGCCAGTGCTGTCAGTTGTACTAGTCGCTGTTGAGCCTGTGCCAGTTTCTTGTCTGCCTGAGTCAGTTGCCGACTCAAGGCCGCTCCCACAGACTTACTCAAGTCCCAAAGTGGATGGAACAGATCAGCAATGCTGGGACAATCAAATCCCTCCAGGGCGAGTTTGATTAAGGCAGGCGCTCGGTCACTGACCAACGACCTGACTCGCACTCCCACTGGCGTTAATGCCTGTTGTGCTCTGTCCAACCAAGTTTCGTATTGTCGATTCTCCACCTCTTCTTCGACCAAGATGTACCCACTTGACAAGTCCATCAGCACCAATACATCTTGCTCAAAAGCCGTTTCATCCGCCCCAGCACAAATCTCAATCGCTGTCTGGGTCTCCTCTAGGACTTTTTGCTGTTGCTGTTGATATTCCAGAATCGCCTTTGTGACCACAACTTCCAGACTTCGTAGCGCACTGGGAGACACCCCCACCTGCATTGGCAATTGCAACAAGTAGAAAAACTCCGACAGCGTCTGGGCACCAATCCCGCATTTGATGCCAAAGACATAAATCGCGCCGAAGACGAGCAGCCGCAGCCATTTCTGCCCGGCTACAGTTTCCCAAAAACATGATTCTGGATACTGGTTACGCCGTTCTATAACTTGTTGATGCCGATGAACGCTACTTTTTGGTATACCTGTAGCTGCCGCTATTCGCCTGATGGAGCGTTGGCCTCCCTCCCTAATCGCATCGAAAACTTGCTGACAGCGCTGGCGCAGGTTCATTGTTGATCTCACTCTCGGGTTGTCTAAAGGTTAGTCTAGACTCCCACGGGGGCTTTTCTTAGCCTGGCCTCTCTTGGTACAACTGTCCCGCTTTACGTTGGTAGCCGTCAGTACAACTATCGTCTGGGTGAGCGATTCAACTGGTACGAGCAAAATCGCTCTTGTGTCAACGCTTGCCCCCTCATCTGCCATTTACCAGAGTTAAAAGATCGTCCTGATTTCTATTCGCAGAAACGGGATCTGGTCAACTCAAAGAAACTGTTTCCTAAATCCAAGGAATTGCCTTCTCACGCCTTGCAAGATGTGATTGCACGGGTCGAGAAGACTTTTGAACGCTGGTTAAGTGGAGACAGTAACGGCAAGCGAAGTGGAAAACCTAGATTCAAATGTCTTGGGCGGTTTCGCTCAATTGGTTTTCCAGATCCGATTAAGCCTGAACATGTTGACGGACGGTTTATTCAACTTCCTAAGATTGGCAAGGTGAAGTTGATTCTGCATCGTCCTTTACCCGAAGGCTTCAAGATTAAAACGGCTGCAATCGTCAAAAAAGTTGATGGCTATTACATCACCTTGTCTTTGCAAGATTCCTCCGTTCCCGTGCTTACTCCTGATGCTCCAAAAGTGGAGAACACTATTGGGATTGATCTGGGGTTGAAGTCGTTTTTGGTGACAGACGCGGGTGAAGAGGTAATGATTCCTCAGCACTATCGCAAATCCGAAAAGCGCCTGAAGCGATTGCAGCGTTCACTGTCTCGCCAGAAGAAAGGGTCTAACCGTCGCAAAGAAGCCAGTGCGCGAGTTAGCAAGACTCATCTGAAAGTTTCAAATCAACGGAAAGATTTTCATTACAAGACGGCTCAAAAGCTTCTAGAACAACAAAAACACGTTGCACATGAACAGCTAAATATTATTGGAATTGCGAGAACAAGACTCGCAAAATCAATGCATGATGCTGGATGGGGCCAATTCCTGCAAATTCTTGCAACCAAAGCTGAAAAAGCTGGATTACTTGCCATTGCGGTGAATCCAAACGGCACGACTCAGAACTGCTCTAGATGCGGTACAAAAGTCCCTAAAACACTCTCAGATAGACTTCACATCTGTCTTGAATGTGGGCTGACGCTTGACCGCGACCACAATGCAGCAATCAATATTAGGAACAGAGCGGTGGGTCATCCCGTTCTTAAAGCTCAGGAAACGCCCGATGGAATACCAGGGGTCACTGAGAAGCCCGTGCTGTATGCGTAGCATCAGCGTCGGGAGTATGTCACGAGTCTCCCAAGCGAACTTAACCGGAGCTTTTCTAATTCTGGCGGCTCTCTCAGGCTAACCTCGACCAAGCAAATCTAACTGATGTCAATCTTATGGACTATCAGACTGATAGTAACATTTAAAGGGATTGAGCTGTCTTGACGATACCTCCATAAATCAAAAAGAGGGAGAGACATTATTACTGACATCAATAGGGCGGCAACTATACCAAAGAAAAGTAATCGCAACCTGGGTTTTCAGCAAGTGACCTAGCGGTGTTTTTGCTAATCCCATACGACTTAAGTGCTGTGAGCTACATTGTAAGCTTCGCTTAGGACAGCTAACTTGACAATACCTTGCGATTATTGGTAAGTCTGGTGTCTCAATTTCAAACGTGTCGGTATGCTTCGAATAGTTGTTGGTAGTGATGCCAACAGCTTCTCCATCAATGCTAAAATCAACAATTAGATCGTTGGTAGCTGCCTCTGATTCTAGACTGGGCTTAGATACCAAGCTAATGTACAGCGTATCTGTTGTTGGAAAGTAACGAAGTGTGAACAACGTACACAGCCGCTGCCACGTCACTGTATTAGAAGATAAGAAAGCCTTTTACCAGGAGATTCGGACTCATCAGGGGCTGAGTATGGAAGTATTACTGCAGCAACCTTAAAGATTTTGTAAGCATGCATCTCTGAATGACTGTTCAGATGTTATGATAAACAGAGAACAAATTTGGTAAAAGCCATGACTACTGTAAATCAAATGAAATGTGCCTGTGAGTCTTGTCTGTGTATTGTTTCCCCAGCCGATGCCGTGCAAAAAGACGGTCAGTACTACTGTGGGGATACCTGTGCCAGTGGTCATACCGCTGGTCAGGGCTGCGGTCACACGGGTTGTAATTGCCACGCTTGAGGAACTGCTCAGTGCTATTGACAGCAGATGACAGACTATCCTGTTGATAAAGCCAGCACTAATAATTTTGCAGATGGGGATGACATCAAATGTCGTCCGCCTCACCTACCTGACTTTGAGCGTGTTCGCTTTCTTCAGAAAAGAACGCTTATGTCTGAAAAGGCTCAGCGGATGGCAGAGTTTTTCAGTCTGTTAGCAGATGCTAACCGCCTGCGTATTCTCTCCGTCCTGGCAGAGCAAGAGATGTGTGTTGGTGATTTGGCAGCTACACTCGGCATGAATGAATCAGCTGTTTCTCATCAGCTAAGGACTCTACGAGCAATGCGGTTGGTCAACTACCGGAAGCAGGGACGCCATGTTTTCTACTGCCTGAAAGATCATCATGTTTTCGCTCTCTATCAGTCTGTTGCCGAACATTTGGAGGAGCAAGAAGGTTGACGTACTCCCCTGGCTGAAGCCGAGGGGATTCTCAAAGGATGTTACGAGGCAGATCTGTTGCACGTGCCTCTCCACCCTTCTTCCTGCTTCCGCGACTCTTAACTAGACTGTTACCAGTCCCCGTCAGACCGTCTCCACAGGCAATTTCATCGCCCACGATGCGTCCCACCGCAAGCACACCCCGATTTCTAATCACTTGAGCTGATGCCACATCTCTGTGTGTTGTATATCCACATCCAGGACAGTAATGAATTCTATCGCTGAGTTCTTTCTTGCCAGTATGAGTATCGCAGCTAGGGCAGACCTGAGACGTGTAATCCTTGTTTACCTTGGCAAAGTAAACACCACGTTTCCAACACACCCATTGCAGAATAGTCAAGAACTGACCAAATCCAGCATCTAGAGTATGCTTGCCTAACATTCCTTTAGCCCATGTTCGGAAATCAATATCCTCAACAAAGATCATTCCTGCCTGGTCACAGAGTTTATGCGCCAACTTGAAGTGAAAATCTTTTCTGGTGTCGTTATTCCTTTGATGCAGTCGAGCAATCTTTCGAGCGTGTCTACGTCGATTGTTTGAGCCTTTAACTTTGTGCTTTAGTCGGCGTTGCAGCAATTTAAGCTCGCGTTGCCGTTCCACAAAAAATCTCGGGCGTTCAACTAGTTCACCTTCAGAAGTTGCTAAGAATTTATCTAGCCCTAAATCAATTCCAATCGGATAACCTGCCGGGGCAACATCGGGAACCTTTACGTCGCACTCCAAAGCAAGCATAACGAAGTACCCTGATGCTCTGCGGACAATTCGAGCTTGCTTTACCACAAACCCATCTGGGATGTTCCGGGATTTAATGAACTCTACTTCACCCAACTGAGGCAACTTGATTGAGATGCCTTGGATGCAGTTTTTAAGCATCTGTGGAAATACAATTGAACGCATTCTCACCCAGTTCTTAAACCGAGGAAAACCCATTCCTTTGCGTTGCATATCCACGAATGCAGTCTCTAACCGCCTTAACACCTGTTGCAGCATTTGAGCATTCACAGTTTTTAGCTCAGGATATTGCTCCTTTGCTGCGGTTAAAGATTTACACTGGTTTGCGTAATTAGGGTAAGGCGTGTCAGCAGCAATAATAGACTCAGAGACAATAGAACAAGCGTCAATCCGACACTTGCGAGAGTTGAGCCAGTCCTTACGTTCGCGTAAAGCATAGTTCCAAACCTTACGGCAAATATCCAAAGTTCGCTCAATCTCTTGAGCTTGCTCTGATGTTGGCTTCAGTTTGTACTCGTAGGCTAGATTTAACATTGTTCTCAACTTCATCTACAAAACAGTATAGTGCTTTGTAGACAGGCTGTCAAGTAACATCCAATACACGAGGCTAAAGCCTCTCTTCTTGTTTTCACCCTCCGGCTAAAGCTCGGAGGCTCTCAACTTCGACTTGGTAGACCGATGAAAGTGTTTTTAGAACACCTCTGACTCTAGAAGGTGAACGTCGTTCTCAGCGTGCCAATCCAGGCGTTATTGTTGCGAATGTTCTGACCAGGAGCCGTCAGCACAACAATACCAGGAGTAATCGAGATATTATCTGACACCTGGTACTTGTAAAAAGCTTCATAGTGCCAGTCTTCATCACGACGACCAAAATTTCTGCCAATACCAACAGCACGAAGACCTCGCAGAGTAGGTTCTACGCCTGCGAACAAGCCTAAAACGCTGCCATTTTTGCCAAAATCGGGGAAAGCTATCCCGGCACCATAGCTCCAAATGTCGGCATCCCCGCGCCCCTTGATTCTGGCCAAGGTTTCCTCCACGAAGCCACTAAGCGAGATTTTTTTTGTCAGTCGGAAGGCCACCTCACCACCGTAGGAGTTAGTTGTAATTGGCCTCTGACCTCCGACACCGTACAGGAGCGACGGATCATTTGACTGAGCACTACCAACGACTGCCTGGAATGGTGTCGAATTAGATCCAGGCGTGCCCACGTTAAATATCCCAGAACCAGTGGTGTGGTAGCCGTTGGCGTAGGTGCCAGCGATGGAGAAGCGGTCAGTGATGTTGAGGTTGACCTGCCCTATAGCTACGTAGTCACCTTTGGTAAAACCACTGCTCCGGCCTGGATTAGCGGCATTGTCAGCAAAGTAGCCCAAACTTAGCGAACTATCTTTGAGAATACCTTTGTCGCTCAGGACCAGGTTCAGGCCCGCACCTGCACCGCCACCGATGCGATAGATCGGACTCACCTGAGAAAAGACAGAGATCGAGCCACTACCGCCGTCACCACCGTCGTCAAAGTACGGGTTGCCCCCAGGGACGATGTCGTTCGTAAGTGCTCCAGAGGCGGCAACATAGACTTGCGAGTTCTTGAATATGGGGAAGTAATACGCCAACCAATCTAAGCTAACACTGTTGCTGGTATTAGGCTCGAAGACATTGATTAAGCTGCCACTGCCTTCGTATGTCCCAAAGCCCCCAGGCGCTACTCTGTTTTGGAAATTAAAGCGTTGAGCGTTACCCGCCGCTATCCGGGTATGCAGGGTATCTTTACCCGTAAAGCTGGTCTGGAAGTCTAACCGCACCCGGTTTGTGAACACGGCGTTATCGTTGCGATAATTGCCAAAGTTATCGCTAATGGCAAAAATGTCCTCACCTACCAGCTTAGTTGTCGTCGAGAACTGATTTGCTTCCAACTGTGCTGTTTGTGCTTCGAGTGAGTCTACCCGTCCACGCAGGCTAGCTAGTTCTGGGCCAAACTCTTGTTGTAACCGATGCAGAGTCTCGATATCTTCGCGGCGCACCATGCTAGTTGAACCCGCAGCAATCAGCTCATTCACTCGGTCTAATGCCGCATTTAAACCAGCGGCAAACTCGTAGCGTGTCATTGCTCGGTTTCCCCGGAATGTACCATCTGGGTAACCAGCAATTACACCGTAGCGTTCTACCAACGATTGCAGGGCTTGGAAGGCCCAATCAGTGGGTTGGACGTCCTTGAGTTGGGAAACAGAAGTGACTTGACCAATGGTGTCATCTTGAGTGTTAGTACCTTCCTTGCCGTACTGCACTACTTGGTTTAAAACTTCATCTGGTTTTTCGGCAACAAGCTGCTGTGGCTGAGCAACTGCTGAAGCAACACACACCAAAGACGCTGCTAAAACAGCTGGGCATAGCGGCAGGGATTTCCACAAAATCTTAGACATATTTCCTCTTCTCCTCACACTTTTAGGTGTTGTACATCTTCACAGGAGCTTATCCAAAAACTCCACTTGAGCGAAACGTAATCCAAGCACAAGCGAACTGGAGCATCATCTGGCTCGATAGTCGTGGCTTGTACCATGAAGCTGCCTCTCTGATTAAAGAATGATAATCACTATCAAATTATCATAGATAAAGAACTGCTCGCCCGAGTTGAACTCCTGGTTGGTGGCGAACCTCATAAAGCTTAAGCAACTCTCGACATTTTCCAAATTTCGTCGGGGTCGAGTGCGACTATCGACCTGCACCAACTAGGCAGCTGTTGAGTTGCTGTTGAATGTGGGTAGCATCCAAGTTACGCCCAATGAACACCATCTGGTTTTTAGGTGGGCTGAACCACTGCTCTGCATCTAATTCGTAACGAGGGCCACTGAGTTGAAAAATATGCCGCGATTCACTATCACTAAACCAAAGGATGCCTTTGGCCCGAAAGACATTCTGGGGCATATGCTCGGTCAAAAAGTTCTGGAACTTGTGGACGTCAAACGGACGTTCGCTCTGGAAGGAAACAGAAACAAAGCCATCATTTTCTAGGTGATTGGAGTGATGCTCGTGATGGTGATGATGTCCATGTTCACGCTCGTGGTCATGAGAGTGAGCTGCATGATGCTCATGGGCATTTTCCTGGTGGTGGGAATTATATTCATCTATTGGAGTCAACCCCACATCTAAGATTAATGGCAAAGGTACCTGACCATGTTGACTGTATAGTATTCTAGCTCCTGCTTTAACTGACCGCATATAAGCTTCTAATTCCTCCAGCTTGTCTTGGGAGATGAGGTCAGTTTTATTCAGCAGAATAATGTCTCCAAACATTACCTGTTTTAAAGCTGCTTCACTGTCAAAATGCTCAGGTGTAAACGTTTCGGAATCCACCACGGTTAGGATAGAATCGAGGTTAGTAAAATCTCTTAGCTCTGTACCAACAAAGGTCAAGATGATCGGCAGTGGATCAGCAACACCAGTTGTTTCTATCACAAGATAATCAATCCTATCTTCTCGTGATAAAACTTTATAAACCGCCTCGATCAATCCATCGTTAATAGTGCAACAAATACAGCCATTGCTCAGTTCTACCATATCCTCATCAAGGGATACCAACATTTGGCTGTCAATGTTAATATCACCAAACTCATTGACTAAGACAGCAACTTTTAAGTCCTGCCGGTTCTTGAGGATTTGATTGAGCAGCGTGGTTTTCCCACTCCCTAAAAAACCGGTGATGATGGTGACAGGCATTCCCCGTTTGGGAACATCAAGCATAGCGTTTGAAGGTGATGCAGTAAGATTGGTCATATCACTTGCCTTTGATTAGGGTTAAATTTGTCATTACTATTTCTCAGTTAGTTGAGCGACTGAGCAGACATGGCTAATTGGTATGACAGCGCCTTTTTCTTCAAATCAACAGCGCCACTAATCCTTTTACCAGCGCTGAATCTGAATCACCCTGAAACCAGACTTTACCCTCATCTAACTGGGCGGTGATGTAAACCTGGGAAACACAGCCTGCAACTCTGTTCTCGGGCACCTTATCGGATTCTGAAAACTCCTGGAGCCGCTTGGCAAACCAAATCAGTTGCTCGTAGCGCTGCTTCGGCTCAGATAGCCGTCCAAAGCGTTGAACAATCCGTGTCAGGGACGCTGGTAAAGAATTTACAGTAGATGACATGGCCTACAAAAAGGATAAATATTATCATTCTTAATTTTATCTGACTTAGACAATAATGATAATTGTTATCATAAAAAAACTAGCTGTCGAGCAAAAGCTGGCAGTGTCAAGCAAGTAACAGGATATTCAACTGTGTAAACAAACTTCACAATACGGCTTAGTGCGACTGCTACTCCGGTACTCCCTAGCCATTTTTCTAGGTTACGTGGCTTTCTTTTCTTGCTAAATTAACCAGGATTACGTGATCGCGCTCTGGAACGGTGTGTCAAAAGTGCCTTGAATTGAGCACTTAAGGTATAGACTTTTGTGCCTGATCTAAGCAAGCCTTCAACTTTTCGGCTAGGACTCTGACGTGGGGCTCACTTAACAGGGAATCTGCAAAGGAATGATCACCAGGAACCTTATGCACTTCTAACCCTCCAGCAGCTAGCCTACCCCAGCTTAGTCGCGTAGTCGCAGAAGTAGGATTATTAGTGGCCCGGAAAAAAGTCACCTGACCTAAGTAGACTTGTGGTACGTAATCTCTTGCGGCTTGCTCATTGAGCTTGAACATTCGTCGGACGTTTTGAGGCAGAAATTCTGGACCTCCGAGATCTTGAGTTAAGGAATGCTGACTATGTAAACCAACAAGACTTGCAATCTTTTTACTCATATTCTTGACGCCAGACTTGAATGAAGCACTTAGCATTCTCGGAACGTAACTCAGCTTATTTTTAGGCTCAAGTTCGATAAGATTAGACAAATGAAAAGAAGCTTTATCCCAAAATGATGGGACATAATCTATCGATTTGAAAATGCCAGCATCAAATATGGCTAGTAGACCTACCTCTTGAGCCTGCATTTGGAGTTGCTGAGCCATCTCGAAAGCCACTAGACCGCCAACAGAGTGTCCTGCCAGAAAGTAAGGCCCCTCGGACTGGAAAGTACGTATTTCTTTGATATAGTGAGCCGCCATATCCTCTATTCGGGTATGAGGGGCCTGTTTTCCATCTAAACCTTGTGCTTGTAGCCCATAGACTGGATGCTCCAGACCTAAACGATTTGACAAATCGCGGAAGTAAAAGACATCGCCACCAGCGCCAGCTATACAGAACAGAGGCAGTTTAGAACCAGCTGGTTGAATCGCTACTAGTGAGGAGCAAGGGGCTGACCATTCTGACTGGCAAAGAATGCTAGACAGTTGCTCAATAGTGGCTGCTTGTAAGAGAGTCACTAAAAGAAGTTTCTTATCTAAAATGTTTTCGATTTGCATGAACAGCCGCACGGCTAGCAGGGAACTCCCGCCCAACTCAAAGAAGTTGTCATAGATGCTCACTTGCGCGACGCCCAACACTTCTTGCCAGATGCTGGCGAGTTGGCGTTCCAACTCTGTTCTTGGTGCAACCTGAGCAGCAGCAGTTCGACGCCCCATAGTGACAAGTTGCTCACGATCAATTTCGCCCATAGCCGTCAGCGGCATCTCTTGAAGCTGCAGGAGATTACAGGTGCTGCGGGTTTGGAAGCGATCGCGTACTGTCAATTCTAGCTGGGTGAGAGAGAGCGGGTTAGCCTTGGCAGTGAAATAGGCAGATAACTTTTGTAAGCGATACGACTTTGTTTCCAGGAATTGCCGGATGTGGCGGTTGCTGCCTTCCACACCCACAAGCAGTTCCGCCTGATCGTAGTGCAGCCCTGCAAGCAGTGAATACAGCCCCTGCTTGACCGGCATCGGTAGATGACCTTTGGCACGAAGGATATCCCTAACCTGGGAATCGCGACTCATACCGACCCCATCCCACATACTCCAGGCGAAGCAATAGCTTCGCTGTTGTAGCTGGTGTCTCTGGTAGTGGGAAAAGCAGTCTAGAAAACGGTTAGCGGCAGCATAGCCACCAATCATAGCGCCCCCGAAGAAGCTGCTCAGAGAAGAGAAGCTGATGAAAACCCCGCCGTTGGGCTGGTTCGCGAGGAGTTGATGGAGCACCCAGCCACCCAACATCTTAGGACGCAGGGTTGCGGCCAAACTGTCTCGGGTTTCCTCAACCAGCGTTCGTCCTTGATAAATTCCTGCGAGATGGATCACCCCATCCAACTGGCACTGCCAGCGAGACTTCGCCTGCTCGACTACCTCTTGCAACCGGGCCAGATCGCAAATATCAACACTCTCGTAGGTGGCCTCTCCTCCGAGTTGCTTGAGAGCCAGGTAAGCCTGGATGCGTCGCGCGACAACATCCTCCTGCTCTAAATGAGCTGACCAGGTCTTTTTTTCCGGCAGAGGGGTTCTGCCTACCAACAGCAGACGAACTCCATAATGTTGCAGTAGATATTTGGCAATCTCGGCACCAATCCCCCCCAAACCTCCACTTATCAGGTACATGCCGCCAGTTTGGAAGGGCAGGTCTTGCTTTTGTGCTTGACACAGGTCAGCTTTCTCTAAGCGGGGAACCAAACGCTGCCCGTAGCGGTAGGCCACCTCTTGCTCCTTGTGAACCACCTGGGTCTCTTGGAAAACGTGCTCGGCATTGGCATCGACCGATTCAACAGGCAAATCAATATGGCAGCATTCCACCCAAGGCATTTCCTGAGGGATTGTCTTGATCAGGCCCAGGATCGGAGCTTTCTCGTAGGCAATCTCATCTGCCGGCGAAGTGGGCTGTGTCTGGCTGGAAATCACGTATAGCCAAACTGGATGCTCGGATTGAACCTTGGCCAGCGCTTGGACTAAAAACAGCAGACTATAGATTCCCTGATCCTGAGCAAGATCAAGCGCCTCTAAGCTGGATTCGCCGTTGGGCAAGTCATAGGTCCACAGGTGCAGAATCTGAGCAATTTGAAGCTTTTCTGCTGACAACGACTCTAGCAATCGGCAGTAGTGGTCAGGGTTTTTAGGATCGATGCGATAGCGATTAGCGCCGAGGAGGGCGAAGTCCGTCCCTGCCTCAACACCCACATAAGGCAAGTTTCGCTGACCCAGTTTCGTACATAAAAGCGTGCCTAATCCTGACTGGTCGAGGAACACCAGGTATCGACCTGTCCTGGGTTGCGGTAGTAGTGTACGCCCTTCCTTCCGACGCCAGACTTTGCGGTAGAACCAGTCTGGTAGCGTATTGCCATTGCCGCTTTTGATGTCGATTTGTTTAAGAATGGCGCTAAAATCCCCGGCCTCGAAGCGCCGTTTGAGTTGCTCTCGTTGGATCTTGCCAATTGCCGTCTTGGGGATGGCTGCCTTCTCAACGGGAATCAGATAGGTTACAGGAGTGCCGACATTGCGAACAACCTTGCCTCGGACTTCCTTGAGTAGCTCCAGCAGACCATTCCCCTCAGTCAGAGGAGAATTAAAAAAGATGGCCAAGGTATCGGTATTACTGTTGGAAGTACGGATAGCACAGGCAGCAGTGTAGGAGACTTCCACTCCTGAAATCTCTTCCACAACTGCTTCAATCTCGTGACTGTAATAATTGATACCATTAATGATAATAACTTCTTTTTCTCGACCGGTAATGAGCAGCCGCCCCTGATGTAGAAACCCCAAATCGCCAGTTCGAAACCAACCGTCGTCTGTAAAAACTTCTCGGTTAAGTTCCGGATTCTGATAATAACCGGCAGTAACCGTAGCTCCTTTAACCTGCAAGTGACCAATCGTATCCTCTTCTAACACTTGGTTTTGCCTGTCCACGATCCGTAGGAAAATACCGGCAATAGGAGTGCCTAATTCTACAAAAGAAGCCCCTTTTGGCAGAGAATCTAATAAAAAGCGGTTAGAGAACGTCACACCCGAGGATGTCTCAGACATGCCCCATGCAGAATACATAGTGGTCGTTGCTAGCCCGTGGGGGGCCAGCAGTTCTAAGAACCTTCTCGCTGTTTTGGCAACAATGGCCTCGCCTGTATTCAACAGGAATCGCATTGAGGATAAGTCCCAACGCCGTTGCTCGATCACCTCCGCCTGGTCATTGATCAGACCAAATGCGAAATTGGGAGCCCAAGTGACCGTGGCTCGATAGTGCTCAATCCAATCCAGCCACAAGAGCGGATTCTGCAACACAGTTTCAGTGGGGGCATGGATTGAAACGCAACCTAAATAGACATCTCGTATCACACATCGGACGAGGCTACCCACATGCTCCAGAGGCATCCAGTTAAAAGAAATATCTTGGCTTGAAAAACCATTCATCTGGGCCACATTGGCCACACTGCTTATTATGTTGCGATGGCTCAGCATGACTCCCTTGGGCATTCCTGTGCTGCCGGAGGTCAGAAATAACGCCGCCAAATCATCCGGCTGACTCTCATGCCAGTTCTGGTCGGGCTTACAAGAGCGCAAATCATCAATTGTTTCAACGAGTAAGTTTTCCAGACCTAGAAGATTCGCTACGGAACGAATTGCTGTAGCCTGCTGCGAGCTTGTTAGAATCAGTGGTCGGTCTAGCATCAACCAGGCATTGTACAGCTTGTTATGGCGATTTTCATTTGAATGAGATACGTCTTCCGGGCGCAAACGTAGTGTTGTATATGTTGAAGGCAGTTGTTCTGGGTAAAACCCTATTAGGGATTGAAATGATATCGGTACAGGAACAAAGCCCCCGAGAATGCAGCCCCAGAAGGCAGGGATGAAGTCCTGATTGAGGTCAAACTGGAAAATTACTCGCTCTTGGGGTTTCAGGCCCAGCTTTCGTAAGCCTGCTAGAATCTGCTCGGCCTCCTCCAGTAAAACCGCATAGGATCGAACGATTTCCGAGCCGTCAGACTGGAAGTAGACGATACCTTTTTTTGGTTCCCCAAGAGCTGTTCTAAGCAGGACTGCAGACAGAGTGGTCGGTAACCCGTGTTCCGACGCCAGCAGTTCACCATGGCTGATTGCCAGCGTCTTCGGTTTCGACTCGTCTTGTGGCACAGTAACTGAATGGACTGCAGCCGCAACCGGTTCGAGTCGGTCCAAAGTCACAGTTTGCCAGTCGGGGAGGAGATCCGATAGATGTAGCGGGGGGATGTCGCTATACTCTTGAACCACTACCGCCACCTGCTCGACTTCCGGCACAGACCACAATCGCTTTTGCCATCGCTGCACCAAGTTCGAGTCGAGCACTTCCAGATCTGCTAAAGCCTGTTCGTCCACCTGTCCTAAGTCAGTGAGCGGCAGGGTGGACACCGGCACATAGGCGCTCGGCAGCATAGCAGCAGGCAGCACGGCTTGCAAGTGGGACTGTAGCTGCGACAACGAGAACGGACCTGTCAAGACTACGTAGGCAACTAGCTCTCGTCTAAACATTTCCGCTTCCCGGACCATTACCACACAATCGTCAACCAATGGATGATCCAGCATAGCTGCTTCTACGATCTGTTTATCTGTGATGTCAGAAAAGTCTTCTGTTTTGTTAGTAAGTAGTAGTAATTTTTGTAATAAGGTAGCTTCGAATTTCAAAAAAGTCATTCCGGGAATGGGTAGTGTTTTAGATTAATGATGACCCTCACGAACACATATGTAGGCTCGTTGGGTTGGCGAAAACGCGCAGAATTGGCAAACCAATAGAAGGTGTTTGCCAATATTAACAAGTAGTGAAAATTATACTTGACTTTGACGATTTGAGCCGACAAGGAGAGGTACAAAAGTTGGAATTGTTAGCAAATACAGATATTACTACAGCAGGAGAGAGCAGCCAAAAACAGATCATTTTGGCGTAAATGTTCAAAGGGGAGGTATCTAGACCCATGCGCTGTGCGATCGCTGCCGCAACAACTGCAAACCGCTGCCGGGATTTATAGAGAAAGGCGTCCTTAGGCGAGCGCTCGAGCACCCATTATCTATGTGTTCAATCTCCAAAAGCTCATAAATTCAATTTTTTAGTAGCCTAATTTTTTCTGGAGCTGCTTCTGGATCTGCTTTGGGTATCTGTTGTGAAAATAAATTCATTCAATGTCTATCTTTGAATGCCAATGTGAGTTGAGATTTAACCATTTGTTAGTAGTCACCCGTTTCTGGTCGTAAAACTGATACATTCGTTGGTTAGCACTTGTAATGCGCTGCAAGCCCTCAGTCAATGTCGGTGTAACTCGCTGGGGAAGCACAGCTAGCATCAGGTTCTGAGAGATCTCAGCAAAGGTACGCATCCCCATGCAGCCAAGTGAGAGAGATGCCATCCCTTGATTCAATGCTGCTGGAATTGCCGCACAACCAGGCCGTCCGAAAGCGGGAATACCTGAATTCTGCGACCAAGCCACGCCGCCAGTCGCCTCGTTGAGCAGCATGGCTTGATAGGGCGTCACCCAGAGCAAAATCGCGTCGGGTGGAATTTTCATGGCGGCAAGAGGGCCATACACAATCCCACATTTTTCGCCTGATACAGTAGGAATATTGGCAACCTCATCGGGAGCGAGGTAATTTAGTTCGCTCATTTGTTGCACCAGTGCCCTAAGTTCTGCTGCTGTCTCATCCAACGTATCCGTTCAGAGGGAGTTATGTTGGCGCTGATGATTGGTCCTTGAGGATTGCACTCTAAGATGGTGTTCGTTGCTGTGAGTGCAGAGTTAGGCAGCAGGCAGGACTTGGTGTTCAGCAGAATTTG
>JAABUX010005426.1_pt1 | contig 15682 bp, 16 predicted proteins | sample 5561851 | NCBI WGS metagenome assembly JAABUX01 (sample SAMN10711883, study PRJNA513361) | rock metagenome | isolation source: Antarctica rocks | place: Antarctica: Victoria Land, Richard Nunatak red sandstone | collected 2016-01-03 | reverse complement strand
GCGGTGTCGAAGCGGGACCAGGGACCTCGTCGCGGCGCACCACACCCGACCGCAGTCGTCGTGCGCTGTCATGCGACCGCGGTCGCAGGCCCGTTCCGGCCGCGGTCCACTTTTTTGAGGCGCACCCAGCTAGCTAACAATACTTGCCTACATACGGCACGCTCAGCTAACATAAAATAGAGTGGGCTGAATGTCCACAATGCAATATAGGCTCCGTGGCCGTGGTATACTGGCTCATAAGCGACGGTGGTCAGTGTCTCCGGACCCAACACACGCGGCGCCCGCTACCTCACGCTTGTCGTGCCTGAGCGACCGGGTACCTGGTCATATGCGCTGCCGCACTCTGTTAAGAGGACACAACCAGCGAGGAGAATGAGCGGATGGTCACGGTTACCAAGCCCGAGAGTGAGACGCCGACCCTGTTGCCCGGCGTCGACTACTATCAGATCGATGCCCTGCTGACCGACGAGGAGCGCGCCATCAAATACAGGGTGCGCGAGTTCTGCGACCGCGAGGTCGTCCCGGTCATCAACGACTACTGGGAGCGCGCCGAGGCGCCCTTCGAGTTGTTCTACAAGATGGGCGCCCTGGGCATCGTCGGCGGCACGATCACAGGCTACGGCTGCCCCGGCATGAGCGAGGTCGCCGCCGGCCTCGTCGCCGCCGAACTGGCGCGCGGAGATGGCAGCCTCAACACCATGTACGGCGTGCACTCCGGCCTGGCCATGCAGTCGATCAGCATCCTGGGCTCGGAGGAGCAGAAACAAAAATACCTGCCCCAAATGGCCACGCTGGAACTGGTGGGCGCTTTTGCCCTGACCGAGCCCAACCATGGCTCCGACGTGGTGGCCCTGGAGACGCGCGCCCGCAAGGACGGCGACACCTATGTCATCGACGGCGCCAAGAAGTGGATCGGCAACGCATCGTTCGCCGACGTGGTGATCGTGTGGGCGCGCGACGACGACGGCCAGGTGGGCGGCTTCATCGTGCCCAAGGGCACGCCCGGCTTTAAGGCCGAGGTGATCACGGGCAAGATCTCCAAGCGCGCCGTCTGGCAGACAGACATCACGCTGGAGGGCGTGCGCGTCCCCGCCGAGAACCGTCTGGCCCTGTCGCGCGGCTTCAAGGATACCTCCAAGGTACTGACCGCGACCCGCTACGGCGTGGCCTGGGAGGCCATCGGCCATGCCATCGCCGCCTATGAGTTCACCCTGACCTACGCCAAGGAGCGCGTGCAGTTCGGCAAGCCGCTAGCCGGCTTCCAGCTGATCCAGAACAAGCTGGCGCGCATGGTGGCCGATATCACGAGCATGCAACTGCTCTGCCTACGCCTCTCGCAACTGCTGGCCGAAGGGCGGATGAGCCCCGGCATGGCCAGCCTGGCCAAGCTCAACAACGCCGCCAAGGCGCGCGAGATCGTGGCCGCCTGCCGCGACATCATGGGCGGGAACGGCATCCTGCTGGAGTACCACGTCGCCCGCCACTTCGCCGACATGGAAGCGGTCTACACCTACGAAGGCACCGACACCGTGCAGTCGCTCATCGTCGGCCGTGAGCTCACTGGCCTCCAGGCGTTCGTCTAAACTAGACTTTGGCCACATCAGGCGGCAGAGCAAAGCATCTCGCTCAGGTGATCGATGCGGCGCGCATCACCGTGACGCACGTCACTGCATAGCATAGAAGGAACTGCATGCATGCCGATTCCTATTATCCTGGACGTCGACCCCGGCCACGACGACGCCGTGGCCATCCTGATGGCCGCGGCCAGCCCGGCCATCGACCTGCTGGCCGTGACCTGCGTGGCGGGCAACGCCCCGCTGGAGCGCACACAGGAGAACGCCCGCAAGGCGCTGACCGTCGGCGGCGTCACCGGCGTGCCCGTCGCGGCCGGGCTCGACGGGCCGCTGGCTCGCCCCTTGGTCACCGCCCCCGATGTCCACGGCGCGTCGGGCCTGGACGGTCCGGGCCTGCCCGCACCGGCGATGGAGCTTGATCCGCGCCACGCCGTGGACCTGATCGTCGAGCTAGCCATGACCGCGCCGCGGCCGCTCACCCTGGTCCCGACCGGTCCGATCTCCAACGTGGCCATGGCCCTGCGCCGGGAGCCGCGGCTGCGGGGGCGCATCGAGCGCATCGTGCTGATGGGCGGTTCGATTGCCGAGGGCAACATCACGCCGTCGGCCGAGTTCAACATCTACGTCGATCCCGAAGCGGCGCACATCGTCTTCTCCTCCGGCATCCCGCTGACCATGGTTGGCCTCGACGTGAGCCACCGCGCCCGGCTCGGCCCGCAGGACACCGCGCGCATCCGCGCCCTCGGCACGCCCGTCGGCCGCCTGGTGGCCGACTTGCTGGAGTTCTTCGCGCTGTTCCACCGCCAGCGCTACGGCTGGGACGACGTGCCCCTGCACGACCCCATGCTGCGTGGCCGAGCTGATCCGACCGGGACTGATCACTACCCGCCCGCTACACGTCGACATCGAGACGCAGAGCACGCTCACGCGCGGCCGCACCGTGGTCGACCTGTGGGGCGTGACGGGGCACGCCCCCAACGCCGATGTCGGCGTCGACATCGACCGGCAAGGCTTCGTCGACGTGCTGATGGACTGCCTGCGGCTGTACTGACAGGGAGTCGCGCATTGGGTGCTAATTGGGTGCTAAGTGCTAATAGTGTAGACGCAATTCCTAACTTCTCACCATATTCACCAACTCCGCGGGAGCCTCCGTGTGTTCGCGCGCCCATTGCGCGGAGTTCCCTGCTAATTCGGGTGCGGGCGGCAGGGGATGCTGTTGGAGTCGCACAAAGCGGTCGAGCTTGGGCGTCGGCGTCATGCCGATTAACGTGACGTCCCTCAGCGCCCGCGCCAAATTGCTCGCGGTGCGCTTTGCGTCCGGGAGCGTGGCGTACCTCCGCGCGATCGTGCCGAAGTCCTCCGGCTCAACGCCCGCCACGTCACGCACGTGGGTCGTTGGCGCGCCTATTTCCCAGGCGCCGAGCTTGTGCTCTTCATAGTAGTATCGGAGCCCCGATAGCTGGAACATGTCGATGCCGAAGCGCGGCCCCATCACGCGTAGCGCCTTCATAAACATCCACACCGGCATCTCAACGTGCCGGACCTTGCGACCGAGCGCCTCTCCAAGCGCCGCGGCCATATCGTCAGCCGAGAGTAGCTGCGGGCCCGTCGGTCGATACCTGCGGCCCGCATGGCGTTCGGGGTCCAGGAGCGTGCCGACGACGACCCGAGCGATGTCCTCGTTAGAGGGCGGCGCGTTGCGGCCCTGGCCTGCCGGCATGGGCAGTATCCCGAGCTGTGCGGCCAGGCCGGTCAATCCGGCAAGGTAATTGTCCGCGAAGAAGCCAGGGTTGACCGTGATGTGAACCGCCTGCGGCGCCATGTCGAACAACTGCTCGACGAGCCAGTTCTGGCGGGTCGCCAGCGATGGATGAGCTGGGCTCGCCAACCACTGAGACAAACTGACAATCGCCTCGACGCGCGCGCGTCGCGCCGCGGTCGCAAACACCACGGCGCTCTGTAACATGTACGGGCGCCACGGTGGGAGGTAGTAGACGCGCGAGACCCCCGTCATCGCCGCCGCGACCTGCGCCGGGTCGAACATGTCGGCAACGACTACCTCCGCTCCGAGCGCCTGCAAGCGCGCGCTACGGCGATCTTGCACGCGGACCAGTGCGCGGACGCGCGCACCCTTTGCACGCAGTTGCTCCACGACCGCGGCGCCCGTCTTACCGGTCGCGCCTGTCACCAGGATGAGTGGATCGCTCATGCCACGCGCCCTCCGTCGTGCAACGGAGCTGGCGCCACGACGGTCTCGACAAGTCCGGTCGTGACGTCATAAACAAGCCCCGACACGACCCACTCGCCGGGCAGGTTGGGGTTAGCCTTGAGCGCGGCGACATCGACCGCCACCGACGCACGGGGGTCGGCGACCGCTTTGGCCTCCAGTTGCTCTTTGCCGATTCCGAAGTAGCCGGCCAGCATGTCGGACTGTCCTTCAAGGCGGGTGATCCCGCAGTCCGTGTGATGAAGAACGATGAGGTTAAATCCGTTCCCAGGATTACCTCCTTCAACCTGGACGATCGTCCTGAGCATGGCCATCGTCCGCAGCGTCGCCGGAGTAATGCGACCACCGATGTTGCGTATCACGACAGCCTCCCCGGACTCGAGGCCCAGCACGTGAGCCGGGTCGACGCGTGGATCGACGCAGCCGATGAGCATCGTCCTCAGCGTCGGCATGAGGGATAAGCCCGCGCGGAATCGATGCGCGGCGAAGTCTTCGTTGCGCTTTGTCAGAGTGTCAATGGTGGTCATGCTGCTCCTCCTCTACGAATCGTTCTAGTAGACAGTGTTCACGTCCACGTCCACTATAACGGGTTTTGTGAACACTGTCCACTAGAGTCGGCCGAGAGGACATGCTATCGTTGTCGACGCGATGTGCAGCCGCGGCAGTCTTACACGTCTCGCATGTGAGCCCCGGTCGCCGCCCCGGTTTTGGTGTACGCTGTTCATTGATGAACAATAATCCGATGACATCCTCGCCCGTGCAGACCTCAAAGAGGCGCCGCCCGCCGGGTCAGGTCCGGCGCGGTCTGATCGACGCGGGCCTTGCAATGGCCCGCGCGGGCGGACCAGACGCGGTCGTGCTGCGGGAAGCCGTCCGCCAGGTTGGCGTGGCCCCGAACGCCGCGTATCGTCACTTCAAGGACCGCGATGCCCTGCTCAACGCGGTATGTGTCGAGGCGATGCGTCACATGGCGCAACGGATGGAGGCCGAGGTCTCTCGTGTCTCTCTCGGTTACGGAACAACACAGGGGGCAACGGCACGTCTCACGGCCATCGGCGTCGCCTACCTGGACTTCGCCATCACGGAACCTGGTTTATTCGAGACCGCCTTCGCTGTGCCCAGGCATCTGGACTATGCGACGAACGACGATGCGGCGGGACCGGGTGGGCGGACGCCGTTTCAGCTCCTTGGAGATGTGCTGGACGAACTCGCCGAGGCAGAGGTCCTTCCGCTCGAACGGAGGCCTCAGGCCGAATACGTCGTCTGGTCGGGTGTGCATGGCATGGCCATGCTGGTCAATCAAGGCCCCCTACGCCAACTGCCGCGGAGCACCATGAACCACCTCATTGACCTGCTCCTCGCCTTCATCACCCGCGGCCTATAAGCGCGGGCGCCGACGACAATGCGTGGATCGTGCGCGTTATCTTTTCTTAGCCTCGTCGTGATATGCGCGTAAGATGTCGGCCCTATAGTCAGAAGTAGGACCCGTCGAGTGGTCCACGAATTGACTACCCGCCGTCAGGGACGGCGGGTATAGGAGGACAGATATCGCGCAGACCTTTGACGAAATACCTGTTGGCGGCGGGCGCCGCTACCGCACTGCTGCTACCGGCGGGCGTGGCCGGCCACGCCGCCACCGGCACTATCCGTACGACAACGGACACGTCGGCCGCCTATGTGCTGCCGAGCGCCATCAGCGTCGACGCGCGGGCGCATACCGTGACCCTGCCCCTGTTCAAGGGACGGACGGCCAGCGGCGCGGCCACCTGGTACGTCGTGACCGATGCGTCGGACCAGCGCTATGCCACGGCGCACGGTCTCAACTACGCGCCCAAACTGGCCAACGCACGGGGCGCCAAAGCCGTGCAGCACGCGCGCCTGGTCGGCGGCGTGCTGACCTTCGACGGCACGGTCAGCTTCAACCACGCGCGCAAGGTTGTGCCGGGGCCGCAAGGCTTTCCTCCCGCCGTCTCGCAGCCGGGCTCCGTGGGCGACGCCGCCTACAGTCCCCTGGTGGACATCGGCGGGGGCATCGTCCTCGACGCCTCGCAGGTCGCGAACGACACCGGTCGCGGGGCCAGCGTGCTACGCATCGACGACGCGCGCCATCAGGTGACGGAAGACCTGTTCGAGGGCTTTGTGGCCGGCAAGCGCAACTTCTACCTGCACCAGGACGCCTCGCTCGCGCTGCTGTCCGGCCTGGAAGCCAGCACCTATGCGCCGAACCTCAACGCGGCCCCCGGCCTCGCCTCCGACGATCCCACCTCGACGCGCTCGGCCATCATCCCCATCGTCAACGGGGTGCGCGGCGCCGGCAACCCGCCGCGGCAAGGTTTGCAGTCGGCGGTCCTCGGCCAGGGCGATCCGCTCAACGTGGAGCAGACGCAGCCCAACACCCCGCTGCTGTACTCGCCCGTCTGGGACGTCACCCCGGCCGTGTGGACGCCCGCCGCGATCGCGCACGGGCAGCGCAAGCTCCTGACATCCTCCGACGATGTCGCCGCCGCCTTCGCGGCCGGCCAGCTCGTCAGCGGCGGCACGGGGCTGGCCAACTCGTCGCTGAGCGGCCTCAAAGCGGGCGGCTTCATCTCCAACTGCTCGGTCGTCCTGGTCGAGAAATAAGCTACAACTACAGTACACGGAGAAGGGAAAGATCATCATGTCCACGTTGAAGAACTATCGCCTGGCACTGCTTGGCCTCGCCGCACTGCCGCTACTGGCCATCGCGCCGTCGGCAGTGGCGAACGCACAGGGAACAGCCGCCCAGCGCGTCGCGGCCCACCACGCGTATACAATCTACGAGCAGCCCGATAGCAAGGCCACCGCCGGCTACGCCTTCTCGCCCGCCAAGCTCACCGTCCGGGTCGGCGACAGCGTGACCTGGAAAGACAAGACGGCGACCCCGCACAACATCGTCGGCGTCGGAACCACGACCATCCACCGCCCGGCAATCAACAGCGCGTCGTACACCCTCACCTTCACCAAAGCCGGAACGTACCACTACATCTGCCAGGTCCATCCCGGCATGGCGGGAGTGATCACGGTCACAAAGTAGGGCGCAATCAGGCGGCCAGGAACGGGACGCGCGGGCGGCGTCGCTCATCCACGATACTGGATGAGCGGTGCCACCCGCTTCTTTCCCTTACACGTACACGATCCGAGGGCCTATGAATTGTCGGTCTGGGGGCGCGGGGCGCTCGCTGCACCGGGGACTTTTCAGGGTGCGCCTCGTTTTTGTGGAATGGGGAGGGACCGGGCCAGACCAGGCCTGCGACGGCGGTCGCATGGCAAACCACCGCGCTGGACCGGGACCGGCCGCAGCCGGCTGGACCGGGACTGGCCGCAGCCAGTCGGGGGCCCGTCCGCAAAGCGACGCTGGTCGGGGGCCAGTCAGCCATGGGCCGACCGCGGTCGGGCGTCGTCCACCGCGACGAGGTCCCTGGTCCCGCTTCGACACCGCAGTGTCCGTCCGCTGCCATGCGACCGCAGTCGCAGGCCGGAGTCCACAATTGTAAGGCGCACCCTCACAGACCCTGTACACTATCCAGTGACCGGTCGTACACTTTCAAGTGGCCGATCGGCGATGCGAGATAGGAGTTGAGGACAGGAGCCTGACCGATGGCGCGGACCGCGCCCAAACGTGCTCGCAAGCGTCCGCTGGCCGCGCTCCTCATCGAGCGGGGAGAGTTCGCCACGGAGGATGAGGCGCGGCGCTGGATCATGGCGGGCCAGGTGCTCGTCGACGGGCAGCGCGTCGACAAGCCGGGCACGCCAGTACTCGCCGACGCCGTGCTCACGGTGCGTGGGCGCCGCCGCTTCGTCAGCCGTGGCGGCTACAAGCTGGCCGCCGCGCTCGACGGTTTTGGCGTCTCTGTCGCGGGGCGCGTCGCGTTGGACAGCGGCGCCTCGACCGGCGGCTTCACCGACTGCCTGCTCCAGCGCGGCGCCGCGCTGGTCTACGCCGTGGACGTCGGCTACGGACAACTGGCCGGCAGCCTGCGGGCGAACCCGCGCGTGCGCAACCTGGAGCGCACCAATCTGGGCGACCTCAGCCCTGGCGACCTCGACCCGCGTCCCAGCCTGGTAACGCTCGACCTCTCCTACCTCTCGCTGACGGCGGCGGTCGCCCTTGCCGCCGAGCTGCTGGCCCCCGGCGAAGACGGCGCGGTGCTGGCCCTGTTCAAGCCCCTCTTCGAGGTCGCCGACCCGGAGGCGCGTCGCACCGGCCACGTGGAAGATGCGGCGACAGTGGTGGCGGCGCTGCGATCCGCGCTGGAGGCAGGGCAGCGGGCCGCCCTCGCGCCGCTGGGCGCGCTCAAGCTGGCGTTGCGCCCCCGCCACGGCGTCAACGAGTTTGTCCTCCACTTTGGCCAGGGTCCAATTGGGGCGCCCTGGCCCTACGACGACGCTGCCCTCGCCGCCATCGTGGCAGGGACCGGCGTCGGCCGGGAGGATGAGGGCGAGCTATAGCGTCGGGGGCCGCGTCGCCCGCAACTCGATGTCCATGCTGTCCTGCTCGAAGCCGAGCCGCAGGTCGACCCGCAAGGGGCCGGAGATCGGCGTCGCCAGGGGCACGACCACCTGCCCCCACATCGTGCCTGGGTCGTCGGGGCCAGTGGACAGCGCCTCGACGCCCGCGGCCGTTGCGGTGAACCACCCGCACAGCGCGCCGGCGGTCGCGTCCGCCTGGAGATCAAAGTCAAGCGTCGCCTCGTGCAACGCAAGGTCCCGGCGACCCAGCGCGACGGACAGTACCCGTTGCGCTGGCGCCAGCAGGCGGGACGGCATTACCTCCGCCTGGCGTCCACTCGTGGACGGGGCAAGGCGGTCCAGCAGCGGCTGCAGATCGAGGCCCAACGCCTCCAGGTGCGGGATGCGCGCAGCCGTCTCCGCGAGCGGGGCCAGCCACATGGTCACACCATCGGGAATAAGGCGGGCGTCCGGTTTAGCCAACCTGTGCAGGGCGTCGGCCATGATGGCCACGATGCCCTCGTCCGCGCCCCACGCGCCCAATGTCTCCGAGATCACCACATCGGCGCGCTCGGGAGGCTCCAGGTCGAACGAGGACCCTGGCACGAGCGTCACCACCTCGGAGAGACCGTTGGCGACGACGAGTTCGCGCGCCACCTCCAGGATGGGACTTTGCTCCATCGCGTAGACGCGGCGGGCGCCAGCGCGGGCGGCCAGCATCGCCAGCAGCCCCGTCCCGGTCCCCAGATCAAGCGCCACATCGCCCGGCCGCACCGTCGCCGCGATGGCGCGGGCGAACCACCCCACGCGCACCTCGTCCAGCAGCATCGCCATATGCCAGCCCGGATCGCCGCTCAGCGCCTGCTCCATAGAGTCGTCCGCTCCCTCTCCCTGATCGTCCAGCAATCGTCCCGCGCGCGGCGTTTCCGCCCTTGCCCTGGCATGATACCCTATGCGCGCCGCTTAGAACGACCATGCCCGTGCCTGCTGACCGCGGCCAAAGAGCGGGCTTTTGCGTCGCGCCGCGTTGTCTTTGACAGTTGGTACGGCGGTCTGGAGAACCTCAAAGCGATCCGCGAGCACGGCTGGCCCTGGCTCACCCAACTCTAGTCTAATCGCTCGATCAATCCTCATCCACGATGCCGCTTCCACACAAGCGCAACGCTCGTGTAGACTACATGGGACGCATTGGGGGTGTAGCTCAGTGGTAGAGCATCGGACTTTTAATCCGTTGGTCGTGGGTTCGAATCCCACCGCCCTCACTTAGGAGGCTGGTCAAGAGGGTCGCAAACCGTCACTAACTAGAGGACGATATTTCAATGCGGCTTGGCTATGCCTGCACCAACATGACATTGGGCTACAGCGTGCGCGAGCTGCGGCTGACCACGTTGCGCGCCCGCGGACTCGCCTACGTCCAGACCCTGCTTGACGAAAACCTGCGCGGCCTGACCGATATCCTGCGCTGGAACCGCGCGCACGGCATCATGATGTACCGCTACCCGGCCAACATCATCCCGCTGGGGTCGCACGCCGAGGTCGACCGCTCGCTGCTCGACTTTGCACGGGCCGCCGAGATACCGGCGCTGACCGAGGGCATGCGCATCTCGGTGCACCCCGGGCACTTCACGGTCATCTCGGCAACCGGACCGACCTGGCGCCACAGCTACGACGAGTTGCTCTACCAGTCCGAGTTGATGGATCGGCTCGGCGTCGACGGCGACATCACTATCCACGGTGGGGGCGTCTACGGCGACCCGAGCGGGACGGCCCGGCGCATCGTGGCCAATATGGCGACGCTGCCCGAACGGGTGCGGAAGCGATTGCGCCTCGAGAACGACGAGCGGGCCTGGTCGGTGGACGACCTGCTGCCGATCTGCGAGGAGGCAGGCACGCCCCTGATCGTCGACAATCTGCACCACGCGCTCAACGGCGGCGCGCCGCTGGACACCTTGCCGTGGGGACGCATCCTGGCTACCTGGGGCGGGCGCAAGCCCAAGCTGCACTACTCCGAGCAAGACCCGGACAAGCGCCCTGGCGCGCACAGCGCCTCCGCTGACCCGGACCTGTTCCGCCGCTTCACGGACGCCGTGGGCCTGCCCGACTACGACGTGATGCTGGAGTGCAAGGCCAAAGAGTTGGCGCTGCTGCGCCTGCGCGAAGCACTGTGCGATGTCGACCCGATCCTGGAGGGCGCAAGATGATGGCGTGTAGCACCCGGCAGATCCATACGAAGCGCCGTGCTCAACCAGCTATCGCTTACATGTCTTTCGCAGGGCGGAAGTGCAATGGCGGAGGCCAACTATCTAGAGAGGGGATCGGCCCGACAAGGTAGATCGAGTCCCACCTCATCCCCTCCGCTGGGGTATCATTACGAACGGGATCAGCGCCGAAAACAGCAACCTGCACGATACTCGGCCACAATCCTCTCGACACATATTTGCACCCTCCAATTGGACAACGCGCATCAGGTGAAGACGAGTTCCGCGACGGGTGCGGCGCTGTCCGGCACGATGCGGCAGGGCTCATGGATGGCAGGGCTCATGGATCGGCTTGACCGACGCTACACTGGCTGGGGACACGTGGGGAAGGGGGCCGGATGTTCACCGAGGCCGAACGCGACCAGTTGCGCGCGCGCCTGCTCGACCGCGCCCGCGCAGACAGGTCTCTCATGGGGGCTGCGATTACGGGCTCCGCTGCGCTCGGCGACGCGGATCGCTGGTCGGACATCGACCTCTTCTTCGGGGTCGTTGAGGGACTCACATCGGAAGATGTCCTCAACGAGTGGAGCCAGTTCATGTACCAGGAGCTCGATGCCCTCCACCACTTCGACGTGCGGGCGGCCCCCGCGATCTACCGCGCCTTCCTCCTTCCCTCTTGCCTTGAGGTCGACCTAGCCTTCGCGCCCGCCGCCGCGTTCGGCGCGCGCGGGCCCCACTTCCGTGCGATCTTCGGCGAGCCGCGCGCGCAGCCGGACATACCACGCGCGAGCCGGGACCACAGGATCGGGCTGACCTGGCACCACGCCCTGCACGCGCGAGTGTGCATCGAGCGGGGCAAGGTGTGGCAGGCCGAGTACTGGATCAGCGCCATCCGCGACGAGGCGCTCGCGCTGGCCTGCCTGCGCTTTGGCCGGCCGACGGACTACGCGAAGGGGGCCGATACCCTACCACCGGAGCTAACCGCGCCGTGGGAAGGGGCGCTGGTGCGGGCGCTGATGCCGTCCGAGCTCCGGCGGGCGCTCGGCGTCGCCATAGCGGCATTGCTCGACGAGTTGCGGGAAGCGGACGCTGCGCTCACCGCGAGGCTGGAGGAGCCGCTGCGCGAGCTGGGTGCGGTGCCACCGCCCGTGGCGGGGCCGGCGAGGGAGGGCAAGGGGGAGTAAGCACTTCAAGCCTCCTTGGGGCGGATCCGGCAACCTGCTTAACCCCTCTACGGTACGGCTAGAACGCGGCCCGCTGCGTGAGCGGCTGCGGCCCGCGCGGGGGCCTCTTGCGTCGCGTGTACGGGTCCACCCTGAAGGCCAAGCGCCATTCCACGGCGCCGACATCCAGGAGGAACGGCTGCGGCGACGCGAAGCGATTCTCGAAGAGGCGCGGTTCACCGACGCGCGCCGGGTGGATCGCGTCCGGCTCGAACGCGACGGCGAACTGCGACAGGGGCTCGTCCTGATGCTCGATCAGGAGGTGGTCCCCGCAGCGCCACACGACGACCGGCTGGCCGGGGAGCCCGCGCTCGGCGTACAGCTTCCAGTTGCGGTAGCGCACGTAGCCGTGCTTGTCGACGACCCGTCCCGTGCGGAAACGGAAGGCGCGGTCGAGCTCGGCCGTGGTCCAGAAACGCCCATGGACGAAGCCGAGCACCTCGCCCGGCGCGTGGCGGCCGTCCTTACGCTGCCGGTGCGCCCAGTGGGGCTGCCAGTTGTGGGCCGTCGCCCATTGGTCGTGCATCGCCCACAGCTCGGGCCACGACATCGCCTTGGCGAAGTGGAAGTCGGCGAGGCGCCTCTGGAGCCCGAAGTTCGATTCTATGTACGATTGCCACGCCTGCCGCTTGGCGATCTGCTCCTTCGCGATACCAAGCGCGGCGTACACGGCCTTGGCGGCATTGGCCTTGAACACACCGCCGCCGTCGCTGACGATGGCGTCCGGGAACCCGAAGGCGCGGATCGCGTCGCGCAGGACCTTGAGGTAGGCGGCCAGGTCCTGCGTCGGCGAGACGATGCTGGCCACGATCGCGCGACTAAAATTGTCGAGCAGGGTGACGCAATACGCCTGCTGCCCCAGCAGCGGCGTGTCGAGGTAGCGGATATCCACCGTCCAGATTGCGTGCCTCTCCGCCGCCGCGAACGGCATCGCCTTCTTCTCTTTGCGCTCCTTGGGCTCCTCTCCGAGGCCGTACAGGGCGCGGTGGTGGGCCATGATGCGCCCGCAGGTGCGCACGCTGACGTCAATGCCCAGTTGCTTGAGCGCGCCGTGCATGCGGTAGGCGCCGAGCAGCGGGTTCTCCTGCAGCTTCTTGATCCGCGCCATGGTCGGGAAGTCGACCGCGCGGAAGCCGGGCTGCGGCCCGGGCCGCTTGTCGTCGAGCACCAGCCAGCCCTCCTCGACCCAGCGGCGCAGGATGGTGTGCACCGTCTGCCGGCTCACGGCGAGGTAGGCCCCGATGCTCTTGGCGTTCCAGCCGTCGGCGTGCAGCGCGATCACCGCCCGCTTGGCCGCCTCGGACGCCATGTCGTGGTAGGGCGGGAAGCGGCGCACCGTCCGCGCCGGCGGCGGCCCGTCGGCGAGCACGCGCTGCACCGTGTGGGGGCTGGGGCGCCGCCCGAAGACGCGGCCGCAGATGGTGGCGATCTCGTTGGGGCGGAAGGGCGGGGTGCTCGGCCTTGAGGTCGACGATGAACTGGCGCATGTCCGGGGGCAACGTCGGCTTGGACGGGCGTTCCGTGGCGTCGACATCGGTGAACAGGCTGATCATGCCCAGCTCTTTGAAGCGCCGGGCGCGATGGTACAGGGTGCTGCGCGGGACACCGGTCTCCAAGGCGCGCTCGGCGGGCGACTGGCCGTAGAGGACAACGGAGCGCAGGACCTCGTAGCGTCGTTGCTCGGGCCACTGACACCGTTTGTCGGTGTCCAGCCAGTGCTGCATCGCCTCTAGCCGCGCCTGGATGTCCGCCATGGCCTACCCTGCCGCTCTTATGACGCTAATCCTCACTCCCGGGTGCTCTTACGATACTAGCGTCCAACGGTAGAGTGCAAATATGTGTCAAGCGGACTGTGGCCGAGCGTCCCTGCACAGCCGCAAGTTGCTTGGTCATGAGCTGGAGACGACCGCCCTCATACATGACCACACGCACCCACAACCAGTCTCCGTCGATACGGAAGTACGCCTTGGGAGGTGGACTATCGGTGACTGGTACCTCGCGACCAGGTTGATCCAGGGCCTGTTGGAGTGATGGCCGCGAATTGCGGATGACTCGTTCGACCAATCGAACCGGGGCATCGGCCTCGAAGTTGGCGATGTCGTCCAACGTCGGGAGATGCGCGTCGCGCCGCGCAAGTTGCTGGACGCGGCTGTAGACGTCATGCTCACCCACTGCGACGAGCCAGCAGACATCATCCCCACGATCGTACCAGGTGACGGCGCGGATGCCGCGGCCACCAGAGAGATCTGCATGGAGCTTGTGCAAAGGACCGCCGACTCCACTCATAGTCTCTCCGCTCTGCGGATCGACTCCGCGACGCTCCTCGAAGACCGTCAAGACGTGTTCGGCAACCTCGGGCGAGAACTTGTCAGCCAATGCGTCCAAATCTTGCCAGCACCGAGCAGTGATGGCAAGGTCGGTCACGCTGTATCGGCAGCGCGGGCACGTAGCTTCGCGCGCGCGGCCGATACCGACGTCGACCCGTTTTGCGTGGCTCCTTGAACCTCCTCCCGCAGTGCCTCGATCGCACGTAACCGCCCCACTGGATCGTCTAAGAATCGCATGGTCAACGCGGCCTCTAGCAGCTTCTGGTACTCCTCACCCATCAGATCGTCCGTCGACATACCCTTCCTCACACGTTCGCCCAGAAATCCGTGGCGGCCCAATTACGATTCAGGTAATATGTCTGAATCTATACGTAGTCATTGGTCACGGTTAACAGGATCGTACATTGCACACAAAGGGCGCGGCGGTCATGTCCCCCGTGCCCCCGGATTGTCCGGGGCGGCTTCCCATAGGTCCAGGAACTCTCTCGCGCCCGTCGAATTGTGCAAGGAGGCGAACTGGGCGACCTGTCGCCCCACCGCCATCAGGCGCTGGCGCAGGCGCTCATCGGTCAACTCTCCCCGCGCGTCGACGTGGCGGCGGACCTCCGCGACGGCCGCTTGCTCGGGCACCACCCAGGCGTGCAGGGCGCGCCCAACCGTGCGCAACCCGTCGAGGGCGTGCAGCGCGCCCATCTGGCCGGCGGACACGCCGACCAACCCGACCATCTTGCCCTCGAACTCCTCGAAGCCAAGCCAGTCCAGGGCCGTCTTGAGCGCCCCGGAGAAGCTGCCGTGGTACTCGGGCGTACCCAGGATGATGCCCTGCACCGCGCGCAGGTCGTGGCGCAGGCGCAGCACCCCCTCGGGCGCCTCCGCGTCCGGGTGGGCGCCGTCGCACAGCGGCAGATCGTACGAACCCAGATCGAGCATAACGGTGCGCACCCCTGATTCCGCCGCTCCCTCCAGCGCCGTCCGCACCACCAGGTGCGTGCTCCCTCCGGGGCGTATGCTGCCCGGCAAGCCGGCGATAGTGACGGCCGAGCGCGCGTCCTCCACGTCGGCCCGCGCGTGCTCGTGCGCGATAGGCATCGTCGTCGCTCTCTTTCTCTGACCGCTCTCTACACCCGCCATGATAGGATATTTGCCGCTTGCGTCCAAGAACCCGAACGCTCTGGGGTGCGCCCTTCGATTGTGATGATGGATGCGATCGAGCCTGCGACTGCGGTCGCATGGCAAACGGACGCCGACTGCGGTCGGGTGTGGTCCGCCGTCACCCTGCTCCTGGCCCCGGTCCGACACCGCAGTGTCCGTACTTTGCCATGCGACCGCAGTCGCAGGTCCTGTCTCACAATCTCGGGGTACACCCAACGCTCTGACCGTGTGGGCGGATTGGCCGTTCCGCCAGATCTCTTCAGCGCCTGACCTTTCTGCCCACCGACATTATGTGGATAACGGGTTGCCGTCGCTCTCTATATATTGTGTACTGCCTTTCGTAGGTGTCTACATCTAGTGCTCATGGGGCCGTGCCGTCGTGGCGCGGCTGTGATAACGGGGAAAGTCCGGTGCAAGTCCGGCGCTGTCGCGCAACGGTAAGGCCTGCTGGCCAAGCCCGAATGCCCGCCCATGAGCCGATCACCTGGCGCCCTTCGCGAGAGAGGGTGTG